>Ga0154020_10002332_pt1 | contig 23110 bp, 16 predicted proteins | sample Klosneuvirus_201_FD_109709 | JGI IMG/M metagenome (GOLD analysis project Ga0154020, IMG submission 109709) | Active sludge microbial communities from wastewater, Klosterneuburg, Austria - Klosneuvirus_20160825_MG | ecosystem: Engineered > WWTP > Aerobic digester > Activated sludge | place...
CCTCCAGTAGCGTTCAGAGCAGGCCGGAGCCCTCCAGATCCAGGTCGGCGGAGGGCTCGGCCGACATCTCAGCCAAGTGCGCGAGCACGGGCGGGTACTGCGAAGCCACCCTCCCGAAGCTCGCGGCTGGCAAGCAGAGCAGCGCCATCTCCTTCCCGCAGCGCGCCGTCGCATCCGCCGCCCGATTGAAGAAGATCGACTCGTGGCCGAGCACGGCGCCCGGTCCTGCCAGATCGCCCTCTCCGCGGGCCTTGGAGCGCAGCTCCACCCGGCCGGTCAGCGGGATGTAGAGCGCGTCGGCGCGGCGACCCTCCTCAAAGAGGTTGGCTCCGGCGGCCATGCGCCGCACCTCGAACAAACGCGCCAGCTCCTTCCTGGTGACCGGATCGAAGGCGGTGAACAGCGGGCTGCTCTGCATGAGGTTTCCGACGAGGCGGCGGGTCAGCAGCTGAAACAGGATCTCTCCGAGCTTGGGGTGAGCGGCGATGACCGTCTTGAGGACCAGCCGCGGGATGCGCAGCGCGAAGAGCCGCCCCTCTACGAAGACGTCGGCCTTGCGCGGCTCGTTCTCGAGCAGGCAGGACTCTCCGAAGAGATCGCCCTCGGTGAGCACGGGCTGAAGCTCGGGCGGGAGCCCCTCCACCCCGACCCGCACCCGCCCCTCAATGATCGCGAAGAGCTCGTCGGCCGGGGCTCCCTGACGCACCACCGTCTCGCCGTCTGTGAGCTCCACCAGATCGGCGCCCCGGACCAGCTCGAGCAGCGCGGCCTGGGGACAGTCGGCGAACAACGGGAAGGCGGGTAGAGAGGCCAGCACATCGGCGCTCGGCTCCTCTTCGATCGGTCCGTGGGGCCGGGCCTCCACCTGGATCTCGGAGAGATCGATCTCCACCTCGAAGTCGTTGGCCCGATGAGCGACGTCGAGCACCGAGTAATCCGCCAGCGAATCGAGCTCGATGTCGAACTCAGATACCGAGCGGGCGATCGGCGGCCGTGCATCGGGGGTCCGTAAGTTGGTGGCCGGGGGTGGGCTGCTGCGGACTCCGACCGGCGCCGTGGGGACGGGCGGCGGCGTGGGACGGACCGGGATCGTGGGGCCGGGCGGCGCCGTCGGCCTGGCCGCTGGCGGAGGTGGAGTCGGCCGGGCCGCCGCCGGTGGCGTCGAGGGGCCTGCGGGGCCGGGCGCCGCGATCGGTCGGCGCGCCTCGGGGGGGGGGATCGGCGGCGCCACGTCGGGGCGGAGCCGGCGGCGGGCCTGCTTGGGGTCGACCTTCTCGAGCACATCGGTGCGGCTGGGATCGAGGTCGACGACCAGCTTGGCCAGGGCGATCGCTCGGGCGATGAAGCCCTCGACCGCGTACAGGCTCACCCCCCGCTCGTAGGCCTCGATGGCGGCGGCCTTCTGACCGAGCTTGCGCAGGATATCGCCGCGGCGGTGGGGCCAGCGGGCCTTGTCGGCCTCGATGAACTCCAGCTTGTCGAGGATCTCGAGCGCTTCTTTGGGGCGGTCTTTTTCGATCGCGCGCTCGAGCTTCTCCTTGAGCTGCCGCGTCTCGTCGAAGGTGCTCATGCTCTGGGGAATCTACACGGAGATCCCTGGGCCACGAAGTCCTGCACCTCCGGTTCTACCCCTGGGGTATTCAGGGCAGCGCAGGACGGAGCGTCTAGCGATGCCCCCTAGCCGCGGGGCCCAACTTTCGGTGATCCTGACGACAGGACTGCGGGTGGGAGACGAGGAGCGCCAAATCCTGCACGTCGATCTCGACGCGTTCTATGCCTCGGTCGAGGCCAGGGACGACCCCAAGCTCCGCGGTCGGCCCGTCATCGTAGGAGGGCACAGCCGGCGGGGCGTCGTCCTGGCCGCCTCCTATGAGGTCCGGCCCTTCGGCGTGCGGAGCGCGATGTCGATGGTCGAGGCCCGACGCCGCGCGCCCGACGCGATCGTGGTCCCGCCCCGCTTTCACGCCTACGCCGAGGCCAGCGAGGCGGTCTTCGCGATCTTCCGGGCCGTGACCCCCGAGGTCGAGCCCTTGTCGCTCGACGAAGCCTTCCTCGACGTGACCCGGTCGCGGACCCTCTTTGGCAGCGGCGAGACCATCGCGCGGGCGATCCGGGCCCGGATCGCGGAGGAGGTCGGCTTGCCTGCCTCCGCCGGGATCGCCGCCGCCAAGTTCGTCGCCAAGATCGCCTCCGATCTGGCCAAGCCCAACGGGCAGCTGGTGGTGCCCCAGGAGGAGACCCAGCGCTTCTTGGCCGTGCTCCCGGTCGCGCGCCTTTGGGGGGTCGGCCCCAAGACCGAGGCTCGGCTCAGCGCGCTCGGCCTGAGGACCTTGGGGGATGTGGCCAAGGCGCGGCTCGAGTGGCTCGAGGCGCATCTGGGCGACGGGGGGCGGCACTTTTGGCTCCTCTCCCAGGGCATCGACGATCGCTCGGTCGAGCCCGATCGTGAGGCCAAGAGCATCGGCTCGGAGGACACCTTCGAGCACGACGTGGCCGATCGGGAGCGCCTCCTCTCCTCGATCCACTCGCAGGCGCTGCGGGTGGCCCGGCGGCTCCGGGCCGGCGGAGTGCGGGCGCGGACGATCGTGCTCAAGCTGAAGAGCGCGGATTTTCGGCTGACCACCCGGCGGGTGAGCCTCCCCGAGGCGACCGACGATGGTCAGGCCATCTACGCCGCGGCGGAGCTGCTCCTGGGCGATCCCCGCTCGGTTGGGCCGGTGCGGCTCACCGGGGTCTCAGCGATGAATCTGGAGGCCGAGCCGCGGCAGCTCAGCCTCCTCGACCCCGGCGGCCAGAAGAAGCAGGCCTTGAACCGCACCCTGGACCGCATCACCGACCGCTTCGGGAGCGCGGCCATCGTCACCGCCGATCTGGTGCCGGGGGCCGAGGACGAAGACCCTGTGCTGCGGGGGAGGGCGGGGGGATCGCGGCTCGATCAGGCCCCGAAGCCGAGGCCCAAAGCGAACAAGCCGCCGCGCTGAGGCCCCTAAGACTTCGCGCGGACCCGCTCGATCGCGAACAGCACCGCCTCGGGCGTCGCGGGGATGTCGAGATCCACCCCGTCCCTCGCGCGGAGGTCACCGAAGCCGGCGATGGCGTGCCGCAAGGCCGAGATCACCGAGAAGGCCAGCATCAGCGGCGGCTCGCCCACCGCCTTGCTCCCGTGGACCACGCTCGGCTCCTCGGCGTTCTCGAGCAGCGCGACCCGAAAGTCCGGCGGTACGTCGCCGATCGCTGGGATCTTGTAGGTGTCCGGGGAGTGGGTTTTGAGGCGGCCCTGCGCGTCGAAGATCACCTCTTCGGTGGTGAGCCAGCCCAGGCCTTGCACGAATCCTCCCTCGATCTGGCCCCGATCGATGGTGGGCACCAAGGACCGCCCCACGTCGTGGAGGATGTCGACCCGCAATAGCTTGTGCTCGCCGGTCAGGCCGTTGATCTCCACCTCGGAGACCGCCGCGCCCCAGGCGTAGTAGTGGAACGGCTTGCCGAGGCCGGTCTGGGCGTCGAAGTGGATGTTCGGCGTGCGGTAGTAGCCGGTGGCGGACAACGAGATCTGCGCGGCGTAGGCGGCCTGGGCGATCTCCGCGAAGCCGACCCGCCGCGGATCTCCCTCGATCTCGGCCCCGTCGTCGCAGAAGCGGACCTTCAACGCGTTGAGCGAAGCGGTCGCGCCCGCAGGCGGGTTCATCCCGCCGATAACGGGCTCAGACGCGTTGAGCGAAGCGGTCGCGCCCGCAGGCGGGTTCATCCCGCCGATAACGGGAACAGACTCCTCCGCGCTCCGCCCCAGAAGCCGCGCTGCGACCGGCCGCAGCCGCTCCACCAGCGCTTCGCAGGCCAGCTTCACCGCCTGACCGTTGAGATCGGAGCCGCTCGAAGCCGCGGTGGCCGAGGTGTTGGGCACCTTGTCCGTCGCGGTGTTCATGAGCCGGATCCGCTCGGGGCGCACGCCGAGCTCATGGGCCGCGATGGCGATCATCTTGGTGTGCAGGCCTTGGCCCATTTCGGTCCCGCCGTGGTTCACCTGGATCGATCCGTCGGCGTAGATCAGCACCAGCGCGCCTGCTTGGTTCAGCATGCTGGTGGTGAAGGAGATGCCAAACTTCACCGGCGTGAGCGCGATGCCGCGCTTCAGGAAGCGGGAGCGGGCGTTTTTGGCTTCGATCTCGGCCTGGCGCGCACGGAAGTCCGAGCTCTCGAGCAGCTCGGCCGTCAGTCGCTCGGCCCGGGCATCGGTGACCACTTGTCCGTAGGGCGTGCGGTTGCGGGGGGCGTCCCCGTAGTAGTTGCGGCGCCGGATCTCGACGGGGTCGATGCTGAGCAGGGCCGCCGCGCGGTCGAGGATGCTCTCGATGACGAACATCCCCTGGGGGCCGCCGAAGCCGCGAAATGCGGTGTTGGAGGGCAGGTTGGTCTTGGCGATCCGGCCGCTGAGGCGCGCGTTCGGGAGGTAGTAGGCGTTGTCCAGGTGAAAGAGGCAGCGATCGAGGATGGCGCGGGAGAGGTCGAGGCTGAAGCCGCCGTCGGAGACGGTGTGCACTTCGAGCGCGACGAGGTGTCCCGCGTCGTCGAAGCCGGCGCGGTATCGGGAGCGGAAGGGGTGCCGCTTCCCGGTGATCGTCATGTCCTGGTCGCGGTTCAGCCACACCTTCACCGGATGCCCTGTTTTATAGGCTCCGAGCGCGGCGTAGGCGGCGAAGTGCGCCGCTTGAGTCTCCTTGCCTCCGAAGCCTCCGCCCATCCGCGCGGTCTCCACCACCACCCGGCTGCGCGGCAGGCCGAGGACCTCGGCGACCTTGGCCTGCACTTCCGAGGGGTGCTGGGTCGAGGAGTGGACGTGAAACGCACCATCCTCCAGCGGCGTGACCAGCGCTGCCTGGGTCTCCAGGTAGAAGTGGTCTTGCGCGCCCGAGGTCACCGCCCCCTCTAGGCGGTGCGCGGCGCCCGCATAGGCGAGATCGAAGTCACCCGTGGCCAGGCGGTGGGTCTGGGATTGGTAGGAGTCGGCCTCGATCGCCTGCTCGAGCGAGGTCAGGGCCGGCAGCGGCTCCATCTCGAGGACGATCAGCTTCTCCGCGCGCCGCGCGATGGCCAAAGAGTCGGCGACGATCAGCGCGATCGGCTGGCCGATGAAGGCGCTCTCCTCGGTGATGAGCAGCGGCTCGTCGTGGGCCACGGGGGCGATGTCGTTCTTGCCTGGCACGTCAGCGGCCAGGAGCACGGCCGCCACGCCCGGGAGCTGGCGGGCCGCGCTGACGTCGAGCCGGAGGATGCGCCCGCGCGCCAGCGGCGATCCAAAGAGCTGACCGACGAGCAGGCCGGCCGGCGCGGGCAGATCGTCGACGTACAGCGCCGCGCCGGTGGTGTGGCGGCGCCCGCTCTCATGCACCGCCGGCTGAAACAGAGGGCTCTTGCCGCGTTCGGTCACCGGATCACCTCCGGCCTCAACGTCCCCGTGGGTCGCGGGCCATGGCGCGGCTCGGGGTCCACCGCGGTCTCGAAATAGAAGCCCCGCAGGAGGTTCTGAGCCACCAGGCGGCGATAGGGCGCCGAGCCTCGGTGATCGCTGATCGGCGCAAAGTCCTTGGCCACGGCCGACGCGGCCGCCTCGATCAGGGCCTCGGTCCACGGCTGGCCGATGAGGCACTGCTCGGCGCCGCGGGCGCGGGCGGGGGTCGCGGCCATGCCCCCGTAGGCCAGCCGCGCGCGCTCCACCACCCCCGCGGGGTCCAGCTCCACCACGAAAGCGGCGGCCACGGTGCTGATGTCGAGCTCCTGCCTTTTGCTGACTTTATAGGCGGTGGCTAGGACGCCGGGGCCGCGGCGCTTGTGGAGCGAGACCCCCGTGACGATCTCCTGCGGGAGGAGCGCGGTCCGGCGGTAGCCTACGAAGAAGTCGTCGATGTCGATCGCCCGCCGGCCCGCCGCCGAGAGCGTGTGGACCGTGGCCCCTTGCGCCAAGAATACCGGGGGGAGATCGCCGATCGGGGAAGCGTTGACCAGGTTCCCGCCGACCGTCGCTCGGTGCTTGATCTGGCGGGATCCGAAGTAGCGCAGCATCCGCTCCACGGCCGGGAGGGCCGGGCGCGCAAAGGTCTCGAGGTCGCTCAGGCGGGTGGTCGCGCCGATGAAGACGTGGTCTCCGCGGTCCACGCAGCCGGCCAAGCTCGAGATCCCATCCAAGGAGATGAGCAGCGGCGGTGCCTCGAAGCGCTTGGTGACCTCCAGCGCCAGATCGGTGCCGCCCGCGACGATGCGCGCCCCGGCCTGGGCCCCCAAGAGCTCGATGAGCTCGGCCTCGGTCCGGGGGAGAAAGAAACGCTGCCCAGCCGCGGCGTAGCTCAGAGAGGCCGGCGCCCACGTCGGTCCGCTCAGCGCGGCCAGGAAGCGATCGCTGGGCCGCCGGCCGGCGACCGCGCGGGCGGCGTCGCGGATAGGTCGGTAACCGGTGCAGCGGCAGAGGTTGCCGCACATCTGATCGTCGAGCTGGTGGGGCTCGACCAGATCGCCGCGGTAACAGGCCTCGAACATCGACATCACCACACCGGGGGTGCAGTAGCCGCATTGCGATCCGAGCTCATGCACCAGCGCCTCCTGCACCGGGTGGAGCTGCCCCGCCGTCTCCAGGCCCTCGACGGTCCAGATCTTCTTTCCATGGACCATCGGCAAGAGCATCAAGCAGGCGTTGACCGCCCGAAAACGTCGGGTGCCTTCCTCCTCGAGGATCGCGACGGTGCAGGCCCCGCAGTCGCCTTCGGCGCATCCTTCTTTGGTGCCGGTCAGCCCGCGCTGCCGAATCCAAGCCAAGAGGGTGGTGGTGGGCGAGGCGGTCCGCTCCACGATCCGCTGGCCGTTGAGCTCGAGCTCGATGGCGTCCATGGCGCTCAGCTACCCTCCGTCACGTGGGAGAGCAGCCAGGCGCCGCGCTTGTCCATGTCGGCGAGCACGCGATCCTCGAAGTCCTCCGGTATGGAGGCGTGGGCGGACGGTCGAGCGAGCACCCGCGCGTGCCAGGCCCGCAGGTTCGGGAGGTCCTGGGTGATATCGATGAGCCCGCGCTTTTGCATGAGCTCGCTGCGCACGGCGAAGGGCAAGAGCCCGAGGTCAGCCATCCCGAAGCGCTGCCCTTCACCCGACAAATACGGGCGATCGTCGAGCCACCGCTCGATCGGGCTGAGCTTGTCGCGCACGGCCTGGAGCGCGTTTTTGGCTCGATCTTCGTCGGGGGAGATCTGGAGGCGGTAGGCGCTGGGGAAGATCTCCTCTTCGGCGTAGGCCAGGAGGGCCCGGTCCTTGGCCTTGAGATAGGCGCCGCTGACGGGCCCAGCCCCCTCCGTCGGCCACAGCGGCGGGCTGGGGTGGGCCTCCTCCAGATACTCGAGGATCGCCCGCGGATCGTCGATGGGTCCGCTCATCGTCACCAAGAGCGGCACCTTCCCCCGGGGCGACAGGGGCCCAAACCAGTCCGGCCGCCTGGCCAACTCGACCAGGCGCACCTCGTGGGGCACGGCCTTCTCGGCCAGGAGCGCGCGGGCGCGCTGGAGGAAAGGGCACAAGGCGAAGGAGACGAGCGTCAGGCCCATACGCCGGAGAGAATAGCAGCGTTCAGTCCGTGAAGCTCACCCGGAGCAGCAGGGTGGGGCGCAGGCCGGAGGTCGAGGGAGGGTCGTTGTCCGAGAGGATCCATAGGCTGCCGTCCGCCGCGCGGCTCAGGCCTTCGAAGTTGGGCAGGGGGAGCGGGAAGTGTCGCGCGAGGTTCAACTGGAGCTCGGCGTGGATGGGCCCCTCCTCCGACGCAGGCACCACAAAGGAGATGAGTCGGGAGACGCCGTAGTGCCGCTCGATGGCTAGCACCTCGGCGCCCCCATCTGGGGTGGGCCGACAGTCGGCGTCGGAGATCCGTCCGGTCTTGGTGGTCATCCGGAGCCAGCGCACGGAGCGGACCCCGACTCCGGGCCGAAACCACAGGATCGGCGTGAGGCTCCCCCGTTCATCCTCGACCGTCCGCTCGATGAACAGCAGCAGGTCCGGGCCCACCGCGCACAGCGCCTCGAGGCCCTGGTTGGACTCCACCTCGAGGTGACTCGCCCCGTAGTCGACCCGTTCGACGCCGGTGACCCGGGCCGCTCCGTCTTCGGTCTCCACATAGATCAGCAGATCGTCGGTCCGAGCCTCGTGGCGCTCGGTCCCGAGGACCCATCGGCGAGGCCTGCCGGCGTTGAGCGCAGCGATCGCGCCCGCAGGCGGGTTCATCCCGCCGGCAACGGGCCCAGACCCTTCCCAGTAGGTGATGGACTCCAGATCGATCCCGGAGGGCAGCCCGCTCAGCGGCAAGACTTGTAGGGGCCCGCCGGGCTCCTTCCAGAGCAGGCCCGGAGCCCGTTCGAGTACTCCTGCCAGTTGGCCATCGGGGTCCCGGGCGAGCCCCGAGGCTCCCCGAATCCGGGTGCTCCAGGGGACGGACTCGACCGTCTCGAACCGAGCGAGGGCGTCCCAGGGCCCCTGATCGCCCAGCCCATCGCTCCCCGGTTGGAAGCGCGCGAGCAGCAATAGAGCTAAGGTGAGCCCGTGAGCGACATCCACCAAGCGTAGAGGGGAGCGGGCGGGTTCACCCCGCCGATAGCTGGCCAAGACTCGCCATTTGGCCCAACGTGCGCGCGCTCCGAGGTGACGCAGATCTCGCGGCGGGCTAGGCTCAGTACTGCCGTGTGTTTTCGGGGCCTCAGCGTTTGTGGATCTGTGCTGGCGCTGGCCGCTTTCGCCGGCTCCGCCTCGGCTGAGCCCACCCTCGCGCTCGTCACCCATCCGGTCGTCAACGTACCCGAAGAGGAGAGCAACCGTCTCGCCTCCGACATCGCGCAGGTGCTCGCGAAGCGCTACTCGGCGAGGGTGTTGGCCGGCGCGGACGTCAACGCCAAGCTGCCCCGCGATCTGCCCGACGACTGCGTGGCGCAGTCCAGCTGCACCCGCGACCTGGGAAAGAAGCTCGGCGCCGACCAGCTGCTCTTCCTGGTGATGGTACGGGTTGGCAACAAGGTGCAGATCGACTCGACCTGGGTAGACGTGGGCGTAGACCGCAGCTCGACCCGCGACCCGATCTCGCTCGAGCCCGACCCCACGCGCCGCCAGGAAGTCCTGCGGGAGACGGCCCCTTCGCTCATCCCGCGCGGAGCCTTGGTCGCCCGCTGGGATCGCCCGGAAGCCCCGGGCGGAAACCTCGATCAGACCGAGATGTCACAGCGCGTCGATCGGACCGGGCGCGACCGCGGGGACGTGGTGGACGCCTGGGCCGTAGATCGCGCCACCAAGAAGGGCCATATCAGCGCCGGCGTGTGGGTCGCAGGTGGCCTGTCGGCCGCCGCGCTGGTCACCGGGGTCGCGATGATCATCGGCGCCCGCACCGACTACAACAACATGATCGAGCTCAACTGCGCGACCAACTCGCGGCCCTGCGAGCTCGACGGCTCCCTCGGCCGCTACGGCACCATGAGCGCGGTCTCCTCCTTTCTGCTGACCGGGGCGGCCTTGGCAGCGGCCACGGCGCTCGGCCTCTACGCCTCGGACGCGGCAGAGGAGGGCGCACCTTGAGCGTCTCGGGCGAAGAGCGGGAGCTGCTCCTTTGCCCCTCGTGCAAGGGCATCTTTCGCGCTGGCTTCGCCCGATGCCCGAGCGACGGTAGTGAGCTCGGTCCGCTGACCAAGGATCCCTTCGAGGGGCAGGTCTTCGCCGGCAAGTACCAGATCGAGGCCTTCGTCGGTCAGGGCGCCATGGGCCGCGTGTATCGGGCGATCCACACCCGCATGCCCAAGAAGTTCGCGGTGAAGATCATGTTCGGCGATCTGGCGCTGGACCCGGTGATGCTCGCCCGCTTCAACACCGAGGCCAAAGCCGCTTGTCTCCTCGATCACCGCAACGTGGTCTCGGTCGTCGATCGCGGAGATACGGTGGGTGGCCAGGTCTACATGGTCATGGACTTCGTCGAAGGGCGGAGCTTGGCCAGCCTGCTCGAGCCGGGCCCGATGGAGGAGATGCGGACGAGGCGGCTGCTCTCGCAGATCTGCCTCGGCCTGGAGCATGCCCATGAGAAGGGCCTCGTTCACCGCGATCTCAAGGCCGACAACGTCGTCGTCGTGCAGGCCGACAGCGAGGAGATCCCGAAGATCATCGACTTCGGCATCGCGCTCCTGGCTGAGGGCAGCGCCGGCCGGGCCAAGCTCACCGCGGTCGGAGTGGTGATCGGGACGCCCGCGTACATGTCCCCCGAGCAGGCCTGCGGCGAGCCCCTCGACCACCGCAGCGACCTCTTCAGCCTCGGCATCTTGGCCTACGAGATGCTGGCCGGAAAGAAGCCCTTTGATGGGCACCCCTTCGAGATCGCCCAGCAGAACGTGACCGCCACGCCGCCGTCCATGTTCGAGCGCAGCGGTGTGCACATCGACCCGGGCCTGGAGGACATCATCTTCAAGATGATGGCCAAGGCGCCCGGGGATCGCTTCCAAACCGCGCGCGAAGTGCACACCGCCATCGAGGCCCTTGGCGCCCGCGAGGCCTCGCTCGAGCGCGCGCTGGTGGGCTCGGCGCGCCCGCCGTCCTCTCCGCGGCTGCGGTCGGTCTCCCAGACCACGGCGGTCACCTCGGTCAACGCACTCGAAGAGTACGCTCCACCCAAGCGCCGGGGACTCAAGCGGGCGGGGATCGCCGCCGGCGCGGCCCTGGTGTTGGCGCTCCTATGGGTCTGGTCGGGGGTCGATCGCTCCGGCGCGAGCGCGGTCGATCCGAAGCCGGTCGATCGGCAGAGCGACATCGCGGTGGCCGCCGCCGAGCAGAGCGCCAAGGCGAGCCCTCCGCCGAGCCCGAGCGAGAGCGGGGAGCCGAGCACCGAGCCCAGCGCCGCCCCGCGGACCAGCCCCAGCGCGAGCGCCGACGACGAAGAAGAGGATCGCCCCACGGGCCGCCGTCCAGGGTCGAGCCCGCGGCGCTCAGCGCGTCCTAAGGAAGAAGAGGCGCCGCCGAGCCCTGCGCATGACGTCTCCGCCTCGGAGCTCTACCGGAAATACCGCGAGGTCGCGGACCAGGTGAACGACTTCACCGCCAAGCGCGGAGATCGCGCCGGCGCGCCCTACCAGCGGCGCTTGCTGGGCCTCGGATCGCCTGCCGAGGTCGTCGGGGACGCGGGCAAGCGGGCCCGCTATTGGGACTCGATCACCAAGCTGTCGAGCGATCTGAAGCGCGTCGGCGGGCGTTGATCAGCCGCGCGGCGGCGCTCGACCTTCGCCGATCAAGGATCCGACGGTGAGCCCTTGGGGCGCGGGGCTCGTTTTGGAGGCTGCGGGTCCACTCTGGGCGGCCGTCGGTTGCGCCGCTCCGCCGCTCAGCAGGCGCCGAATCTCCGGCCAGCGCGTCCGCTCCTCCGCGAGCAGCCGCAGCAGCTCCGCTTGCGCGCCCGGGCCCAAGGTCCGCGCGTGGGCCTCGAGCTTGGTGAAGAAGAGATCGAGGTAACCGAGATCCCGGTCGAAGGCGCCGTCCACCATGGCCCTCCCTACCACGGATCAGGACCTCTCGAGCAGGCCGCGCAGCTCCGCGGGGCTCACTTGATAGCTCACCCCGCAATAGTCGCAGGCGATCGTCAGCACCTCGCCGGACTCTACGATCGCGCGGATCTCGACCTCTCCCAGGCTGGCCAAGGCGCCGACCACCCGCGCCTGATCGCACAGACAGCCAAACCGAACCCCGCTCTCGCTGGTGCGGGTGTGAGCGACGTCGCCGACCACCCGGGCCAAGATGAGATCCGGATCGCCGCCGGTTTCGGACAACAGCTGGCGGATCGGGGGCAACGCCTCTACCCGTGCCGTCATGCTCCGCAGCGCCGCGTTGCCCATCTCGGGCAGCATCTGGACGATGTAGCCGCCCGCCAGGCGCACGGCGTCGTCCTCGACGTGGCAGTCCACCCCGATCACCGAGACGACCTGCTCGGAGTTGAGCATGTACGTGGTGAGGGCGGTCGAGATGTCCGGGCCGACCTTGACCACCCCTTGGTGGAGCTCTCCCCGCGACATCGTGCGCACGACCTGCAGCAGTGAGTCCGCGGAGGGCGCGTAGCTGGTGACGCCCGCGGGGAGGTTCACCAGCCCCCGGGTGAGGCCGTCCGGGAGCGCGTCGGCGACGAAGCTGCCGGTCTCTCCCTTGAGGATGCACTGGACCCTCAGCTCCGGGGACATCGTCTCCCGCACCAAGACCGCCCCGGTGAGGAGCTGGCCGAACCAGCCGGCGGTCGGTCCGCTGGCTTTTTGGGCTCGCACGGCGGCCTGGACCGTGTCCGCGGCGCGGATCGTGATGATCCGAAAGGCATTGTCGTTGGTGATGGCTCGGACGACTCGATCCGCGGGATCCACCGATCGAGTGTAGCACGCCCCTCTCCAAGATCGCTTGTTCCCTCGGCCCCGATCGGGGAGACAGTGGACCCTCGGTGCTGGATTTCCGCCACCCCACGCTGCTGGCCCCCATGGAGGGCGTCACGCACCCGCTGCTCCGCCAGATCATGGCCGAGCGCGGGGGGCTCGGCGTCGTCTGCACCGAGTTCGTGCGCATCGGCCGCTCCCCCCTCTCTCCCAAGGCTTTGGTGCGCGAGGTGGTCAAGGCCGAGGGCGTCCCGCTGTCCGTGCAGGTCATGGGCAACGAAGCGGACAAGATGGGCGAGGCCGCGGGCGTGGTCGCTGAGGCTGGCGCCGACGTCGTGGACATCAACCTCGGCTGCCCTGCGCCGCGGGTGGTGAGGAAGGGCGTCGGCTCGGCGATGCTCAAGGACGTGGGACTGCTCGGCGAGGTTGTAGGTTCGATGCGCGCCAAAGTCCCCGGTCTGCTCAGCGCGAAGATCCGCGCCGGTTTTGACGACGCCTCGAACGTGCTCGAGATCGGGCGCGCGCTCGAGCGGGCCGGCATCGACTACCTGGTGGTGCATCCCCGGAGGCGCTGTGACTTCTACGAAGGCGTCGCCGACTGGCGCACGATCAAGCTCCTCAAGGAGGCGCTCCGGGTCCCGGTCGTGGGCAATGGTGACGTCTGGTATGCGTCAGACGCGCTGCGCATGCAGCGAGAGACGGGCTGTGACGCGGTGATGATCGGTCGGCCCGCGCTCCGGAATCCATGGATCTTCGAGCAGATCGCCGATCTCAGAGCTGGGCGTCAGCCCCGCCGGCCCAGCGGCAGTGAGCTGGTCGGCTTCATCCAGGAGATCGCCCAGCGCTACGCCGAGCACGAGCTGGCGGTCCGGGAAACCTCGGTCGGGAAGCTCAAGGAGCTGCTCGGTTATCTCGGGCGGGCGGTGGCTGATCAGCGGGCCTTTCAGCGATCGGTGCTCCGCCTGAACACCCGCAGCGAGATCCTAGCGCACGCCGAGGCGGTGCTTCGGCCCCTCCCCCCAGCGGGCCTCGATCTCGGAGCCGACGGCGATCTGGCGCTCGAGCGATCTGGCCAGGTCTGAGGGAGTAGGGCATAGGCTGCTCATGCCTGAGCGCTATCCAGTCCTCCCGACGCGCATCGAGCCTAGCTCCGAGCTCTTCCTTAAGAACGTCGAGATCGCCGAGCGCGAGCTGGGGACGGTCGCAGCCGCCATGGCCAAGGCCCGCAGCGGCGGCGGAGAGAAGTACCAACGCCGTCACCTCGAGGCTGGCAAGCTCTTGCCTCGGCAGCGCGTGGAGCTCTTGCTGGATCCGGGTACGCACTTCCTCGAGCTGTGCCCGTTGGCGGGTCACGACGTGCCCCAAGAGTCGACGGGCGCGGGCGTGATCGGCGGCATCGGCGTGGTGTCGGGGACGGAGTGTTTGATCACCGCCAGCGACGCCACCCAAAAAGGCGGCGCGATCAGCGAGCTCGGCGTGCAGAAGTCGCGGCGCCTCGCGGAGATCGCCGATCAGAATCGGCTTCCCTCCATCAGCTTGATCGAGTCGGCCGGCGCGGATCTCCCGAACCAGAGCAAGATCTTCGTCCCCGGCGGGCGCGCCTTTCGCGATCTCACCCGCCGCTCCAAGGAGGGGCTGCCCAGCGTGTGCCTCGTCTTCGGCAGCTCTACCGCCGGCGGCGCCTATATCCCCGGCATGAGCGACTACACGGTCATGGTGAAGGAGCAGGCCCAGGTGTACTTGGCGGGCCCCCCGCTGGTGAAGATGGCCACCGGCGAGGTCTCCGACCACGAGGCCCTGGGCGGCGCCGAGATGCACTCGAAGAAATCGGGCGTCTCCGACTATCTGGCCGAGGACGAGCTCGACGCGATCCGCATCGGCCGGCGCATCATGGCCCACCTCGACTGGCAGAAGCGGGCCGAGCCGCGCCCCCGGCTCATCGAGGCGCCGCGCTACGATCCCGCGGAGCTCCTCGGCATCGCCTCCCCCGACGTGCGGGTCCCCTTTGATGCCAGGGAGGTGATCGCGCGGATCGTCGACGGCTCGCGCTTCTCGGAGTTCAAGCCGCTCTACGGCTCCACCTTGATCACCGGCTTCGCTCATCTGTGCGGCTTCCCCATCGGTATCTTGGCCAACAACGGGATCCTGTTCTCGGAGTCGGCCAACAAGGGCGCGCAGTTCATCCAGCTGTGTAACCAGTCGAACATCCCGCTGCTGTTCTTGCAGAACATCACCGGCTTCATGGTCGGGCGACGCTACGAGGAAGAGGGCATCATCAAGAACGGCGCCAAGCTGATCAACGCCGTCTCCAACAGCACTGTCCCGGCGATCACGGTGATGATCGGGGGCAGCTTCGGCGCTGGAAACTACGCCATGTCCGGGCGGGCCTACGATCCGCGCTTCGTCTTCACCTGGCCGAGCCACCGCATCGCGGTGATGGGCGGCAAGCAGCTGGCGGGGGTCCTCGAGATCATCAAGCGCGACGCCGCCGAGAAGAAGGGGGAGACCGTCGATGAGGAGCACCTCGGGATGCTCAAGCAGATGATCGAGCTGCAGATCGATCAAGAGTCCACCGCGCTGTTCGCCACGGCTCGGCTGTGGGACGACGGCATCATCGATCCGCGCGACACCCGCGCCGTGGTGGCCATCGGCCTCTCTGCGGCCTATTCGGCGGGTGTGTCGGGGACCTCATCCTGGGGTGTGTTTCGCCACTGAGGCGGAGAAGGCTATGAAACAGCTAAGCAAGATCCTGGTCGCCAACCGCGGAGAGATCGCCTGCCGGGTGATGCGCACGGCCCGCGCGATGGGCCTCCGCACGGTCGCGGTCTACTCCGACGCCGATCGTGACGCCCTCCACGTGAAGACCGCCGATGAGGCGGTGCACATCGGCCCGGCGCCCTCCAGCGCCTCCTATCTAGTGGTCGAGGCCTTGATCGCGGCGGCGCGGCGGGTGGGGGCGGACGCCATCCACCCAGGCTACGGCTTTCTGTCCGAGCGCGCGGAGCTGGCCGAGGCCTGCACCGCGGCGGGCATCGTGTTCATCGGACCGCCGGCCACCGCGATCCGGGCCATGGGGTCCAAGCAGCGCGCCAAGCAGATCGCGCGCGCGGCGGGCGTGCCGGTGGTGCCGGGCTACGACGGACAAGACCAGTCCGATGCCACCTTGATCGCCGAGGCACAGAAGATCGGCTTCCCGGTGTTGATCAAGGCCAGCGCCGGGGGCGGCGGCAAAGGCATGAAGATCGCCCATGCCGCGGGCGAGCTCGGCGGGCTCTTGGCCTCGGCGCGCCGGGAGGCCCTGGGCGCCTTCGGGGATGCCACCCTGCTCCTCGAGCGCTACATCGCCGAGCCGCGGCATGTGGAGATCCAGATCCTCGGCGATCAATCCGGACACGTGGTGCACCTCTTCGAGCGCGAGTGCTCCATTCAGCGGCGCCATCAGAAGATCATCGAAGAGACTCCCTCACCCGCGCTGGACGCCAAGACCCGCAGCGCGATGGGCGAGGCGGCGGTCCGGGTGGCGGCGGGCATCGGCTACTACAACGCGGGGACGGTCGAGTTCATCACCGCGCCGGACGGCTCGTTCTACTTCCTGGAGGTGAACACCCGCCTTCAGGTGGAGCACCCCGTGACTGAGTGCGTGACCGGCCTCGATCTGGTGCGCGAGCAGATCCGCGTCGCGCGGGGTGAGGCCCTGGGCTACCGGCAAGAGGAGCTGGTGCAGCGGGGGGCGGCCATCGAGTGCCGGCTCTACGCCGAAGATCCGCGGAGCGGCTTTCTGCCTTCGACCGGCACCCTCGAGCGCTTCGCGGTGCCCACCTTGCCTGGGCTGCGGGTCGACGCGGGGGTGGAGCGGGGGAGCGAGGTCTCCATCCACTACGATCCCTTGCTGGCCAAGGTGATCACCGAGGCGCCGACCCGGGCTGAGGCCATCGATCGCATGATCTACGCGCTCGAGTCCCTGGAGGTCGCCGGGGTGCGAACCAACCGGGCCTTCTTGATCCGCGTGCTGGCGGCGGAGGCGTTTCGCGCGGGCCGTACGCATACGCACTTCATCGAGGAGCACTTCGGGGATCGGCTCGAGATGCCCCCGACCGCCGAAGAGTCGGCCGAGGCCGCCTGCTTTGCGGTGGTGCACACGGCGCTGGCCGAGGCGGCCGAGCGCACTCGCCTGACGAGCTTGGTTCCTGGGTTTCGCAATAATCGGCTGGCCGACCCCTCGCTCCGGGCCGCGGTGGGAGGTGGCGAGCCGCTCGAGGTCCACTACCGTTTCGTTAGCGCCGACCGCCTGGTGCTGACGCTCGCCGGGAAGGCCCGCTCCGTGTGGATCGCGCGAGCGGAGAGCGACCGGCTGACGCTGGAGATCGACGGCCACCGCCACAGCCGCGCGGTGATCCGCCGCGGGGACCAGGCTTATGTGAGCGGCCCGCGTGGACAGATGCACGAGGTCCTGATCTTGCCGCGCTTCCCCGAGCGGGAGGCGGCGCATCAGCCGGGCGCGCTGGTCGCGCCGATGCCAGGGAAGATCGTGCTCGTCTCGGCCCAGCCCGGCGATCGGGTCAAGCGGGGCGATCCGCTGGTGGTGCTGGAGGCGATGAAGATGGAGCACGCCGCCCGAGCGCCCGAGGACGGCGTGGTGGAGGAGATCTTGGTGCGCGTGGGGCAGCAGGTCGAGGCCGAGGCGATCTTGGCGATCGTGAAGCCGGACTAGGGTCTGCCCTCCGATGGCTCCGTGGGCCTCAACTCCCGCGATCGCGGCCGCCCCTAGTTGCAGGCGTCGGTCTTCGGCGCGCAGAAGTGCCCGGTCGGCGTGGGCCGGCGCGTCACCGGGTCGGAGCACATGAACGAGGTGCCGACCTGGTTGAGCACCTCGGTCTCCAGACACAGCAGGCCGCCGTCGCAGAAGCCGCCGGGGCCGCAGTTGGTATAGGAGTCGTCGCAGAGCATCCCGCCGGGGCAGTCGAGGTCGGTGGTGCAGGGCACGCCGCAGAAGGTGAAGCCTTTGCCCTCAATGATGCTGATCAAGCAGGGCCCGTCGTTGCACCCGAAGTCGCAGCTTTGGCAGTAGCGCAGATCGGGCGGCTGGCAGCTCTGTTGCTGGGTATCGCAGAAGCTCCGGAGCTCACAGTAGCTCGAGTCCTCGCAGCGCATGCCTTGGCATTGGCCCCGGATGCAGGTGTCGCCGAGGACGCAGTCGCCGGTGTTTCGGCAGCCGCGGATACAGATGTGGTTGGTGTCGTCGCAGATCTCCCCGAGCGCGCAGTGCAGATCCGAGCCGCACAGCCCGTTCAGGGTGCAGCGGTGGCTCACGGTGTCGCAGAAGCGCCCGCTCGGGCAGTCCTCGTTGGTGGTGCAGCCGTCGAGGGATTGGCAGAAGCCGAAGCGGTTGCAGAAGGTGCCCGCGTCACAGTCGGCCGGACCACCGCAAAGGCAGCGCCCGCTGGTCAGATCGCAGCGCAAGGTCCCGGGGCAGGCCTCGTTGCTCACGCACAAGCAGCGGCCGTCGACGTCCTGGGAGAAGCCGGGCGGGCAGCAGCCGACCCCGGTGCAGACGCAGGCCTTGGCTGCGGGATTCCACACGTGGTTCGGCGGACAGCAGCTGTCGTTGGCGCATGTGCAGCCTTTGGTCATCCCGTCGAAGCGATAGCCCTCCGGGCAGCAGACGTCGTCGGCGCAGGCGCAGACCCCGCCCGCGGCGTCGAAGCGAAAGCCGGTGGGGCAGCAGGCGTCGTCGGTGCAGGTGCAGGCGTCTTCGGCGGCGCTATAGCGAAAGTGCGGCGGGCAGCAGGTGTCGCTGGCGCAGCGGCAGCTGCCGGTCTCGGCCTGAAAGCGCGTGCCCTCGGGGCAACAGCCGTCGCCGCTGCAGACGCACAGATCGGGCTGGTCGCCGGTGGCCAAGACCAGGTGGTGGCTGGCCGGGCAGCAGGCGTCGTTGGTGCAGCGGCAGGTCCCATCGACGCAGCCGTAGCCGCTCGGACATACGGCCGAGCTCGAGCAGAAGCACTCGCCGGTGGTGGTGCTGGTCCGAAAGCCCGCCGGACACTCCGGGAAGCCCGGGCTCCGGCCGCAAGCGGCCAAGAGCGCGAGCAGCGTCAGGAACAGCCAGACCCGCGGGTTACAGCGATACGTCATAGCGGATCTCGATCATCGCCCGCGGGCGAGGGACGAAGCGGCCTTCAAAGGCGAGGGCCCGCTCAGCGGCGCGGAAGGTCCAGCCGTTGACCGGATCTTCAGGGATGAGGCGCCCGTCGACGGTCACGCGGATCGTCCCGAGCACCGGCGGCGCGGACAAGAGAAACACCCGCCGTAACCCGGAGAGCGCGGTGGCTAGGCTGTCGACGAAGGGCGCGAAGTTCGGCGTGCAGATGCTCTCGAAGAGACCGTGGGTCGCGTCGACCAAGGTGCGGTAGCGGGTGGCGGCCTGAGCCTCGGCGCCGAAGACGTTCTCGGACCCGGCCGGGATGCAGCCGTCCGGCACCGGGCCGGCCACCGCCGAGAAGCTGATGTTGGCCTCGCGTCCGGGGCCCTTGAGGCCGCGGAGGAAGCGCACGTAGTGGTCCGTGGGGCCGAGCGAGCTGTCGTCCTCGTCGCTGACCACGATGACGCCGAGCGCGGCCGTATCTCGCAAAAAGCCCCGATTGGGTCCCTGGGTGTTCGGCGGCGAGAGCGCCAGCTCCATCGCCTGGAGCCCCTCCTCCAGGCTGACGTTGCTCATCGGAAAGTCGACCGCGGCGGCAAAGTTGGCCCGGGGATCGGGGGTGTTTCGGTCGATGAAGGGTGTCGGGCCGCGCAGCCGTCCTTGATCGCCGGTGGTCGCCGAGAGATCGGTGCTGGTCACGCCGACGTGAAAGTCGACGCCCGCCGCGAGCAGGACCCGCACGAAGCCCGCGAACTGAGCGGCCAGGCGCGCGCGCTCGTCGTTGACGCTGCCGGAGTTGTCGACCACCCAGAGGATGTCGACCAGGGCGTCGTCCTGCTGAAAGCCGTCGATCTGCTGCGGGCCACGGATCACCGGCGGCAACAGCGGACCGATATGCACCTCGCTCTGCGCCACCGTCGGCGTCACCACGATCGGCGGGACAACGGTGGGCGTCACGGTGAAGGGCCGCACCGGCCAGTCCGCCAGACCCGGCCGTACGCGGACCTTGGAGCTGGAGTCGCAGCCCAGCGCGAAGAGCAGGGCGAGGGAGAGGGCGACCCTGTTCATGAGCGGAGCATGCCGATCGCGCAGGCCCCTGACAATTCGGCCGCGGGCCAGGCCGCTCCTGTAGCCGGAGCGGGCCCTTTACTTCATCGAATCGCCCAGCTCCCGCCGGGGATCGCGTGGGGCGAGGCCCCTTCGGCCGTGAGCACGGCGGGCGCAGCGTTGAGCGTTCCGGCCAAGGTCGCGAAGACGCGGTAGCTGGCGCGAAAAGGGGTCGAGGGGGCTAGGGGGCGAACCCAGAGCGTCAGCTTGCCGTCCTCGTAGGCCCAACGCTCGATGGTGTTCGCGGCCACCAAGGCGTCGAGGCTCGGGCGGTCGGGGTCCACACCCGCGGGGAGGCCCTGAACGATGGTCAACGCGCGCCCGCTGGGCGCCACCGCCAGCAGGTCGACGGAGATCGGGCGCCCCACCGCCAGCGCGCCGCGCAGGGCTACCCGCAGGTCGAGCCCGTCGTGCTCGGGCGTCCTCACCGGGGCCCAGGACTTGAGCCGGAGCGTGAAGGCCAGGCCCGGCACGGCCGGCACGGCGGTGATCTTGTATTGGTGCGTTCCTTCCGCGCTCGGCGCGGGGCTGATGAGGTGGAGCACGTCTTTGACCCGCGTCGCGTCCAGGATCCCGTCCTTGAGGAGCTGGCCGTCGACCTCCACGCTGATCTGTACCTGGGAGGGCAGCTTGTCCTTGAACAGCGAGAGCACGGTCCGCAGGCACCAGAGGTTGGCCTGTCCATCTCCAAAGGCGCTGTAGGGCCGGTAGGCCGCCAAGACGAAGGCGCCGAGGTCTTGGCGCAGCGCGGGCTCAGGGTCGTCCTCGAGCGCCAGCGCGGCGATCGCCGTGGCCTCGACCTCGGTCGGCCGCACCCCATCGGTTCGGAGCACGCCGGCCGGGATGCGGACGACGCGGCTGCCGTCGGGGAGCGCCTCGATCGCGTCTTTGACCCTCTTTTGTAGGGCCTTCTTGAGGTCGCCCGACACGGCCTGGCTGACTACGATCAAGCCTGCGGTGTACGGATCCTCGATGCGGGCGGCGTTGCGCTCGAACACCGCGCTGGCGCGGATGCGGGCTCCGGCGGCGCGGGTCTTCTGCTCCGGCGTGCCCGCCGCAGCTGCGAGCGCCTGGGTGGCGACCGCGGTGGTGGCCAGGAGGCGCTGCAGGGTCCAGCCGCTTTGACCGCTGAAGGTGCCGTCCGGCCGCTGCAGGTTGGCCAGGTCGTTGAATAGGCGCTCGCCCAGGCGCGACAAAAGCGGCTCGTTTCGGTGGGCGGCGGCGGCCTCGGCGAACAAGATCGAGCCCTGCACGCTGGGCGTGCGCAGGTTGCGCAGCGCCCGCTGGGTGGACGCGATGCGCAGGGTGCGGACCAGCTCGAGGTCGACCTCACCGCCCAGGCTCGTCGCCAGATCTTGGGCGCGTCCGGCCAGCTGGAGCGCATAGGCCGCGTCCGAGGCGTCGCCGCGCAGGCCCGCCCCGGCCAGCTCGCTGCGCAGCACCGCCAAGGCGCCGGGGTAGACCGCGAGATCGAGCTCGGTCGCCTCCCGGTCGACGCCGCTCGGGAGGCTCAGCTCCAGCGTACGCGGCGCGGCCAGCGTCCCTCCGCGCTCTTCCACCACCGGCAGGCCGCGGGGCCGCACCGGGATCGCCCGGGTGATCGCGTCGGTCCCGGCCAGCTCGGCGTAGAGCTCGAGCGATCCTGGCTTGTTCGCCCGGAGGACAACCGTCTCGACGGCGGTGCGCCCGCCGGCCAGGCTGATCGCGCGCGTCCCGGCCGAGCTGAGGAGGCCGCCTTCGGCGCGGATCTTCAGCGTCTTGTCCACCCGGCCCTCGGTGGTGTTCACGATCTGGATCGGCAGCCGCACCTCATCGCCGCTGGTCAAGAAGCTCGGCACGACTGGCTCCACGTAGACGGGCAGGGTCCCGAGCACCTCGGCCAAGGCGCCTGCCTGTTGCCCTTGCCGGGTATGGGCGAGCCCCAGGATGCGCCAGGTGGTGAGCCGATCGGGGATCTTGAAGGCGAGGCTGGCGGCGCCTTGAGCGTCGGTGACGGTCCGGGGCTCAAAGAGGAAGGCCTCCGGGAACCACGCGCGCGTGGGGGGCGCGGCGTCGGCCGGAGCCTCTGGCTCCGCGGGGGCGTTGCCGACCAGGCCGGCGATGCTGCTGTCTGCCTGGGTCTTCTCGGCCGCGCCGCCTTCGCCGCTCTTGGCCCCGAGCGCGGCTCGACGGCCGGGCGCGGCGGGCTTCTTGGCCCGCGGCATTTCCTTCTTGTCAGACTCCTCTTCATCGCGGGACAGCAGCTTGTTGGCCTGGGCCTCCTGGGCCTCCTGGGCCGCGGGGGGCGCCGAGGCCGGGCTGGCCTCCTTGGTGGCGCGGCCACAGGCGGGGAGCGCGACGAGGATCAGGGCGAGGGTGGACCTTCTCATGGGCGCTCCTGGTGGACGTAGGCCGCCCAGTCTTCGACGTCTTCCGGGAGCCGTGTCCCGCGGATCACCACCGCGTGGGGCGCCGTCATCGCGAGCAGATCGGGCGGCAAGAGCGACAGGCGCAGGCGTCGTCCAAAGGCATCCGCCGTCGACTCGCCCCGCTGCTCCACGCTGGCCAAGGCCTCGTTCCACAGCTTGGCCATCGTGGCCGGGCGCATCTGCTCCTTGGGCGGCGCCTTGAGCTCCCAGTCGCGAACCTTCGCGTGGAGCTCGGCCAAGACCACGTAGAAGCGGTCGGTCAGCGCCTCCAGCGGATCGAAGTGGGTGTCCCCTTGAGCGCTGCTCGGTTCGTCGGAGGCGGGCACCGAGGGCGGACCCGTGACCCGCATCGTCACCGCCTGCGCGGCGTTCTCTCCCCGGATCCGGCCCATCGCCAGGGCCTGGCCGTCGAGCACGCCAAACGCAGGGGAGGGCGTCTCCACCCTCGGCCGGAGCTGCTCGAGCTCTCCGGGCCCGGGCAAGGCAGCCAGCTGGGCGAGGCTCTGATCGACCCCGAACAGCCCGACCGCCGCGGGGACCCCGTGTCCTTGGCGCTCGGTCCGGATGGCCAAGGTGGCCTCATCGCCTGGGGCATAGCGGGCCCGATCCGGCTTGAGGCTCAGCCGCAGCTCATCGTCCGTCCGCACGAAGATCAGCGCGCGCCCCGTGCTCCAGCTGACCTGATAGAAGCCCTTGGCGTCGTTGGGCAGGGCGAACTTGGCGGTCTTGGTCTCCTTGTCGACCAGGCCCTTGATCGAGCTGGCCCGCCCGTAGAGCCACAGCTCCTCGGGGAGCTGACCGCTGAATCCCGGTCCGCGGATGAGCTCGAGGGCCACCGTGTCTCCAGGCTTTGGGAGGATCGGCGTCGCCCGCAGCCGCACGGCGGGCACCGCGCCGGGGCTGAGGCGGAGCTTGGTCTTCCCGACCAACTCCGCGCCGCTCTTGGCGGCGATCTCGAACTCATAGCCGAGCATCACGGTCGCCTGCGGGCGCTCGCCGCTGGCGACATCCGCGGGGGTCACGCTGAGGCGCGCGACGCCGAGGGCGCTCCGCTCAGC
>Ga0154020_10002333_pt1 | contig 23104 bp, 13 predicted proteins | sample Klosneuvirus_201_FD_109709 | JGI IMG/M metagenome (GOLD analysis project Ga0154020, IMG submission 109709) | Active sludge microbial communities from wastewater, Klosterneuburg, Austria - Klosneuvirus_20160825_MG | ecosystem: Engineered > WWTP > Aerobic digester > Activated sludge | place...
CGGGTTGCCGATGTAGTGCACGGCATCGCCCTGGGATTGAAACTGGATGCCCTGGAACCGGCTGGGCAGGACGCCGCTGCTCCATTGGCGGGCGGAGACCGGCTGGACGCCGCTCCGGCCCTTCGAGGGGAGCACCACGAACCCCGGCAAGTTCTCCGACTCCGAACCGAGCCCGTACAGGAGCCACGATCCCATGCTGGGCCGGCCCTTGATGATGCTGCCGGTGTTCATGAACGCGTGGGCGGTGTCATGATTGATCTGCTCGGTCTTCATCGACCGGATGACGCAGAGTTCGTCCGCCAGGCCGCCGATGTTGGGAAACAAATCGCACACCTCCATGCCGCACTGGCCGCGCCGACGGAACGGAGCAATGGGTCCGCGGGCCTTCAGCACCGTGTTCTGCAGCTGGGCCAGCTGCTGTCCCTGGGTGAACGAATCGGGAAACACCTGGCCATCGAGGCGGACGAGTTCCGGCTTGTAATCGAAGGTCTCGAGGTGCGACGGCCCGCCCGCCATGCACAGGTAAATGATGCGCCGCGCCTTCACCGGAAAGTGCGGGTGGCGCAACGCCCCGCGCCAACCCGGCTCCGCCGGCTGGACGGTCTCGGAACCGAGGAGCCGGTCGGCCAGCAACGCGAAGGAAAGGCCGCCCAGCCCGTAGGCGCTGCGCGTGAGGAAGGTGCGCCGGTTGATCTGATCGGGAGTCAAAAAGGTCATGGCAAGATCAGTAGCGGGTGATCGTCTCCTGGGCGTTAAGCAGGACGCGGCCCACCTGCGTCCAGGCGGCCAGGAGCGGAGCAGGCAGGGAGTCGGGAGCGCGCTGCAGTCCCACCGCAAGCAAACGACGGGCGTCTTCGGGGTGGGCGCGATAGTGTTCGGTCTGCGCGGCAAGCAGGGCGGCGAGGCGATCGCGGTCAGCGGGCCGGGGCGGACGGCCGACCGCGAGGACGAAGCCGCGCTCGATCCGCTCGGCATCGCTCCGGCCGGGGCCGGTGAGGAGGCGGACGGCAAAGGCCCGGGCGGCCTCCACGAAGGTGGGGTCGTTGAGCAGGGTCAGCGCCTGCTGGGGGGTGTTGCTGAGCGAGCGCTGCGCGGTGCACTCGTCGCGATTGGGCGCGTCGAAGTTGACCAGCATGGGATGCAGGAACGTGCGCTGCCAGTGCAGGTAAACACCCCGCCGCCATTGCTGCTCGGCGCCGTCGTCCACGTAGTCGCGATCCGGAAACTGGAGCGCCGCATAGTGTCCAGCCGGCTGATACGGACGGATGCTGGGTCCGCCGATCGCGCGGAGATCGAGCAGGCCCGCCACGGCCAGGGCGTTGTCGCGCACAAACTCGGCTTCGAGGCGCCGGGGGTTCTGCGCGGTGAGGAGGCGGTTGGCCGGGTCGGCCTCGCGCAGCCCGGGCCGGAAGACACTGCTTTGCCGGTAGGTGCGGCTGGTCACGATCAGCCGCACGAGGTGTTTCACATCCCAGCCACTCTCGCGGAATTCCGCCGCCAGCCAGTCGAGGAGTTCGGGGTGGGAAGGCAGTTCGCCCTGCGATCCAAGGTCATCCACGACGGCACTGAGCGCGGTGCCAAAGAAGGGCTGCCAGAGGCGGTTGGCCACGGTGCGGGCGGTGATCGGGTTTTCCGTCGAAACGATCCAGCGTGCGAGGTCGAGCCGGGTCAGTCGCTGCCCGGGAGCGCTGACGCGTTGCCCGGGGAGAAAACTGGGCGTGGCCGGAAGCACCTCGGGGCCGGACTCGTCCTGCCAGTTGCCGCGGGGGAGCACCCGCACCGGAAGGGGTTCGGCCGCCTCCGTCACGAGCGTCCAGGTCTTGCCACCTTGGAATCTCCGGACCTCGGCCGCAAGACGCCGCGCCTGCGTCTGCGCGTTTCCGTCCTTACCGCCAGCGCCAAGCCATGTCTCGGTCAACAGGGTCTGGCGCATGGACGGTGCCATCCGCGACTTCGGATCCAATGCCTGCACCAGATCGTCGGTGAGCAACCGGCGGGGCTCGAGGGTCGAGAACGGGGAGAGGGAAAAACGCACGGCGCCGGTGACGTCGTACGCGAGGCGGAGATGCAGTTCGTCGCCTGGAGCCACGTCGATCGGCTGTTGAAACACCCACGCCGCCGCCAGCGGTTCCGCTCCCGGCTCCGCCGGCAGCCGCCAGCCGTCCGCCACGCCGTCGATCTCCGCACCGTTGCGGTAACGGGGGCGTTTGGCGGTGGCCTCGGCGAGGTGCACATCAACGCGGCGGATCGCACCGGCCGCGTGATGCTGAAAGGCAAAGGCCCGGAAGCCGGAGCCTTCGTTGTCCTCGACCGGAAATTTCACGCCGTCCAGGTCGATCCGGAGCGAAGCATAGCGTCCGGGCGCGGGTTTGAGCGTGACTCTGATCTCATCGCCCGAGCGCGCTTTGGTTCCGAGTTCCAACGCTCCCGCCGGTGTCACCACCAAGGGTCCCACCGGCTCGGTCTGCCCCCGCTTGTGGCGCAGCCCGCCGGCCTCGACCGGCTGCCAGTGCCCGGAGTGCGCCGACACCCAGGCGCGCGCGGACTCGATCCAGGCGACGCGCTGCGTCGCCGCGGGAGACTTCGCCCCGGACCACGAGTCGAGGTACTGCACCAGTGCCGCACGCGCGGCCCGGTCGCGGTCCTGCAGGTAGGGGCTGTCGACCTGCAGTTCGGGCGGGAACGGGTGGTCGTTGCTGAAGCCCCGCAGGTCCGGATTCGGCGTGTAGGTATAATCATGGTACACACCCCATTGCTTCACATCTGCAAAGAACGCCTGCAGCTGGTAGAAGTCGCGCGTGGGGATGGGGTCGAACTTGTGGTCGTGACACTCGGCGCAGCCAAACGTGCTGCCCAGCCAGGCAGCGGCGACCGAACGCACGCGCTCCGCCCCGTACTTGGCGAGGTACTCCTTCGGCTGCGCCCCACCCTCGCGCGTCATCATGTTCAGCCGGTTGTAGCCGGTCGCCACCCGCTGCTCGACCGTCGGCGAGGGCAGGAGATCGCCGGCCAGCTGCTCGATCGTGAACTGGTCGAAGCGCTTGTTGGCGTTGAAGGCGGCGATCACGTAGTCGCGGTAGGGAAAGATCCGCTGGTTTTGATCGCCGTGAAATCCGACCGTGTCCGTAAAACGCGCAATATCGAGCCACCAGACAGCCATGCGTTCACCGAAACGGGGCGACGCCAGCAACCGGTCCACCCCGCGTTCATACGCACCCGGGGCGTGGTCCGCCAGAAACGCCGCGCGCTCCGACTCCGTCGGCGGCAGTCCCGTCAGGTCCAGGGACAGGCGGCGCAACAACCGCTCGGGCGAAGCTTCGGGGGCGAAACTCGCCGCTGGGGAGGCGTGCTTTGCGCGGACGAAAGAATCGATCGGATTCTCCTTCGAATCCGCGGCGGGCACGGCCGGCCGCACCAGCGGAGCATAGGCCCAGTGCGGTTCATACTCCGCACCTTCTTCAATCCAGCGCCGGAGTCTGGCCTTCTCATCGTCGGTCAACGTCTTGTGGCTCTCGGGCGGCGGCATGAGCTCCTCCGCGTCCTTCGAAAACACGCGCTTGATCACCTCGCTCGCCTGCACGTCGCCCGGCGCCAGCACCAGCAGCGCATCCTCCCCGCGCCGATCGAGGCGCAGATCGGCCTTCCGTTCGCTGCCGTCGGGACCGTGACAATGATAACAGCGGTCGGAGAGAATAGGACGAATGTCCCGGTTGAAGCTCAAACGCGGCCCCGCCGCCGTCAGGACCGACGGAAGCAGGCAGACGCCCAGAACGAAGCGGTGGAGGAAATTCAAGGGGAAAGGGGCAATCGGCAAAAACCGAGACCAACAAAACGCAAACCTCGCCGAAAGCAAAAACTACCCTCGGACCTGGACGCGATTGCCCTCCCGCGGAAGGCCGTCCATCGTGGCTCTATGCGCAGGTTGCTCGTGGTCCCTCTTGTTCTCGTCGGTCTCGCCAGCCGGGCACCGGCCCTGGAGTACCCCAAGCACCAACCTGAAACGTTTCTGGCCGGACTGAAGCTTCCCGATGATCAGGGCCGTCCCTGGCGGGCGGCGCGGGAGGATTGGGAAGGCGCCCGTCGGCGCATCGCGGACGATTCAGGCTGGAAGTCGTGGCTGAACAAAGAACGGTCAGAGGTGGAAGCGTGGATGGCGAAACACCACGACCGCGTCGAGTGGGTCGCCGGCTGGTCTCATGATGGCGTCAGTCCCAAGGACGGATCGCGTCTGCGATGGAACGAAGGCATCCCCGGCGAGGGGGTCACCCACTTCTCCAGCCCGTCGGACCCGCGGGTTGAAATCACCCCCAAACTCAAGGCCTGGTGGGTGGTCTCCTTCCGCGACCGGCACGTCTCCATGATCGTGCGCGCCGCGCGCCTGCATCGATTGACAGGCGACGCGCGTTTCGCCGCCTGGTCCGCCGCACAGATCGACTTCTACGCGGACAACCTTCTGAAGTGGGAAGTTCAGCGTCCCGAGCAGGGGGCCCGGCTTTTCTGGCAGTCGCTGACGGAGGCGACCAATCTGGTGAAATTCACGGAGGCCGTCCGCCTACTCGGCACCGCGGTCGAACCTGCGCGCCGCGAGGGGTGGAGGACGCGGTTCTTCCTGCCCGAAGTCGAGGTGCTCAACCGCAACTTCCAGATGATCCACAACATCGCCGTCTGGCAGCGCGGCGCCGCCGCCCAGGTCGCCCTCCTGTTCGGCGACGAAGCCCTCTGGCGCGAAGCCATCGACGGCAGGTTCGGCCTGCGCCGGCAGATTGCCGAGGGCATCACAAGCGACTACCTCTGGCATGAACAGTCCCTGGGATACAATGGATACGTGGTGCGCGCGCTGGTGCCGCTCTTCGTCGCCGCCGGCCTGCACGGCCGGGCGGCGGACCTGGGTGCGGAGATGGCCGTGGCCCAGAATCTCTTGCTCGCTCCACTGACCCTGCGCTTTCCCGATGGGCAGCTCCCAAATCCGGCCGACAGCACCAGCATCGGCCGGGCGCCCCAACCCGATCTCTTCTTCGAGGCTTACCGCTGCCTGCCGACCACGCTCGGCCGCACGGAGGCGGCAACTCGTCGCGACTGGGACACGCTGCTCGATCCGCCCGGCGCCGGAGTCACCGCCCCGACGCTGCCAGAGGTGACCAGCCGCAACCTTGAATCCAGCCGCATGACCGTGCTGCGTGCGGGCGACTGGCAGGTGTTTTTCCACTACGGTCAGCGGGTGCGCTCCCACGCCCAGGCGGAGGCCCTCAACTATTCCGTGTTTCATCGAACGGTCGACCTCTCTCACGACTCCGGCGTTGCCCCCTACGGTTCCCCCCTCTACCGGGGCTACTACACGCGGGGCCTCAATCACAATGTTCCCCTGATTGGCGGTGAAGGACAGGAGGGCATCCATCCCGGCGAACTCGTGGAGTACACCCCGACCCGGGTCACCGCCGCGCAACCCAAGTACCGTCCCGGGGTGTCGGCCCGCCGCACGCTGGAGCTGAAGGACGGCCGCCTGCTCGACACCGTGCGCGTGGAACGCACGACGCCTGCGACCGGAGCGCTCGGGCTGGCGCTGCACCTGCAAGGACGCATCCGGTTCCCCGACGCGGCCACACCCGATCCGGATTTCGCGCGACCGCGGCCGCCCGCCTTTGCCCATTGGCGCGACGTTCTGGTTGCGACCGCCCGGGATGCAATTGTGCTCGAGGTGGAAACTGACGGAGCCCGCCATCAGCTCACCTTGACCGCCCCGGGCGCCTTCCGCCTCTGGCGCGGCGACTCCCCGGACGTGCCCCCGAAACGAAGACAGAGCCTCTACCTCGAACTCGACGATGCCGCCGTCGCGCAAGCCACCTTTGTGACGCAGTTTGCCCCGCTTCCCTAGGGAATCCTCCCCAGCGGCCCGTCATTTGGCCTTTCCAAGACCGGCGCCGCCGCCACAGTTCCGCTCCACGGTCTGTCCATGAATCTCGCCACCGCCGAAGCCCTCGTCCGTTCCCAGCTGCGCCGCATTGACGCCGCCTATCTGCGCACCCTCTTTGAAGAGTGGGCCATTCTCGGCGTGGGTGGTACCGGCGCGACCCTGATCAGCTATCACGGCACGCGCCGTGACACCTACCGCGCCCGCCTGCCCGAGGACAGTCTCCCGCTTCGCGCCGCCATGGCCCGGCGGGCGTATTCAGTGGGCGACTTCGAGTTCGCCCTTGAAGCCGCTGGAACGGGCTACGATGCCGGCATGAAGATTGGCGAGTCCGCCTACCTGGTGTGCAACAACCTCGCCGCAACCATGGAGGAATTGCGCAAGGATCCGCAGTGGCTGAAAGCCCAGGTCCTCTGGTTGGAGCTTGGTGAAAAGTTCCGCGCGGATCCGCTGGTCTGAACGGCACGCCCACGCGACCGCTCCACAAACCCAGGAGCTTCCGGCTTCGAGTTGGCAATTCTCAGCAAAGACAAAGACCAGCCAACAAGGCGCCTCCAGCCCCTGGGTTCGTTCCGCTGCATCATAGTCGGTGAGCGCGTTGGTTTTCCGTCGTGGACCTAGGAACCTACGCTTCGGGCGGAAGGACCATCAGCTCTGCACTCCCACACATCGGCAGCGGAAACCAACCATAAGCTCTTCGCGGCGCGCGGGATCAGCGACACAGCCCGCAATGGCCTTGCACCTAGCACGGCCCACACTGACCGTTTGGGATGCGTTTTCGCTGGTACGGGTGGTTAGTTTTTCTGATCTGGGCCCACGCGTCCACCGGCCTGGCGCAGTCGGAAACATGGAGCGCCTCCGTCTCTGCCACGCCCGAGACACTATGGGGCGTCTGCTCCGGTCCGCAGGGCTTCGTCGCGGTCGGCGAAAAGGGAGCCATTGTGACCTCGAGCGATGGAGTCACCTGGGTCAGCCGCACCTCCGGCACCTCCGTCTGGCTGCTGGCCGTCACCTGGGCCCAGGGCGTCTACCTCGCGGTGGGTGACAACGGCACGCTGCTGGCATCCAGCGATGCCGTCACCTGGCAGACCCGGACCACCGGCACCCTGCAACGACTTAACGCCATCGCCTTCGGCGACGGCACCTGGGTCATCGCCGGCGAGGCGGGCACCGTGCTGACCTCACCCGACGGCCTCACGTGGACCTTGAATACCGTTGGTGAACCCATGTGGCTGCGCGGCCTCGCCCACGGAGCTGGGCGGTTCGTCATCAGTGGCCAGCAGGGCCGGATTTACGTGACCACCGATCGCGGCCGCAGCTTCACCCGGTCGTATGTCGCCACGTCGGGTGGACTGGAAGGCGTCGCGTTTGACGGCGAACAATTTCACGTGGTGGGAGACGCGTCGTTTCTGGCCTCCTCGAGCGATACCATGTTCTGGCGCCGCGACTCCGGTACCGTTCCGAGCCAGCCCAACACCTACCGCGCAGTCACCTCGTTTGTGGGAACCCGGCTGATTGTCGGCGATGCGGCGCACCTGGGCACCCTCGCGCCTCCCCGCAGTGGCGCGACCTGGCGGGCCGTCGCCGCCAATGACCGCCGCGCTGTCGCCGTCGGCGTGGGCGGGGCCATTGCTTCCGTCCTGGCTCAGACCTATCGCACCCGGACTAGGTTGAGTCTGCCCGAGGGACAAGTGATCGGCGCCCCGGCGATCTTCCGCAGCCTCGAAGACTTCGGACCGGGCACGCAGTGGCAATGGTTTCGCAACCAGGAGCCCATCGCCGGAGCCACCGCCCGGGAGTACCGCATCGCAGCACTGACTCCCTCCATGTGGGGCACCTACACGGTCGAGGTTACGCGCACCGACGGCGGACCCGCCCCCGACAGGAATGGGATCAACCTGCCTCCCCTGCCCGTCCACTTCCCCACCCAGAACGCAGTCGACCCCACGTTTCAGGTCCCCTTCACGTTTGTTCCCCAACTCATCGTCCCAGCAAACGACGGCTCGATCTACGTCGCAGATTCCGATACGTACTTTGACATCGGCGGTCGTATCCAACACGGCCTGGTGCGACTGCGACCGGACGGGTCGTTTGATCCGTCATTCAATCTCGGCAGCGGACTTGATGCGGACGGAGCCATCGATCAAATCTACCTTCTCGCATCCGGCGACGTGGCGATTCGCGGCACCTTCCAGTCCGTGAACGGTCAGGCGTCGCCCAATTTCGCCCGACTCAAAGCCGATGGTCGCCTCGATGCCGAGTTTCAGCCCGATCCTGAGTTGCGCGACACGACCTGGTTGAGCGTCCCCCTTCGCGACGAGCGCTGGCTCATCATCAAGAGGATGACCTCCGCCGAGCCGGCGCCGGTCGTTCGGTTCGACGCCCGCGGTCGCCGGGACGCGGCGTTCACTCTTGCCATGCCGGCGTTGCTGTTCCCGGACTGGCCGCTCCGCTACCACATGGATCAACAGGGCGGCATATATCTCGTTGGCACCTACAGCTATGCCGGCAACGCTCGAGGCGGCTTCGTCACTCGTCTTCAGGCCGACGGCCTCCGTGACCCGGACTTTCTCGTCACGGGTTTCGAGGTCCGGAGCCTGGCCACGGTACCGGAAGGGATCATTCTCTCGACCGAGACCTTCTCTCCGGCCACGGTGTATTGGTCTGGGAGCGGAGCGCTGAGGAAGGTCGACTCTCGAACGGGACAGGTTGAGGACCCGGCCTTCAAGGCCGTCAAGTGGAAGTATGGGTACCACAATAGCAACTACATCAACCCTGAGCCGGTGCCGGGCACGACGGTTTTTCGCGTGGTACCGGTGATCGCCGATCGGGAGGGAGGGCTCTATGGCTGGACCGGAGGCTACGAAGGCCGCATGGGCATCGTTCGCCTCAATTCACGAGGTGAACGCGACCCGGAGTTCTCGCTTGAGTGCGTGCAGGGCGGCGGAGCGCTTTTTGCTCTGCCGAACGGCAATCTGCTCGCCTACAACACGAGCACGCTCAACGGACGCCCGGTGCCGGGCCTGGTTCGCCTTGTGCCTGATCGCACTGCAGGGAAGGTGGGATTGATCAATCTCTCGGTGCGAGCCCGCGCCGGTTCCGGAGCGCAGACCTTGATTGTCGGATACATCACAGCCAACGGTTCGACGTCGGTCCTCGCTCGCGGCGCCGGCCCGGCGCTCGGGGGATTCGGTGTGCCCGATCCGCTGGCCGATCCTAGTCTCACCCTCTTCCAGGGCGCCACTGCCCTCGCCCAGAATCAGGACTGGTCGATCGGAGCGGACCCCGGCGCGCTGGCGTCCGCCGCGACCCGGGTCGGGGCCTTCGCCTTTGCCCCGGGCAGCCGCGATGCGGCCCTCCTCGCGAGCGCACCCACCGGCGCGTACACCCTGCAGGTGACTTCCTCGGACGCGGGTTCGGGGGTGGCCCTGGCCGAGCTCTACCTCACAAGCGATCCGCCCGCGAATCTGCAATCGCCGCGTATCATCAACTTCTCCGTGCGCACGCAGGTGGGCACCGGCGCCGATGCGCTCATCGCCGGTTTCTCCGTGGCAGGACCCAATACTCGCAAGCTGCTCATCCGCGCCATCGGTCCCTCCCTCGCTCCATTTGGTGTCACCGGCACGCTGGCCGATCCGAAGCTGACCCTCTTCCGCGGCGACCTACCCATCGGCGAAAATGACCAGTGGGGGAGTTACGAGACGCCGTACGGGGCCATCTATGAGGCCACCCGCGTGGCCGGCGCCTTCGCCCTCGCCCCGACGTCCAGGGATGCCGCCCTCATCGCCAATCTCCCGCCCGGGGGTTACACGGTACGGGTCACCGGCGTTGGCGACACCACCGGCATCGTCCTGCTGGAGGTCTACGAACTGCCCTGAGATTCGCCGCCGCGGTCTACACCGGCAGGCCAAGGTAGAGGAACACCGCATAGCCGGCCACCAGGCCCCACCCGGCCCATCGGGCCAGTCCTCCGCCCACCAGCACGGCCACGAGGTGCACGACAAGCGCGCCACCCACCAGCAACAGGCCGTCGGAAAAGGCGGGAGGCAGGATCAGCGGATTGAACAACGCGGAGAGTCCGAGGCAAAGGGGAATGCAAATATGTCCGTCCCCCACCTGGGAGGCGTACACCACCTCGGCCCGGCGTCGGGCGGCGTAGTAAAAGGCGATCAGACCGTTGGGCACCACCATGAGCAGCCCGCTGATCCAGCCCAGCGAACCTGCGCCCAGGCCGCTGCCACCCGCATGGCTCAACCACTCCACCAGCCAGTCGATGGACGCATAAAGCACGCCGGCCGCCAGGATCACGAGGAGGATGTCGAGATAGACCGAGGGCGGCAGCGTCCGGTTGCGGTGGACATTGTACTTCAATACATCGAAGACCTGCACGATCATCCAAAATACGAATACGCCGACGAGCATCGCCCCGTCAGCCGCATCCAGCCGTCCGTCGCGGCCCAGCACCCACGCCGCCGCCGTGAAGAACAGGCCGGCCAGCAGGGTGAAGACCAGTGAGAGGCGGTTCAATCTCCGCGCCACGCCCGCGGCGGCTCCCGCCCGCGCCCGGGGCGAGCGGCCTTTCCTGGCCGGAGTTTCAAGGGTGAGGCCGAAAAGCACCGCCGGCAGGCCGATCAGCAGGGTGAGGTTGGTGGCGTTGTTCACCAGCGCATTGGTCGCGATCTCGCCTCCGTCAAGTCCTTGCCGGTGCACGATCGCGACGAACAAGAGGTTCCCCAAACCGGAACAGAACGGCATGATCACGGTGCCGAGCGCCGTTCCCTCCAGACCGCGGGTCGCCATGACCTCCAGGCGCCAGATCATGAAGAGGGACGCCGAGAGAAAGAGAATCAGGTAGGTCCAGACTCCGGACAACCCCAGCTCCACCAGAAGCGAACTCACCGGATTCATCGAGAGGTGAAAAGCGATCGGATGGCGGCAGCCGCACCAGCACCCTCACCGACTGGTCCTGCGGCCAGAGCCCAAAAAGCCCGACACGCACGCCAAAACCACGTCGTCACAGCACCGCAAGTGAAAGGTCAGATCGGGCATGGGCGGTAAATCCCCTATATCGCCCATCCCAGGGCCTGCTTTAGCCATTCTCCCGCGCTCTGTCGCTGAGGGCACGGCGCCCCCCCCAGAGTGGCATGGGGGATTATCAAAAAAATGGTAAATGCCGGCGAAAATACAACTTCGCTCAGATGAGCCTGTCCACGGAACCGTTAGCGAAGCATGGGGTCTTGCCCGCATTCCGCCACCGTCCAGCTCCCGCACTGCTCGCCCACTTTACCTATCTCTTTCTGCACCAAGACTGACATGCCTTTCCTGCTCGTTCCGGCGCACTGCATCTCCCACCTTTGTTCCCGTTTCTTCAGCGTCTGGCTCTCTCCAGCCACGAAAAGACCCAACCCGCCGCGGCGTCGCTCGGGCACCACCCAATTCCTCGGCGTTGTCCTCTTGCTCTCCGTCCTCGGCTGGCTCCCGGGCGCCCGGGGAGCGGAACTGATTCTCAGCTGGACGGATAATTCGAACAATGAGGAAGGGTTTCAGATCGACCGGTCAATTGCGGGCGGTCCCTTTCTGACCATCGCCCGAACCGGTCCGAATGTCGTCACCTACACCGATAACACGCTGCTGCCCGCGACCTTCTATTCGTATCGTCTTCGCGCCTACAAAGGCTCGCTGGCCTCGGCTTTCACCACGATCGTCGGTGCGACCACCAAAGCGATTCTTTCCACCACCGACGCCGCCCCAAGCACCTCACTGCCGGTCAACACGGCCCCCACGATTAGCACGATCGCCTCGCGTTCGATCACTCTGGGCGCCGTCACTGCGGCAATTCCGTTTACAATTGGCGACACCACCACCGCCGCCACCGCCCTCACCGTGCGCGCCACCTCGAGCAACCTCGCGGTCCTGCCGCTGGCCTCCTTGGTTCTCGGCGGGACCGGCGCCAATCGCACCCTCACGTTGCGCCCTTCCTCGGTTGCTGGCACCACCACGATCACCGTCACGGTCTCCGACGGCGCCTTGACCGCCACCCGGACCTTTTCGGTCACCATCGCTCCGCCCAACACCGCGCCCACGATCAGCGCCCTCACCTCGCGTTCGATCGCGCTGGGCGCCGTCACCGCGGCCATCCCGTTTACGATTGGCGACACCACCACCGCCACCACTGCCCTCGTCGTCCGCGCCACCTCAAGCAATCTCGCCGTTCTCCCCCTGGCCTCGCTGGTTCTCGGCGGAACCGGCGCCAATCGCACCCTGACGTTGCGTCCCCCGTCCGCGGCCGGCACCTCCACGATCACGGTCACCGTCTCCGACGGCGCCCTCACCGCCTCGCGGACCTTCACCGTTTCGGTCACTGCGCCCAATACCGCGCCCACGATCAGCGCCCTCACCTCGCGTTCGATCGCGCAGGGAGCCGTCACCGCGGCCATCCCGTTCACGATTGGCGACACCACCACGGCCACCACCGCCCTCGTGGTGCGCGCCACGTCGAGCAATCTCGCCGTTCTGCCCCTGGCCTCGCTGGTTCTCGGCGGAACTGGCGCCAACCGTTCCCTGACGTTGCGTCCCCCGTCCGCTGCCGGCACGACCACCATCACCGTCACGGTCTCTGACGGCGCCCTGACCGCCTCACGGTCCTTCACGGTTTCGGTCACTGCTCCCAACACGCCGCCCACGATGAGCGCCATCGCCTCTCGTTCAATCGCGCTGGGCGCGGTCACTGCGGCCATTCCGTTCACGGTGGGCGACACCGCCACGACGGCCTCCGCCCTTCAGGTCCGCGTCACCTCGAGCAATCTGGCCGTCCTGCCCCAAGCCTCTCTGGTGCTCGGTGGAACCGGCGCCAGTCGCACGCTCACCCTCCGTCCTCCTTCCGCTGCCGGCACCTCCCTCATCACCGTCACCGTCTCCGACGGTGCCCTGACCGCGACGCAGACGTTCTCGGTTTCGGTGCCGGCACCCAACACGCCCCCCACGGTCAGCGCCCTAAGCACCCGTTCCGTGGAAGTGGGAGCCGTGTCCGCCCCGATCGCTTTCACCATCAGCGACTCGACCACGGCGGCGTCCGCCCTGGTGGTCACAGCGACCTCGAGCAATGCCGCGGTCGTTCCCGCCAGCGCCCTCGGTTTGGGCGGCACGGGCGGCAGCCGTACGTTGACGCTCGCTCCTCTGACGGCCGTCGGCTCCGCGGTGGTCACGGTCTCCGTTTCCGACGGCAGCCTGAGCGCGTCCCAGTCGTTCACCGTCACCGTGACCCCGTTTGATCCGCCACCCGTTCTCAATGGGCTGGAAGACCTGACCACCAGCGTCAACGGCCTCGTCAGGCAATTGTTCACGACCGTGGACGCATCGAATTCAGCGGGCCCCTCCGGGGACGAGCCGGCCCTTTCCTCTCCCTTGACGATCACCGCCGTCTCCAGCAACCCGGCCCTCCTGCCGACCTCGGCGCTCACCGTAACCGGCACCCCAGGTCTCCGCGTGCTCGGCGGAAGCCTGGTGGCGGGAGAGACCGGCACCACGGTGATCACGGTTTCAGTCAGCAATGGACGGAAGGTCACCCGAGGTTCCTTCAACCTGACCGTGGTCGCACCCAACACGGCGCCGTGGATTTCCAACCTCGTCAGCGAGTCATCGCGCCCGGCTCCGTTCTTCGGTCAGCCGTTTACCGCTGGTGACGCCGAAACCTCGGCGGAGAGTCTCCAGATCACCGCCACGTCCTCCAATCAGGCCCTGGTGCCCGACTCCGGCATCCGCCTTTCGAGCAATGGAATCGACCGCGCCATTCTTCTGCTTCCGGTCCGTGACCAAACCGGCACCACCACCATCCGTGTGCAGGTCACCGATGGAGTGATGACCACCACCCAGACCTTCACCCTCACCGTCTCGCCCTAGCGCGGACGCCGCGCCTCCCAACCGGGGAGGCGCTCAGTCGAGGTGGAACACCTCGCGCAGGGGTTTCGCACCGGAACCGGCGTCCGACACCACAAGGTCGCTCAGGAACCGGCCCCAGCGGCGATAGACCGGGGCCTCCTGCACCGCCTCCCAGGCCTCGTCGCTGGCGACTTCGACGTAGCCAAAGAGGTGATTGGAACCCGGTTCATGGAAAAGTGAATACACGGACACTCCTTGCTCGCGCAGGGTCCGGGTCAGTTCAGTCCAGGCGGTCTGGTGCCGGAGGGCGAATTCCCCGGCGGCACCGGGCTCGAGTTGCAGCAGAAAGGCGCGGCGGCTCATGGTTCAATGGACGGACGGCAGCTGGTCCTCGACAAAGGCCCGGAAGAGGCGGGCCTCAATGTCGCGACTGCACAGGATGGGTTCCCGGATCGCGGGAATGGACTGGAAACCAGCGGTGCCCGGGGCGGCCTCGATCGGCGCTGATTCGTGGACGCGCTCGATCAGGGCGGTGTGATGCAGGGCCATGTCCGGCCCGCAAACGAACGTCTCGGAGCGGTGCAGCTTCGCCACGACCTCCGTCATCATGGAACGCCGGGTCTCGCTCGTCAGCGGGAGCGGGCGGCGGTTCACCCCGTGGCCGTTGCATTCGAGCACGCAATCGCGCTCATGGCGCCAGACCGCCCGCCCGCGCTCGCCCTCCACCACAATCTCGGGTTCGCGGTTGGCGGCGCAGGCATGGCTGGCGCCGAACCACAGCCGCACTCCGGCCTCGGTCACCGCCCGGACGACACCGGTGTCAAAACTCTCAATCGCATTGGTCCGCCACAGCACCGCCTCCACCTCGCGGGCCGCGCCGCTCTCCGCGAAGGTCGGTCCGGCGAGAAAGAGACCGAGGTTGACGAAATGGGCGAACGCATTGTTCAGGGGTGAGTCGAGTACCGGCACCCCGTCCACCACCAGTCGCCCGGCCCAGCCGTTCCGGCTGAAGTAGGAAGGCGGCCGCGGCCAGAGACCGAGAAACCGAACGGAGCGGACCCGCCCGATCGCCCCGGCCACCAGCCGCTCCTTTAGCTCGCGAGCCACCGGCTCGTAAATATCCTGAAACCCCACGGCCACAAACCGCTCCGCCGCGGTCGCCGCCGCGGCCATGGCCCTCCCTTCGGCGACGGAGCCACTCAACGGTTTCTCGACCAGCACATTCACCCCCGCCCGCAGCGCCGCCAAGGTCATCCGGGAATGCCAGGCGATGCCCGTCGGAATCAGACACAGATCGAGGCGCCCCTGCTCCCCCCGCAGCATTTCGTCGTAATTGCCGTAAAGCCGGCAGTCCGCGGCCCGGAGCAGCCGGACGTTTTCCGATTCCTCCTCCGGATTGATCACCACTGCGGCGGCGAGATCGATCTCTCCCCGCGCCACCCACTCGCGGGCCAATTGGAGATGAATGCGTCCGTACCCAGAGATGCCAATGATGCCCACGCGGGGACGCCGCACTGGTTGGCCGGAGTTCATACCACGACGCTTCCACTCACGGGGAAGGCAACGTCAACAGGGCCAAAATAGCCCCAACGCGGGTCGCAGACGAATCGCATGGAAAACACAGGGGGATGGGGTGCGGCCTCCGGCCCGTCAGCAACGGGACCTCCGCCGTAGGAGGGACCATGAAAGCCGTCCGCCGACCCGCCACACCCGCAGTGTCTTGACAGTCAGATGAACGGGACGGCCGGTGGAGTCTGACTGTCCGCGCTGCAACCCGAGGTGAGAGATCGCACCTCGCGCGCGGACCGACACGATTTTCGTTCCCATCCCCTGGAACCGGCTTTCGACTCTGCCTCCCCATCCTCGCACGGATCGCCCTTTCTTTTCCCCGCCATGAAAAAACAACGCATCGCCCTGGTCGGCACCGGAGGCCGCGGCCTTTCCTTCGTCGAGCCCGTGGTGGGCCCCTACTCCGCCAGCAACGAATTGGTCGCCCTGTGCGATCTCAGCCCGACGCGCCTGGCTTACTACAATGAGCTGCTGGCGAAACGGTGGTCCCACCCCGCGGTGCCCACCTACACGGCGGACCAGTTTTCCCGGTTGATCGCGGAACAGCGTCCGGACCGGGTCATCATCTGCACGATCGACCGCACCCACGCCGACTACATCGTCCGCTCGCTCGAGGCCGGCTGCGATGTCATCACGGAGAAACCGATGACGATCGACGAGGCGTCCTGCCTCCGGATCATGGACGCAATTCGGCGCACGGGACGCCAGGTCCGGGTGGCCTTCAACTACCGCTGGGGCATCTTCCGCACCAAAGTGAAGGAGGCGCTGGCCGAGGGCCGCATCGGGCGCGTCAAGTCGGTGACTCTTGAATACCTGCTCGACACCTCCCACGGGGCGGACTACTTCCGCCGCTGGCACTCGCAGCGCGCCGACTCGGGGGGGTTGCTCGTGCACAAGTCGACGCATCACTTCGACCTCGTCAACTGGTGGCTCGATGCGATCCCCGAACAGGTCTACGCGCATGGCGACCTCGTTTATTACGGCCGGCAGAACGCGATGGCCCGGGGCGACGAAGCCTGGACGGCCTATCCGCGTTACACAGGGGCCGACACCAAAGGCGATCCTTTTGCGCTCGATCTGAACGCGACCGAGAGTTTCCGGCGACTCTACCGCGAGGCGGAAGCGGACACTGGGTACCTGCGCGATCGCAATGTGTTTCGCGACGGCATCGACATCCCCGACCAGATGAATGCGCTCGTGCGCTACCGCACCGGAGAGGTGCTGAACTACTCGTTGATTGCGTTCAGCCCGCGCGAGGGCATGCGCGTGACCTTCAACGGCGATCGAGGCCGGATGGAGTACAACGAGTTCACTGGTTCGCACATGAACCGGGCGGTGGTCAGCGATGAATTCCGCCATGAGCACCACGGCAGCGCCGAGGCGGAGGGGGAGTGGGTCCGCATCTTTCCCCACTTTGCACCCAGTTACGTGCTGCCGGTGCCGGCCGAGAACGGCCCGCACGGCGGAGCGGACCGGGTCATGGTGGAGCAGTTGTTTTCGCCCACGCCGCCGGCCGACCCGTGGTCCCGCACCGCGGGCCACGAACAGGGCGCCGCGTCGATCCTCGTGGGCATCTCGGCCAATCGTTCGATCGAAACCGGCCTGCCCGTGCGACTCGATGAACGGGTTCCGCTGCGCCCGGGCGCCCGCCGCCTGAGCGAGTTGATCTGAGCGCCGTCGAGGGCTGCGACCAGGAGGGGGCCACGCCGTCGGCAACCCAGAGGTGTGCGCGGCTCCGAAGCGCGGTTCCGTTTTGTTTTCACGGTCGCAAACTCGGAGTTGCCGTAATCAGGTGAATCCGCTGGGGTTGAGGCGCGTTTTGCTCCTCCCCTGCGCGTTTCGACGCTGATTCACTCCATGACTTCCTCCATTCGCAACCGACTGTTCTTCATGATGGTGCTGGAAATCGCCATCTGGGGCGCCTGGCAGATCAAGATCTTCCCCTACATGGGCATGCTGGGCTTCACCGCCGGCCAGCAGGCCTGGGTGGGCTCGGTCTTCGGCATCGCCTCGCTGATCGGTATGTTCTTCAGCAATCAATTCGCCGACCGGAGTTTCTCGGCCGAGCGGTTCCTCGCCTTCAGTCACTTGGTGGGGGGCATCGCTCTCATTGCCACGTCGTTCGCCCAGTCGTTTCCCGCCTTCTTTGCCCTCTTCCTGGTCTACGGGCTGCTCTACGTGCCGACCATCTCGGTCGCAAACTCGCTCGCCTTCGCCAACCTGAAGGATCCGGCCAAGGACTTTGGTTTCGTGCGCATGGGCGGCACGGTCGGATGGATCGTCGTCAGCTGGCCGTTCATTTTCCTGCTGGGCGACAAGGCCGACGCGAGTGAAACCCGCTGGGTCTTTATCGTCGCCGGAGTGCTTTCCCTCGTGCTGGCCGCCTACAGTCTCACGCTGCCGCACACGCCTCCGCGCAAGGACGCAGAGGGGCTGGACCGGTTCGCCTGGCTGCGCGCCGCCAAACTGCTGCGCATGCCGTTTGTCGCCATTCTCTTCCTGGTCACCTTTCTCGACGCCGTCATCCACAATGGCTATTTCGTGGTGATCGACAGCTTCCTCACCCATGTCGGCATCTCCGCCAAGATGACGATGGTGGTGAGCAGCATCGGACAAGTCGCCGAAATCGTGACCATGCTTGCGCTCGGGGCAGTGCTGAAACGGCTGGGTTGGAAGTGGACCATGATCATCGGCATCCTCGGCCATGCGGTGCGCTACGGCGTCTTTTCGCTCTTCGCCGACTCCGGTGCCACCTGGCTGATCGTCGCCGTGCAGGTGCTGCACGGCATCTGCTATGCGTTCTTCTTCGCCACGGTCTACATCTTTGTCGACGCGGTCTTCCCCAAGGACGTGCGCTCCAGCGCACAGGGCGGCGCCAACTTCATCATCCTCGGCCTCGGCATGGTGGTTGCGAGCCAGCTCTTCCCGCGTCTGGTCGCCGGGTTCTCGTCCGCCGCCGGGGCGATCGATTACCACAAGCTCTTCCTCGTGCCGACGGCGGTCGCGATCGCGGGCATCCTGCTGCTCCTGTTCTTCTTCAATCCACCGACCCGCGCTCCCGGCGAAGTCGGCGCCAGCTCGGCCCCGCACTGAGGTACTTTCGTTCGCCGCGGCGACCTCGGTGCGGTCCCTGCCGTTGGAGGCGGCCTCGTTGAGGCCGCGCCGGGACCGACGGGACCGCCTCCGCAGGACGTTCTTTAGTTGCGACGCGTGTTCCCGCGGGGTCGGCGACCCCACCTCCAACTGCAGCGACCCCCGCTCCCCCTCCTTCCCACCCACCTTCCATGACGACTCCTCTTCGCACCCTCGTTGTCGGTTGCGGTCATATGGGCCTCTCCCATGCCCGCGCCTATCATGCCATGCGCACCGACTTTCAAATCGTCGGTCTGGTCAGCCGCGGGGCGGCGTCGCGGCAGGCGGTCAATCGGGACCTCGGCGGCGGCTACACGGAGTTTTCCGGATTTGCGGAGGCACTCGCGGCCACCCGGCCTGACGTCGTCTGCATCAGCACCTACCCGGACACCCACGCCGCCTACGCGATCGCCGCGCTCGAGGCGGGTGCGCACGTCTTCCTGGAAAAGCCGGTGGCGGAAACCGTCGACGAGTGTCGCCGCGTGATCGATACAGCCCGGCGGCTCAAACGGAAGCTGGTGGTGGGGTACGTACTGCAGGTGCACCCGTCGTGGAAGCGATTCGTCGAGCTGACGCACACGCTGGGCAAGCCGCTGGTCATGCGCATGAACCTGAACCAGCAGAGCTCCGGCGCCAACTGGCAGACGCATCAGAACCTGCTCAAGTCACTTTCCCCCATCGTCGATTGCGGGGTGCACTACATCGAGGTCATGTGCCGCATGACCCGCTCGCGCCCGGTGCGCGTCAGCGGCATCCGTGCGCGCCTGACGGACGCACTGCCGCCGGGGCAGGTCAACTACGGCCAGCTCCAGGTCACGTTTGAGGACGGCTCGGTCGGTTGGTACGAGGCGGGCTGGGGTCCAATGATGAGCGAGACCGCCTTCTTCGTAAAAGACGTGATCGGCCCCAAGGGCTGCGTCAGCATCTCGGCCCGCAACGCGAGCAGCGCGGGCAAATCGGCGGACGTTGACTCTCACTCCAAGACGGAGTCCCTGCTCCTGCATCACTCGGAACTGGACGCCAAGGGTGCGTTCACCCGCCCGGATGAATGGATCGACGTCTCGGATGAGCCAAACCACGACGAACTGTGCCGCCGCGAGCAGGAGGTGTTGCTGCGGGCGATCCGGGACGACGTCGACCTGACCGAACACTGGGACAGCGCGATCGACAGTCTGCGGGTCGTGATCGCCGCCGACCAGTCGGCCCAGGAGGGCCGGGTCATCGCGCTGTAACCGGCGGCCCCGGGCCTCAGCCCTTCGCGGGCGGCAACCAGCGCTGGAAGCCTTCGATGGCCTCGTAGTTGGCCAGACCGAGGCCGTCGTAGGTCGCCGCCAGCGCGCGGTTGTGCTGCTCGGCCTGCTGCCAGGGCTCGCGCAGCCCCATGGCCACCGGAGTTTGGCTGCGCTGGCTCTTGTGGTGGAAGACCGCCTGCGTCTTCTGCGCCAGCTCGCGGGGGCTGAACGGGACCGCCATGTCGATCTCCGAGGCCGCCCACGGTGTCTCGACCCCGCGGTACAACCAGACCCGGCAGGATTCGAACCAATCGTCGGCTGCCACCTCGGCGCAGGCCTTCCGGATCAGGTCGAAACACACGGCCGTGATGGATGACGGATCGTCGCGGTCACCAGTCGCGAACACCTGATGGGGTCGCAACTCACGAAGCAGCGCCACCACGGCGGCAACGTAGGCCCGGTCCGGGGAAAACTGCCGGTAGCGGCCGCGTTCGTAGAATGCGAGGTCGGAAAATCGTATCTGAGCGGCCGCGACACCGCAGCCCTTGAGCGCGGCGCGAGCCTCACCCCGCCGCAGCAATCCCTTCAACCGCCGGATCGGCGCCGTGTCGCCGTCAAAGGCCGATTTGGCCAGCAGCTCGCGCCCGGTGTCATGGGCAAACACCGCCGCCGGACCCGTCGAGGTTTCAAACGCGGCCGCCAATTCTGCCACGAGGTCGACCGCCATGATGGCCTCCTCGTCCGGTACCGCCAGGTTGCCGGAGGTTTGGTAAACCACGGTGACATCGTGGCCCTGCTCGACCAGGCGACGCAGGGTTCCGCCCATGCCGAGCACATCATGCGACGGCTCCGGGCTGAACACCACGACGCGCTTCGGATGGGGCGCGGCCCGCTCGGGACGGCAGGAGTCGTCGGCATTCGGCTTGCCGCCCGGCCAGCCGGTGATCGTGTGCTGAAGCTCGTTGAAAATCTTGATGTTCAGCCCATAGGCGGGGCCACGCTCGGTCAGGAGGTCGGCCATGCCGTGTTCGCTGTAGTCCTCGTCGAGGAGCTTGAGCACCGGTTTTTGCACCTGCTGGGAAAGCCAGACGACCGACTGCCGGACGAGCGCCGGGGTCCACGCGACGGAACCCACCAGCCAGGGGTGACGCACCCGGGTAAGCGCCGACGCGGCGGCGCGATCCACAAAGAACCGCACCTGCGCATGGCCCTGGAGAAAACTGGCGGGCAGCGTCTCCGTCGGAGCCGCCTCCACCGCCTGCGCAATGACGCCGGCCTTGGCCTCGCCCCACGCGAGCAGCACAATCGCCCGGGCGTCGAGGATGGTGCCGACGCCCATGGTGATGGCATGGCGCGGCACATTGGCCTCGCCCAGGAAGTCGCGGGCGGCGTCGCGCCGGGTCAGTCCGTCCAGCGTGACCAACCGGGTGCGCGACTCACGCGTCGATCCCGGTTCGTTAAAACCGATGTGCCCGGTGCGCCCGATGCCCAGGATCTGCAGATCGAGCCCGCCCGCCGCGCGAATCTTCTCCTCATAGGCACGGCACGAGGCAAAGACATCGGCGCGAGCCACCGTGCCATCGGGCACATGGACATTCGTCGCCGGGATGTCGATGTGGTCAAACAACTGGTCATGCATGAAGCGCCAGTAGCTTTCCGGGTGCGTCCGGGGCAGGCCGTAATACTCGTCGAGATTAAAGGTGAGCACGCCCTTGAAACTGAGCCCTTCCTGCCGATGCAGCCGAATGAGCTGACGGTAGAGCCGCACCGGCGTGGAGCCCGTGGCGAGACCAAGCACGGTGGGACGCTTCGCCGCGTCATTGCGCCGGATCAACGCGGCGATCTCCGTGGCCAGCCGGACGCAGGCCTCGTCGGCATCACCGAAAATTTCGGTCGGAATGCGTTCACGTTGCTGGGACTCCAGGGTATGCACGTTCATGGCGAGGAAGCAGGAGAGCGTAGTGATGCCAGGGTCGCTGCCAATCCCTGTTCGAGTGTGCCCCGCGGCCGGAAGCCGGCCCGCTGGAGCTTTTCCACATCGGCGCGGGAATGTCGCACATCCCCCGGTCTTTCAGCAAGATACTGAATCGGCGAAGTTGATCCCGCCAGGGCAAGGATCCGTTGGGCCACTTCCAGCACCGTGATCTGCCCCCCATAGCCGACATTGTAAACGCCGGTCAATCCGGGGGTGGTGGCGGCAAACAGCAGGGCGCCCACCACATCCTCCACATAAACAAAGTCGCGCGTCTGCCCGCCGTCCCCGAAAATCCGCAGCGGCCGGCCCGCCAGCGCCCGCTCCATGAACAAGGGAATGGCCGCCGCATAGGCCCCGGCGGGATCCTGTCGCGGGCCGAAGACATTGAAGAAGCGCAGCGCGGCGGTCTCCAGCCGACCGGATTCTGTGTACTGGTGACAGTAATACTCGCCATCCAGTTTCGTGACCGCGTAGGGACTGCGCGGCTCCGGCACCATGTCCTCCCGCTTCGGCACCACGGGGTTGTTGCCATAGACAGCGGCGGAGCTGCTGAAGCAAAGTTTGCGCACCCCGGCGCCCGCCGAGGCCTCCAGGACGTGGAGCAGTCCGGTGACGTTGATGTCGACGCAGTCGTGGGGCCGGGCGACCGACTCCGGCACGCTGACCAGCGCCGCCAGATGGAAAACGTAGTCCACCCCATCCACCGCGCGGGCGACAGCCTCGCGATCAAGGATGCTGCCTTCGATCCACTCGACCGGCACGCCGTCAAGGTTGCGGCGGTGACCCGTGCGCAGATTGTCCAGCACCCGGACCGTGGCCCGGCCCCGCAGCGCCGCCGCCAGGTGGCTGCCGATGAACCCAGCGCCGCCCGTGATGAGGACCTTCATGGCAGGGGGTGCCCGTGCACAATTGACTCCATGACCGACTGCTGCGCCTCGAGGCTGTGCACGAGGGCGAACTGGTTGCGCGCCCGGTCGAGATTATGCTCGGGGTGGCGTGTTTTGAAATAGACATCGCCCTCCAGAAAATCGGTGAGAAATCGGATACCGATTTCGTAGGTGATCAGTCGCCCCGCAAACACCAGGTGGGCGCGTTCCGCCGCGTTCAGGAAGGCACCGGCTGTCGCGAGATAACCTTCGACGAGCGCGGCAAACACCGGCAGCCGCGCCTGCACCCGGGCGGGATCGGGGTCGTCCTCGGCGGCGGCATTGGTGGCCGAACGCACCATGTCTCCGAAATCATAGAGCGCGAGCCCCGGCATGACGGTGTCGAGGTCCACCACACACAGCCCTTCGCCGGTGCGATCGTCGATCATCACATTGTTCAGTTTCGTATCGTTGTGGGTCACCCGCTCCGGAATCTCCCCGCGCGCCTGCAAGTCGAGCAGCACGTCGACGATCCGCTCCTGGC
>Ga0154020_10002335_pt1 | contig 23099 bp, 14 predicted proteins | sample Klosneuvirus_201_FD_109709 | JGI IMG/M metagenome (GOLD analysis project Ga0154020, IMG submission 109709) | Active sludge microbial communities from wastewater, Klosterneuburg, Austria - Klosneuvirus_20160825_MG | ecosystem: Engineered > WWTP > Aerobic digester > Activated sludge | place...
CAGGAGCCATGATCATGACGCGCACCCGGGCGCACCGCTAACCTAACTGCGTGTCAGCTCTCCGGCGTGGCGGCGTTCGTCGATGAGCAGCTGCCGAACGGCGAGATCATGTACCGGCTCGCGTCGGGGCTGCCGCCGGTGAGCTGACACGCAGTTAGGTTAGCGGTGCGCCCGGGTGCGCGTCATGATCATGGCTCCTGGCCAGGCTGCGAGATGCGGTCCAGGGGCGCCACGGGCGTCGCGCGAAGCGCTTGCCCTGGCCGGCGCTCGAACGCGCGCGGATTCACGCCGCGGCCATCGCGCAAGGGCCGGCGATCACGTCGCAAACGCCGTCACCCGAAAGCGAGAAGCCCCAGATCTTCCAAGCAAGGATCCCCTTCGCGTACACTGACTGCGTGTGCGATTGTGACAAGGGGGGCGCAAGGTCGATGTGGCCGTGGGGTCGAACGCGGACGACGTCTGGCACTTCGAACCAACGTGGTGGAATGGCATGAGCAGGAAGCAACTCGACCCCTTCGGCACGGGCGGGAGCGAGGATCTCGGCGCCATGCGCGACTTCTGCGCGCCGAAGCAAGGCTGCTGCACTGCGAGGCCCGGCTACGCCGCGTCGTTCGTGACAGACTGGAAGGGCGCGGAGCACGTGGAGCGCATGCTTCGTTACCGCGGCATTCGCCAACACCCCGGCAAAGTGACCGAGCGAGCTGGCGCAACGTGAAGTCGCTCTACTACACGGCCATGGCGCAACCCCGCGTCGCGCAGGCGCTGTCGGGGCAGGCATACGAGTGTCTGATGCCGTTCCTGCAGTACCTGAATGCGGCGAAGTTCGCCGCGAAGGAGCGCGAGGCGCGATCGCGGTGTCACTGGGAACCCGTCCCGCCGGAGCGACCGCTGCGGCTCCGCGTCCTCGACAGCCTGGTCGAACTCACGAGCACGGGGGCCTGCTACCAGGTCGAGGGAGTCGTCGCGGTGCCGGGGGAGATGCCGCTGTTCGTCGGTGCGCAATACCGGCCGGTGAAGCCGGAGCGAGCCGAGACGGGGCAGGACGGCCTCGTCGTCTGGTTGAGCGAGGCGCTGGATCCGGCGGACATGGTGTTCTGGGGAGGGCAGCGCTGCACGCTGCGCTTGGTGCCGGCGACGTGGCCGTCGAAGCTGCTCGCGCAGCGCGCTGACGGCACGGCGGCGCAGGTACTCCACAGAGCCGAGGCGAGCGGTGGGCTGCGCCTGGTCATCGAGGGCACAGCGGACGTCGTCATCAGCGATGCTGCCGGCAATCGAATCATGCATCGCACGGTCGCTCCGACCGATGGAGCCACACGGCTGCGCGGTGACCGCACCAGCATCACGTGGGCCGGCGAGCAGGAGCTGCCGGTGACGATCCTGCCGGACACGCCGGTGCTGCTCGCGGACAACGGTGTGCGCTGGATGTGGACAGAGGAAAGCAGCAGCCGTCGGCGAGCGCGCGGCGTGTGGATCCAGCTCCTCGCCGACGAGAGCGACGACGGCGAGTCGACGATCGATTCGCGCGCAGCGTTCTGCGACGAGGGCCTGCGCGAGGTGAGGACCCAGAAAGGCGGCGATCGCGCGCATGCCTACCGGGTCCTTGGCTTTCGCCGCGACACGTACCGTCTCGAGCTCGACCGACTTCCGACCGAAGGGTCCACGCTGTTCGTGCCGTCGAACGTCGCTGGCTTGAACCGGCAGCTCCAGTCGGTGAAGGCGCTGCGTGACCTGCCACTTCCGCACCATCGAGGGCTGCTGACGCTCTGCGAGGATCCGGCGAAGGTGCATTGGCCGCGGATCAGCCCCGGTCGCGAGCCGTCGTGGCGCGTGCTTGCCGACGACCGCTGGGAAGGCACGCGCGAGCAGCGGGACTTCGTGCTGAAGGCGCTCGCGACGCCCGACTTCGCCTTCCTGGAGGGGCCGCCGGGGTCGGGCAAGACCCACGCGATCTGCGAGCTGGTGCTCCAGCTCATCGCGCGCGGCCTGCGGGTGCTGCTGTGCTCGACGACCCACGTCGCCGTCGACAACGTGCTCGAGCGACTGGTCGGCAAGTTCCCGGAGGTCGAGGCGGTGCGGATCGGCCTCGCCGACCGCGTCGATCCGCGCGTCCGATCGTGTCAGCTCGACGAGAAGGTCGACGCGCTGCTGTCCACCTGGCGTGCGGCCGGGACGATGGCAGACCTCGAGGATCGGGAGCTCGAGCGGGCGGCCACGTCCGTCGTCCTCGCGGCCACCAACCTCACCTGCGGGACGACGACCGGCATCCTCTCGCACCCGTACATTCGCCGTGGCGACGAGGCCGCAGGACCACGCAGGGCCCACTTCGACGTGCTGATCGTCGATGAGGCCAGCAAGACAACGTTCCAGGAGTTCCTGGTGCCGGCGCTGCTGGCTACGCGGTGGATCATCGTCGGCGACGTCCGGCAGCTCCCGCCGTTCACGGACCCGCGCGACCTGGAGGCCAGCCTCGCCGATGTCCGCGACAACAACCGGCCGCTCACGCCGGCACACCAACGCGCCTGTCTGCTCCGGTTCCAGTTGCAGCGACCGGAGGCGGGCTCCGTGGGTGAGCGCTGGCTGATCGAGGAGCCGGGCGAGGTGCTCGATGCGTTGGGCGCGGAGATGGAAGGCCGGGGCAAGGCCAGCGCGCGCGGGCCGCTCGTCGTGCGTGTCTGCGAGCGTCCGAGCTCGCCGCTGGATCTCGCGCTGCAGGACCTCGCGCAGGGAACGGCCTCGGCCCTGCGGCTCCTCGCGGCGGACTGGATCCTCGTCACGCGCGAGCTGCGTCCGCGCGTCGAACCATTCCTGCCCGCCGGGCTGCTGCAGACGACGGCAGATCGAGAGGTCGGCGTCCTCTCCTACCGGTTCCGCCACTGGCACGAGACGGCTGGTGGCTCGATCGCCTCGGCGCACGCCGGCCGCTTGCGGCGCGAGGATGCTCTCGGGCTGATGCGTGCCCAGCAGACCTTCCTCCGAGAGGAGACCTGGGCGAGCGAGGTCGGCTGGCGACTCGGGCGCGTACACCAGCTCTCGAGCGCACGTGCCGACCGCGACCGCAAGCGGCGGCAGGAGGAGGTCGACGCGTTGATGCCCGAAGCCGCAAGCTGGGCCGGCATCGAGGCCGCCGTCGACGCGATCCGGGATGTCGGCGTCCGGAGCGTGATCGAGAGCCTGCGCGTCAAGCGTGTCGATCACCGCGTGCGTCGGAACAGCGCCTTGACGGAGGCGATACCCGACGACGTGTGGAGCTCGCGTGCCGTGCTGCTCAGCCGGCAACACCGGATGCACGCCGACATCTCCGATCTCCCACGCCGACTGTTCTACGATGGCGCCGCGCTGCGCGACGCCAACACCCTCGAGGGTCGGGACGCGAAGCTCGGGTGGTCGTTTCTTCCTGCCGCGCCGGCTCGACGGGTGTGGCTCGACGTCGATGGCAGCGAGGAGCGCGGCATGAACCGCGCGGAGATCGACGCCATGGCGCGCGTGCTCGAGCACTGGCGAAAGACCATGCGCGCACCGCGCACCGATGGTCGACGATGGGAGGTCGCGTGCCTCGCCTTCTACGCGCGGCAGGAGCTGGGCATCCGCGACATGCTGCGCCGGCTCACCGGGCTGACGGGGGCCGAGACGCGGTTCTCGCTGGATCACACGGACCTTACCTGCGGGACGGTCGATCGCTTCCAGGGTCGCGAGGCCGACCTCGTGTTGCTGAGCTTGCGGAACACGCGCAAGCCCGGCCACATCGACAGCCCGAATCGCCTGAACGTCGGCATCACGCGCGCGCGCTTCATGCTGGTGCTCGTTGGCAAGCGCGCGTTCTTTCAGCGCTGTCGCTCCGACGAGCTGAACACCCTCGCAGCCGAGAGCAAGCCGACCACCCTGCAGGGTCTCCTGGGAGGGCGCCGATGAAGGTCTCGTTTACCGGCATGGTCGAACTGTGGAGCTTGACGGTGTTCGCCGAGCTCGCGGTCTGGGAGAAGCGGCCCGAGTTGCAGCGGTTGTGCGCCTCGGGCGCGACGATCGGTGACGTCGAGATCGACCGCGCGCTGCCGGGGCTGTCGGACACGGGGCGTCGCAACATCCTGCGTCACCTGGAGCAGACACGCTTGGTCGATGCGGCCGGCGTCCTGACGTCGCTGGGACGCGCATGCGCCAAGTCTGGGGACGCGCCTGCGTGGGAGCTAGGCGTCTACAACTTCCTGATCGCGACGCATCCCCTGTTCGGCCACCACGTCCTCGACTTCGAGCGCAGCGGCGAGGACGCCAGGCCGGCTTTCGACGGGCTGGCGTCCGTGCCCTCGTGGTTCGTCGTCGAGCCCGACCGCATCTGGACGTCGGCCGTCCAAGGCGGCGGGCGATTCTCGATCCAGTCGCTTCCGGCCCCGCGTGGTGAGGACCCGCGGTGCGTCGCCAAATCGCTAGCTCCGGCCGCTCTTCGATGGGAGCTCGACCCGCTCAGCGGCAACAACACCTGGCGGGTGGAGGGGACCGTCGGTGACACCACGTTCACGTCACCCCCCGGAACCGTCGCCACCGACCGGGTCGCCGGCGTGTACGCCCGCTGCGAGCGGCGCTGGGACGAACGCCAACAGCGGGTGTTGATGGCCTACGACGGCGGGGCGGCTCGTGGGGACGACCGCTTCATCCGACGGCTTCGACACGGCAGGGTCGATGCTGGTGACCTCGGGTCCTTCGACGATGTCGTCGCGGACGCGGTACCTGTCGGGCCGGCGACGGCCGCCCAGGCCCGTGAGTGGGCGCTCGCGCTGACGCTGGCACGAACCGGCGAGGCCGACGCCTACTGCTCCCGAGCGGCCTGGGAGCGCCACTGGACGACGACGATTGCCGGAACGCCGCTCGAGACGACGGCCGGGGTGCCGCCCGACCCTGCCGCGGTGCTCGCGGCGTCGGGCTTGACCGCACGCGGTCGATGGCTGCTGGCCGCCGCGCTTGACCTGGGGGCGCCATGAATACGCCCAGGACCGGAGCCATCCGCGGCGAGCCGCGCACCAAGGAGGTCGATCGCAGCGACGAGACCTACGCCGCCTGGGAACGCGGCTCGCAGGGGGCCATCGACCTCCCGTGGGCCGACGCATCCGCACTCGCGGCCGATCACGTCCGCGCGCTGCTCGATCGGGCGCGAATGGCGATCGTCGTATCCACAGAAGATCGCGCGGGCACTTCGCTCCTGTCACACGCACTGGCTGCCGTCTCGCGGTCGACGCGCCTCTACGTGTACGCGCCCCGTGCGATCGAGAACGACCCCCAGTGGCGAAACCGACTGTCGTCGCGAGCCGACAACGTGCTGACGCGGCTCGGCCCCGCGCCACCAGCCGACTGGCTCGTGGTCGACGAGGGCCGCGCTGGGCTGTTCCTGGTGGGCCCGCCGGGCAAGGAGCGCCGCTGGGCTATCACCGCCGAGGATGGGGTCGCGCGTTCGTTGCACGACGTCGCGCGGACGCTGTTCTGGTTTCACGCCGTTCGCGAGGGCATGCCAGACGCCAGCGCGACATGGGCCTACCGGCCGCCGCTCCGATCGCCGTTCCACGACCCCGGCGACGACCTCGTGCTCTCGGCCGGGCGATTCGTCGTGGGGCGACCGCTCGCGGATGTGGTCCCCGACGCAGAGATCCGCGTGGCGCCAGCGGGCGTTGCGTCCCGCGGCGCTCGCCTCGTCTTTCTCCCGCCAGCGTCCGACAGCTTCACGAATGCCGACGTTCACGCCGGCGTCGGTGCGCAGGTCGTGTGGGCCGAGCTCGGCCTGCCGCCGCTCGCCGTCTCGCGCGAGCGAGCGGTCATGGACCTGGTGGGCGACGGGTTCGGCCTGCAGCTCGAGTTGCCCCGGCACGTCGCGATCGACCTCAACCATCGGCTGAGCAAGATCGGCCAGGCGCCGGCTTGGACCTACCACCGGCGGCGCCGGCTCGGAGACGTCGCTGGTGAGCTGATGCTCGCCGGGGCGCCGCAGCCACAGCCAGTCGTGAAGCATCACCGGATCGCGGTGTCGGACCTGCGCGCAGCGCTGGAGACCTTCGACCAAGCAGGCCCCCCGCCGCTGCCCGCCCCGCCTCCGCTGGCGGTTCGCGTCACCTATGCGTGGAGCGTCGTGCCCGAGGCGCGCCCCCCACGCGCGCGAGCGTCCGATCTGGTCCAGCGCTGGCAGCGCGTCGACGAGTGGTGGCGACGGCAGGTGGATGCGTCCCGCGAGGCGCTCTCGGCGATGAACCGCGATGAGCAGTCATGGCTCGGCCGGCTCGGTCGCTGGCTACGCGGGCAGGACGATCGTGCGCGACAGCGAAAGCGGCTGAGCGAGCGACTCGTCGAGCTCGGCGAGCTGGCACCGTCGCAGCAGGCACATCAAGCGAAGGTCGTGTGCAACGATGTCGCGGCGATCGCCACCGAGGTCCGCGGGCTCGTGGAACGAGGCCAGACCGCACGGCAGGACGCGGAGGACAGCGCGGCACACGCTGAGCAGCAAGCCGCGTGGGAAGGCGAGACCGCAGGCGCCCGTGCCGAGCTCGAACGTCTGCGAGAGGCGCTCGGAGTGCTCGAACCGCGGCACGCAGCGATCGCGGCCGAGCTGACCGATGCCGAGCAGGCGTTGAAGCGCCGGCTCGAGGCGGCACGCGCGGTACGCACCGCAGCGTTGGTGCCCGATCGCGACGCGCTCGCCGTGGAGCTCACAGCCGTCGAGGGAGAGCTCGCGGCGCTGAAGAGCGCGCCCAAGGAGGAGAAGAAGGCCGCTGCGCGGAAGGTGCACGACGCGCGGGAGAAGTTGAACCGCGCGAACCGGGCGCTCGACGGGATCACCTCGTGGACCCCACCTCCGGACCAGCTCGTCGACGAACGCGCGGCGGTCGAGCGCTCGCGCAACGCGCGCGAATCGCTGCGCACGGAAGAGGACGCGCTCCGCAAGAAGATCCAGTCGGCCGAGAAGCAGGCGAACGCCGAGTTCCACTTCCAGCCGCCACCGCGCTCAGCGGCCAGCGCCGTACCAGCCGCGTCAGCGCCACCCTCCATCCCGGACGAGGCGCCGCCCGAGCTCGGCGAGCTGTACGAACTGGATGGCGCGCGATTCCTGGCGGTCAAGACGTGGGAGCAGGTGCCGCGCGCGCTGCCGGTGGCGAAGCGACTCGCCGCCAAGCTGGTTTCGACAGGGGACGAAAGCAAGTAGCATCGTCAAGGGAGGATGATCATGCCGAAGCTGCCCGGGGGACCGCTCGCGACCCGCCCACTCCACTTCTTCTTCATCGCCGACTGCTCGAGCTCGATGGCGGGTGACAAGATCCAGTCGCTCAATCAGGCCATCCGCGAGTCGATTCCGCACATGCGTGAGGTCGCGCGGGGTAACCCGAACGCCGAGGTGCTCGTCCGCTCGGTGGCATTCGCGAATGGCGCGCAGTGGCACCACTCGCAGGCGACGAGCGTCGAACAGTTCGAGTGGAACGACCTCTCGGCCGGCGGCATGACGTCCATGGGGCGAGCGCTCTCACTGGTCGCCGATGTGCTCAGGACGCCGCCGATGCCCGAGCGTGCGTTGCCGCCGGTGCTCGTGCTGGTCACCGACGGGGCTCCCACGGACGACTTCGACAGCGGACTGCGGACGCTCATGGCGGAACCCTGGGGCAAGAAGGCAGTCCGGCTCGCGATCGCGATAGGTGAGGACGCGCAGCTCGACGTGCTCCAGAAGTTCATCGGCCACCCGGAGCTGCAGCCACTGCAGGCGAGCAACGCCGACCAGCTCGTGAAGTACATCCGCTGGGCGTCGACGGCCGTGCTGCAGGCGGCATCGGCGCCGGCCAGCCAGACCCAGGCCTCGTCGCAGGGCGTGAACGTGCCGCTGCCGCCGCCGCCGCCTGCGACCCCCGGCGGTGCCGGCGATGTCTGGTGAACTCGAGCCGCCGCAGGAAGCCGCACCCCCGGCCCCCATCCCGACGCTCGCCAAGGCCTGCGTACGCGGCGCGAAGCACGTGCGCGAGGACCGCCCCGGCCAGGATGCGATCGCCGCGGCTGCGGCGGAAGGCCTGGTCGCGCTCGCGGTGGCGGACGGGCACGGCTCGAGCGAGCGAGCGGACGTCGGTGCCGCGCTCGCCGTGCAGGTCGCCATCGATCACCTCCTGCGCTTCGGGAAAGAGGTCCACGACGTGAGCGAGCTGCGCCGGGTCCACGCCTTCGCGAGCCATCCGCTCCGCCTCCATCTCGTCCGCGACTGGATCGACCGCGTTCACCAGCATGCTGGCGACGACGCCATCGACCTCCAAGTCTACGGCTCGACCCTCCTGTTCGCCTTGGCGACGCCGACGTTTCTGCTCCTCGGGCAACTGGGCGACGGCGACATGATGGTCGCCGGCGCCGGCGGCGAGCTCGCGCGGCCGATCGCCGCCGACCCCGCCCACTTCGCCGAGGAGACGTCAAGCCTCTGCCAGCCCGAGGCGTGGGCCAAGCTGCAGGTTCGCGTGTTGCCCACCCCCCGGCGCGAGACGCTGCTCCTGCTCAGCACCGATGGCTACAGCAAGTCGTACGCCAGCGACGCTGTGTTCGAGCAGATCGCGCCGGACTACCTCGAGATGATGCGCACCGGTCAGCCGGCGGATGTCGAGCGGCAGCTGCCGGAGATCCTGGACGCAGTGTCGGCGGGAGGCAGCGGCGACGACATCGCCTTCGGGATGCTCTACTGGCCCGCGAGCAAGGGAGGAGGCGCGCCATGCGCGAGTTCATGACGATACCGGCCGGCGGCCGGATCAACGGCCGCAAGCTCCTCGGCAGCGGCGGTCAGGGCGAGGTCTGGCTGGGGCAGGCCGACGGCCGCGATGTGGCGGTGAAGGTCTACCACCAGCACACCGCGACCAGCGCACAGCGAGCGTGCATCGAGCGGCTGATCGACAAGGGGCCGCCCGCGCCGTGCTTCCTCTGGCCGCTAAAGCTCGTCGAGGATCGCGACACCGGGACGTACGGCTACATCATGGAGCTTCGCGCGGCGCGCTTCCGCTCGCTCGAGGACTTCATGGCGCGTCGTGTCGTGCCGACGTTCCGCGCGCTCCTGACCGCAGCGTGGCAACTCGCAGACGGCTTCTTGCGCCTGCACAGCCTCGGGCTCTGCTACCGGGACATCTCGTTCGCCAACGTGTTCTTCGACCCCGTCGACGGTGACGTCCGGATCTGCGACAACGACAACGTCGACGTGACGGGCACCACCGCGGGCGGCATCCTCGGTACGCCGCGGTTCATGGCGCCAGAGGTCGTGCGACGCGAGGCACTCCCGTCGGCCGAGACCGATCGCTTCTCTTTGGCGGTGCTGCTCTTCCACATGCTGATGGGCGGCCACCCGCTGGACGGCGAGCGTGAAGCCCGTATCCGCTGCCTGGACATCCCGGCGCTCGAGAAGCTCTACGGCTTCGAGCCGCTGTACATCTTCGATCCGGGCGATGCTTCCAACCGGCCGCGGAAGGGCGTCCATGACAACCCGCTCGCGTTCCATGCACTCTACCCGCGCGCGGTCCGCGAGCACTTCGAGCGGTCCTTCACCGAGGGGATGCATTACCCGACCAAGCGCGTGCGCGAGTCGGAGTGGCGCAAGCTGTTTGCTCGAGTCGTCGACGGCATCGTCCCCTGCGCCTGCAGCGCCGAGAACTTCTATGACGCCGACACGTACCAGGGCCAAGGTGCCGGCGCGTGCTGGTCCTGCAAGCGTGCGCTCGCGCTGCCGCCGCGCATGCGGGTCGACGAGCACGTCATCGTCCTCTCCCGCGACGCCAAGCTGCGCGGCCATCACCTCGGCTCCTCCGACGACGCGGCCCCCGTCGCCGACATCTCGCAGCACCCGACAAACCCGAGCCAGCTCGGGCTCCGCAATCTGACAACCGCGGCATGGACTCTCACCCGCCCCGACGGCATCGTCGTCGACGTCCCGCCAGGCCGCTCCGCGGCCATCATCGCCGGCAACAAGATCAACTTTGGCACCGTGACCGGCGAGATCCGCGACTAACGACTAACGTTAGCGCGCCTTCGGCGGCGCCAGGTTGAGCCGCATCTTGTCGAGCCGCGCGTGGTCGATTAGCGGCGCGTCGTCCTGGTCGTCACCATCACGCTCCAGCTGCTTGGCGGCCTTGCCGAGCAGCACGCCGTGCCAGCGGTCGCGCGCGACGAGCTGGTGGAACATGCGCTCGTCGTAGGTGCGCGGGACGAGGCAGTACAAGATCTCGAGGTTGTCGCTGAGCTTTCGCCCGACGCGGTCACCGCGGCCTTCGCGCTGCTCCATCTTCGCGGGGTTCCACTCGAGGTCGTAGTGGACGATGCGCGCCGTGTAGGTGTGCAGGTCGATGCCTTCCGAGCCGACGTTGCTCGCGACCAGCACCCATGGTGGTCCGATCTCGCGGAAGGCCGTGGCCGCGCGGTCCCGTGCGCTGCGCGCCTCCTGACCCGTATACCGCTCCACCGGGGCGAGCCTCGCGCCCGTCGACCAAGGTGAGAGCGCTGCCTTGCGATCGCGGATCCGTCGCTTGAGGGCCCGCTTCTCGAAGCCCGTGTCGAGGTCGCCGAGGCCACCCGCGAGCGTCTCGAGGGCCGCCGCGGACGTGGCGAGAGCGCGGGCGATGCGGCCGGCGAGGCGGGAGTGTTTGCCCGCCAGCACGGACGTCAGCTCGTCGTCGGCGAGCGCCCCGAGCGCGGACGTGACCACAGGAGACTCGGTCTTGTCCGCGGCCGCGCCGAAGCGCCGCTGGCCGGCCGTCGACCACGCGTGCCACCGGCGACCGAGGCTCGCGCGGATCGTGGCCAGCGCGTCGTCGTACGACGCTTGCAGGATTCGCTGGAGGCTAGCGGCCTCGCCGTTCGCGCCCCTGCCCACCCAGGCGGTGAAGACGATCGTCTTGTGCGGCACGCCGGTCTCGAGCGCCCTGCGGATGTCGCGCGCGAAGGTCGCCCGCGCCCAGCGAGCCAGCGCGCGTCGTCGTGGTGACTCGGCCTTCCCCGCGCCGGTCGCGAGCGTACGTCGCAGCTGTGTGGCCACGAACGTCGGGTCCTTCGTTGTCGCCAGCTGAAAGCGCGCATCGAAGTATGCGGTCTCGAAGGCGTGGTCGCGTGCCGCCTCGTTGTCGCTCCGGAGTTTCTCGAGCAGGAATCTGACCGCCGGGTCGTCGAGCTGGTCCAGTCGTGCGGGCAGCGCGGTTGCGCTACCGTCCTGCATCAGCATCAGGTAGTCGCGATCAAACGTGCGCGGGACGGTGCGTGCTGCGAGGTGCTTGAGCACGTCGCCGGCCGCGACGACCTCGGCGGGCTTCGGCCCAGGCGCGGCCGGGTTCTGGAAGACCTCAGCGAGTCGGTCGATGTACACCTTGACGTCGGTGTGGTTGAGCACCTTCTGGCTGCGCTTGAGCAAGTGCTTCGCCAGACCGTTCCACTCGCGAGGTTCGAGCTTGAACGGCGTGGCGCTGAGTAGGAGCTTGGTCGAGGCGCGGCGGCGGCTTTGCAGCGCGTCGAGCGCCTTCCGCGCCGCCGCGTTGTGCGCTTCGTCGACGATGACGACGTCCCAATCCTCGCGCCGCAGGGCGCTCAGCCCGTGCCCCCGCCGCGTGATCAGCGACTGACTCACGATGTACGTACCGCCGGGCGGGTGGAACGTGCCGTACTTCTTCTTGATCCGAACGTGGTCGCCCGAGCGGATCGGGAACACGCATGCGAGCGTCTCCTCCACCAGCTGCGCGGTCTTTGCCTGGCCGGTCTTCTCGAGCTTCTTGGACCAGGCGGCCAGCCGCCCTCGGAATGGCGAGCCGTCGGCGAGCTCGTCCTCCCACTTGGTCACCAGGTTGGCTGGGCACAGGATCAACACGTGCCTGCGCCCAGCCTTGGGCTGGGCCTTCTTGTACAGGATCAGCGCGGCGGCGCTGAGGGCCTCCCAGGTCTTCCCGAGGCCGACGCCGTCGGCAAAGAGCACACCGTCCTGGTCATCGGCGCTCGAGAACGTCCTGCCCTTGCGGTCCGCGAGACGTTGCCGCGCCCAGACGGCCGCATCCTCCTGGTGTCGTTTCCCGGTCCTGAAGATCACGCGGCTCATGCATCCCCCATCGTGGCCGCCACGCGCAGTCGTGCGCGCATGGCTGCGCGCAGGTGCTGATCGCACGCCGCCACCGCGGCCGTCACCAGTTCGGCCATCTGCCCGTCCCGTTCGTCGCCCGCCTTGGCCGCGGCGCGCACCAGTCGATAGAGCAGCGCCGCCTTCACTGCGAGTTGATCCAGTTCGCCCTGGTGCCGCACTTCGTCGAGGCGCGCCTCGATCTCGTCATCGTCGTCGGTCGGCACATCGTCCTCGCCGCCCTCGTCGTCGCCCTCGTCGTCGCCGCCCTTGGGCAGCGGGACGCGCCCACGGAAGTCGTCGAGCAGCGCATCCAGCGACGCCTGGTTGCCTGCCTCCCCGGCCTCCGGGACGTGCGGCATGTTCACGACGATCGGGAACAGCCGCTGACCGATCTGCTGATGGATGATCAGCGCGTGCGGCGCCGAGCGGTCGAGCCGCGGCAGAAACGCGGCGAGCGCCTTCGCGGTGGTCTCGCCGCGCCCACCCTTGATCGCGACCACGAGCGTTCGTCCCTCATGGACCAGCGTCACCTTTCCGGACGCCACGGTGGCATGCACCGCCATGCGCGGCGCGGTCGGACTCCCGATGATCTCGCACACCAGAACGGTCGCCTGGGCCCGCGGCGGCGCCGACGGCATCGGTGTGTCGGGCGCGTCCGACTGGTCGCTGGGCTTGAACAGGCGCTCGAGGTCCTCTGCCAGCGCCCTCGCCTCGCCTCGAGGGAGCGGGGTTCGGACCATCAGTTCGACGTTGCCGCCCTGGGCCACCGACTTGGTCAGCGCCTGCGCGGTGAAGTTCGCGCTGCCGGTCCACGCCAGCGCCGCGCCCCGGCCGCGGGCGTGGAAGAGGTATGCCTTGGCGTGGAGCGTTCCAGGCCACGACTCCGAGTCATCTTGGCCCGCGGGGTGGGGCGGATCGTACGCCGCCACGGCAGCGTTCGAGACGGCCACGCGCGCGGTCGTGTAGAGGTCGAGGTGCGCCGCTGGGATCGCCTTGCGCGCGGCGATGATGCCCCCCGGGCTCGCGTACATCGGCGAGATGACGGTGGCGCGACCTGCCTTCTTCTCCGGTCCCGCGCGCAAGCGTTCGGCGAACGATCCGTCGAGTGACGACCAGACCTCGTCACGAGGCCCTGCGGCGAGGCCGCTCAACGCGCGTCGAATGCTGCGGCGCGCGCCGTCGTCGATGCCGAGGTGCTTGCTTTGCCCCAGCTCCAGCACGAACCGCGTCAACCCTGCGAGGACCGCCGGTGCCTCGGTCTGGGTCCACAGCTCGAGGTTCCCGCCGAGGCCGCCCTCGGTGACGTTGGCCGACCCGAAGCACGCGCGCACGTGCGGCCCCGCCCGCAGCAACAGCAGTTTCGGATGAAACACGCCGCCCGTGCGGCAACGGACGGGGTGCAGATTGACGGCGCCCAGCAGCCGTTCGGACGCGGTGGTCAGGCTGCCTTCCAGCGCGCCTTGGTCTGCCAGGACGACCGTCCGGAACCGCCGGCCGCGGCGAGTTAGCGCCGGCAGCACCGCCCGCGCCAGGGTCGCGATGTCGAGCTCGTAGGTCAGCACGATCGCCCAGCGCGGTGTCGCGCCGCCGTACTCGCGCACGAAGTCGTCGATGGGGTCGCTCCATCGCTGTCGCTCCAGGCCCTCGGACTTCATGAGTCGAAGTACTCCACGTCCCAGAGGATCTGCTCGAAGGCATCGAGCCGGTAGGTCCTCGGTCTGACGGTGGTCACGAGCGTCTTGGCCAGCACGAGCGGCTTGATCGCGTCGCCGGCCAGCATGATCCACGGGCCATCGGGCTTGGCCGCGGCGTGGCGCTGGACGATCTTGTCGAGGAACTCCACCGGGCGCTTGTGCGTGACCAGCGTGTGGGCGAGGTCGACCGCGGACCGCTCCAGGCCGAGGTCCACGGGGCGTCGCTTCACCGCGGCGCGGAGCAGGGCGACGACGTTCTCCGCGGCCTCGGGAGCCTCGCCCGACAGACTGCCGAGCGTCGGGCAGCGCGGATGGCGCCCAAGCGCCCTCCGCAGCTTGCTCGCGACCGTCGACCGCCGCTCCGCGCACAGGAGCATGGTGAACGCGAGCCCGAGCCCGAGCGACAGCAGCTCCCAGACGTAGGCGCGATGCAGCAGCTGCGCGACGTCGCCGCGCGGGTGAGACCCTGCGTGCCTCTCCAGCACGTCCGTGGCGGTCGCGTTCTGGTCCATCGCGCCCAGCCGGTCCGCGGTCGCGCGCCGCAGCGCGGCCGCGCCGACCGGTGCCTTGACGCGCAAGTCGAGACCCAGCGCCTGCTTGAGCAAGCCCTGTTCAGTACGGGAGATGTCCTGGAGGCAGCGCGGCTTCTTCCCGCGGGCCGCCCCGTAGGCCGCTGCCAGCGCCCGGCCGGCGGGCGTCAGCTCGGGCCGCCGCGTGCGCGTCAGCAGCCCGAGCGCGCGCATCGCTGGGCGGTAGGCCGCGAAGGCAGTGCTCTTGTACAAGCGCTCGGGGTGGGCGGGGGCGCGCCAGCCATGCTTGAGCATGTACCGCGTGGCATTGCCGCGCCCGACGATTCCCAAGCAGTCATCGGCGGGGCGATCGCGGTGCCGCATCGCCTCCTCGATCGCGAGCTGCGCCTCGAGTCGATGGATCGCAGTGATGGGCTTCTTGATGGTCGATGTCTGCTTGACCGCCCAGCACAGGAAGCTCAGGTAGCGTGCTCGGTTGGTCGTCCCCGAGAGCTGCGGCACCAACCGCTCGGCGAGCCGATCGGCTTGCACGCTCATGCCCAGCGCGTCGACGGCGCGCTCGCGGGACGGATCAGGTAGCACCCACCGGAGACGGATATCGGATCCCTGGGCCATCGCGTGCGACGAGCGTAGCCCAGCGGGCGCTGCTCCCGCAGCATCGCGCGACGCGAGTTGCCTTCTGCGCGCTCACCCTTCTTCGGCGAAGGACGGGTAGTCCGATCGCGATACCCCACAAACCGGCGCGCCGCTGTTCGCTCCACGACGGACATGACGTCTGATGACGGCGCATTCTGCGTGTTCGCAGCCGAAGGATCAGCCAATGTCCAAACACCGCCTGACCCTCCGCTACGCCGCGACCTGGCACTTGCTCGCGGAGCTGTTGCGGCGCCACCACCACGCTCACGATCTGCGCGCGTACTGGTACTTCCCCGGCATCTCGGCGAACGGTGTGGTCATGCTGCGTCGCCCGGCGGGCGACGTCCTGCTGCGGTGCGACTTGGTGCACTGCCACACCGAGGTGCCGGAGGGCACCGGCGGCTTCGACGGCGACTACGTCGCCGAACTGCTGGCGGCCGAGGACCCGAAGGACGTGATCGACGCCGTCGAGGCGGCGATGGGCCTGGCGCCGCACCGCGGACCGCTGGCGCATCCGAGCGGCGCCGTGCAGTGTGCGCGCGTCATCGCCGCTGTCCTCGCGCGGCGGATGCTCGGTCGGACGAGCTACCGCACGTCCCCGGCCTACGCCGACAACGCGGGCAGCGTGCGGGTGCTCGATTGGGTCGCGCATCTACCGGAGGTCCAGGCCGCGGTCGACGTCGCACGCGCCCGCGCCGCCGACGACAACATCGACGAGAGCCCGCTGGTGCAGCACCTGTTCGCCCTCCACGCGGGCCCGGAGGTACTGAGTGGCCCTGGCGCCGATGAGCACTCCTTTGTTGCCTTCGACCTCCGGGCCGGCGTCGCGCACCTGATGCACCGGCATGGCCAGCGTTCGAGTCTGGCGCTGACCCACGCCGACACCCGCGGTGGCCGACGCCTCGGCGAGCTGGTCGACTGGGTCGATGCGTCGCTGTAGCGAGCGATCCCGGCCGGCCGGCCTGCGATTTCTTCGCACGCCCCGTGATTGTCGATTGTCTCGATCAGATAGGATGACGGCCCAATGGCAGCCCCTGCAGCGACACGGTCGACGGTGAGCGGCTCGGACCTGGCGAGCTACGCGCAGGCGCTGCTGCGGGCGCTGGCGCGCGACGAGGCGATGGGGCGGCGGGCGCCGCGGCTGACGGAGGCGGGGCAGGCGACGTGGCAGCGGTTCCGCGGGCGACTGGGCAGCGCGGAGCTGGTGCAGTTGCTGGCCGAGGACGGGGCGGTGGTCCACCCGCTGCCGTTCGATCCGGCGCGGGTGCGGGCGCCGTTCGACCTGGCGCAGCTCGACGACGACGTGGTCGACGAGTTCTTGCGGGCGCTGCCGACGCTGGCGCTGACGCAGCCGGCGGCCGAGTACGTCGACGATCAGGCCAAGCGGCTGGGGGTGACGCCGCGCCTGGCGCGGTCCGAGCTGCACCAGGTGAAGTCGCACCAGAAGGTGCTCGAGCTGCCGGGCACCGGCGGCCTGCTGGCGCACCACCTGGTCACGACCCAGGACGGGCTCAGCCTGCACCAGCACTGCACGATCGCGTGCGACGGGTGGCGCGAGCTGACGCTGGCCGGCGTGATCGCGCTCGATCGCGAGGCGCCGCGCACCGACTTCATCGTCGCGGCCACCGCCGCCGACCTCACCGCCCCCGATCACCCGCTGCGCCAGGCGGGCTTCGACTTCGTGGTCGGGCGGCGGCCGGAGAAGGGCGGGCAGCTCCACGCCGCCGACCAGCTCGCGCTGTGGTTCCACGGCGCGAAGATCGTGCTCGTGTAGCGATGGCGGCGCGGTTCATCAAGCTGGGCGAGCCGGCCCACGACAGCGAGCGCCAGGCGCTGCGGTTCCTGGTCGACAGCTTGCCCGCGACCTTCACGGTCTACGGCAACGCGTGGCTGGTCGAGCGCTCGGGCGTGGTCCACGAGCTCGACGCGGTGGTGGTCGGCCCGCACGCGGTGTTCGTCGTCGAGATCAAGGGCTACCGCGGCACCATCGAGGGCACCGACTACGACTGGTACCTACCCGAGCCGGTCAAGAGCCCGATCGAGAAGAACCGCAAGACCGCGCAGATCCTCCACGGGCTGATGAAGCGCGTCAGCTACGAGGCCGGCCAGCTCTGGACCCAGGGCCTGGTGTTCCTGTCGGCGACCACGCGCTGCAACGTGCGCGGCCCGGCCAGCAAGGACCGCATCCACACCCGCGCCACCATCATCGCGGCGCTGACCGATCCGGCGTTCGTCGACCGCATCGCCAACCGCGCCGCCACGCCGGTCACCGCGCGGACGCTGGCCGACGTCGACAAGATCCTCACCAGCAGCGCCGCGACCAGCCCGCGCCCGACGCGCCGCATCCGCGAGTACGAGATCCAGGCGGCGCTCGAGAGCCACGACACCTGCCAGGAGTTCCTGGCCACGCACACGCTGTCGGGCGCCGAGCGGCTGCTGCGCGTCTATACCGTGCCGCCGCTCGCCGACGACGAGGAGCGCGAGCGCATCGGCCGCCGCGCGCGCTGGGAGGCCCAGGTGCTCGGCCGCCTGGGGCGCATCTCCGGCATCCTCGCCGCCGATCCACCGTTCGCCGACGAGGCCGGCATCGTCCTGCCGCTCGAGCGGTTCCACGGCGTGTCGCTGGCGTCGTGGGCCGACAAGTTCGCGCTGACCAAGAAGAGCGACTACCCCGATCGCATCGACCTGTGGCTGCGCATCGCCGCGGCGGTCGACCAGGCGCACCAGCAGGGCGTGGTCCACCGCCTGCTCCGGCCCGAGGTGGTGCTGGTCGATAACGTCGCCGCGCCGGCGCAGCTCCGGGTCATCGGCTGGGACCTGGCCAAGCAGCTCGCCGCCGACGGCACGGTGATGTTCACCTCGCTGGGCGACGACCGCCTGCGCATGGCCGCCCCCGAGGTGGTCCACGCGTTCTCGAGCGCGTCGCCGGCCTCCGATCAGTTCAGCCTCGGCGCGATCCTGGCGCACCTGGTCGCCGGGCGCCCGCTGTTCGAGTCGACCCGCGACCTCCTGGCCGCGCGCCGGGTCGTGGTCCGCCTGCGCGACATCGCGCCCCGCGCGCACCTGTCGCTCGACGAGGCGGTCCACCGGATGCTGGCCATCCGCCCGGCCGATCGGTTCCCGACCCTGGCCGACGCCATCGCCGCGGTCCGCGACGCCATCCGCGAGCGGCCGTCGACCCAGACCTCGATGCCGGCGTTCGCGCCGCCGCGCGCGCTCGATCCCGACAACCTCGAGCGCGGCACCCGCATCGGCGCCGATTACGAGATCACCGACCGGCTGGGCGAGGGTGGCCTGGCCGTGGTCTACGCCGCCCGCCACCTGCCGACCGGCCGCACCCGCGCGCTCAAGGTGGCGCGCAACTCGGCGGGCGCCGAAGAGGCGCTGCGCGGCGAGTACCAGGCGCTGTCGAAGCTCGACCATCCGGCGATCGTCAAGGTGCTGGATCCGACCAACATGGTCGACGGGCGCCTGACGCTGATCATGGAGCGGGTCAGCGGCGAGACCCTGCGCCAGCGGCTGCATCGCCAGCCGCCGCTCGATCCGCAGACCCGGCGGCGCTTCGCCGAAGATCTGCTGACCGCGCTCGATTACCTCGAGCAGCGCGGGGTCACGCACAAGGATCTCAAGCCCGACAACCTGCTGGTCGGCGACGCCGGCCTGACCGTCATCGACTTCAGCCTGGCCGAGATGCCGGCCGAGGCGCTGTACGGCGGCACCGCGCTGTACCGCGATCCGTCGCGCACCGACTGGACCCACGCCACCGATCGCTACGCCGCCGCGCTGTGCCTGTTCGAGCTGTACGCCGGCCGCCACGCGTTCGACGGCAAGGTGCCCGAGCCCGGCCAGTCGCCCAGCATCAGCCCCGAGGACATCGACCCGCCGGGCCTGGCCGCGTTCTTCACCAAGGCCCTGCACCCCGAGCCCGAGCTGCGGTTCCCCGCCGCCCGCGCCATGCGCGACGCGCTGCTGGTGCAACTGGGCGCCGACGTCGACGTCGCGCCGCCGACCCCGGTGCCGGCGCAGCTCGAAGCCTCGTCGTCGCTGCGCCTGTCGCCGCTGCCGCCGCGCGCGCAGAACCAGCTCGCCCGCGCCGGCGTCACCACGGTCGGCGAGCTGGCCGGCCTCAGCGAGGCGCAGATCCGCGGTCTGTCCAACCTCGGCGACAAGACCATCCGCGACATCCTGGCGTTCCAGGCCCAGGTCCGCGCCCGCGGCGTCGCCGCCACCGCGGCGCCGGTCCACCGCGAGCCGGCCATCGTGCCCGAGTTGATCGACAGCCCCGAGCCGCTCGATCGCCTGTCGCTGCCGGCCCGGGTGCGCCGCATGCTCGAGGCCGGCCGCCTGACCACCATCGGCGCGGTCGCGCGGCAGCCCCGCACCGACCTGCGCGCGCTCGACGGTGTCGGCCCCAACGTCCTCACCCAGATCGTCGACGCGCTGCACCGCTACCGCGATCAGGACACCGGCGCCGCCGGCACCACGCGCAACCTCGACGCGCTGTGGGATCAAGCGTCCCAGCCGCTCACCGACGCCCAGCGCATCGCGGTCGATCGCTTCGTCGGCGTGGCGCAGGAGCCCGAGGTCCAGGGCACCATCGCCGAGACCCTCGGGGTCCACCAATCGACGGTCAGCACCCAGTGCACCGAGGGCCTGACCCGGCTCATCGACGCCGCGCTGGCCGACGTGCTCGACGCGGCCGAGCAGCAGCTCGACGCCCGCGGCGGCGTCGCGCTCCTGGCCGAGGTCGGCGCCCGCCTCGAAGAGCAGTGGCTGCCCGGCCAGGTCACTGGCCGCGGCATCCTGCGCCTGCTGGTGAAGACCCAGAACACGCGCTTCCAGGCGTTCCCGGTCGACGGCGTCGACGGCCTGGTGCTGGCGCGGCCGGCCTTCGACAAGGCGGCGGTGCGGTCGTTCGTGCAGACGGTGTTTCGCCTCGCGACCTGGCCGCCGATCGAGGCCGACGCGGCGCGCCGCACGCTGGCCGCGACCCTGCCCGAGTTCGGCGGCGACCTGCTGCAGCTCGCGACCCGCCTGTGCACCGACGTCGACTTCACCAACGGCGGGCAGCTGTTCCACCACCCGCTGATGCCGATCGACTCGATCGGCTTCTTGCTGCGCGGCGGCCGCGACGACGTGCTCCTGACCGAGCTGCGCGACCAGGTGCGCGCGGTGTTCGGCGATCGCTGCCCGTTCCCCGAGCCCGACGACCTGCTCGCGGTGCTGCACGCGCTCGACTACCAGGTCCGCGACGGCCGGCTGGTGCCGATCCACGCCCAGGCTCGGGGCGTGCGCGCGCCCGAGGCCCAGCGCGGCGACGACCTGCCGCCGCTCCTGGGCGCCGACCGTCCGCCCGAGGTGGTGCTGCGCGACCTGCTGCGCGAGGCCGCCGCCAGCCGCGGCTTCCGCATGCTGGTGACGCCGCCCGAGCGCCACGTCGAGATCAGCCGCTCGGTCGCATCCGCGCTGGGCGGCACCTACGTCTCGTTCGAGGACGCCTTCTTCCGCGCCCACGGCCACGACATCGCCGCGCTCGAGCGCGCCGAGCAATACGCGGCGCAGCGCGCGATCTTGACCGAGCACGCCGAGACGCTGGTGCGCGATCTGCTGGAGGAGCACGGCCGGCCTGGGCACACGGTGGTGCTGGGCGAGACCGCGCTGCTCGGCCTGTGCGGTGCGCTCGACGTGCCGCGCTGGCTCTACGACGAGGCCATGTCGGGCGCGCTCGGCTTCTGGGTGCTGGTGGTGCCCGGCGTCATCCTCAACCGCCAGCCGCGCTTCAACGAGAACGAGAGCTTCTTTCACCTCGAGGGCGTGACGTTCCCGCTGCCCGCGGTGATGCCGGTGGTCGAGCGGGGGGCAGGAGGGGGGGCGCGATGATCGACGACACCAAGCTGCGGCTGCTGATCGCCGAGGACGAGGGCCAGTACCACGACCGCAAGTCGCTGCTGGAGGGACCGCCTGGCCAGAAGCGTCCCCGCGACCGCAAGGTCGTGCGCGACCAGATCGCCGAGTACGTGGCCAGCTTCGCCAACGCCGAGGGCGGCGTGCTGATCTGCGGCGTCGAGAACGACGGCACGATCACCGGCCATCGCTACCCGTCCGATCAGGTCGACACCATGCTCCAGGTGCCGGCGACGCGCCTCGTCCCTCCCCAGCCGGCCGGCCGCCGCGTCGTCCTCGACGGCGTCGAGGTGCTGGTGTTCGAGGTCGAGATGTCCGCCGTGGCCGTGCAGGTCAGCTCGGACGGCTACCCGTACCGGATCGGCGACACCACGACCCAGTGGTCCGAAGCCAAGATCAACGCCACCAAGGAGCGCGGCCTCATCGAGAGCGCCGAAGCGCGGATCGCGACCGTCACCCTCGCCCAGCTCGACGCCGCGCTCATCGCGCGGGCGATCGAAGGCGCGGGCTTGTCGGAGCTGGCCGCCGCCGACTACCTCGTCCGCCGCCGCCTCGCCGATCGGCGCGGTGACGTCCTGGTCATCCGCCAGGCCGCGGAGCTGCTGTTCGCGCGCGCCGACCACGTCATCGAGCATCCCAACGCGGGCGTCCGCGTGTTCCGCGTGAGCGGCACCGAGCGCCTGACCGGCGCGCGTCACAACGTCCAGGAGTTCCCGCGGATCGAGGGCAACCTGCCGTCGGTGCTCGAGCAGGTCCGGACCTTGCTCGGGACGCTGATCCATCGGTCCGCGCGGCTCCACGACCTCTTCTTCAAGGAGATGCCGGAGTACCCGACGTTCGCGTGGCAGGAGGCGGTGGTGAACGCCGTCGCCCACCGCGACTACGCGATCCAGGGCCAGACGGTCGAGATCTGGCTGTACAGCGACCGCCTCGTGGTGCTCAGCCCTGGCGCGTTGTCGCCGGAGGTCGCGATCGAGGCGCTCCGTGAAGGGCAGTCGGCCCACGCGAGCCGCAACCCGCGGATCGCTCGCGTCCTCGCGGATCTCGGCGTCATGCGCGATCAGGGCGAGGGCATCCCGCGCATGTTCGACGAGATGCAGACGTCCTTCCTCCGGCTACCTGAGGTCGACCTGGTCGGCGGGCGCTTCTCCGTCGTCCTGCACAACGAGCCGATCTTCGGGACCCACGACCCGGCGTGGTCCACCGCTGTCCGGGCGCTGCCGCTGACGGTGTCGCAGAAGCGCGCGCTGGTCGGGCTCACGGATCGCGAGTTCGCGAACGCTGACTACCGGTCGCTGAACGCGCTGGATCGTGACAGCGCGTACGCCGAGCTCGCCGAGCTGGTGGCGCTTGGGCATCTGGTCGCCCAGGGCGCGGGCGCGGGGACCCGCTATCGCGTCCAGCGGTCGGTGCCCGCAGCGGCCGTCGACCAGGGCCCGCTCGCGCTGCTGATCGACCGGATGGCTACCGCCGGGGCCTTGCGCAACGCCGACTATCGAGCGGCGGTAGGCGTGGACGAGCGCGCGGCGCGGCTCGCCTTCGCAGCATGGGCGCGGGCCGGCGTGGTGATTCGCTCGGGCGAGAAGCGAGGAACCCGCTACGCCCCGGGACCGCAGTGGCCGCCCGCCGACCTTCCGGGTTATGGATCGTGATTGATGAAAATATCTCACCGTCGATCGCGATCGATGCGAAATCATTAAGAAGTTATCTTCCGCAAGTGAGAGGCCGCTATCTGCGGTTCGATTGCCATGACCCCTGCTGACCGTACGAAGTTGACCAAGGCGCTGGCCCAGCACGTGGGCGCCATCGCCGCCGACCTGCGCGCGCAGATGCTGGCGCCGGGGCCGGTGCGCGACCGGGCCAAGAAGCTGCACACCGACGAGCAGGTGGGCGACGACTTCGACGTGTGGACCGACCTGCTGTCGCGGCGCGCGGCGGTCTTGTGGGTGCTGAAGACGGTCTACGTGCGGGTGCTCGAAGACCGCAAGCTCCTGGTGCCGCCGCGGCTGGTCGATCGCGAGGCCCAGGCGCTGTTCGAGAAGCTGGCGCCGAACCTGGGCGACACCGCGTTCCTCCGCTGGACCTTCCGCGACCTGGCCTCGCCCCGCGGCGGCCTGCCGGAGCTGTTCGCGCCGCAGCCGGCCGAAGTGGCGGTGCCGTCGAACGCCTGCTCGCACGCGCTGATCGAGTTCTGGCGGGCCAAGGAAGCCGACACCGGCTTCCAGTGGTCGTTCGCCGCCGAAGAGTTCGCGGGCGAGCTGA
>Ga0154020_10002337_pt1 | contig 23091 bp, 24 predicted proteins | sample Klosneuvirus_201_FD_109709 | JGI IMG/M metagenome (GOLD analysis project Ga0154020, IMG submission 109709) | Active sludge microbial communities from wastewater, Klosterneuburg, Austria - Klosneuvirus_20160825_MG | ecosystem: Engineered > WWTP > Aerobic digester > Activated sludge | place...
ATAAACCTTGTGGGACTGAACCATGCTATGGGCGATGGCGATAGGGGATTGGTCGCACCCTTGTGCCGCGCGACCACCATCACCCAATTGCAGGTTGCCATCGAGTGAAAGAGGCCTGCACGTTCGCTGTGGCTTCGCCAGACCCTGAACCCTCGCGCGGCATGCCACCCCTCTCGGACTGATCCGCGACGCCTTGCCGGTGAGTCGCGGCGATATTTTCGTTGGCCATATTTGGCGGATGATGCCGCCGCACCGCAGCAGACAGACTGCGTCAGCGTCTGCGCAACGGCCGCCCGACAAGCCGTCCGTACGGACGCCGACCGGCAATCACCAGGCGCCGGCAGCGCGCCGGATTTTGCCAAGCGCCGCGCCCAGTGTCGGCAAATCCACCGATCCGAGCGCGAGCCTCAGTGCATGCGGTACGACCTTTGTGGTGGCATAAGCCTGTGCGGTAGACACCAGGATGTTCTGCCCGGCGAGTTCGGCCGCGACCTGGTCGGCGCGCAGGCCATCGTGCAGCCTGAGCCATGTGTAGTAGGACGTTGGATGGCCTGCATAATCCAGCCTCTCTAGAACACGCTGAACCAGCTTCTGGCGATCGGCTGCATCGAGCCGTTTGCGAATCTCCAGGTCGTCGACTTCACCCGTCTCGATCCAGCGGCAGCCCAATGCGACACTGAGCGCCGGCGAACTCCAGGTCGTGTTGCGAATGGTGTCTCGCATGGCAGGCACCAGTTCCGGCGCCGCGGCAATCATGCCAAATCGCAAGCCGGCAGCCACACTCTTGGACAGGCCCGAGACATAGATGCAGCGCTCGGGCGCATGCGTGAACAACGGTGCCGGCGCCGGCTCGGCGAGGAAAGCGAAGGCCGCGTCCTCGATCAGCAGCAGGTTGCGATGGCGTGCGATGGCGGCAAGCCTTTGTCTGCGTTCGGCCGACATGACCTGCCCAAGCGGATTGTGCATCGTGGGCATCGTATAAACCGCCCGAATCCGCCGTCGCTGGCACAGGCGCTCGAGTGCATCGATGTCCATGGCCACGCCGTCACCGGGTACCGCGACGATCTCCAGCCGCAGCGATTGCGCCAGCGACTTGAAGCCGAAGTAGGTCAGGGCATCGGCAGCGATCACGTCTCCCGGCATCAGGAGGGATGTGCAAGCAGTGGCCAGCGCCTGCTGCGCGCCGTTGGCAATCAGCACCTGGTCCGCCGTGACCTGCAGACCCCGGCGCTCGAGGTGCTGCGCTACGACGGCTCGCTCATGTCGCCGACCTCCATGCGGATGTGAGTGCAGCAGTGCCTCCAGATCCCCCTCGGCGGCCAGTTGACGCAGTCCATCGCGGAGCATCTGCGCCTGATCTGGCAGTGTCGGGTAGTTGAAGCTCATGTCTACCACCCCCCCTGCCGCGCCCGCCTGCGAAAGGCCGGAGCCCCGCGGAACGTCGGGATCGCAGACAAAGGTTCCGCGTCCGGCCTCGCCAACAATCAGGCCCAACGCCTGCAATTGGGCATAAGCCCGGGCGACCGTGGAAACGGCCATGCCCTGGGTGCGTGCCATGGCGCGCACGGTTGGCAGCCTGACCCCCGGCACCAGAGTGCCGGATCGAATGCGCCCGACCATCTGGTCGACGATGTCCTGGAAGCGTTGACGGGGCATCTTGTATTCAGAACAATTTGTTGATCGTACTGTACTGCGCCACTACTATTCGCCACCACGGCAAAACGAAAGGAAGCAGGTATGGTTGACATGGTGACGCTGGTAGCCTTCACCGGGGCAGTCTTGCTTCTGCTGCTCTCCCCCGGCCCCAACATGGTATTTGTACTTTCACACGGTGCGGCTTACGGCATCCGCGGGGGTATGGCCGCTGCGTGCGGAATCGCCGTCGCCGACATGGTGATGACGGCCTTGGTGGCCACCGGCCTGGGGCTGGTCGTCAGACAATGGCCGCAGCTGCTGTTGGTGGTGCGATATGCGGGTGCCGCGTATCTGCTCTGGATGGCCGCGGCCGTGATGCATACGCGGCGCAAGACGCTGGCCAATGCCGCTGTGATGGCGCGCCCCAGGCAAGTGTTCGTGCGCGCGATGGCAAACGGGCTGCTCAATCCAAAAGCGCTGATCTTCTTCCTGACCTTTCTGCCCGCATTCGTCAATCCCGCACACCAGAATGTTGCAATGCAGTTGTGGGCCCTGGGCTTATGGCTGACCGCTGTTGCACTGCTGTTCCACGCGGCGCTCGGTTTCATTGGTGCCCACCTGCGTCGCGCTGCGGCCCAGGCAAGTGTCGGCCACGCGGCGCTTCAGTGGTTACACGCTGCGGTACTGGCCGGGCTGGCGGCTTGGGTGATCTTCAGTTAGGACAATCAAGATGTTCAGCCACGTCACGCTGGGTTGCCGCGACCTTGTTCAGGCCGTCGCTTTCTTCGATGCGTTGTTGTCTCCACTTGGCCTGGTACGCCGCGAGGTCACGCCAGATGGCGGTCCGCCAAGTGCTTGCTGGGTCGTTCCCGGCCAGTCACTGCCCCGCTTTTATTCCTACGTACCGTTTGACGGGCAACCCGCTGGCGCAGGCAACGGGACGATGGTGGCATTCATGGCAGCCAGCACATCGGCTGTGGATGCCTCCCATGCTGCAGGCCTCGCAGCGGGGGGACGCGATAGCGGCGCGCCGGGTTACCGACCCCGCTACGGTGCCCACTACTACGGCGCCTACCTGCTGGATCCGGACGGCAACAAGGTGCATATCGTCTGCAGGAAATGAGCCAGGTTCGTGGCGCCGCCGCTGGCCGCAGCCATGAAGCGCACAAAAGCATCGACAGCCCTTGCGTTGCGCAGGCAAGCCGGCCGATGCCGGCGTGACGGTCGTGCGAAGTCCGGGATTCGGAATCGTCCGCGACAGGCACCCGGTGTCATGCCTGTAATGCGCTTGGACAAAGGGCGAAAGAAGGCGGTGTCCTTGATACGCAGGCGCTGCAAGAAGGGACGAAACGAGACGGCTATCAATGCCAAAGGCTTCGAAGTGGACTTTCTGCGGCGGCAACCCGTGGACGACGACCCGCATCCTTTTCGGTGCTCCGACGATGAGGACGACTTGTGGCCGGAACAGGCCTTGAGAGCTTCGGTTCTGACGAGCGCTCCACGCGCTTAACACACCGTCATATCCGCCACCGGCCGCATGGCCTTGATGCGCACCATTTCCCCCATTACGTTTGTCGAGCTCAAGCGCTGGATGGCAGCCAAGGCGCCGAATCGGCCGGAGCCAAAGCGCCGGCTTGCGCAGGAAGGGCAAGGCATCGGCGCGCAGTGGCGGCGAAGCCGTGGCGGCCTGAGCGGCGGTCGTGCGTCAGCGCGCAGGCCCGTGGTGATCGACGACCCGAATGCCTTCGTGAAGAAATCGTCGGTGCCGAAATTGCCCGACCTGAGCGTGATGTGCGCGGGACCTGTCGCCGCCGAATGGGAAGCGGTCCAGGCGTGCAATGTTCGCGGCGCATTCCTGTGTGCCCGGCGACCAGGGCGTGCGCTGGCCGCCTTCATTTCTGAGTGCCGATAGGCCCAAGAGTTGTTGGCTCTGTGAGGCCATCCGCGAGGCTGCGCGTCGGGCCAATGCCTGTTTCGCCGCGCGCATCGCCATCGGCTCGTACGACCAGCGCTGCCAGCGCCAACGCAAACGCGGTGCATGCCAGCCATGCGCGGGTCATGTTGGCCTCGTTCCAGCGGTCGCGAACCTGCGACCAGTCGGCGGGCAGTTGCTTTGGGTTCCAGGCTTCGGTCAGCGCATTGAGCGGAAGATTCACCTGGCGCGTGAACACGATGATGCCCAGCACATAGATCACGGTTGCCGCCACCAGCAGCCAGAACGCGGATGTGCGCCAGTGGCGCTGGTTGACCACCAGCGCCAGCAGCGGGAACAGCCCGCCGCCGAAGAACAGCATGAAGAAAGCCGCGTGGCGCACGTTCACGTTGAACAGCGACTGCACGGTGGCGTAGGTGGCGCCGTCGACCTGCAGCATGGCCAGGTTGACGTTGTAGCTGTAGGTCCAGAAGAAGCCGGCCATCAGGCCGAGCACGGCGGCGGCAAGGGCAATACTGGTCTTCTCGACGATCGCGCGCGTGGCGTGGACTCGCATGGCAGGTCTCCTGGGCAGGGATGGGGTTGCCGGGCCAGCGCGCCGTGGGTCGGCTGCGCGGATCGGCGCTCGGGTCGGGCCATCGTAGGCAGGCCTGCGCGCCGTGTCCTTAACAAATGATCAGCCGCTGTCCGCGGGCGACTTGCCCGACGACTCCGGCCTGGAGTTGCGGCGTATGCGGGACAAGGACACATCGGTCATGCCCAGATAGGTGGCCAGCTGCGCCAGCGGAACCCGCCCGGCCAGTTGCGGCGCGCTGGCGCAGAAATGGGCGTAGCGGGTGCGGCCGTCCATGACCAGCAGGTGGTACTCGCGTTCGAGCTTGTGGGTGACCAGGCGCTCGAGCAACTGCGTGCGCAAGGGCTCCCAGGCCTGGAAGTCCGACAGGCATTCGCGCAGCCGCGCCGCTGGCGCCTGCAGCAGCAGGCAGGGTTCGACCGTGTGGATCGAGAACAGCGAGGGCTGGCGGATCATCGCCTCGGTGATCGGGCACACCAGCATGCCGTCGAAATGAAAGCTCTTGTTGAACTCGCGCCCGTCGCGCCGGGTGAAGGCCATGCGCACCAGTCCGCGGTGGATGATGGAGGCCGTGTCCCAGGTGTCACCCTGGCGCAGCACGGGCTGGTTGCGTTCGACCGTACGCGGGCTGAACAGCGCGGCTACCGCGGCCAAACCTTCGGAAGGCAGATGGCCGAAGATCTTTTGAAGGCTGTCGTTCGACGTGGGTGCTGGCATGACCAGATGGTAGCGGGCAATCCCGGCATCACCACCCGGCGCGCGCCTGCGCCGCGCAGTCGGTGCGGTGTCAGCTGGCCACAAACACCTTCGTGGTCCGGCGTGAAGCGATCCGCCAGCGGCCATCGTCGTCGCGTCGATACCGATCGTCGTATTGCACGACATGGATCGGCGCGGGCAGGATCGGTGGCGCGTCGGCGCGCTCCGCGCCGCGATAGACGGTGGCCAGTGACACGCCGTTGGCATGCTGCCGGTCCACTGGCGTTACCAGCACGTTGCTGGCGACATGGCGCAAGATGCCGACCAGCGGTTTCATGAACGATGTGCGTATCTGTTCGCGGCCGACGACGGTCTCGCCGGTGGGCCGATGCCACTGCGCGTCGGCACAGAAAAGATCGGCGAAGGCCTCGACATTGCGTGTGTCGAAGGCCCAGCAATAAGCGACCGGCAGTCGCGCGCAGGCGATCTGCAGATCCAGTTCGTCCAGTGTCATGGTGGATTCCTCAAGAGTCTTGAAATGCAGGCCGGCACTGCTGCGCCAACGCGTCGGCGCTCAGGTGTGTCGATGGTGGCCACCATCCGGAGCCTGGTGCAGACATGCGTCCCGCAGCACCTGTTGCTGGAGTTCGCAGTGCTGGCGCACCAGCGCCATGCCGTAGTCGTTGCCGTTGGGCGTGCGCACCAGCGTGTGGACGTGAAACTTCTCCGGCTCGGCGTTGCCCAGGAAGACGCCGGCATGGTGGTCGAACTCGATGATCAGCACCGGACTCTGGATCCGGTAGTAGAAAGGGCTGTCTTCCTCGAAGCCGCCGATCCAGCAGAAATGCGTGTTCGCCAGATGGCGTTCGATCTCGGCCATGCGAGCACGCAGCGGCTCGGCCGGAAGGTAGCGCAGATAACTTTCCATCAGCGCCAGCAGCTGACGCTGAAGTGCGCTGCTCCAGTCTGCGGCACAGACACCTTCGTACGGAATCACCCGGTTGTCCTGAAACGCCCCTGCCAGATGCAGCTCGTCGCCGATGGCAATCCGTCCGGGTGGCATCCGTGGGTCGCGCTTGAGCCGGTAAAGCTGTGCGCGTCGCTGCTGTTGGGCCGGCAAGCTTTGCATCAGTGCCAGTCCCAAGCTTTCTTCGTCGGTGAATGCCGTCAGTCCGGCGTGCGGCCCGGTGTCGATGCAGTTGGGCTCGGCGCCCATGAACACGGGCGTCACCACCATCTGCCCGCCAAGCATCAGGCAATTGAGGCAGACATGGTGACCGTAGAAGTTCCAGCCCCAGGGTTCGCTGCGTGATGGCGTTCCGAACAGATTGAAGTTGTAGCTGAACTCGTTGAGGATTCGCGGCGCGTTGACCAGTTCGCCCAGGAAGTGGTTGATGCGCATCAGGGTGCGCGTACGTTCGTAACCCGCCGCGCTCAGGCTGGCGCGCAGCACGTCCAGCACGGCCTGCTGCACCGGCGCCGGCACCTCGTCAAGGCGCAGACCGAAGCGGTTCAGATACAGCTCAGGGTTCATCCAGGCCCGCCATTGGCGCGCGTCGATCCGATGGCACAGTGCCGCGCGTTGCGGTGGATCGACGATCGACAGCAGCTGCAAGGCGGCAGCCTGTGCCGCCACCACCGGCGCGCCGTGGTCGGCCAGTGCAAACAGGTCGGGAATGCATTGCCCATCGGTCGTGATGCCTTCGAATTCGGTTTCGCGGTACCGCTGCAGCCAGCCGTCGAACAACTGCGCCCGAACCGGGTGGGCCAGCACGCGGTCGACGAAGGAGTAGGCGTCGAGTTCGGAGATGCCGGCGATGCGCGGATCGTCGGGGCTGCGCAAATGGGCGCGGAAGCTGCTGGCCGATGGGCGTGTCATCTACAGCAGGCCCGCGTAGGAGCCCCCGTCGAGCTGGAGGTTCTGGCCGGAGATGAAGCCGGCCTGCGCGCTGCACAAGAAAGCGCAGGCATCGGCGAACTCCTGCGGTGTGCCCATGCGCCGCGCGGCAATGGTCTGCACGATGCGCCGGCGCGCTTCGGCCATGTCGATGCCTTGCGCCTTCATCATTCGCTGGGCCATGAACTCCTGACGTGGGGTGTCGATGCGCTCGGGCAGCAGGTTGTTGATGGTCACGTTGTCTGCTGCCGCCTCCAGCGCCATCGCCTTGGAGAACGCGGTCAGGCCGGTGCGGGCCGAACTGGACAAGGCCATGTGCGGACGCGGGCTCTTGACCATGGCCGAGGTGATGTTGACGATGCGCCCGAACCGGCGTACGCGCATGCCCGGCAACAAGGCGCGGATCAGCAGCACCGGCGCCAGAAAATTGGCTTCCAGCGCGGCCAGCCAGGCGGCATGGTCCCAGTCGGCCAGCACCCCGGGCGGTGGCCCGGCATTGTTGTTGACCAGGATGTCGGCCTGCGGGCAGGCCTGCACCAGGGTCTGCCGGCCGGCTTCGGTATTGATATCGGCGCACAGGGTACGGACCTCGACGCCGACGGTGTCGGCGATCTGCTGGCGCGCATGTTCCAGCCGCGCCGGGTCCCGGCCGTTGATGACGACCTCGCAGCCTTCGCGTGCCAGGGCGCTGGCGCAGGCCAGGCCCAGGCCGCTGCTGGAGGCGGCCACGAGGGCTTTGCGGCCACGTATTGCGAGATCCATCCTGTCCTTTCGGGTGTCGTGCGAAGTGTTCAGTCCAGCTTCAGGTCGAGCTTCTTGATGACGCTGCCCCACTTCTCGCGTTCCGCGTCGAGGAAGGCGGCGAACTCCTCCGGCGTGTTGCCGACCGACTCGCTGCCCACCGAGAGACGGAAGTCGATGGTCTCCTGCATCTTCGCCACCTGCGCCAACGCGGCACTGAGCTTCTTGACGACCGCCGGTGGTGTGCCGGTCGGTGCCAGCAGGCCGATCCAGACCAGCGGTTGTAGCGCGGGCAGGCCTGCTTCGGCGAAGGTCGGGACATCGGGCATCAGCGGGTGGCGCTTGGTGCCGGAGGTGGCCAATGTGCGCAGCTTGCCGGCCTGGCGCAATTGCGCAACAGGCAGCATGGCCTCGAACGTGGCCGGAATCTGGCCGGCGGCGAGCGCCGTGATCTGGCCTGCCGAGTTGTAGTGGATGTAGCGGGTCTGTACGCCGGTGAGTGATCCGAACCAGGCCGCGGTGAGGTGACCGGCCGAGCCCGGGCCCAGCGTGCCGAAGTCGGCGTATTTCGGATCGGACTTGGCCAGGGCGATGTATTCGGCCAGGGTCCTGGCGGGCACGTCGGCATTGATCGTCAAGGTGTAGTTGGTCACCGAGGCGAGCCCGACCGGCACCAGATCGCGCTGAACGTCGAAGGGCAGCTTCGCGTACAGGAAATGCGCGGTCGTCATGCTGGGGGTTCCGACCAGCAAGGTGTAACCATCGGGGGCTGCCTTGGCCACGTATTCGATCGCGATGCGGGTGGCCGCGCCGGGCCGGTTCTCGATGATGATCGGCTGGCCCAGGATGTTGCCCAGGTGCACGCCCATCTTGCGGATGTCGACATCCGGTCCGGTGTCCGCCGGTGTCGGAACCACGATATGGATCGGTTTGGCCGGGAAGTTCTGTGCCACTGCGGGGCTCAATGCCAGCGCGCCCGTGGCTGCGAGCAGTGATGTGGCAAGGCGGCCAAGTGTCTTGCGGCGGTTGAGTGTCATGTGGTGTCTCCTCTTTGTGTTGATGGCAAGCGGGTCCGGCGCAGCTGGCCGTCCTTGGCATGTGTCCACCAGGTGATGCCTGGCGGGCAGTCTACGAAGGGCTGTCTGGTGCGTCGAGTGATGGTTTTTGCATGGCGCGTTGCATGCCATGCAGTTGTCGCGGGGGCAAGCTCCTTCATGCGAGTGCCGGGGTGCAGCGCACCCGGGTGTTCTCCAACATGTGCAGCAGGCTTCTGGCGCCGGCAAGGTCCGTGAAACCGCCATAGACATAGTGGTCAGGCCGCGCCAGAACGCCTTGAACGCCATGGGCTTCGAACCATGGCAGCAACAGGCCATCGAGATCGGATACCGACTCCGGAGGGTCGTCACCGGCCGCGCCGCTGCCATTGCACACGACTACAAGCGCCACGCCAGCGGCTTGCGCGAGTTCGCGCAATCCCGGTATGTCGGCACGGCGGCTTGCCAGGATCCGGAAATCGGGTTCATGCAGATCGTCGAGCAGGCAGTTGCGGCCGTCGGCGTTTCGGACCCGCGGTTGTGGGAGGGTCACACCGGCCAATGGGGCATCGGCCGCGATCAGCCCGTGGGTGATGCCGGGGATCATCTCCTGGCGGATCAGCGTGCGTGCACTGCCGCCGCCTTCCGCGAGCAGCCGCGCATCGCGCGCGCGGGCCCGCAAGGGGTCGCGCTCGGACAACAGGTAGCCGATTTCCTTGGCCAGCAGCGTCGTCGCTTGCACATGGGGGCGACGTTCCTCGGTATAAGTCTGCAGCAGGCGCGTATCGGCGCGGCCCTGGACCACCATGGCCAGCTTCCACGCCAGGTTGCCGGCGTCGCGCAACCCCTGGCACATGCCCTGGCCCAGAAAAGGCGGTGTCTGGTGGGCGCTGTCGCCGGCCAGGAACACCCGTCCCGAATCCCATTGCCGCGCCACCAGCGCATGGAAACGGTAGGCGGCCGCACGCCAGATCCGCGCATGGGCAGGGTCGACCCAACGCTGCAGCAAGGCCCACAACCTTTGCTCGCTGAGCTCCCCCTCGCGCGGTTCGCCTTCGAGCACCATGAATTCCCAGCGCCGGTGATTGCCCGGGCAGACGATGTAGGTCGATGGGCGCTGGGGTTCGCAATATTGCACATTCGTCTGTGGCAACTGATCGAGGTAGGCCGGGTCCACGTGCAGGTCGACCACGATCCAGGGTTCGTCGTACGCCATGCTGGCAAGCTCGGCGCGGATGCTGCGCCGCACCGTGCTCGACGCACCGTCGCAACCTACCAGATAAGCCGCACTGTAGTGTTGGGTGCTCTGCGCCGGCGCCTCGCGAACCGCAAAACGAACACCCTGGCCATCGTCTTGCAACCCGGTCAGGCAACTGTCCAGGTGCACTTCCACCGCCGGCATGGCATCGACCGTCGCGCGCAATACCGCCTCCACTGCGGGCTGGTCGCAGGTGTAGTTGGGTGCCCAATGCAATGGAAACGGCGGCGGGAGCCGGGCCACCTTGCGTATCAGCTGGCCGTCGGCCCCGTAGTAGCAGGAGTCGCGGAAATCGGCGATATGCGGCGCGAGTGCCTGCGCCGCGCCCATGCGCTGGAACAGGCGCATGGCGTCATGGTCGAACCCGACGGCGCGTGGCTGCGGATAGATCGCGCCGGCCTTGTCGAACACGCCGACCGTCAGGCCGGCGCGTCCCAGCAGGCCGGCCAGCGTGGCGCCGACGGGTCCGTAACCGATGACGGCAACATCAAAGTGCTGGCGCAAGGTGGAACGCGTCGATTGGGTACTATCGCCTGTCGGCCGGGAGATGGCGGTGTCATGATTCATGGAGCTTGGCCAGGCGCTTTTCCGTAGTGGTCGATCGATGCGGACACGAGCTTATCCACGGGTTTGACGCAGGTCCAATGAATGATTTTGGAAGCCCCGTTGCATGGGATCGAACGATGACTAGACGACACCAACGCGTATCACTCGAAAGCCTGCGTCTGCTCGACGCCATCGACCGCCATGGTTCGTTCGCCGCCGCTGCGCAGGAGTTGTGCGTGGTGACCTCTTCCATCACCCATGCCGTGCGCAACCTCGAGGAGAACCTGGGCCTGACCCTGTTCGACCGCTCGGGTCGCAGCGCGCGCTTCACCACCAAGGGCCGCAGCCTGCTCGACAGCGGCCGGCCGCTGATGGAGCGCGCAGCCGCGTTCGATGCGCACGTGCAGCTGATCGCCACCGGCTGGGAGCCGCTGCTGGTGCTCTCGCTCGACGAGGTGATCCCGATGAAACCGATGGTGCCCTTGCTGCGGGCGTTCTTCGAAGCCGCGCCGCAGACTTCGGTGCAGGTGCGGCGCGAGGCGGTGGCCGGCTCCTGGGACGCGCTGATGTCCGGTCGCGCCGATCTGGTGGTGGGTGCACCCGCGGGCGGCCCGGCCGGCGGTGGCTTCGAGTGTGCGCCGCTGTGGCAACTGGAGTTCGTGCTGGCGGCGCCGCCCGACCATCCGCTGGCCGGTCGCAGTGGCAGCATCAGCAACGCCGAGATCGCGCAGTACCGTGCCGTCGTGCTCGGCGACACCACGCGCAGCCTGCCGCACCTGTCGTATGGCCTGCTCGACAACTCCCTGCAGTTGTCGATGCCCGACCATGGCGCCAAGCTCGAAGCCATCCTGCAGGGCATCGGCTGCGGCTTTCTGCCCAGGGGCATGGCCCAGCCCCATGTCGATGCGGGCCGACTGGTCCTGCTGCAGGCGGAGACACCGCTTCCGCCCAGCCAGAGCACCGTGGCCTGGCGCGCCGGGGAGACCGGCCGGGCCTTGCGCTGGTGGATCGACCACCTCACCGACCCGTCGTGGGCGCAAGGTGTGTTTGCATGAGCCGCCGGGCCGTTCCCAAGGCGAATTCCGCAATGCGCAGCATGGAGGTTGCCAGTGAGCGCCGCCCGGTGTACGCGCTGCCCCCGCATCAGTACTGCCTTGTCTTGATACCCGGACCGACACCATGACCGAAGCGCCATTCGACACCTTGCAACTCGACGACATCCGCATGCGGGTGGCCAGCATGGGCAGCGGACCGCTGGTGCTGTTCTGCCACGGCTGGCCCGAGAGCTGGTATTCGTGGCGGCACCAGATGGCCGCGGTGGCGGCGGCCGGTTACCGCGCCGTGGCGCCGGACATGCGTGGTTACGGCGGCACCGACGCGCCGCAGGATGCCCGCCACTACACGCTGCTGCACCTGGTCGGCGACATGGTCGGCCTGCTCAAGGCGCTGGGCGAGAAGCAGGCGGTGCTGGTCGGCCACGACTGGGGTGCGCCGGTGGCCTGGCATGCTGCGCTGATGCGGCCGGACCTGTTTAGTGCGGTCGTCGGCATGAGCGTGCCGTATGCGCCGCCATGGAAGGTCGACCTGATCAGCGCGCTGGAGAAGCAGGGCGTGCAGAACTTCTACATGCAGTATTTCCAGGCTCCGGGCGTGGCCGAAGCCGAGTTCGAGCGCGATGTGGCAGCGTCGATCCGGCGCATCCACTTCAGTGGCTCGGGTGATGCGCCGGGCCAGGCCAGCTTCGGCATGCTGGCGCCGGGTGCCGGATTTCTGGCCAACACCATCGACCCCGAGGTGTTGCCTGCATGGATGGATGCGGATGATGTCGCCTATTACGCCGGCGAGTTCGACCGCGCGGGTTTTCGCGGCGGGCTCAACTGGTACCGCTGCCTGCGCCTGAACTCCGAGCTGCTGGCGCCGTGGCGTGGCGCCGTGATCCGCCAGCCGTCGATGTTCATCGCCGGCGAACGCGACGGTGTGTTGCGCTTCCCGGCATCAGCATCGCAGATCGACCGTTTCAGCACCACCTTGCCGGGCCTGCGTGGCTGCCACATCCTCGAAGGGGCGGGCCACTGGATACAGCGGGAGCGGGCGGCGCAGGTCAACGAATTGTTGCTGGGGTTTCTGCGCGGTCTGTAGCCGCGGCCTGACTCAAGGCCAGGTGCCCCATCCCGGCAGCCGCAGACGCTGGTCGTTCAGGTCGATGCCGAAACCCAGTCCCAGCAGGTTGATCTCCAGGCCTTCTTCGCGCGCCACGGTCACGCCGGCCAGTCCGAACAACGAGACCTGCCAGCCGGTGCCGCTGGGCGCCTTGGCGACGAAGGTCGTCGGGCCCAGATAGTCCTTGCCGATCGCCGTCGGCGGCAGGTCCAGCGCCAGTTCCGGAACCTGCCGCGCCACGTAGGCGACAAACGTGTTGCTGTTCGGACCGGGCCAGAGCCGGTAGCTTGTGCCCCAGGGGTAGGATTGCACCGCGGCTTCGATCCGGTCGATCAGGGCGTCAACGCCGGGCCCACGGTGTTCGACCAGCAGTTGCGGCGCGGCGCCGAACCAGCGGCTGTCGGGTTCGCGCATCTCGGTGCCCACCAGTGCGTCGCCGCCGCGGTAGGCGCGCCAGCCGATGACCTGGTAGGTGGTGTAGGTGTCGGCGTTGCTGCGTTTGACGGCGATCCACGGATGGATGCCGAATGCGCCGCGCCAGCGCACCGTGCGGGCGCCGTACACCTGCACCACGGCTTCACGTACCTGTGCCGGGTCGGGCGCCAGGCCGGTGCTGTTGCGCTGGCTGTGCTGCCAAGGCGTGCGCAGGTCGATATCGCCAAAGGCCAGCACACCCAGCGGGCCCAGCAGCAACGCGCACACCAGTGCGGCAAGCAGCGCTGGCCAGCGCATCCAGCGGTAGTGGCGTGGCGATGCCGGCATGGCCGTCCGGTCACCAGAGCCGGGCCGGTGCCGCGCTGGTCACCACCCTGCGACTGCCGCCACGCCTGCGATCGGCCTTGTGCTCGACCGGCCTGGAGTGGCAGAGCGCCTCTGCCGCTTGCGTGAGCTGGGTCAGCAGCTGGTCCAGCAGTGCACGTTGTCCGGCCTCGAGCGATTGCAGGATCTGGTTGTTGAACGCCACCGACTGGGGAAACAGTTCCGCATGCAGCGCATGGCCGCTTGGGTGCAGTTCGATGCGGGCGCGGCGCCGGTCGGTTTCATGTGGCAGCCGCACGACCAGGCCCTTGCGCAACAACCCCGCCACGTGGTGCGACACCCGGGCGCGCTCCAGATGCGCATATTCGGCCAGCTCGGACGGCGACATCGGACCGCGCGTTGCCAGCAGGCAGATCATCCGCCACTCGCGCCGCGTGATGCCATAACGTCCCTCGCACAGACGCGTGACCATCGCGCCGCTGCTGGCCAGCAGCCGGTTGAGCCGGTAGTTGAGCAGATCTTCGACCGTGGCAGGAGCGGCAAAGGACATGAGGCGCGATTGTGAGGCATGGCGCCAGTTGCGGTAGTTGTTTAGAAGAATTACCCCTGCGACTTCTAGACTCGGCGCCGATACGACTTCAGCAGGAGAATCCATGACCGTCATGCAACTTGAACCGGGCGCGCGCATTGCGGGCTCGGATGTATTCGATCTCGCCGTGTCCTGGCGCGGCCTGCGCATCAATACCCTGTGCAACGCGCTGTCGGACATGGCCGGGCGTGCGTCGTTCCGGGCCGATGAAGAGGCCTTCCTGGCACGCTTCGCACTGAACCCGGACGAATCCCGCCTGGTGCGCGAGCGCGACTTCGCCGGATTGCTGGAAGCCGGCGCCAACATCTACTTCCTGATCAAGCTGGGCGTGGTCACCGGCCATGGGCTGTACCAGATGGGCGCGCGGATGCGCGGGGAAAGCCTGGCCCAGTTTCTGGCCACCCGCAACGAACCGGGAGCGACCTGATGGCGCGCATCGTGGCGGGAATCGGCACATCGCATGTGCCGTCGATTGGCGGCGCCTACGACCGCGGCAAGACCGGGACACCGGCCTGGAAGCCGCTGTTTGACGCATATGTGCCGGTCCGCGCCTGGTTGCAGGCGCAGCGTCCGGATATCGTGGTGATGGTCTACAACGACCATGGGGCGGACTTCTTCTTCGACAAGTATCCGACCTTCGCGGTCGGCTGCGCGGACCAGTATCCGATCGCCGACGAGGGTTTCGGCCAGCGGCCGCTGCCAGCCGTTCCCGGCGATCTGGCGTTCTCGCAGCACCTGTGCCGTTCGCTGGTCGATGACGAGTTCGACATCGCTGTGTGCCAGAAGATGCGCGTCGAGCATGGCTTTCTGGTGCCGATGCACCTTTGCTTCGAGCCGTCCGACCATTGGCCGCTGGCGGCCGTCCCGGTCGCGGTCAACGTGTTGCAACACCCGCTGCCGACCGCCCGCCGCTGCTTGCGGCTGGGCCAGGCGATCCGCCGGGCGGTCCAGGCGTATCCGCGCGACCTGCGCGTGGTGGTGATCGGCACCGGCGGCATGTCGCACCAGCTCACGGGGGTGAACTTCGGCCAGATGCATCCGGACAACGACCTCGACTTCCTGCGCCGCATCGAAGAGGACCCGCTCAGCCTGACCGAATGGAACCATCGGACCTGGATGGAGCGATTTGGTGTGGAGGGCATCGAGTTGATCATGTGGCTGGTCATGCGTGGTGCGCTGTCGCAGCAGGTGCGATGCATCCACCGCAACTACTACGCGCCGATGACCACCGGCATGGGTCTGATCACTTTCGAGGAGCAGCCCTGATGCGGACCCAGGTCGCAATCATCGGCGCCGGTCCGGCAGGGCTGCTGCTGTCCTGTCTGCTGCACCGGGCCGGCATCGCGTCGGTGGTTCTCGAGCGTGCGCCGAGTGAACACGTGCGCGCACGCCAGCGTGCCGGTGTGCTGGAGCAGGGGTCGGTCGAGATGCTGCGCGAACTGGGGCTGGGCGGGGCAATCGCGCAACGCGGTATCGAGCAAAGGGTGCTCGACTTCCGCTTTGACGGCTTGTCGCACCGGCTCGACTTCCATGCCGCCTCCGGTGGCCGCAGCGTCTGGGTCTATCCGCAGTATGAGGTGGTGTCGGATCTGATGGGCTTGCATGCGCGGAGCGGCGCGCCGATCCTGTATGAGGCGCCGGTGACCTGTCTGGAAGGCCTCGATGGCAAGCATCCGGTGGTGCACTTCACGCAGGGCGGGGTTGCCGGCACACTGGAATGTGACCATGTCGCCGGCTGCGACGGTTTTCACGGGATCAGCCGCACCGCGCTGGACCCGGCGACGCTGCAGATCCATGAATGCGTCTATCCGTTTGGCTGGCTCGGCATTCTGGCCCAGGCGCAGGCGCCGACCAACGAGATCACCTGGGGCTGTCACGACGAGGGCTTTGCCATGCTGAGCATTCGCACGCCCGAAGTCACGCGCCTGTATCTGCAATGCCGGCCGGACGAGAATCCGCACGACTGGCCGGACGCTCGCATCTGGGAAGCCTTGCATCGGCGGCTGGACGTGCCGGGCATGCCACCGATCCGGGAAGGCCAGATCCTCCAGAAGGGTGTCACGGCCATGCGCAGCTACCAATGCGAGCCGATGCAGCGCGGCCGTCTGTACCTGGCCGGCGATGCGGCCCATATTGTCCCGCCGACCGGCGCCAAGGGACTCAATTCCGCCATGGCCGACGTGAAGGTGCTGGCCGCCGCCCTGACCGCATATCACCGCGACGCTGACGGTGCCGCGCTGCAGGCCTACACGCGCACCTGCATGAGCCGCATGTGGCAGGTCCACCGTTTCGCCGCCGGCCTGTGTGCGATGGCACACCGGTTCCCGCAGGAGAGTTCGTTCGCGCAGCGTCTGCGGCGCGCAGATCTGATTGCCATGACCGGAACCGACACCGGTCGCCGGCATTTTTCCGAAAACTTCACCGGCCTGCCGATCCAGGCCTGAAAGGAAACCCCATGCATCCAGTTCATCCCCTGTTGGCCCGCAGGCGCTTGCTGCAGCTCGGCCTGGCAGGAACACTCGCCGGCCGATGGCCGTCGGTCCGGTCGGCCGAGTCGCCGCCTGCGTGGCCAGCGCGGCCGCTGCGCATGGTGGTGAACTTCCCGCCAGGCAGTTCGCCCGACGTGCTGGCCCGTGCGCTGAACCTGCCGCTGCAGCAGGCGCTGGGCGCTTCCGTGCTGGTCGACAATCGGGCCGGCGCCAGCGGCATGATCGGCGCAGACCTGGTGGCCAAGGCACCGGCCGACGGATACACCTGGCTGATGACGGCCGGTAGCACGATCACGACCAATCCGTTCATCTACGCCAGGATGCCGTTCGACGTGGAGCATGATCTGATGCCCGTCGCCGCGGTGGCTCGGATCGTGCTGTTTCTGGTCGTGCGACCGGACCTGCCGGTGGCCAACATCGCGGAGTTCCTTGCCTATCTGAAGGACAACCCGTCCCGCCTGTCCTATGGATCGGCCGGCAACGGTACCGGTCTGCACCTGGCCGGCGAGATGTTCAAGAGCCAGGCCGGTGTGTCGGCGCTGCACGTGCCGTTTCGCGGCGCGTCGCCCGCGCTGCAAAGCCTGCTGGCGGGGCAGATCGATTTCCTGTTCGATCCGGGTATCGCGCTGGGCCATGTCAGAAGCGCAAGGCTGCGCATGCTGGCCGTGGCCGCGGCGCAGCAGTCTTCGTTGTTTCCGCAGATTCCGACGCTGCAGGAGGCCGGGCTGGCCGGGTTCGATGCAGGCACCACGCATGGCCTGTACGCGCCACACGGGACACCGGCACCGATCGTGGAGCGGATGCACGCGCAGGTCAACCGCGCATTGCTTCTGCCGGAGGTCCGCCGGCAGATTGCCGCAATCGGTGCCGAACCCTCGGCCCTGTCGCTGGCGCAGTTCACCGCCCAGATGCTCGATGACAGCGCACGTTATGGAGCCATCGTGCGCGAGAAGCAGATCCGGGCCGATTGATCGCCGCAAGCGTTGTGGCAGCGGCATTGTCCGGATATGCGAACAGTATGTCTGCGTCAGCCGATTGATCCTGCGCAGCGGCGTTCCTACCATTGCCGGCTATCGCAACCAAGCGCCTGCATCCAACGCACGCCAATAAGGAATGACCATGTTCTTGAAGAATTGCTGGTACGTTGCAGCCTGGGACCACGAGCTGATCGACGGACGTCTGCTGGCCCGCACCCTGCTCGAGCAACGGGTGTTGCTGTACAAGGGCGACAGCGGCCAGGTGGTGGCGCTGGCGGACCGGTGCTGCCATCGTGGCGTACCGCTGCACCTGGGCCGGCGGGAGGGCGACTGCATTCGCTGCATGTACCACGGGCTCAAATTCGACGCCACCGGCAAGTGCGTGCAGATTCCCGGGCAGGAGATGGTGCCGGCCAGGCTCGGCGTGCGCAGCTACCCGGTGGTCGTGCGCGACCACCTGGTGTGGATCTGGATGGGCGACGCCGCGCTGGCCGATCCCGATCAGATCCTGGACTACCCGTTCCTGCGCGACCCGCAATGGAAGGGAATCCCGGACTATCTGCACTACAAGGCGAACTACCTGCTGATCGTCGACAACCTGAGTGACTTTGCCCACCTGGCCTTCGTCCACACCCACACGCTGGGTGGCTCGGAGGAGTATGCATACACCACCAAGCCGGTGTCGATGGAGCGGCTCGAGCGCGGTTTTCGCGTCGAGCGCTGGCACATGAATGCGCCGCCGCCGCCGTTCCACCGCAAGGTGATTGCGGACCCGCAGCGCAATGTCGATCGACGCAACATCGGGCATATGCACATACCGGGGGTCTTCTTTCTGGAGTCGCTTTTCGCGCCTGCCGGCGCGGGCGCCGAGAAGGGCAACCTGGAGGGCGCCCGCGAGTACCGCAATTGCCAGTTCATGACGCCCGAGACCCGCAGCACCACCCACTTCTTCTGGAACTACCTGAACAACTTCGAGGGCGATGACCACAACATCTCGCGCTCGTTGCAGCAAAGCCTGATCGAAGGCTTCATGGAAGACAAGCACATCATCGAGGCACAGCAGACGCTGCATGACGAGGACCCCGACTTCCAGATGCTGGCGGTGGCGGCGGACGCGCCGCTGTCGCACTTTCGCTGGACACTGGACAAGCTGATCCGGCAGGAACGCGAGCGCGAGGTCGCCGCCTCCGGGGCGGGCGTGCGAAAGCCGATGCCTGGCCTGGCCAACGCCGCCGGTGCATGAGCAGGGATCTGGCCGGGGCAGGGTTGCGGCCGGGTTCCGGTCTGCCGCCCGGGGCGACACGATGACACCGTCCCGAACGCTTGCGCTGGAAGTGGCCGCCGTCGGCGCCGAGGCGCTGGACGTCCTGCGCATCGAGCTGGTCGATCCGGCCGGGGGCGAATTGCCGGCATTCGAGCCCGGAGCCCACCTGGAGGTTACGTTGCCCAATGGCATGCGCCGCCAGTATTCGCTGGTCAACGACTGGCGTGAACGCCATCGATATGTGCTTGGCGTCGGGCGATCGCGCGCCGGTCGGGGCGGATCGAACTTCGTCCACGAGCAGGCACGCGTGGGCATGCGCTGGGACTGCCGATCACCGGTGAACAATTTCCGGCTCGACCCCGATGCGTCCTCCTACCTGCTGATTGGTGGCGGCATCGGCATCACGCCGCTGGTGGCGATGGCGCGCTGGTGCGCCGCCGGCAACAAGCCCTGGCGGCTGGTATATGCAGCGCGCAGCCTGCAGCGGATGGCCTTCTGCGAAGAGCTGTGTGCGCTCGATGGCGACGTGCATCTGCATGGCGACCGGGAAAGCGGCGGCCCGCTGGACGTGGCAGCGTTGCTGTCCGGCAGGATGCCAGGGGAGCAGGTCTATTGCTGCGGGCCGGCAGCGCTGATGGACGCCGTGGGGCTGGCCTGCCGGGACTTGCCCGCGAACATCGCCCACTTCGAATGGTTCAGCGCCAGCCCGGCCGAGACCGTTGACACCGAGGGATTCTGGATCGACCTGCACCGCAGCGGGTCCGCCTTGTTCGTTCCGCCGAACCAGAGCGTGCTCGAAGTGCTGGAGGCCCATGGCCACGAGATCCCGTATTCCTGCCGCGAAGGACTTTGCGGGACCTGCGAGACCGGCGTCTGCGCCGGTGAGCCGGATCACCACGACTACGTGATCGCGCCCGCCGAGCGCGCATCCAGAAACACCATGATGGTGTGCGTGTCGCGCGCCAAGACGCCGCGTCTGACTCTTGACCTTTAACTACCGCGAAGGAGACAACATGATCAACAAGTGTGTTCGGGCGGGCCTGACGGCCTGGATGCTGGCGGCCGGCGTTGCCGCGTCCGCCCAGACGGTGTTCACCGCGTCGAGCTGGGTGCCGCCGACCCATGCACTGAGCATGGCCCAGAAGGAGTGGTGCGACCTGCTGGCCAGCCAGACCGGCGGGCGGCTGTCATGCAATCTGTTGCCGCGTGGCGTGGCGTCGCCACCGGGAACCTTCGATGCGGTCAAGAACGGCCTGGCGGACATATCCTTCACCGTGCACGGATACACACCCGGGCGATTCCTGTATACCCAGATGGCGGAGTTCGCATTCCTGGGCGACAGGGCCGAGCCGATCTCGGTCGCCTTTGACAAGGTCGCGCGGCAACATCCGCAATTCGCGGCCGAGCACCAGGGAACGAAGGTGATCGCGATGTTCACGCACGGACCCGGCATGGTGATGAATTCCAAGCGTCCGATCCGCCAGATCAGCGACCTGTCGGGCCTCAAGTTCCGGGTCGGTGGCGGCATGGTCAACGAGATTGCGCGCAGCCTGGGCATGAATGCCACCCTCAAGGCCGGCACCGAGTCGTACGAACTGCTGTCCACCGGCGTCATGGACGGCACGCTGTTTCCGGCCGAGTCTGCCGAATCGTTCAAGCTGAGCAAGGTCGTGAAGTACGCGACCACGTTTGCCGGCGGGCTGTACAACACCAGCTTCGTGTTCCTGATGAACCAGGCGCGATACGACGCGCTCAGTGCGGCCGACAAGCTAGCCATCGATGCCATCTCGGGGGAGAAGGCGGCCCGCATCTTCGGTCGTGCCTGGGACAAGGTCGATGCGCGCGGCATGGCGCTGCTGCGTACCGACGGGGTGGTGGTGGACAAGGCCGACGCGGCGTTCGTGGCTGCCGTCAAGGCCGGTGTCGGGCCGCTCGAGCAACGCTGGGTTCAGGACGCACAGGCCAAGGGCCTGCCCAACGCCGCCTCCGTGCTGACCGAGTTCCGGTCCGATATCGCACGCGCGTCCAACTGAGCGGTGCGCGCCGGGGCCCGCCGCGGTTTGTCCGCTGGCGGGGCCATCGCGGGTCCTTCCGGCAGCGCCATTGCCTGCCGGCCCTTGTTCATCTCGAGATCCATTCCATGCAGCGGTTGAGTATGAGCCTTTGCGGCTATCTGTGCGCGTGCGCGCTTTTCATGATCATGGCGCTGACCTTCCTGGACGTGCTGGGGCGCAGGTTGTTCTCCCATTCCATCCCCGGTTCGCTGGAGCTGACCGAGTTGCTGATGGTGGTCGTCATCTTTGCCGCGTTGCCGCTGGTATCGCAGCGCCGTGAGCACGTGGTTTTCGATTCGCTCGACGCTTATGTGCCGGCACTCTGGCGGCGCTGGCATCTGGCGCTGGTCGATGTTGTCTGCGGGCTGGCGCTCGCCGGACTGGCGCTGCTGATGTGGCGCACCGGGAATGAATTTCTGGACAGCGGCGAGACGACGGCCCAGTTGCATATTCTCAAGGCGCCGTTCATCTACGGCATGGCGGCCCTGTGTGGCGCCACTGCGGTGGTGCATCTGCTGGCGGTGTTTCAGGCGCCGGGCGCAGTGGCCGGTACGTCCGAGGTCAACGCGTTGTGACCGCCGCCTTGTCGGGATTCGCCGCGATATTCCTGCTGGCGCTGCTGCGTGTGCCGCTGGCGTTCGCCATGGGGCTGGTCGGACTGGGCGGGATGGCGTCGGTCCGCGGTTGGACGCCCGCCCTGGTGAGTGCGGCGCAAGTGGTCCACGAAACCGGCTTTGCCTACACGCTGTCGGTGATTCCGTTGTTCATCCTGATGGGTAATTTCGTCGCCCGCTCCGGGCTGGCGCACGAATTGTTCGACGCCGCCCAGGCGTTCCTGGGCCATGTGCGCGGTGGGCTCGCGCATGCCACGATTGCCGCCAGCGCCGGTTTCGGCGCCATCTGCGGCTCCTCGCTGGCCACCGCTGCGACCATGGGCAAGGTCGCCTATCCGTCGATGCGCCGGCTCGGATACAGCGACGTGCTCTCGAGCGGCGCGATGGCGGCCGGCGGCACGCTGGGCATCATGATCCCGCCGTCCACGATCATGGTGATCTACGGCATCATCACCGAAACCCATATCGGCAAGTTGTTTGCCGCCGGCGTGATTCCGGGGCTTCTGTCGGCGTTGATGATGATGGCCACCGCCTGGTTCATGGCCTGGCGCAATCCGGCGCTGGCACCCGCGGCGCCGCGCGTGGGATGGGCGCAGCGCCTGCGGGCGGTGCGCAGAATCTGGGGTGTGGCGCTGCTGGTGGTCGTGGTGCTGGGCGGAATCTATGGCGGCGTGTTCACCGCCACCGAAGGTGCCGGCTTCGGCGCGGCCGGGGCGTTCCTGTTTGCGCTGGCACGTCGGCGCCTGAGCTGGGTGATGCTGCGTGACCTGCTGATCGAGTCGGCCCGAACGACGGCGATGTTGTTCGCATTGCTGATCTCGGCGTCGATATTCGCGAACTTCGTGAACTACACCAGCATGCCCGGCGACCTGCGCAACTGGATCACGCAACTGGGTCTGTCGCCCCCGATGGTGATCGGGGCGATGATGCTGATCTACGTGCTGCTGGGCACGGTGATGGAGGAACTGACCATGGTTCTGCTGACCATCCCGCTGTTTTTCCCGATCGTGTTGTCGCTGGGCTTCGACCCGATCTGGTTCGGCGTGCTGATCGTCATGGTTGTGCAGATCGGCCTGATATCGCCACCGGTGGGCATGAATCTGTTCGTGCTCAACGCATTGCTGCCCGACGTCGGGCTGCTGACGATCTTTCGCGGATGCTGGCCGTTCGTGCTCAGCATGGTGCTGATGCTGGTGCTGCTGATTGCGTTTCCGCAGCTCAGCCTGTGGTTGCCGTCATTGATGCGTTGAGCGAACGGTGCAGCGCGTTGCCGGCGGTGGGTGCGCGCCGCTCAGCTGCGATTGCCGGCCTCGAGCCGCTCGAGCTGGCGCAGCAGCGCGGCAAACACCATTTCACCGCTCCAGTGGCCGGGGTTGAACTGCACGGTGTCTTGTGTCGACTTGCTTGCGATCGATTCGGGCAACAGGCGTGCCGGCCCCATCGAGAGCGTCGCCAGCTGGATTTCGCAGGCGCGCTGCAGCGTCCACAGGAAGGCGAAAGCCTGGGGCACCGTGCGCCCCCAGGACAACAGTCCATGGTTGCGCAGAATCACGGCCGGGCAGGTGCCGATGCTGCGCACCACACGCGGCCCTTCGTCGGCATGGATGGTGATGCCTTCGAAATCATGGTAGGCCACCATGCCGTGCAATTGCGCGCTATAGAAATTCGCTTGCACCAGGCCGGCATCCAGGCTGGCAACCGCGACGCCGGCGGTGGTGTGGGTGTGCATGACGCAGTGCGCCTCGGGGATGCCCTGGTGGACGGACGCATGCAGTGTGAAACCCGCAGGATTCACAGGATGGGCCGATTGGCCGATGATCCGGCCCTGCAGGTCGATCCGGACCAGGTTGCTGGCGCTGACCTCGCTGTAG
>Ga0154020_10002338_pt1 | contig 23090 bp, 17 predicted proteins | sample Klosneuvirus_201_FD_109709 | JGI IMG/M metagenome (GOLD analysis project Ga0154020, IMG submission 109709) | Active sludge microbial communities from wastewater, Klosterneuburg, Austria - Klosneuvirus_20160825_MG | ecosystem: Engineered > WWTP > Aerobic digester > Activated sludge | place...
CGGGAAGGTGTTGTATATCAGAATCCGGTTGTAGCCATCGTCGGCGATGTACAGTTTGGTGCCGTCCGACCATGCGCCTGCCGGAGCTTTCAGCAATGTTGCGGTGGGGTTTATTGTTGGAGTGACCATGACGTTAAGTGCCGTTTGACCGACGACGACGTCAGCGGGGGTTTGGTTGGCAGCAGGCCAGGAATTCCAGATCAGAACCCGGTGATTACCATAGTCGGCGACCACGAGGTGCGTGCCGTCAAACATGATTCCAAGAGGGCCGCTGAGAGACGATGCGCTGATGCTTCCACCGGCATTCACGGCACCGCTGACCATGTCGGGCTGGCCGAGCACCAGGTCCGCCGGAGCCCCCGAGTAACGGGGCATGGAATTCCAGATTAAAATGCGGTTGTTCGACGCATCGCACACGGCCATTTTGGTCCCGTCGGTCCAGGCCGCACCACCCTGATTCATGGATCCGGGCCCGGTTGCAGGATGGTTGGGTAACTTCGTATTCAGGCTGGGCTGTCCCAGCGCTATAGCCGAAAAATAGCTAAAGAGTGCGCCGTTATTTGTGGCAGCAGTGACATTGCCGGCCTCGTCAACGGATTCAGCGCAGGCGTAAAATGTTCCGGCATTGACGGGGTTCATCGTGCCCGTCTGAGAGCTCAGTATTTTTTTCTCATGGGCAGGATTCACGCATCCTGCATCGGTTGCTGCGTATACCCTAAAAAAAGCGGATCCGGCAGATGCGTTGACCGTCAGTGATGGCTCCGAGGATTTGGTGAACGCTGGCGGGGGTGTGGTGATTGTGAACGCTCCGGGGGCGATCGTATCAACAGTAAATGTATAAGGAGAGTTGGTGGCGGCGGTTTCATGTCCCACCGCGTCCTTTGCGGTTACGCAAGCCACATAGGTACCGTCCGATAATGCTGACGGTACGGTCCACTCAAGGGATTGGGTGTCGCCGCTGTGAATAGGAGTCGCGCAACTGTTTCCAGCTACGACGACATGGTATTCAACGCCTTCCTCCGACGCGCTCCACATGACCCTCGGAGTCAATGTTGAAGAAGACGCGGCCGGGGAGCTGATTACAAAGGGGAGTGGTGGGTCTTTGTCCACGACGAGCTTCGGGGGAGTGCCGGCCGGTGTCAGGATCTTATGGTTCTCAGTGATGCCCCTGATACAAAGGTAGTAGCTGCCGTCTGCTACCGAGCTCAAAATGACTTTTGGTTCGGTCGTTTGTAAAACATATCTTACTTTTTCACAGGCTGCGTCTTCGGAGATAAAAATTTCATAGGACACGGCCCTGGGATCACCTGCCCATGCAACACCTTCAGAAGCAGAAGTTGCCGTCATTTCGACCGCAGCTTCGCTGGAGAATGGTTGAGCAAGTGGTGGGACTACTTCTCCGGTTTCGACCGCGCTGGTGGTTCGGTCACTTGATTTGGCCTTTAGGCTGGAGCGGCATCCGGGGGCAGAGGTGAGGACGATGGCCATTCCAGCAGCCATCAAAGTCAGAGTTTCTAATTTTATTTTCATCGGTTCCATATTGCCCAATCTCCCAGTCACCTAAATCGTACTCACCAAGTCAGGACTGTTATGAACGCGCCTTTCTATGGCATCGGAGTGGCAGCAAGAATCTTGAGCAAAATAAAAAAACTGCGTAATTTCTTTTGAAAACGGTCAGTTAACGCCAATCGGCCGCGCTTGTTTTTGGGGGCGGTGCGGAGGGCACCCGAAGCCAAAAACCCTAATTTATGCAACCATATAGAGATCCCCTCCGGTGGGGATGGATGTCAGCGCGGGGGGTCATTTGGAAGCAGTCTGGTTGAATGGGTTAGGTTTTATGGTCTCACCGCTGACATGGTTGGCGCTGGCTTTTGGTTCTTTGATTGGCAGCTTTTTGAATGTCTGCGTTTACCGGATTCCTGAGGGGACGTTTTGGTCCCATGCGCGGTCGGTGTGCCGGACTTGTGGTGGTCAGATCCCAGCGTGGTTGAATGTGCCGATTTTCTCCTGGATTCTGCTGCGTGGACGAACCAGATGCTGTGGTGCGCGCCTTTCGCCGCAGTATCCTTTGGTTGAGGGGTTTACGGCGATCATGTTCGCGGTAATCTACTGGAAATTTCCCTTTATCGGCAATTTTGGCGACGGGATAGTAGGTTTCGACGCGGCAAATGCAATCCGCGCCGGCCATGCGGCGGTGTTTACCTGTCTGATGGTCGTGTGTTCAGTGATCGACCTTCGGCACATGATTATTCCCGACGTCATTTCCATCCCCATGGTGATATTGACTCCCGCGGTTGTTTACCTTCACCCTGACCTCGACTGGCAGAGCGCGCTTATTGGGGTTGTTCTGGGGGGAGGCAGTTTATATGCTGTCGCATGGATCTACTGGATTATTCGCCGGGAGGTCGGTATGGGGATGGGGGACGTGAAACTATTGGCGGGCATCGGTGGCTGGCTCGGCTTTCAGGCGATTCTCCCGACTGTACTATTTGGTTCAGTCTTGGGAGCCGTTTTTGGGTTGATGGCGATGTTTTTGGGGTCTGTTCGCTCCAAAAGTAAGGATGGCGAGGGCAGCGAGGGATCGGGAAAGATGACGTTGAAAACAGCCCTGCCATTTGGACCTTTTCTGGCCATTGGTGCTTTGATGCACCTCTTTATGGGGTTTTACCTGCGTGAATTCATGATGGGGTTAGGTGGTACATGAAACCGGGAAATGACATCGAGTTTCTCATGCAATGTTCCCAGCAACTCTGGGGCGAAGGCGGCTTCAAGTCTCTGATACGCAAATTGATGAGCCTCCTGCAGGATGATTTCGGTGCTGAGCTTTGTTCCTATCTCTCGCTTGGATCTGACTCTGCCAAATCCCCCGGAGGCCAGGAGATTCCGGTTATAAGATCCCTGGATGACGGACAGGTCAACGGGCTGAAAAAAGCGTTTATCAATTTAAAGTTGGATAACGCCGAGAATCGCGAAGGAGTGGTGTCCGTCCATGCCAACGGTTGCGATTATAGCGTTGCTGTTGTGACAGAGCCCAATCAGGATCTGGGCCTTGTTGTCTGGCGCATGTCCGCACTCGCGCAGAAAGCTATGGTCGTGCGTCGCGGGCTAACCTCGCCGGGGGTTGTGGTGATGGCTCTTGATTTTCTGGTGCGACAAGTTCAGGGCGAGTGCCGGTGGTTTCGAAAAATGGACTCAGCTCAGGCTATGCTGTACCGCGATGACCTCACCGGGGTGTTCAATTATCGATACCTTGATGTCGCGATAGACGCAGAATTGCGCCGGGTTTCGCGTTTTGGCAGCTTTTTTTGTTTGCTATTCATAGACCTCGATAACTTTAAGACGATCAACGATCGTTTTGGCCACCTTTCGGGTAGCTCCGTTTTAAAACAGGTCGCCGGAAGATTGCGCGAGGCTGTCCGGGAAGTGGACTCGATCATTCGTTACGGTGGTGACGAATATGTTGTCGTGTTACTCGGAGCGACGAGCGCCGCAGGTCTGCTAGCAGCTGAACGGGTGCGGCGCAAGATTTGCGATGCCCCCTTTGATACGGAGGACGGGACAAAGGTTCCGTTGACGGCATCCATCGGTGTGGCTGCATGCCCCGAGCATGGTGAAGACAAGGCTGACCTGCTTAGGATCGCCGATGAGACGATGTACCGAAGCAAACGCGCAGGAAAAAATCGTGTGACGATCATAGGCCCGGCTTCCAAGGAAGGAACGACCATTGACACAGCAAGCAAAGGCACCCCGCGCCAGCTGGGTTGAAATGACTGAAATCGTCATGCCCCAACACACCAACGCTCTGGGGTCGGTGTTCGGCGGTACGGTAGTGTCATGGGTTGATGTTGCTGCAGCGGCGTGTGCTTTGCGGCATTGTGGCAAATCGGTGGTTACCGCATCGATCGATGCCATGCATTTTTTAGCGCCGGTCCGGCTCGGCTGGATAGTGACGTTGCGGGCGTCGGTAAACTTCACGTCGCGCACGAGCTGTGAGGTCGGGGTACGTGTGGAAGCGGAAAATCCTTTGACGGGTGAAAAGAATCATACCGCGAGTGCGTATCTGACGTTTGTAGCCCTCGATCCCGATGGCAAACCCACCCCGATTCCGCCGGTCAAACCCGAGTCCAAATTAGAAAAAACCCGCTTTTCTGAAGCGGAAGAGCGACGTCTGGCACGACTAGAGCTGAAAAAATCGCTGGAAAAAAGGCGGCAGGCAGAAAGAACGTGATCAAAGCACTGCGAATTTTAGGTTTAGTCATTGTTCTCGTGGCATCGACGACGGCCACGGCGCGTACCGTTTATGCTCCACCCATGCCTGCCGATTTAGACCAAACTGATTTTTATCTGATCACCGTGGGACTTGGTGATGAGTTGTACACGCGATTTGGCCACACAATTGTCAGGGTTGTCGATAGGCAGGCCGAAGCTGATTACAACTTCAATTGGGGAACCTTCGACTTCGATGAGCCGGGGTTTGCAGTAAAATTTTTTCGCGGCATTTTAATGTACCGCATGGCGATGGCGAGCTATCAGCAGACGATTGCCATGTATCGAGATTGGGAGAATAGGCGGGTTTGGCAGGAGAAGCTGAACCTGACGGGTGACCAAAAGAAAAAACTGATGACGAGAATCATCTGGAACGCGCAGCCGGAAAACGTGCGATATCCCTATCAATATTTTTACAACAACTGCGCCACCAAAGTCCGTGACTATATCGATGAAGCGATCGGTGGCCAGATTGCTTTGGCATTTAAGGCCGCGCCAGCGACGCCCCGTACTGTTTATCGGGATTATGTCCGCCGTAATCTCGGTGGCAATCCGTTTGTTGGCGTAAGCCTTGATGTTCTCATGAATGCAGATATCGATAAAGTTATGACCAAATGGGACGAAATGTTTTTACCCGCAAAGCTGCGCGAGCACCTTCTGACATTGCCGCGTTTTGCGGACAACGGCGAGCCTGTGACCGGAGCCATGCTGCTTGGAAGTCCCGATGTCCTTGTTGATTTGCCCGATAAAGACATCGATCAACGTGAGGCCAGAGGTGGATTCATTGGTTTGATGGCGATATTGTTGTTGTTGTTTTTGCCGGTATTTTTTCGGCAGTTTCAACATGCATCCTCGGCAAATTCAATTCGCCTGCCAATGAAAAATGCGGCTTTTCGTTTCGTTGGTGGTGGACTTCTGGTCTGGGGGATGATTAGTGGCGCGTATGGCACCGCGATGGTCGTGACCTGGGCGTTTTCGGCGCATACTGATTTACATCATAACGCGAATCTCTTTATATTTTGGCCTTTAGATTGGGTCTATGCCCTGGCGGGCGCGGCCTTTCTGCGCAGGGGAACCGCAGGCGACTATTCGCGGCCGTTTTGGCGATTTCTTCGTCTGATTTCGCAGGCACATGTGGCGGGGGCGGTCATTTTTGCTTTGCTCCATGTGACTGGTTCGTTCGCTCAAAATGTGTCTTATGTGTTCTACTATTTGGTGCCGCTAATTCTAATGGTGTCTGCTGTGTTTGTTGTTCCGAAATTGTATCTGGGGTCAGAGAAATGAGTTCCAAACTTCCTTCAAGGGAGCAATTGTTTCGCGATTGGCGGAGTGGCGATAGCTCTGCGCTAGAGCACTTGTTTGCGCTGGAACGTCCCCTGATCTATGACTTTCTTCTACGCATGACCGGACAGGTTGCTCGCGCCTGGGATACCATCGACGAGGTGGAAAATTCGCTCTCCGCTACCGACGAGGAATTTCCGACCCTCGAAGATCTCAGGATATGTATATACCGGACTGCCCGTAATTTTTGTGCAGACATATGGCGTGCAGACACATCGAGGATGGTGAATCAAGCGATTGAACCGCGGGCCGATGAAGAAATCGGAGAACATATTAATCGGGATGCAGTGCCTGACTATGTCGTTCTCGATCAGATTGTCAGGACCCTGAAACCTGATCAGCGTGAGGTCCTGCTTTTAAAGATTCGCAGTGATTTCCCTGACGATGCAACCGGAGACATCATCGGTATCGATGCCGCAGTTGTTAAGTCCACTTTTCGTCACGCTCTGGATATCGTTCGTGAACGGTGCCGCGGCAAGGTCGCAAAATATGAATTCCGACTGGTTGAACTGCCGTTGCATCCTGTCCCGCAGGAAGCTGCCTACGGTAATACTAACCTCAGTATGTTGATTGGTGACTTGAAGGAGTCACGGTCGACGAGATTTCGTAGTTCGTGGGGCGCTTTTGCTGTTGTCGTGGTTGTGGCCGTGCTTGGTCTGATCATGCTTTTCAGGCCAGTTTTGATGGCGTTCGTCAAAAATAAGCTAAGGTGACATCTGCCCAATCTACGTTCCGGATATCTGACGTAGCTCATCTACTTTGGTGTCTTTGATTTTCGTGTTACTCAGGCGATGGACAAATCGCGCAAAACACTTTTTGGCCAATTCTGTTTTTGGCTGGTAGCGAACGCAAGCCTCATAGTATCCAGCGTCAAGGTCCCAGAAATTGATGTCATCAGTCTTCTCGGCGATTTGTCCACCCAACCAGAGCAGCTCGCCGGTATCGGGGTTTTTCTTTTTCTCTGCGAGCAGCTCGTTGACAATGCGGGAAGCTCGTAAGAAATGAACCAAGCCGCCATCTGGATTTTTCGGAGTCGAATGGCTCATCCCTGAAGCCACCAGGGTGCGCGCAAGGTTCATTTGTATTTGCCGGCTTTGAGGTGGCATTTTGCCGTCCTTCGCCCATTCCTTGACCGCAAGTCGCCATTGTGCTGACGTTTGTAGCAGCGATTCAGGCACCGATCCCGTTTCGCGTATCCGGCTGATGAGCTCAAGGGCCAAAAAAGGATTGTTCTGCACGCGGATGATGATCGCCAGCATTCGTTTTATGGCGAGTTCCCATGCCTCTGCAGTTTTTTTATCATTTCGGTTCGCCCCGAGTTCGATCAGGGCTTTTTCATAGTACAGAATCGAATCGTCATATTGCCGAACGGCTGCCAGATAGGTTGCCTTGTCGGCAGACGAAAGTTTTCCAATCTCCGGTGAGTCCGATCCCGGAAAATTCCAAGCCCCTCGGGACGATGAGGTATGGCAGCCTATGCAATAGCCGGTGATTCCCCGTGAAAGTGCCCTGGACCTCTGGCGTTCTCCGGATTCGAATAGCTTTTGCGCGTGTTCCATATCTGCTTTCAGACCACGGGCAATCATCTGGGTAAAAGGGTCGACCGGTAGGCTCTTTTTGTTAGCCTCAAGATTATGAGACATCTGGGCGAGGTCTTTAAGGGCCATGGCGATCTGAGCAGCATTTTTCTTATCGTTGAATTGAACTTCATCATAAGAAATTGGCAACAGAGCCGTCATGGAGCTGAACAGGCGGGTCATTTTTTTTTGTGTGTCCGATGCCGACGCGGCTGCGGCTATTTCGGAGAAAAATGACAGGCCGCAGAGAAGCAAAAGTGTTGAATGACTCATGTTAATCTTCACATCGGTAGCGAATATAGGGATAAGGGGTCTTCTCTCCGGAGCTGAGGCTTCCACCGCCCACAGCCCGGGCGACGCCAATCTCCATTTGTGGGCGCTTTGCGTCACGTTCTGGCAAAACTTTATATCGCCCTCGGCAGGAATCACGCATGATTTGGGTGCTTCCCGGATTGGATTTCTCAACTTTCAAAACACCCATTTTCCGATCGGAATCGTCATCAGGCTCCGCGGTCACCGGGCTGTCTGATGTAGGAGCAGGAGATTTAAGGTCTGACTTGCCTATGGGATTGGACGTCGTCGTACAGGAGGAGAGCACAACCGCCGCCCACAGGCAACCCTCCTGTAGCGGAGCAAACATAAACCATCGATTGTGCATTCCTCGCTCCTTTTTGTCTTCTCGCCCTGACTGATCGCGGCATCATCCACCGGTTTTGATAGTGATGCGCCTGGGTTCGTTCGTTCCTCCAGCTACCTTAGGTAGCGTGACTCTAAGGATACCATTTTTAAACTGAGCTTCGGTTTTTTCCCGGTCGATTTCAGTCGAGAGCGGAATCAACCTCTCAAAGGAGCCGTAGCTGCGCTCAACGTAATGGCGATCGTTTTCATCGCCTTCCTTTTCGAAGCGCTTCTCTCCTTTGATGCGGACGTAATCCTTATCCACTGTCAAGTGAACATCCTTCTCCTCCACGCCTGGCAATTCAGCCGTAATTTCAATTTTTTTGGTGTTATCCCGCACGTCTACCCGCGGCTGGAAATCCCGAATGGCCTTGGGCAGGTTCCGGTTGAACGACGAGTTATCCGAGATGTCGAAAAAATCATCGAATAAACTGTTCATCGCGTTCTGCAGCCCTGAAAACGTTCTGTCACCCAAGAGTGAAGCCTGATTCAATGGTCTTTTTGAGAGAAACCTGTTCATAACAACCTCCTTAAGCTTTTACGCGCAAGTAATCTGCGACTCTTCTCGAGACCTTTGAGCAAATCTGATGCCAAGTTTTGCCGGGCGGATTAGAGCCTTTTTTCGTGTCCGGCGCGTTTTTTTTCACATTAGGCTGCGCGAAAACACTCATTGATGTATGATTTCGCATAATGATTTCTTTATGATTACGTTGGGTTGGGATGACTTGCCGAGATGACATCACACAAGCTCGAAAATCGAATATCTATATCCACCTCTGGTTCACTGGTGCGTCATTGGCGTGAGCTATTGCCGGTTTTTTATATCGGGATCTCGGCAGGGTTTCTGCTTTGCGGGTATGAATTTATCCGCAGTCCGAGCAACAGCCTTTTTACGCGTGCCTACGGTAAGGAAAATCTTCCGCTCGTCCAGGCGCTGATGCCACTGGGAGTCATCGCGATTTTGTTTTTTTACGCAAGGTTGCTGACTCTGCTTGGACCGCGTCGGACACTGATGGTCACCTCGATCGGGTCTGGGCTGGCCATTCTGGGATGCTATTTGGCGGTCGATGCGGGTATCGCGATTTTTTCTGGGGTTCTTTACATTGTAAGAGAAGCTTACGTCATTTTGCTCATTGAACAGTATTGGTCTCTGCTCAACAGCATTTTGGCCGACGGTACGGCGCGCCGCGTCAATGGTCCGGTGTGCGGAATTTCTTCGATCGGAGCGATCGCGGGAGGATTTCTTGTTGCGGCAATGGCGCCCAAGATGGGTACCGGAGCTATGCTCTTGTTTGCTGCAGGAGCTTGCCTTCCGGCGGCTTTTTTTTCAGACATGGCTTACCGACGATTGGGGCGCGAGCCAGCAAGGGAAACGCATGTAACCTCAGGGGGAGAGCTTGGGGTGGGATTGTTTTCCAAACATCGCGTGCTTTTTATGCTTGTTGGGCTGGTGTTGCTGACACAGGTTGTTTCTACGGTTAGCGGCCTGGCATTTCAGGGCATTGTGGTTGACACCTTTCAAGATATCGACCAGCAGACTGCCTGGCAGGGCTCTTTCTATGGCACAGTCAATGTGTTTGCGGCGATCTTCCAATTCATCATTTCGCCGATTTTACTACGGCGTGTCAGCCTTGCTGCAGTCCACATCGCAATCCCCCTGATACAGATCGGTACTTGTTTATATGCGTTTTTCAATCCGACACTTCTTCCAATAGCGTGTACGTTTTTGGTCTTCAAAGTATTTGACTATTCGCTTTTCCGCGCCGCCAAAGAGATCCTGTATATCCCTTTACCGTTTGACGCCCGTTTCCGGGCGAAAGAATTGATCGATGTATTTGGATATCGATTCGGGAAGGGGGGGGCATCACTTTTGGTAACCTTTTTTCAAAAGGCCGGGATGGTATTCTCGGAGGCAACATACTCTCTGATCGGACTGGTGGCGGTATTTGGCTGGCTTGGGTTGGTTTTACCCCTGTCCCGATACTATAGAATTGCTCCGGACAAGACCTAGAGGTATGTTATCGGCCTGAGTATAATGCGCAGTTTAGCATCGTGATATCGGTGGAACACAGGGCGCTCAATTCGTTTAAGGAGCTGAAATGAAGTTTTTTAGAAACATTCTGGTTGTCACTGCAGCTGCCTCTTTGTTTGCGGCCGTTGCTCAAGCTGAGCCTGAAAAAGAGCTGAAAGTAAAAATCACAACGTCAATGGGCGTCATTGAAGCAAAGCTTTTTGACAAGCAGACTCCAAAGACGGTATCGAATTTTGTCGAGCTCGCTCGCAAAGGTTTTTACAATGGCATTATCTTCCATCGGGTCATTCCAAAGTTTATGATTCAAACCGGCGATCCAAAAGGTAACGGAACGGGTGGCCCAGGGTACAATTTTGCAGACGAGATCGTACCGGAACTTAAACATTCGAAGGCCGGCATGTTATCCATGGCCAACTCTGGTCCGAATACCAATGGCAGCCAGTTTTTTATCACCGTGAAAGAAACCCCCCATCTGGACGGTCGCCATACAGTGTTCGGAGAGGTAACAAGCGGATTGGATGTTGCTATCAAAATTTCTGAGGCAAAAGCGACGAATGACAAGCCCGCTCAAGACATCAAAATGGAAAAGGTTGAGATTGTAGGTGACTGGTTTAAGCCGGTCGCTGTGGAAAAGTTGAAAGAGCTGTCCGACGACGAGCTTAAAAAGATCACCTCCAAGCCTATCGAAAATCTCTTGAAGAAAATTGGAGAAGCTCAGGCTTTTGGAGCACTGCAGAAGGCGACCTTTGGTCAGGCACGAGCCCGCGGGGATAAAGCTCAGGTGGAATATCAGGCGGATTTCGAAAAAAACAAAGGCGCGCAATTGCTCCTCTATGGCGAAATCAAGGCCGGTAATTTTGAAGTTCTGCAGTTTCAATTTGCCAAAGGCGACGGCAGCCGCCCTGCCGTCAAATAATCGGCCGGTCGATGGCCATGATCTAAAGAACTTCAACTTTCCAGATTTATTGAAAAAGAGCGCGATTGTCGTACAAAAGGCAATTCGCGCTCTTTTTCGCACTTATTTTTGCGCGCAGGCCGATGTGGTATGCTTAACGCTATCCAAATCGTGCCTTTTTCTTTGTTTCCCCTATTAAGGAGATCGTCTGATGAATAAGCGATCCTGGTCGTTTTTTTCTCTCTGGTCGCTGTTGATTCTGGGGTTGGTGTTGTCGACCTCGCAATGTAAGACCGCCGATGATTCGGGAACCAAAACACTGGATAATTTTGCCCGGTCCGAAGGCACGGCCTGGAAACAGAATGCTTGTGGTGTCGGCACTCCCGAGGTTGAATCCGCCGATGAGGCTTTCATTGCTGCAGCGGTGGGCGATCGCTCTACTGACGAAGGTACAAAGGATAAATTAGTCGAAATCCTGGTGCCTGATTCCAGTCGCAAGGAAGCAGATCGGGCAGCGATTAAGCAGGCTTTGCGGTCGGTTCCGACATTGCTGTCCGGGGCATTCTTTTCCTTCGGTGGGCGCATTGTGGTCCGACCGGACGCGAAGTCACTCTGTTCATCGGCTGATGCCAACCTCCAAAGCAGTATGGAATATAAGTTTGAGTCAGAGGGTAATGTCGAAGTTTCAAGCTGCGTACGTGAGCACATGGAGAATGTGGTCGTCAACGGAGAAGAAGTCCAGGTAACCTCCCTCTACCTGTATCTGTCAGATGATCCGGCGAAAATCTCTCATGCGCTTGTTCGCGGGATAGGTGCCGTACTGGCCGAGAAGCTGTCCCGTGTCGATCTTACTGGTGATGGAGCTGCGATTCAGTTTGGGCAAAAGATTGACGAAGGGTTTGAGGCAGCGCGGGAAGAAATGACGAGGGCATTGCTGGCGGATACCTACGGCAACAAATCTTTTGACCTTAGTCTCTATCGGAATTTCCTCGCCGGGGTCCTGGATGCTCCATCGGAAGAAGCCCGGATGACGGCTTGGGGAGAATTCTCGAAGGCTAATCCTTCGGTCGCCAGTCACTTTCGGAATTACGTATTTATTGAAAGTTTTGACTCCTACTATTGCTCAGCGGATAGCCGTGCGTCGATGGACAAGAACTTTAATCGTACTTTTAAAGTTTTCACAGATCTCACCAAAGCTGTTGATCAGATACGAAGTAATCTGACTCAAGTCGACAGTGCGGAACAGCTTGCTGCTCAATCCGAAGCTTCTCCGACGGTTGGGTCGACGCAGCTGACCGGCGATGAGCCCGATGCACCGAAAGGTAAATTGAAGTCTGCACCGAAACCGCAGGCCAACGCAGCAGGAGTGGCTGTGGCTGCCGGTGGTGCCTCCCTGTGGGGTGGCAGGATATTGGGCGGGCTTGGTCGAGCCGTGGTGGGTGTGGCGCGCGGTGCTGGTCGAATGGTTGTAGGCGTGGGGCGGGCTGCCGGCAGGCTTGTCGGAGGAATTGCCCGTGTCGCAGGTCGGGTCGTTGTCGGTGTCGGTAGGGTAGCCGTTGGTGTAGTCAGGCTGGGGGCCCGGGTCGTGCGTGCCGCCGGCCGTGTCGTGGTTGGAGCATTACGTGCGACTGGCAGGGTCATCGGCGCTGTGGTTCGTGGCGGCGCTATGCTGGTTCGTGGCGCCGTCGTGGGTGCGGGAAGAGCTCTTGGATGGGCCCTCATGAGCACCGGACAGGTCGTTAGAGGCATGTTTGGTGCATTCGGATATATTGCCGGATGTGTGGGTATGCGATGCTCACGGGCAATGGGGTTGGCCGCTGATGATGCGGACAATGACAAAATAGCCGACGGACAGGATCAGTGCTTTAATACCGGCGAAGCTACGGCGGGGGTCCACAAAACTGGCTTTTATACAGGATGTGCTCGTGGTCAATACACAGATGGCACCATTGCCCAGCTGTTAGCCCAAAACGGCTACGAAGGCAGTGCAGATCAAGACAGCGATGGAATACCCAATGACGGCGACCTATGCAGCGCAACGCCCGTGGGCGAGCGGGTCAATAAGTCGGTGGAATGGGCAGGCTGTGCTCAGGGTCAGCTGCGTGATGCGGATGTTTTAGAGCGCGTTGCCGTCAGCTCGGGCTACTGATTCTTTTTTAAAATTGTATGGTCCCCCTGCTACCAGAATTCCGGAATTCTGGTAGCAGGGGGTTTTCATTTGGGAAGTTCAAGTTTGAGTGGCTCGAATTTGAAAACGAAGTGCCTTGAACTGTGCATTCCTTGACCACTTGCCCAACTCCAGTTATGATTTTTAGCAAGAAATCGAAACAACGACTAAAAATCTGTCCGATTGAGGGGGGTGACTCATGCGGGGATCGTTATTCATAGGCACCGGAGCTGTTCTGGTGGTCTCTGCATTTTCTATCAGTGGTCAAGCGACGGATAAACCGCCTGTCGGCGTCTATCCACTCGCCGTCGTGGATCAAAGTGAAGCTGCCGCAGCCAAAGTCATATATCGGGATGGGGCGGGAGCTGACGAACTGGTCGTCGTGGACCAAAGAGTCGGAGGCTCTGAAAGCAACAAAACTCCCGGAGTCGATTGGAGCAATCTTTACGTCGTTCGTGCCAGCTTGTGGGATAGCCCTCCGGATTTTCTGCATCATTTTGGGTCAGTCATCCATTTTGAGCCCCACCGCTTTGCGGTCATGCAGCTGAGGCCTGAAATGGTGGCGCAGCTGTCCGGGCTTCTGCATTTTGAGGGAATGGCCTGCGGCACTCTCGAAAAAATAGATGAACATTCCATTCGGCTTTCGACAGGCCCGACGCCGGTTCCAATATTGCCGGTTGAAGAAAAAATTGATGAAGTCGCCGCTATCGCCGCGCAAGTGAATTCCGGGAATATTCAGAATACGATTGAAAAGCTTTCCGGACTGACAACCCGCTACCATTCTTCGGAAACTGGAAAGGCTGTCGCAACCACCCTAGCGCAAGATTATGAGAGGTATCGCGCCGGGCGCGAGGATGTCGAAATTTCCACCTTTCCCCATGGGTCGGCTACTCCGCAGGCAAGTCTCGTTGTGCGCATCAAAGGACAAACTCTGCCGAATGAAATCGTTGTGCTGGGTAGTCATATTGACAGCGTCAGCTACGATGGTTTTGGCGGTTCGGGACGGTCTCCTGGCGCTGACGACAACGCTAGTGGGACAGCCACCAATCTTGAGGTCTTTCGATTGTTAATGGCGCATGGAATTCGTCCTGAGCGAACGATCGAGATTCACGGTTATGCCGCTGAGGAAATTGGCCTGGTTGGAAGCAAAGATATGGCCCAAAAATACCGGGCCGCCTCCAAAAATGTCATTTCGATGGTTCAGCACGATATGAATATTTATAAGGCAGCAGGGACTGCCGACAAAATCTGGTTTGTAACAAATAGCACGGATGCCGGCTTGAACGAGAAATTGGCGAAGCTCGTCGATCACTATGCAGGCGTGCCGTGGGGTATGAAAGTGCTTACGAGTGGATCAAGTGATCACGCATCGTGGACACGCCAAGGCTATCCCGCGGCATTTCCATTCGAGGACCCTGCTTCGTACAACCGCCACATTCATTCGCAAGATGACAGTACTGCAAACGCGGCGGCGTATAGTCAGGCTGCAGCCTTCGCGAAGCTGGGATTTTCATACCTCGTTCACTTTGCTGGAATTGAAAGATAGGGTATGAGGCTAATCAAAGCATTGATTGTGGGAGTGATGGCTGCTTTGGCATCGGCGGGCCAAGCCGAAGATATGTCCGTAGCCGTACACTCTGCAAATCTTCCCGCAATCGATGGTTTCGCAGGAGATGACTCAAGCCCATTTGCGCAATTGGAATCCGTCGTCAGTGAACAATTAAAGCTGGAACTTGAAAAGCGGATTAATGGTTGGCTGGAAATAAACGGGATTTCCATCGGGCCGGGGCTTTATGATTTGAATGTTGATCCACTCATAGCTAACAGCGACGTCAGCGATGGTACGGCAGGCCCGGAGATCCAGCGGGTCATTGTAGAAGTATATTTTGCCAGGGGCATGAGCGAAGAGCTAATTGCTGCTGCATACCAGGAGATTTCCTCACTTTTGGTCGACCGGGGATACGTATTAAATCAAACTACCGCTGACGGGGAGAAAAGAGTTCCTTCGCGGCCACTTGCGCATGTCGAAGTATATGCCGCGACCAGCGAAGCCAGTGCGATGGGGACGGTCAGCGTTCCCGTTGTTGAGAAGAGCCTGGATCTCCGACGGGCACTTGCCGGAGCTACTTTTACAGTGTTAACGGCCATTCTCTTCCTGTTTGCTTTTATCCTCCGCCAGATTCGGAGGCCGCAATCAGCTCCGCCAAGCCCTGTTATAAGCCGTAAAGATCCGGCGCTTTTATCAAATGATCAGGAAAATTCAGTTGATCTGGAGGCACTGGAGAGGGGGAAAAATTTGCGAATTGGGGATTCCCTCGCGTTGATGAATTTTGAACAGGCAATTACTTTTTTGGGAAACCTCGATCGACTCCGTCGTAAGGTTGTACTGGCCAGGCTTCCTGTTCATTCCTCAATCAAAGTGCGGCTGGCCAAAGCTCTGGCCAGCAAACCTCAGGTTATCAATACAGCAAAGTGAGCCCCAGCGTGGCTTTGATCCCGTATCGCCGCATGGGCAGGACCTGATCCTGCATTTCCTGGACATATCCCTGAAATGAAAGCAGGAGAAACGACAGGTGCGCGACACCTCCATGAAAAACAGTTTCCCATCCGTAGGATGAATACGAACCCGGACGTGTCCCAGCAATGATCTTTGCTCTTAGGAGTCCCACCTGCATTGGTATATCCCACCCGGAAATGGTTTTGGTACTGAACCTCGCTGCATACTTGGTGGCTACGTCCTCAGGAATATCGAGGCCAAGTTCGAAAGAAGCTGCTGTCTTCTTCTTGAGAGTTGAGCCACCAATATCCTGATAGTCTACGGATCCAGCAATCTTAAAAATAGATTTTGAATTCCCTCCATATCCGATTGTGACTCCAATATTTCGCATTTCCGGTAAATCTGCGGGCTCGGTAACTTCGATGCCATACGCTTCCGCCGATTCCCGCAATTGGTCTTCCTGGTCCCGAAATTGGCGAAGAGAAGAAGGGCCAGACGAGTTCATTTTGGTTCCGCCGAGATTTAAAATTGAATAGCCGATGGCAGTGGGGTTTCCGTCCCGTAAGTGGATCAACGCGCCAACGTTACGACCGGTTGCGTATCCATACTTTAGGGTGGTGAATTCAGAAAAAGCCGCACTGGTGTTTGAGTAGGTCCCGTTCTCAATATCGGCACTGATGGCCTCGCTCACAGAAATGCGGGGCGTCGAATGAAAGTCAGACTCTGAAAATGAGTATTGTGAAACCCCGATGGAGAACCGGTTGAACCCGATGCCGACCCCAAAGATTCCGCCGGTGCGCAGTTTTGCACTCATGTCATAGTAGTCTTCGGACGGATCGGATACACGCGTTGTGGAAAACCGACTGGAGCCAAATGTCTGAAGTGAAAACCAGGGGACCGCGACATCCAATGCCGTGACATTGATAGTGGCAGCAGTTGCTTCTGTGTTGTTGTTTAGACGCTGGTATGCTGCTTCGATTGATTGGGCGCCGTTTTGGTTTGGACCGCTGTTAGCTGTTAGGGCATCTTTTATCGAGCGGCTATCGGCTGAGGCTTCGACACCAAGTAGCCTCATTTCAACAAGCTCGTTTCGGCGTAGCAGTGCCGGATTGTAAAATGAACTGCTCGTCGGTGAGGCGCTGCTGGTCACTGCTTCCGCGCGACCTATGGCGTCTGCACTCTGAACGATCCCTACATACTCTTCCGCACCTTCCGCCGCATGGATAGGCCCGCCGCTGGAAAGTGTTGCGAACATCGGCATCACAGATGTGGAAAGCCGAAAAAGCCAAGCCGCAGATTTTCTATGGCTGATGTAACCCATGATCGCTGGGTCGGCTGGGTTAGCGATCCCCTTGAGACCTGCTCACTGGGATACTGTCACGGAAAGTTTATAAAGTGCGACAAATTAACAAAAAAACCAACGCAATCCGGCTTATGACGGAAGGCCTTGGATGCGGACAAGATGTGCCTAAATTGAGAGAAAAGGCCGGGCGAATGCGGAGGACAAAGAGAGTCAGAAAATTCCCAGCCAATTCAAACGTGGCCAGCAAGCGCCCGAGCCGGAGGATTTAGCACGCTTTTCAAAAACACCCAAGACAAAAGAAGAAAGTGTCCGAAATATTTTTTTCCGGTTTCACGTTTCAGTCTAAAGCCCCAGGACACCTACGAGCCAGGTGTGTGCTGCAGCAATGAACGGCGCAAATACAAGGCTCAAAATGGCCATCAACTTCATCAGAATGTTGAGCGAAGGGCCGGAGGTGTCCTTGAAAGGGTCGCCGACGGTGTCGCCGACAACTGCAGCTTTATGTGTTTCGGAGCCTTTGCCGCCATGCACACCACTTTCAATATATTTTTTGGCATTGTCCCAGCCACCGCCGGAGTTCGACGCTGACAGAGCCATCACCACTCCCGTGATGAGGGAGCCTGCCAATAGGCCGGCAAGACCCTGGATTCCAAATAGGATTCCAAACACCAGTGGCGACGCCAGCACCAGAATTGCCGGTGCGACCATTTGCTTCAAAGCGGCCGTTGTTGAAATAGCAACGCACCGACGGTAGTCGGGACGAGCCTTGCCTTCCATCAATCCCGGTATCGTCCGGAATTGGTGTCTGACCTCCTCGATCATATCAAAAGCTGCCTGGCCAACAGCCAACATAGTCTGCGCGGTAAAAAGGAACGGCAGCACACCGCCTACGAGAAGGCCAGCAAATACCATGGGCGACAGCAGGTCGAGAACCTGCACTCCCGAACGGGTAAGGAAAGCGGCAAACAGTGCGAGGGCAGTCAGGACTGCGGATCCGATAGCAAAACCCTTGCCAATGGCAGCCGTGGTGTTGCCAGCTGCGTCAAGCATATCGGTGCGCTTGCGAATTTCGGGTCCTAATTCCGCCATTTCCGCGATTCCACCGGCGTTATCAGAGACAGGGCCGTAGGCATCGATGGTCAAGCCAATCGCAATGGTGGAGATCATTCCGATGGCGGCAATCGCGATTCCATACATTCCTGCCAGGTACCAGGACCCGTAAACTGTTGCGGCGAGCGCCAGCACAGGAACGACAGCCGACTCGTAGCCCAGCGACAGTCCGTAGATTATGTTGGTTGCTGCGCCAGTTCTGGAGGCGTCCGCGACGCGGCGGACAGGCTTGTAGGAATGAGAGGTATAATATTCGGTGACGAGTCCGATCAATAAGCCCGCCCATAAACCGCTAAGGAGCGACACGAGTACGCCGTTTCTGGTCACCGTCTGTGTACCAAGCGTAAAGGACTCGACCATCGTCGCGTTTGTGACCACGACCATCGCAATGGTCATCAGAACAGTGGAAAGCAGCAGTTGAAATTTGAGGGTTGGCTCTGCTGATTTGGCTTCTGGTTTCATGCGCGCAAACATAGCGGTAATAAGACAAACAGGAATACCGACCGCAGTAATAAGGAGTGGGTATAGTAATGCAGCGGGGTTCCCGACTATGGCTGCAGAAGAAGCACCAATGACCAGTGCAGCGCAAGTTGCTTCGGCACAGGACCCAAACAAATCTGCTCCCATACCGGCAATATCGCCGACGTTGTCGCCAACGTTGTCCGCGATGACCGCGGGATTGCGTGGGTCATCTTCGGGGATGCCTTGTTCGAGTTTTCCGACAAGATCAGCGCCGACGTCTGCTGCCTTGGTGTAAATCCCGCCTCCAACGCGCCCGAAAAGTGCAACCGAAGAGCCGCCGAGACCAAATCCTGCGACCATTTCCATCGCGGTGTGGGTATCAGGCAGCATGTTCATAAAGACCAGCACTAAAGAGATCATCGCAAAAATCGCAATGCCTACGAGGCCAAACCCCATCACGGCACCTGAGTGGAATGCGACCTTGAACGCGGCCGAAATGCTCTGCTTTGCCATCACGGTGGTGCGGACGTTACCGAGCGTCGCAATTTTCATCCCTAGAAATGCACAAATACTTGAGGTGAAAGCCCCAAGAAAGAAGGCAACTGCACTGTAGGCACCTTCGTTTTCCGGAGTGGCAGGGTTATTCAATGTGAAAAAGATTAAAGCCGCAAAACCAAGGACGAAATAGGTCACATAGCGGTACTCGCGGTAAAGGAATGCCATAGCCCCTTCAGCGATGGCGTCGGAGATTTCGACCAGACGTGCGGTCTGTTTAGCATCTCCAGCACCTTCAACGGCGACCGAGCGCACTTTCAGGGAGTAAATGAAGGCTGCAACCAAGGAAAGCAAAGCACAGGCATAAATCAAATAGACAACCACGAGGCGGTACTCCCATTCAGAATAATTGGAACACCGGTTATGCCGTGGTCAGGGTAAGGTCGCAATCTCTTTTTAATATATCAGCGAATGGGCAAGGATTAGAATCATAACTGCAATGAAAACGTGTGGTTATTGCCTTTTTGTAGTCAGGATTTCCAGCGCCGCTTTTGCCCGCCCGGACACCGCTGGTGCACTGTGCGGTGCTGAAGTCCCATTGGGAGCTGAAATGACCGGCGTGTGCGGCTGCCGCACTGGTCTTTTAGACTCGACCGCGTAGGCGCGGCCAACGCCACGGCTCGCGAGAACAGCGGCAAGTCCCTCATCACTGGTCAGAATCATATTGAAGTGTGGACTGCTTGCGCGTTCAATTTGTGCGAGGAGCATTTCACGGTGGCCCGACGTCGTGCCAGGATCCTCCCAGACATAGATGCAGATAGGGAGGCCCGTCGGAGCAGCATCAAATATACTTGCTGGCAGCTCATGCTTAAGATTGGCATCTAAGGTCATCAGCCCCTGCAATGCGGTGGCACGGTCGAATAGGGTCGCAAGGCGCTCATCCCCGATCCTGACCGGAGTCAATCCGGCGTCGGTGAAAATACGACGCCATTCGCCAAGAAGCTTTGTTTTTCTAGCGTCGAGATGGGCTTTTACAGCGAGCGCGTTGCGGTTGGCTTCAGCTGTATTCAGCAGACGGGTATATTGTTCCTGTTTTTCCTGACGATACCGTAATATGGATCGCACTTCCGAAAGCAGAATCTGGCTGTTGGCGAGGTTCACGCTCCTTTGGCTGCCGGTGTGCTGGCGCCATGACGCCACCAGCGATTCCAGACGTGCAAGGCGGTTTTTGCGTTCGCGAATCTTTGTTCGCAGGCTATCGCGCTCCTCGACCAATGCAAACATGGTGGAGTATCGGTTTACGACAGCATTCAAACCCGTGATCTGAATGTCTTCGGGGAGTTTGTATTCCCTGGCGATGGCATTCCAGCGATCTCTTGCCCGGCCGAATTCGCTTATCAGGCGTTCATGCTGGTCTGTGATCTCAGTCAGCGTTCCCGGATGCTCGGCTTTAAGATGTTCCAGCTGAGCACGAAGTATTGCCATTCTGGAGACCGAGTGGTCCAGTGCCATACGGGCACTGTCTAAGCGCGATTGCGCTGAGATAGGGTCTTGCAAAACGTCGGCCGACTTTTTGTTTTGACTGTTGCTTTCGGAATCGTCTTTAAATCGCTCAAACCAGGTGCGGGCATATCGGAGCGGGGAGCTTCGCTTTTTCGATTCTGCGTTCGAATTGACTCTCTCTGCTTCCCGGGTGCGCACCTGTAATGAAGTGACGCAGCTCTCGAGTTCGCTGGTCATATCAAGATCTTTTGTCACCGAACTATGAAGCAGTGAGAAGTATTCCTGCCAGGCAGGTTCCATACGCTCACGGATGGTGTTTATGGCTTGTTCAGAAACCGCTACAAGCTGCCGCTGGATATGAAAGCGACTCAGCGCGTCGATCGGCTTTCGCCAATCCAGAACTTTTGCGCCGGACGGGATAACGTCGATACCAAATGCAGCGAGGCTGTCAGTAAGTTCACTCTCAATCTTTTCCAATGAATCTCTGAGCACCTGTGCGCTTTGAGCGGGATCTAGCAGAGGAGCAGCAAGCTCCTCCATCTCCGCCAACAGTTCCAATTCGGGAGCCAGATGGTCGACTCTTTTTTGCACGTCCGCAGAATTTACTTTGTCGCTTTGGGTCAGATCGCGTAATTGGTCGCGGTATTCAGAATACTTTTCACTTATTGAACGAAGTTTGGTGGCGATTTGCACAGTAAATGCAGGCATAAGGAATTTCGTATCCCTTAAAGTCCTGGCGCATTCTTCGACGCATGCGGCGACTGATTTGTCGACTTCTTTGAAAGCAACCTCCTGTAACGCCGCTTCTCCGCTTGAATGACTGGTGTCAAAGGGACCACGGATCAGTCCGCGCGAGGTTGCCTTGATCGAGAAAACGGTTTGAGTGGAGGCTGTCTTTCCGGGGCTGTTCGGAGTGGGGACCTTGCTGGGCAATGACTTTATTCCCGCTTCCGCGCCGGTTACACCAAAATCCAGAACCGCCGCAAGCATTGAAGTCTGCGCTTCAGACTCAGTGACGGGTGCGTTGTTTCGTAAGTATCTCACTTGTTTGCCGGCACGCTGAATAATCCAGGTGTCACCGCCGTTGTCTGAGAGCTGAGCAGCCACCTCTGTTACCTGGGGGCTGAGTTGGCCGGTTAAGGCGTAATCGAGAGCGGCAGCGACGTCCGGAAGGGCAGCACTCTCCACATGAAACGCAATGAAATTACTGAAAGAGCCAACTCCTGCTGAAAAACGCCAGGTGTGAAACTCTTTGTCCGTGGGGCCGCGGTAACGGAGTGCCGTCAGAATCACTGTCTACCTCACAAGCTTTATGCCATCGGGAATCATTAAACTTTCACCGGGATGTACCGACACGAGGACCATGGAGTCTGAATGAAACACGATCAGCAGAAAAAATTTATATCTCTCGACATCACTGCCTGGACAGCTTTGGTGCGGCAGTCTGGATTTTCAGCTGGTGCGTGTTACAGGATGCGAGATGAATCCCTGACATTAGTTATTCAGTCCGACTCCGGAGCGGAAGAACCGAATTGGCCAGCCGTCGTTTCCACTAATGTTAATTATACACCCAATGGCCGTCAGGATCTCCCTTTGGGGTGGTTTAAACCATCATTTACCGCAGCACAGCGAAAAATATGGCCAAAAGGCGCCGTTTTTTACTTTCCGGTGCAGGATCTTTGGCACAATAAATTTTTGTTCGTCGTAGTAGATCCTCCCGGTCGCCGACGGGTCGTGGGAGACCTTGACGGAGGACTCGAGGCCTCGGCAAGGAAAATTGCATTTTGGCTGGAAAATGATGAACTAAGTCATTTTGTAAGCGAAGTTGCGTTTCATGAACATATCCGGGAAATCGGCGCGGATTTGCGCAATGCTTTGGATCACGAGATTCGCACGCCTCTGGCTTCAATAACCGGATACGCCAATCTTTTGACGGCAAATGGAAATTCGCCCGAGGAAACGGCGGAATTTCACCGAATTATAGCCGAGCAGGCGCACTTGGCTGTAGAAGCGGTTAATAAGATTTCTATGTCCCTGGTTTCACCTGCTGTGGGTGGTGAAGTCTCCTTAAAGTCTGGCGATCGCAAAGAAGCCGCAAACCATGCCGTGGACATTGCGGTACTGCTGCAGCAACTTTCTGACCGGCTCAAGCAAAGCAGCGCCGATCTGATAGGTGCAGATGCAGCAAAAAGGCTTAAAATCAGCCTTAAAATCACCACTGATCATAAGTGCCGCGTTGATGGGTCCGCTGACATGCTCGGTTGGGCCTTCTGGGAAGTACTAAAGAATGCCGCCCTCCATGCAACTTCGGGATTGATTACGATCAATCTCTATGCGGCGGACAGGCACGTCGTTGTTGACGTTCAGGACGATGGGCAGGGGATTGCGCCAGGTGCCGAAAATCTCGTGTTTTTGAGGTTCTATCGCGATCCGGCCGGACAGGTTCAGCGGCGGGGTAAGCGTGGTTTGGGTCTGGGCCTATTCCTGGCCCGGTATCTTACGGAAAAGCACCTGGGTGATTTGTCTTACGTAAGATCGAGACCAGGTGAGAGCATGTTCAGGTTTGTGTTTCCATTGAGCCTTAAGGACCAGGAAAAAACAGACGGAGCGGCCTGAAGAAGGTTGAAAGAACGCGCTTCTTAGCGCCGGGGAGAATGTCATGGCTCGTATAATGATTTGTGAGGATGAGGTACACATTCAGCGCCTGATCAAGCTTGTGCTTGAGAAGCAGGGTCATGTTGTCTCGACGGCAGGGAATGGCGAA
>Ga0154020_10002339_pt1 | contig 23088 bp, 16 predicted proteins | sample Klosneuvirus_201_FD_109709 | JGI IMG/M metagenome (GOLD analysis project Ga0154020, IMG submission 109709) | Active sludge microbial communities from wastewater, Klosterneuburg, Austria - Klosneuvirus_20160825_MG | ecosystem: Engineered > WWTP > Aerobic digester > Activated sludge | place...
AGATTACCGGCCCATCTGCTATAGGCGCGTATTTATGTATTTGCCACTGCCTGAAGTAAAATCGCAAGGAAAAGCGACAATAATTTTTTAGTACGTGATAAATAATTTTTTGAATCACATTTTTACAATCAAGATTGAACTACTTGGTGGGTTGGTCTGCTTCGAAAAAATGCAGCAAAAGTAAAACCGGAGATCAAATGCCAGACACCCCACCAGGCTGCTACAACGGCCATCGCTGTATTACCATCAAAGAAATTAAAAATAAGGATTAACCCCAAGCCTGAATTTTGAATACCTGTTTCGATGGCGACCGTGCGGTTTACAGCCTCATCATTCTTAAGCGCTGCGCTGAAAAAATAAGCACCTGCCAAAGCGCTTCCGTTATGAAGAAGAACAATCCAAAAAACTTCGCTTAGGTTGGCTGCAAATCCTTCCTGATTGTTGAGAACAGCGACAGCAATGAATCCCGTTAACATAAGCATCGAAATTATTCGGATAGGGCTAGCAATTTTTTTGCTGAACGAGGGAAAACGTGCGGACACCCACATACCCAACACCAACGGTACAAACAGGATGGATACCATGTTAATAATGAGCGAGGTGAAATCAATTTCAAACGTGCGGACCTCGGCAGCCAGCGAAGGAAACAAGGAAGACCAAAGAAAGAAACTGACCGGAGTAATTATAAACGCCAACAAAGATGAAAAGGCTGTTAGGGTAACCGATAACGCCACATGACCCCGCGCAAGTTGAGTGAAAAAATTAGATACATTGCCTCCTGGGCAACAGGCAACCAGTAGCATCCCCAAGGCAATTCCCGGACTGATAGGTAGAATGGCGATTAGCAATACTGTAATGAGAGGGAGTAATATAAATTGTGAAAATAATCCGGTAGCTACTATCTTTTTCTGTTTTACCAATTCGGCAAAATGCGTCCACTTGATATCCAACGCCACACCGAACATGATGATGGCTAAACAAATATTGAGCGCATTGAGGCTGGCAGAAGAAAAATGAATAGCAACGGGCTCGGTAGACAAATCAAATGTGTTTAAACTTTTTTGCACTACGTGCTGACGATTGAAAATGAATAATTACACCTTCCCACAAATTATAAGAGTTCCTTTCATTTTCAATGTCAGGGTTAATCCTGACAATACTGACGATGGCGTCAGTATTCGTCACCCAAAGGGCAAAATTATTATTAGCATTTATTTTAATAATAATTTTGGGATAAATATACAGGTTTCGGTTTAATCACAATAATATCTATTCTGTGCGATTGTTTTCGTACCAGGTATCAATTCCTAAATCGCCATCGAGCGCTGCGCTTACAGCCAATTGGTCGCAGCGTTCATTTTCCGGATGGCCAGCATGGCCTTTTATCCAAATAAATTTTGGTTTATACCGATGATGAAGTGGAATGTAGCGCTGCCACAAATCTTCATTTGCCTTTTTTGCAAAGTTCTTTTTTTGCCAACCCCATATCCATCCTTTCTCTACGGCATCCACCACATATTTCGAATCGGAATAAATAGTAACGGGTATGCCTAAACTTTTAATTGCTTCCAGTCCGGCAATCACTGCTAATAGTTCCATGCGGTTGTTGGTCGTTAACCGATAGCCATTGGAAAGTTCTTTTGTATGATGGTTGAATTTTAAGATTGTACCATAGCCACCGGGCCCGGGATTACCCTGCGCAGCGCCATCGGTGTAAATCCGGATCATAGCGGAAATAAATTTGTTTTTAAGATTTTAACAGCAATGGCAAGTAGAATGACACCAAAGACTCTTCGCAAAATAGCAAAGCCGGTTTTACCAATTACGCGTTCAAGCCAGGAAACCGATCGAAGGACGAGGTAGACAAAGATGAGGTTTACCAAAATACCAATCAGTACATTTTGCACTTCATAAACAGCCCGTAGCGAAAGAATGGTTGTGAGCGTACCCGCACCCGCAATTAATGGAAATGCTAAGGGAACAATAGATCCTGAACCTTTTACATCCGGATCATCTTTGATTAAGGTTATGCCTAAAAGCATTTCCATGGCTACAATAAAAATCACGATGGCTCCGGCTACTGCAAAAGAGGCTACATCTAAACCAAAAAGATTAAGAATGGATTGGCCGAGATAAAGAAAGACGACCATGAGTGCGGCCGAGATAAGCGTTGCCTTTTCTGCGTAGATTCTACCTTCTCTCTTTTTTATCTGAATGATGAAGGGTATCGAGCCGATGATATCGATCACAGAGAAGAGAATAAGCGAGACGGAAAATATATCTTTAAAATTCATAGTAAAAATTGAGGGCGTAAAGTTAATAGAATTTTGGTGGATGGGATAAGGGAATTTTGATTGTTCCTAAAAAGTGTAAGCATCTTACTTCCCCTCTGCTTGCTCTTGGTTTGTACTCTGTTAAATCGAAATCCCAACAAGGTGAATGGAGGAAGTATTTAAATTAGTTACTTATTTTTTATTTAAATCCGTACTTGTTGCCCAAATTTGAATTGTCCCTATACGCGAGATAAAAGTATCTGTCAGATGAAGCTTATCATTCAATTCATTTATGGAACCCTGTTTCTCTTCACTTTTAGTTGTCAAAATTCTATGAGTAAAAAATTTGAATGGTATCCTACAGAATGCGCTCCAGAATTATATCCGATAAATATTGTTTCGGCAAAGCTTTTACTGAATAATCATTCTACTGTCGATGTTCCTTCCGGCAGCGATATGGCTAATGGCTGGGGAGCAATAGGTCAAATTCATATCGTGGGAGATGACAATAAACCAATGCCAGAATCTCTCCGGGTACTTTGGTTTTCTTATGTGGAAAATGAATTTTATCAGGGAGATTTTGTGCTGCCAAAAGACATACTGACAAAACTTTTTAACGAAAGCTTTATTGACCCTAACGACAGGCAGCCCGGGCATTATGATAGGATTGTAGTTGGCTTTGCGCCCGGTGGGTATGTGGCCGTGTGGGCAAAGGGCGGACAAATAACTACCGAGATCGGTTTCTTCAAGGCAAATCCTGTGGACTATGACTGGCAAAAATTTTCTGGAGGGCTGGATAAATCGAGGGAAGAGTATATTGCCTCGGCTCTTGACGATGCACTCGATCCAGATCAAAGAAAAATTGCTGCAATCCCTTTTGGTTGGAAAGGGAAATACGAGGATGATTACAGAAAGGTGTATTCATTATCTATTGCCAACACTTTAGAAACTCGTGTTTCAGGAGTGTTGATCAGCTACTTTGATGGTTCTGCTGAATACCATATTTCAGAAACTGCAGCCAATAGATGGAACCTTCATCAAACCACTCCAAAACGTATTGTCTGGGATTGGACGAGCGATTCCCAAAAGAAACTTCAAACAGAAATAATTTTTGATGAAACAGAAATAGTAGATGCCTTTAAAAAGTTTAACATCAGGCATTCGGATGCGCCACTCACTTTGTTCACGGAAGTAGTGCCTGCCAGCAATTCTGTTTCGGTTATTCTTAAAAATCGATTTGATTTTATTGTATTGAAGCAGTGTACAATTTCCACTTACGAACAGTAGAGAATTTATTTTCATTCAGGAAGACGGCAATGTAGATGGCATCGTTGGTGTTCCTGCCGCAAATTCTTCCAGCCTGATAGTAGTGAAACAAGTATAGAAAAGGTCATTTTTATTATGGTTGATTCAAGTGTAGACCTATGCCACTGTATTTGTGGAATTCTTTTCCCAATTTTTATGTCCGCACTCTAAAGAAATCCGTAAAAAGAAGTATTGCAGTTAATATCGATGGTGTGGCATGCAATTTTCTAACACCAGGTTGTAACCATAAACCTACCAAGTCATGACTAAAAGAGTATTGAAGAAACGCGTTGAACAAGCCGAATTAAAAATAAAGCAAGTTGAAGCACTGATCGGCCAAACAAAAATCTCTATCAATGAATCTCAAAGGATTACCTTACGTGCAGTGCATGAGCAATTAAAAAAACTTTACATGAAGATTCAAAATGCTTTTGATAGTGAAGAAACGATAAGGTTGGTGAATGAGTATTGCCAACGCCAGGAGTACATCGCTGACAGCTTAAGTATGGAATTAGGACTTATTTGATGGACTATAAATAAACTATAAATAAGAAATCAGAAACTTCTGAAGCTGCCTGATCTCTGTTTTTTTAATCGCAGGGAAATTAGCAATTCGAAACGTATCGTTTTTTAATTCGCCATAGCCATTGCCTACTAAAAGACCCTTTGCTTTTGCGCGCATCTTAATCTCTTCAATAAGTTCGGGTTTGGCGGTTAAGGTAAGTACGGTTAACGATCGCACGCCCTGATTTTTAATGTGGAGCTTTATTTTTTTGGATCCTCGAAAGAATTTTTGCCACCCTTCAAATCGTAATTTTATTTTTTGATGAGTCTGTTCAATGGATTTTCTTTTTTTCATCGTGCGCATGAGCAAATAGATTCCAAGAACATTAGGCGTGTAAGCAGTTTGCCATTTATCCATCATCTCATTTATAAAGGACAAACTATTGTAATGATTTCTTTCGTTTTTAGATGCCATGTACTGGATGGCCTGTGGGGAACAAGCCATAATAGCCAGTCCTGCCGGCAAGCCAAAGCATTTCTGCACAGAGGCAAACCAAACGTCTGCCGAATTAAAGTTTAGTTCAACGCCTGCCATGGAAGAAGTAGCGTCTATAGCTAGTATGGCGCGTGGACTTTTTTTCTTAATAGACGCAATAATGGAATTGTTAACTTCGGTACCATTGCTGGTCTCGTTTTGCGTGATGCATATTACTTCCTGATTTATCAACGGAAGACTTCTTGTATTAAGTTTACTTTCAGCATCGAATTGAAAAGCTTGTGCACCGGGAACAAGTCGCTTGGTGTAGTCAAACCATTTTTCGCCAAACGCACCGTTAAAGATGTGAAGGCTACCGTTTACAATGATAGACTGTGCAATAATTTCCCAGCATTCGGTGGCTGAGGAAGTAAAGAAAATTTTATAGGAATCGGGGATATTGAGTTTTGATTTCAGCAGGGTTACGGTTTCCTCACACAGATTCATGAACTCCTCACTGCGATGGTTCATGCTCAGAATCCCCTTCGCCTGTGCAGCTTTCACATACTTAGGTACCTCGTCATAAACACGTGAGGGACCTGGATAAAAAGAGATCATGTTTTTTGAATGTATTGAATAGCCATGGCATAACCCTCCATACCAAAACCGGTAATTAGGCCAATGCACTTTGAGGTAATAAGGCTCTTGTGCCTGAACTCTTCGCGAGCATATACATTGGAAATATGAACTTCCACCACGGGAGTCTTAATAGCCGCGATGGCATCGTGAAGCGCAACTGAAGTGTGAGTATAAGCTCCGGCATTCAAAATGATGGCATCAACGCTAAAGCCTACTTCGTGAAGCTTATTAACTAATTCTCCTTCTACATTAGATTGGTAATAGGTTAATTCGGTTTTAGGAAATCGATCTTTAAGAGCAACAAAATATTCTTCAAAAGGTTGACTTCCATAAGTTTCTGGCTCACGCTTTCCCAGTAAGTTCAGATTAGGGCCATTAATGATTTGAATTTTCATGTTTCGAAGGTACTGCCAAAATTAGGAATAGTTAGGTTCAGATATATTATTTTTAAATGGATTGAGCGTAGATTTTCTAATCGGCAGCATGAAAATAATTTGCACATTTGCTGTGTGAAGAATTGGGAGAGTCATATTAAGCATTATGGAAGTTATTTGAAATTGGAGCGTTCGCTTTCACCTAATTCAATTCAGGCTTATGTGCGCGATGTTGAAAAGCTGGCTCAATTTATTGAGATGAAATTTGAAGGATTGAGTCCCTTCGTCATTTCTTCCAAACATCTTCAGCAATTCCTGCAATACATTAGCGAACTGGGTATGAGTGCCTTTAGTCAGGCCAGAATACTGTCGGGTATTAAAGCGTTTTATAAGTATTTACTTTTTGAAGAGTTGATTACAAAAGACCCGACCGCACTTTTGGAAGGACCCAAACTGGGCCGCAAACTTCCAGACACGCTTTCGTATGATGAGATAGTGAAAATGTTGGAAGCCATCGATTTGTCAAAACCGGAAGGTGGGCGCAACCGGGCCATGCTGGAGGTACTGTATTCATCTGGTTTGCGGGTATCGGAGTTGGTCGAATTAAAACTGGCCAATATTTATTTTGATCTCGGCTTCCTTCGTGTGATTGGAAAGGGAAACAAGGAACGATTGGTTCCTATCGGAAAGGATGCGCTAAAGTATATCAAGATTTATATGGAGGAAATCCGGATCCATGTTCCGGTTCAAAAAGGAGCGGAGAGTCATGTTTTTTTAAACCGGAGAGGAAAGAAACTAACGCGCGTGATGGTTTTTATGATCATCAAAGAACTTGCACTTAAAATTTCGCTTAATAAAATAATTAGTCCGCATACCTTTCGGCATTCTTTTGCTACGCACTTAATTGAAGGCGGTGCCGACTTGCGGGCTGTACAGGAGATGTTGGGTCATGAATCGATTACGACTACAGAAATTTATACTCATTTGGATCGGGATTATTTGCGGCAGGTGATTCAGGAGTTTCACCCACGGAGTTAATTTTAATTATCTTTGTTATATGAAAATACAATGGTTCCTTTTCGTTTTGCTTATTGCTTCCGTGTCATACGGTCAAGATATAAAAGTGGAGTATGATAAAAAGCTGGACTTTACTCAATTCAAAACCTTTCGCTTTGGCGAAGGTGAGGTAATTACTCCAGAAGATCAGCAGGTGGTAAGTGAAGGGCAAATGAACAAATGGGTGCAAGCAGCGGTAAGTCGCGAACTGGAAGCTAAAGGGTTAACCCGCGTTGATTCCTCAGCAGATTTGATCGTGTCTTATGCTATTGGCGCGATGGCACGAAGTGATGCAGGTAGTGTGGGTCCTATGGGGTTAACCCCCGGATCTATGGAGAGAAATTATTCGCGTGATTATAGCCAGGGTAGCTTTGTTATAGACTTAAACAATCGGAATAATATCTTAGTTTGGCGTATCAATGCTACTTCCAGCTCAGATTTAAGGCATGGCGAAGATGTAATAAACGAAATCGTAGCCAAAGGATTTAAAAAGTTTGGCCAGCCCGAAAAGAAGAAAAAGAAGAAGTAAGATCATTCTGCATGTATCGATTTTTTATTCGCCCTTTACTTTTCCTCTTCCCTCCCGAATTCATTCATCACATAACTTTTAACCTATTAAAAGTAGGAGGAAGTATACCAGGCCTACGCACATTTTTTCGTGCGAGATTCTCAATCCAAAATCCAATACTGGAGCGCACATTATTCGGATTAACCTTTCCAAACCCCGTTGGTCTTGCCGCAGGTTTCGATAAAAACGCATTGCTCATCGATGAGCTATCGGCATTTGGTTTTGGGTTTATTGAAATAGGAACGCTTACACCCAAAGCCCAACCCGGTAACGACAAGCCGCGACTTTTTCGCTTGCCGGCTGATCAAGCGCTTATTAACCGTATGGGTTTTAATAATGATGGCGTAGCGGAAGCCGTGAAACATTTAAAGAGAAGAAAATCTAAAATACTGGTAGGGGGTAACATTGGAAAAAATAAAGTGACACCCAATGAAAAAGCTTTTGAGGATTATACCCAATGCTTCGAAGCGCTTTATCCATATGTAGATTATTTTGTAGTGAATGTAAGTTCGCCCAATACGCCTAACCTACGGGAGTTACAGGAGAAGGAGCCGTTAAAGAAATTATTGAATGCTGTAAAGACATTGAATCGGGCCCAGGAAAAACAAAAACCGATTTTATTAAAAATTGCTCCTGACCTAGCGGAATCACAATTGCACGATGTGGTCGAGATTTTATTGGAGACTAAAACCGATGGAGTGATTGCTACCAATACCACGATTTCCCGAGAAGGATTAAAAACTAAAGCTCAAGCCATTGCTGCTATTGGTAATGGCGGCTTAAGTGGTAAACCTCTTACGACCCGATCCACAGAAGTGATTTCATTTTTGCGAAGAGAACTTGGTAAGGATTTCCCCATCATTGGGGTGGGGGGAATTATGACACCCGAAGATGCCATCGAAAAAATGAATGCCGGAGCCGATCTTATTCAAATCTACACGGGCTTTATCTATGAGGGGCCTGGGTTTATTAAGAGAATAAATAAAGCCTTAGTAAATCGCATTTAGATTTTTTACAAATTTTACTCTGCGAGACTTTCACTCCGCCCATTGCAACCTATAGCCCTTGGTATTAAAATGGTATAGTTTCCCTTTATAAAATAATTATATTACTCCGAAACATATTCTGCTAATGATTTCATTCGGATCTAAGTTCTTACGAGTTTCCTCTTTACTGTTCGGTATCCTGCTAAGTGTTACCCTTAGTAACGCTCAAACAATTGTTAACATGCCAGATGTTACGAAGAGACCGACCATGAGTGCCGTTAGCATATCTACCGAGCCACTGATTGATGGTCAGGTTATTGGTGACCCCATTTGGGAAGCAATAAAGCCGACTGATCAGATGATACAGACAAAACCAAACGCAGGATTTCCAGCCTCCGAAAAAACAGAAGTAAGAATTGGTTATACAACTACAACACTTTATGTTTCGGTTGTATGCTATGACAGTGAACCCTCAAAGCTAGTGGTCTCGGATGCGCGCAGAGATGCTACGCTAGATAATACAGATAGCTTTTTATTTATACTGGATACATTTCATGATCGTCAAAACGGTTTTATTTTTGGAACAAACCCGATTGGAATCGAATATGACGGCCAGGTTGACAATGAAGGCCAGGGAAATACTTCACAGAATCGACAACAACAAGGAACTATTGGTGGCTTCAACCTAAACTGGGATGCCGCCTTTACGGTGAAGTCTTTAGTGGGTGATTTTGGATGGAGTGCTGAGTTTGCTATTCCCTTGCGCACGCTTCGTTTTGCTTCTGGTCACGATCAGGTATGGGGCTTCAATTACCAACGCAACATCCGCAAAACAAATGAGATTGCTTACTGGGCGGCTTTGCCTATTCAATTCGATCTTAAGCGTCTTTCTCTGGAAGGATCGCTTACCGGACTTAACCTTCAAAGTCCAGGAAATTTGAAATTCATTCCTTACGTATTGGGTAAAGCCACTAAAGATTTCCAATCTCCTGATGCGGAAACAAAATATAAACCTGCTTTTGGTGCCGATATAAAGTATAGCGTTACCTCGGCTGTAACACTCGACCTTACTTACAATACTGATTTTGCACAGGTAGAAGTTGATCAACAACAAATCAATTTGGATCGCTTCAATCTTTTCTTTCCAGAGAAGCGCCCGTTTTTTCTGGAGAATGCCGGACAATTCACTGTGGGAAGCCCGGGCGAGGTGGATCTTTTTTTTAGTCGAAGAATTGGCATCGGGCCCAAAGGTGAGATTGTACCCATTATTGGTGGAGCACGTTTGTCGGGTAAGATTAATAACACAAACATTGGACTTCTTAGCATGTTTACCGATGATGTTGAATCACTAGGAATCAAAAAGAATAATTTTAATGTAGTACGGATAAATCAGCAATTAGCACAACGCTCATCCCTCGGTGCTATCTACGTAAGCCGTAATGGTCAGGAGAGTGACAATGATTATAATCGAACGTATGGTGTGGATGGCAAGTGGGGAATAGGGAAGAAAGCTACTGTGTCTGGCTACTATGCGAATACAGATTCTCCCCTCGATAGTCTTAACTCAGAATCTTTCAAATTAGCAAGCAACTATGAATGGAATGGTCTTCGGGCCACACTTGCCTATACGCAAGTAGGCGATGGGTTTAATCCGGAAGTGGGGTATCTTTTCCGTTCGGGATTTCGCAAGCCCGAAATGCTGATTTTTAAACAAGTGCGAATGAACGGAAAGTACGGTTTGTTGGAATTGCGCCCACACGTTAGTTACCGGGGGTATTGGAATTTTTCAAACTTTCTGGAAACAAGTTTTCTCCATATTGATAATCATTGGGTATGGATCAATGGCTTTGAGATTGATACGGGTATAAATTTTACAACGGAAGGCGTGATTGATCCATTTCAGATTTCGGGCATAACGGTAGATCCTGGAACCTATAACCACTCAGAAGCACAACTTGTACTGATGACCAATGCCAGTAAAATGTTTTATGTTAACGCCCGTTCTATTATGGGTGGTTCGTTTGGTGGAACCCGATACTTAAATAGTGGAACACTTGGTTTCCGGGTGGGCGACAAATTCAATTCAGAATATAGCGTGGCCGTCAATGATCTTAATTTACCGAATGGGTCAACCGTATCTACACTGTTTGGTGCCCGACTTAGCTATTCATTTACACCGCGCATCAACTTCCAGGGTTTTGTTCAGTATAACAGCTTTGCCGAATTATGGTCGCTCAATTTGCGTTTCAGTATTTTAGAGCAGGCTAATACAGGGTTATTTATTGTCTATAATGACATCTATACGTATGAAGAACCTAATAATCGAAGCTTTATAATTAAGTATACCCATATGTTTGATTTATTAGGGAAGAGAAAGTAAAATCGTACAGATGAGTTTTTTGATAAAAGTAAAAAGCCGGTGCAGATCTTATTCAAATCTACACCGGCTTTATTTGTTAGACAGATTAACCAGATAATTATAACCTATTCCTTGATTCCTGCCAGGTCAACGATAAACGCGAACTCTTGCGCAATTTCTTCATACACTTTAAAGCGACCCGTGGCACCCCCGTGGCCGGTTTCCATATTGGTGCGAAGTAAAAGTTTATTGTTATCCGTTTTCATTTCGCGGAGCTTAGCTACCCATTTGGCCGGTTCCCAATATTGCACTTGCGAATCGTTAAAGCCCGTGGTCACTAACATGTTTGGATAGTTTTGGGGTTTTACCTGATCGTATGGTGAATAATCTAACATGTACATGTATGATTCAGGATCTTTAGGATTACCCCATTCGTCAAACTCACCCGTTGTTAGTGGAATAGATTCATCTTCCATCGTGGTTACAACGTCTACGAAGGGAACGGCTGCAATCACTCCTTTATATAAATCGGGTCGCATGTTAACCACTGCACCCATTAATAATCCTCCGGCACTGCCACCGGAAGCAAATAGCTTTTCTGAATTTGTAAATTTCTCTTCAATCAAAAATTCGGAACAATTGATGAAGTCTGTGAACGTGTTTTTCTTCTTAAACATTTTTCCATCCTCATACCATTGGCGACCCATTTCCTGACCGCCACGAATGTGCGCAATGGCGTAAACAAAACCTCTGTTCAATAAACTCAATCGGGTAGAGGAGAAAGTAGGACTCATGCTGGCTCCGTACGAACCATATCCATAAATCATGGTGGGGTTATTGCCATCCTTTTTCATTCCTTTTTTGTAGACGATTGACATTGGTATTTGAGTTCCGTCATCAGCGGTAGCCCATAATCTTTCTGTTTGATAGTCTTCAGAATTGTATCCGCCTACAACTTCTTGTTGCTTTAAGAGTTTGCGTTCCTTGGTTTTCATATTGTAGTCGTAAGTAGAGCTTGGGGTTGTCATGGAGGTATATCCATAGCGAAGCAGGTCTGTATCAAAATCAATGTTAATGGATGAGTAGATTGTATAAGCGGCTTCACCAAAGTTCAGGTAGTGATGGATTCCTGATTTCTGATCGATTACACGCATGAGCGTATTTGCATTTGCACGTTCGCTCAACACCATGTAGTCTTTAAAGATTTCAATGCCTTCCAGCAACGTATCTTTGCGATGTGCAATTTTATCTGTCCAGTTTGCCTTTGCCGTTTTTGTGTCTGGCGTTTGCATCAAACGAAAGTTTAGGCATCCCAATTAGTAACTACATAAAACTTATCCTGATAGTGATCGATGGAGTATTCCAACCCACCTTCGCGCGGTGTAAACTCTTTGAATTTTCCATCGGGAGTATTGGCATCCAACACTTGATAATAATTGGTGAGCGTGCTGCCTGCCCAGATTACCAAAAACTTTTTCGATTTTGTTTTATAAATCCCCGTGTAGAAAGTTTCATCGGGCTCTTCAGAAACGATAGGATCGCTTTTGTAAGAAGAACCAACTTTGTGTTTGATAATCCACCGCGAACGAAGTGTTACGGAATCTTTTTTAGTATAGAAATACGTTTTGTTATCGTTGGCCCAGGTTATATCTCCTTCTGTATTGGGTACGGGTTCTTCTACTAGTTTACCGGTTTTAAGATTTTTCACATAAACTGTATAGCGTCTACGACTTACAGAATCTTCCGCGTAAGCGAGTAAGTTATTGTCTTCACTAACGTTCAATCCGGTAATGGAATAGTAGTCATGACCTTTTGCCATCTCGTTCACATTGAGAAGAATTTCTTCCCCATTCTCCATTGTTTCTTTTTTACGGCAATAGATGGGATATTCCTGGCCCTGTTCGTAGCGGGTATAATACCAATAGCCATTGTCTTTATAGGGCACTGATTCATCTGTTTGTTTAATACGACCAATCATTTCGTCATATAATTTTTTCTGAAGCGCTTCGGTGTGTTTCATTTTAGCAGCGAGATAATCATTCTCTGCCGTGAGGTAATTGATTACCTTTTGAGTTTGCTCATCTTTTTGTTCTGCATTCTTTTGCTCGTCCGAGAGTTTCATCCAGTAATAATTATCGATACGATTTCCGGATAAGGTATCCGCTATTTTTTCGGCAATAGGCGCAGCCAGCGCATCATTCGATTCTTTCTTTTCGGTGTTGCATGATCCGATTACCGTGGCAAGAGATATCCAAAGCAAATATTTTTTCATATGAAAATGATTTTGAAACGGAAAGATACTGAGGGTTGTATCGATTACCGGCCTTGCCCATGCTCTTTTTATCTATCCTCTGATTTTATGCTTGTTTAGACTGAATTTGAGAATTTATTTAACATAGTTATGGCTTTTATCGCTTCGAAGTATTGAGATTTCAATATTTTTGCGCGGATTTTATATGACCAACAGAAAGCGTTACTACTTTTTTATCATCCTGATCCTGGGGTCACTCGCCACAATCAGTCCGTTTTCGATTGACATGTACCTGCCCGGCTTTCCGGCCATCGCTAACGATTTAAATACAACGATTGATCGGGTTCAATTATCGCTAACGGCTTACTTAATTGGTATATCCTTAGGTCAGTTGATCTATGGTCCTTTGCTCGATCGGTTTGGCAGAAAAACTCCTTTATATGTAGGGTTAATGATTTACATCCTGGCTTCTGTGGGGTGTGCCTTTACAGAGTCCGTCAATTCATTGATTGTGATGCGTTTTTTGCAAGCTATAGGAGGTTGTGCTGGCATAGTTGCCGCGCAGGCCTTGGTTCGTGATTTATTTCCGGTTAATAAAATAGCGCAGGCACTTTCATTAATAATTTTAGTGATTGCTGTTTCTCCTATGATTGCGCCTACCGTGGGTGCGTATGTTACCGCAGTGTTTGGCTGGCATTCTGTATTTATCGTTCTGGCAATAATTACCCTTATCATTTTAGTTGCCGTTTATTTTTTTCTGCCGGCAGGAAAAATGGCCGATACTACGCTTTCGTTGAGGCCGCAGGCGGTGCTTTCCAATTATTATTCAGTAGCCAGTAATCCTCAATTTTTTATTTATACGCTGGCCGGAGGTTTAGCTACCGCAGCACCGTTCGCTTACATAGCGGGTTCGGCCGATGTGTTTATGAACATTTATGGTGTTTCTGAAACTCAATACGGATGGATCTTTGCCATTCTTGCCTCTGCCATGATCGGGTCGACACAATTAAATCACTTCTTATTGAAAAAATATAAGAGCGAAGAAATTATTAAAGTTACACTCTGGTATCAGGGGGTAGTTGGTGTTTTGCTTGTGGTGGGTGTTTACTACAATTGGTTTACTATGTTAAGTCTGATTGCTTTTTTATTTATTTTTCTTACTGGTCAAGGGTTACTGGGCCCAAACTCGGGCGCGCTTTCCTTGGCGCCCTTTACTAAAAATACGGGCAGTGCCTCTGCCCTTATGGGGAGTTGGCGATTAGGCGTAGGTGGAATTATTTCAGCGGTGGTAAGCTTATTCCATAATAATACAGCGTTGCCCATGGTGGCAGTTATGAGTGGTTGTACGGTGGGGAGTTTGATTATTCTTTACTCGGGCAACACGGTAGTGAAGTACCGCGAAAAGAAACTGGTGTTAGAACAAAAATCTTTATTGAGTTAACGCTTGAGCTGAAGATATCCAGTTTTAGTTTGCCCGGTCTTAATGAAAACGATTTTATAAAAGTAAGTTCCCGAAGGAAGTTCTTCACCTTTATCACTTAATCCTTTGAAGACAGCGGTTGTGTTGTTGTAATCACTCACCTCAAAAACCCTGGTTCCCCATCGATTAAAAATTGACACCCTGTTTTTTTCAGTATCCGGTATTACGCCTACGTATTGGAGATAGAAAATATCATTCTTTTGATCTCCATTGGGAGATATACCATTATAAACATTGATATCACCAGCTACTTCAATAATAAATTCCTGTTCGGAGCAAAGATTTCCAATATCACAGGCCTCAATAGTTAGTAAATCTTTTCCGGAGAATGGATTGCCTAAATAATTGATTGTTAGAATACCGTTACTAATCTCTGCAAAAGCTCCACTACTGGGTTGCTTTATTACTTTTATTGAACTCAAATTCAAAGTACCCGGAGCAGTAATCAAGGGCACTAGATCCAACGTAACTTTCCCTTCAATTATAGTAGTTAAAGGAACGGAGGCAATTGTGGGCGGGGTTGTGTTACACCCTGCAGTTAATATGGTTGCCGTCACTGTTGTGCGGGTACTTTCACAAATTCCGTTGTCAATACTTACGTAATAACTTGTAGTGGTTGAAATAACGGGTGTTGTAAAAGAATCATTTGTTTCTCCAACCATAGCGGTGCCCCCTGTTGGTTGCGCATACCACCTATACTGCCCAGCTGCACCACCCAATGCATTGAGTGTAAATGAAACCGGGCCGCACAAAGAATTTCCCGTTGCAGTAGGAGCATTGGGTACAGCATGTATGGTCGCTATCACGAGTGTACGCGCACTTTCGCAAGTGCCATTGTTGATTGCTACAAAATAATTTGTTGTTCCTGTTAACGAAGGTGTTGTGTAGTCGGCATTTGTTTGCCCGACCATCGCTGCTCCTCCTGTTGCTACCGTATACCATCTGTATTGTCCGGCCGTTCCTCCGGCCGCATTGAGTGTAACAGTACCATTTCCACACTGACTCCTTCCTGTTGTTGTAGGTGCTGCAGGAATCGGATCGATTGTAGCCGTAACGATAGCGCGAGCTCCTTCACAGGTTCCATAGTTGAGGGCTACATAATAATTTGTTGTCGCCATTAAGGAAGGTGTTGTGTAGTTGGCATTTGTTTGTCCTGCTATTGCTGTGCCTCCTGTTATTACAGTATACCATCTGTATTGTCCGGCAGTTCCTCCGGCAGCACTGAGTGAAATAGCTCCAGAGCCACACGAAGAATTACTTGTTGTTGTTGGTGCGCTGGGCGTAGTATTTATAGTTGCGATGACAGAGGTTCGTGGACTTTCGCACAGGCCGTTGTTAATACTAACGTAATAAGTTGTAGTTGTTGAAATAACCGGTGTAGCATATGTATTGTTGGTTTGTCCCGCAACAGCAGTTCCTCCGGTTGCAACTGTGTACCACCTGTATTGTCCGGCTGTTCCTCCAATAGCACTAAGTGTTAAGCTTGTAGCAGTGCAAGATGCATTTCCTGTAGTTGAAGGCGCTGCTGGAATCGGATTGATCGTAGCAGTGACAATTGTGCGTGCACCTTCACAAAAACCATTGTCAAGACTTAAATAATAATTTGTAGTTCCTGTTAAGGAAGGTGTTGTGTATGCAGCGTTTGTTTGTCCTGCAATAGCGGTTCCACCTGTTGCTACGGTATACCATCTGTATTGTCCGGCAGTTCCACCGGCCGCATTGAGAGTAACAGTGCCAGTTCCACATCGACTGCTTCCCGTTGTTGTAGGGGCTGCCGGAACCGGATCGATTGTAGCAGTGACGATCGTGCGGGCTCCTTCACAGGGGCCATTGTTGAGGGCTACATAATAATTTGTTGTCACTGTTAAGGATGGAGTTGTATAGGCAGCATTAGTTTGTCCGGCAATAGCGGTTCCTCCCGTTGCTACTGTATACCATCTGTATTGTCCTGCAGTTCCACCGGCTGCATTCAGAGTAACAGCCCCATTGCCGCATCGACTGTTTCCTGTTGTTGTAGGCGCAGCAGGAATAGGATCGATTGTAGCAGTAACGATCGTCCGAGCTCCTTCGCAAGCGCCATTATTAAGAGCCACATAATAATTTGTTGTCACTGTTAAGGATGGAGTTGTATAGGCAGCATTAGTTTGTCCGGCAATAGCCGTACCTCCTGTTGCTACCGTGTACCATCTGTATTGTCCGACTGTTCCACCGGCCGTATTGAGAGTAACAGTGCCTGTTCCACATCGACTGTTCCCTGTTGTTGTGGGAGCTACGGGGATCGGATCGATTGTAGCGGTGACGATTGTACGAGCTCCTTCGCATAATCCATTATTAAGAGCCACATAATAATTTGTTGTCACTGTTAACGAAGGTGTTGTATAGGCAGCACTAGTTTGTCCGGCAATAGCCGTACCTCCTGTGGCTACCGTGTACCATCTATATTGTCCTGGAGTTCCTCCAGCTGCATTCAGTGTAACCGTGCCAATTCCACATCGACTGTTTCCTGTTGTTGTAGGTGCTGTCGGCACCGGATCGATTGTAGCGGTGACGATCGTGCGGGCTCCTTCACAGGCTCCATTATTAAGAGCTACATAATAATTTGTTGTCGCTGTTAGCGAAGGGGTTGTGTACGCAGCATTTGTTTGGCCTGCTATGGCGGTTCCTCCTGTTGCTACCGTGTACCATCTGTATTGCCCTGCTGTTCCACCGGCCGCATTGAGAGTAACAGCTCCAGTTCCACATCGACTGTTTCCAATTGTTGTTGGAGCTCCTGGAATTGTGTTGATAGTTGCAACAACTGGTGTACGGGCACTTTCGCAAGTGCCATTGTTAATGCTAACATAATAAGTTGTAGTGATAGTGATTACAGGAGTGGAGTACGTGTTATTTGTTTGCCCAGCGATGGCAGTGCCACCGGTTGCCACTGTATACCACCTGTATTGTCCTGCCGTTCCACCAGTAGCACTGAGTGTTAAGCTTGCTGCGACACACGAGGCATTCCCTGTGGTAGTGGGTGCGGTAGGCAGTGCATTGACTGTTATTGTTACTACATTTGTGAATGCATCATTTACAGCGGTGCCAGAAATCTTACAGCGATAAAATCCTGCACCAAAATTTCCAGTTGTGTTTACGGAGAGACTTGCGGTAGAAGCGGCACTGTAGCCACCACCATTTATTACATCACTCCAAAGGAATAGTGGACCCGGACCTTGCTTTTGCCATTGATACGTGATATTGGCGTTGCCGGTGGCAACAGTGTTTAATGTTGTCACAACTCCATCGCAAATAACCCTTGAAACAGGTTGCGTGGTAACTACAATTGGAGGATAGAATGTAACATTGTCAAGTCGGCTGGTAACATTGGCATCACGATATAACCCTCTTATTTGCAGAGATGCAAGGTTAGTAAGAACATTTAATACTTGTGCCTCAGTAGCAGCCGTTCCGGTGGAGCTATTTGTTGTTTTCCAAAAGCCAAGGGCGTTATTCATAATTACAGAATAAGTTGCCCATGAACCTGCTGGTGGCTGATTTGGTGTAGCTGGGAAATAATACAAGGACACTCCTCCATTGTCTATAATGGTTACTTCAACATATTGATTGGGTGTACCCGTTGTGCTTTGTTGAATATCATAGCGTAAGGTACCGCCATAATAAGATGAACGATTTCCTAAATAAGTTCCTGGTGCAACAAAATCAAAAGGGATATAAAGATTCCCAGAGCCGGTCACAAACACATAGGGTGATCCTGATACGTAACCACCCGGGTTACCTCCGGCAGCATTGAACGTAATTGTTCCATCGGCATCATTGGGCGTTGTCCAGCCTCCAGCATTTCCTGTGAAACTACTTGTAATCTGCGCCTGCACGTCTCGACACTCACAAAAAATACCTACTAAAATCACTATGATAAATAACCTACTCATATCAGAGAGAATTAAATTCAAAGAATTGCGGCAATTTCGCACTATACTAGGCTGAATTGTAGAAGCGCAAATATCAAAGGGAAGTTACAATTTTTTTATGAATTTGGTTGGCTACCGTTTCAATACCAGATACCCACTTTCTGTAGATCGGCCACTGGTAAATTCAATTTTATAGAAGTATGTTCCCGAAGGCAATTCATTTCCATTATCGTTAAGCCCCCGGAAAACAGGGGTAGAGTTGTTGTAATGCTCAACTTCAAATACTTTACTCCCCCCAATAGTTGAAAATACTTACGGTGTTCTATTTAGTGTTTGCGGGTAAGTCAATGTTTTCGATTTTAAAGATTTCATTCAATCCAACGGTGTTTGGCGATAAGGCATCGTAAATAGTAATTTTTCCCTGTACAATCCTTTTTTGCGAGACTGCTTAAGGGCAAAATTAACCGCTAATAAATTTTTCTACTTCCTCTGTCTTAATATTTTATACCTTGATGGGATATTCTAAATCTATGAAAAAACTATCTACCCTTTTTATTGTCTGTATGCTGCTGATGGCAGCTTGCAAGAACGAAACTAATCCCCAAACTTTTGCGCGTATTAATGCAGAGGTACTTCAAAATTCAAAAGCTTACGCAACGCTTGGAGAGGCTACATCCACCATTGGTCACCGACTAACCGGATCGGAGAACGGTAAGAAAGCTGAAGAATACACGTATAACAAATTTAAAGAATACGGTTTTGATGATGTGAAATATCAAGAGTTTGAAACGCTCTCTTGGGCTCGCGAATCCATTACTACTCTTATTGATGGCGATACTGTAAAATCAGTTACGTTGGCTCATTCTCCGGTGCAAGCCGATGTAACGGGCGAAGTAGTAGATATGGGCAACGGACTGGAAGCTGATTATCTGGCTAAACCCAATGCTGTGAAGGGAAAAATTGCTTTCCTCTATATTGGTATTTTGGAAGGAAGTGGAGAAGGCTTGAACAACTTGCACAGAAGTGAGAAGACGGCCATTGCTATTAAGAACGGTGCTATCGGTGTAATCATTTTCAATCAAGTTGATAACGGTGTGTTACTTACAGGAACAGCATCGGTAACCGGAGAACTGATTCCTGTTCCTGCAATATGCATTGGTAAAGAAACTGGAATGGCGCTGAAGGAAAAATTGAAGACTAAAAAAGCAGAAGCGCACATTACTATGACGAATAAGAGTGGCTTGATAAAAGCACGCAACGTAATTGCAACATTAAAAGGATCAACACTGCCAGATGAAAAAATTGTTATTGGTGGTCACCTGGATTCGTGGGATTTAGCCACCGGAGCAATTGATAATGGTATTGGATCATTTGCCATTCTTGACATTGCTCGTGCGTTTAAAGCCAATAAACTTCAGCCGAAAAGAACGATTCAGTTCGTCATGTTCATGGGTGAGGAGCAGGGATTATTAGGTTCAAACAATATGGTAGATCAGGCAGTTAAAGATGGCTCGATAGAGAATATTAAATACATGTTTAACATCGACATGGGTGGCAACCCGATTGGTGTAAATGCCGGTGGTAAACTGAACGATACAACTTTCTTTAAAACTATCGGTGCGGAAATTATGACGATTGATACTGTCTATAAAAACAAATTCAGTAATCGTTCGGGCTTGCACAGCGATCATCAGCCGTTTATGCTGGAAGGTGTTCCGACCCTGAGTATAATAAGTAATCTTGACCGATCCATTTATGGTTGCTACCATTCCGATTGTGATAACTTTAACCTGGTGAACGAAACACACATTCGTAACACGGCCCGTTTTGGCACCATGATTTTGTATGCGTTAGCCAATGCCGATAAACTTCCGGCTGATAAAATGGATAGCGAAACGACTAAGCAATTTATGATCGACAATAATTTGGAAGAGCCACTTCGCATTGCAGGGGAGTGGAAATGGTAGACTAAAGCGGAGTCCTGCTTTGGCAGAAAGCGAACTTAAAATTCAATAAAAAAGAAAGAGATTCTCATTCCAGAATCTCTTTCTTTTTTAAACTAAGGTTTACTACTGTTTTAAACAGTGAACCGTCAGGTCGTCTTTCTTATTATTGAAGCCTCCGCCAAATGAACCATCATCGCTGCCTAAGCGATAGGCTCCTCTTGAATTAGCGCTGTTATGTGTTATCGCGTTGATTTTTTATCGCTTCAATACTAAATACCCCGATTCACTTTTTTTACCACTATCAAAAGCAATTTTATAGAAGTAAGTCCCGGAAGGAAGTTCATTGCCATTGTCGTTGAGCCCTTTAAATACCCGATCATTATTATTGTAATTCTCCACTTCAAACACTTTACTTCCCCATCGGTTGTAAATGGTGACTTTATTGTTTTGTGTTTCAGGAATCAGATCAATGTATTCAAGGCGAAAGATTTCGTTTTTAGAATCACCATTTGGTGAAACGGCATTATAGATTATAAGCTCTCCGATTACTTTTATCTCCAGTTGTTGCTGTACACACTCACCAAACACATCGCATACTTGTATGGTCAGTTGATCGGTGCCCGTAAAATTTGTTCCGGTGTAGTCAATGAGTAAGATACCATTGGTGATGGTTGTTGTTGCGCCACTGGTTGGCTGAACTATAACGATGAGGGAAGAAGATACGAGATTGTCGTCCACGTCCGAAATCAGATCTAAAAGATTTATAGAAACTTGTCCACCAATGGTTGTAGTCACAGAAGTAGTATTGATAACGGGAGCCGAGTTGTTACACGGAGCCGCTACTACGGTAACTGTTAGTCCATCGGAAGCGGGACTCGAACATCCCTGTGCATCTTTAACTACGACCGAATACGTGCCTGCTGTTGTAACGGAAATCTGTTGGGCAATCGATCCATCTGACCACAGGTAATCGGTGAAGCCTGCCGGTGCTGATAAAGTTAATGTGGTGGTGGAACAAATAGTTATCGCATTGCCCACCGCGGTAACACTTGAGGTAATGACAGGCTTAGCAAGAAGCGGATTGATGAACGCAGTTGTGTTGGCCGGAAGGCTTTTGCAAAAAGGACCGCTAACACTAACGGCATATTGTGTTGAAGTAGATAACACTGGGGTTGTATACGTTTCATTGGTTTCGCCACTAATTAAAGTGAGGGGCGAAGTGGTGTACCATTGATAGTCGCCCGGACTTCCGCCTGAAGCAGTAAGCGTTACTGAGCCGGGTCCACAACTCGTGCTGCTCACTACATCAGGTGGCGAGGGCAGATTGTTGAAAACAACATTCGAAACATTGGTAGTTACATCAGCAACAAGATCACCTTTAATAAGACATCGGTAGTTGCCACCTTCGGCACTGGTTACATTGGCAATAGAAAGCGTTTTAGTGGTAACTCCGGAAAATGTTGTGTTGTTAACCAGATTTTCAAATAGCGAAGTTCCTGAATTAAATTTTTGCCATTGATAGGTAATGTTAGTTGTACCACTGGCATCGGTGCTAAGGGTTGCGGCTGATCCAGAGCACGAATTGAGAGGTGTTGCCGGTTGTTGCGTGATAACAATTGAAGTAGTGGGAATAAGGTTTTCAAAGACCATTAATGAATTAGGTTGCGAAGTGATAATGATCTCAGGCTTACCATCCGCATTTAAATCTCCGCTTGATAACCCGCGAGGATTATTGACTGCTGTTGCAAATGGAGTTGCAAAAGATGAGGCATTCATCGTTCCAGGTGTAGAGGTATTTTTTAAAATAAAAAACTTATCGGTTGATTCACTAGTCACGATAATTTCGGGTTTTCCATCGCCATCTAAATCACTAATGTGAGCAACCGTAGCGGCACCGGGTATGGTGTAGTCAACGCGATTGAATATAATATTTCCTGTTGTACTTTGATTGTGTAAAACAGTTATCATCGTTGATGATGTTCCTGTACTGTAATAGAGCATTAAATCCATTTTTCCATCCACATCCAGATCACCCTCATAAATCCTTCCCGGATTATCACCAACTGCAATCACAGGTTGTGCAGTAAAATCAGTTGTAGAAATTCTAAACTCACCATTGTTTCTCCACACGGTGACATTATCTGTTCCTGGGTTTGTGGCGGCAACATCTTTCCAGCCATCATTGTCAATATCAACAGAAGCCGTGCCACCCCCTGTTGCTGGTTTGGAATAATTAAAAATAGGGCTTAGTGTTGGATAACTCCCCATGAGAAAAGGACCGGGTTGTATAGAACGATTTTCCGCAATGGAAATGCTGGTTCCGTTTGCTCCGAGTACATCGGTTTTCCCATCCCGATTGAAATCCCCAAACGAATGATTGCTTCCACTTCCGAAATTTGTCAATGGTGCAAAATCTATTTTACCTATGGAGCTAATATTTCTATAGGCTCCGCTTGTACTCATGATATCCAAAAGACCATCTTCATCAAAATCGATTAAGACTGGATTTTGTGTTGAATTTACAGTAGTATCATTGGCTGTTAAAGAACTAGTGGTGATCGATCCTCCAGTGTGTGTATTTAGGAATGAGTATGCTCTTGAGGTTTGTCCTTCAGCAAGAACATCGGGTTTTCCATCGTTATTCAAATCAGCAACGGCAATATCATAATCAGCTGTTGTTAAGGTGAAACTTACCGGTGGCGAGAAATGGGTATTGTCAAATACAATCCCTGGTCCGAAGGTAGGAATAAAAGGAAGGTGATAACGGGCAGTAAGATTATTGCGGGTAACACTGACCAGACCAAGCGCGGCACCTGGAGGAACGGTTACGGTGAGTTGTGTTTTAGTGGCCGTTAACACAGTTGCTTTTGTTGCTCCGAAGCGAACACTATTTTCGGTAGGGATTGTTGAGAAATCACTACCAGTTATGGTGACGGTACTTCCAACAGCTCCTTTTAATGGATAGAT
>Ga0154020_10002340_pt1 | contig 23079 bp, 15 predicted proteins | sample Klosneuvirus_201_FD_109709 | JGI IMG/M metagenome (GOLD analysis project Ga0154020, IMG submission 109709) | Active sludge microbial communities from wastewater, Klosterneuburg, Austria - Klosneuvirus_20160825_MG | ecosystem: Engineered > WWTP > Aerobic digester > Activated sludge | place...
CATCCGCCGTCAATTGCCGAACAATACCTTCGGAGCGGTTCGCAACGGCGGCACACGCAACCACGCCGGCTGGGACCTGTATGCCCTGCCGCTGACCACGTGCTATGCGGTGGCTGATGGGGTGATTGCAGATGCACGGTATTCACAGAGCTACGGGAATTTGATCTTGCTTGCGTTCAAGCATCGAGACCGCACGCTTTATGCTGCCTACTGCCACTTGAGCTTCTTCTTCGTGAGAAAGGGAGATGCCGTCGCCCGCAGTCAACCCATCGGTACCACCGGGAATACGGGCAATGCCAGCAACATGATGGGTGAGGATCAGCACCTGCACTTCGAGATTCGCGCGACCCCCTGGCCGCCCAGCGGCCTGGGTGGCCGCATCGATCCTGCACAGCTCTACGGCCGCGCGCCGATCAATACGACCATCGTACAAGGGCATGGCGCCAAGCCACCGACTTCGGGAGTCACCGGCCTGCGGGTACGCGATTACAACGTGCTGCCATGATGCAACTCACACGTCTGCTCGCAGCTGCCGGCCCTGCGGCAACCGCCACGGCCATGGCCTGCATCCTCGTTGCTCCGTCGCCGCTTGCACTCGCCCGGTCCGAATCGAGCGCGCAAGCGCCTACACCCGCCGTCGCAGCGGCGCCAGCACCCGGCAGCGCGGAAGAGGCTCGCGCCATCATCGGATGGGAGTATCGGTCTGCGGTTCAAGGCAGTCGGGTCATGCCTGGTCTGTCGTGCCTGGTCGGTAGCGACACCTCCGTAGCGCGTCGTGGCGAGCCCGTTGCGGGCTGGCGAGCCATGGCCTTCGACTGCGACGACCACATCACGCTGGCGCTGGGCCGAGAGCGCGTGGACGAGCGGGACAACGAGGCGTACATCCGCATCGTCGATGCCGTCGCGCTCCCCGGCGCCACGGTGGGCGCCACGCTGCACCACAAGCCCGGGCTGTCCATCATCGGGACGGACAACGAGTGCAAACTCGACGGCCGCCACAACCCGAACCTCGTCGTGACGATGCGCCGCGTCCAACGCGAGTGGCTGACCTGGCGCAATGGCCTGGTCGCGGCCTGGACCTACGACCTCGAGCGCGGCCGCATCGTGCCCGTGCCGATCAAACGCGTGACGTGCTACCAGGAGCTGGACCCGTAGTTCGGTGCATGTCGATCACAGCGCGCGCCACTGCGGCAGGCAGTGGGCGGCCAGTGCGGTGACCCAGCCGCCGTCGTGCAGGTCGAAGGCTATGCCCCAGCGCGGGCTGACGATGAAGCCGGCACGCTCGAACACCTGCGGGTCGTGGGCCCGCACGAAGCCGACCAGCGCCTCGAAGGGCACCGCCACCGCATCCAGGTGCAGTACGCTCACATGGCACGTCACTTCCTCCAGGCGGCCGCAGTCCTGGAAGCGGTACACCGCATCGCCGTAGTCCAGTTCGATCAGGCCGACGTCGTTTCGAGCCTGGCGCGCAGGCGGACCGCGACGCTGCCGCACCTCGTCGGCTGTGGCGTCGAAAGGCAGGTCGTCGACGAACCGATAGGGCTCGAGCCGCAAGACGCCGATGAGCCGCGCCGCCATGGCACACCCTCCTGGTGGGCCTCAGTCGCCCGCCACGATGCCCTCGCAGCGCGGGTCGGCGCCACCGAGCCAACCGCCGCGTCCGCGCTGCAGCACCTGCAGGCCACTGGTCATCTCGATCTCGCTGACGTGGTGACCTCGCGCCTGAAGGGCGTCGACCGTGGCTCGCGGGTAACGACCCCGCTCGAGCAGCAGCGGCCCGCCCGTCGAGCCGAAGTGCGGCAGGTCGATCGCCGCCTGTGGCGACAGGCCCCAGCCCAGCGTGGCCAGCAGCGTGCGCGCGGTGTAGTGGATGATCAATGCGCCCCCAGGTGACCCCGCGCTCATCAGCAGTTGGCCGCTGGTGCGGTCGAACACCAGCGTGGGGCTCATGCTCGAGCGCGGGCGCTTGCCCGGCTGCACCCGGTTCGCAACCGGCCGGCCGTCAGGATCGGCAGGGGCGAAGGAGAAGTCGGTGAGCTGGTTGTTCAGCAGGAAGCCCCGCACCATCAGCCGTGCACCGAATTGCGCCTCGATCGAGGTGGTCATCGCCACGGCATGACCGTTCCCGTCGACGATGCTGATGTGCGACGTGCCGTGCTCGGGCTGCGCGGGCATCATCGCCGCCTGGGCTGCCGAGCCAGGGCGTGCCGGGTTGCCCGGCTCGGCGCGCTGGCCCGCACGTGGCCCGATGCGCTGGGCACGGGTTCGCAGGTAGTGCGATCCGAGCAGGCTGCTCCAGTGGCCGGCCGGCGCCGCCACGAAGTCCGGGTCGGCCACATAGGCCGCCCGATCTGCGAAGGCCAGCTGCGCGGCCTGGGCGTAACGATGCAGCAGCTCGGGTGCCGGCAGGCCGTCGACGAGCGGCGGCCCGGCTTCGGGCAGCACCTCGAGCATGCCCAGCATCTGCATGATGGCGATGTGCCCCGACGACGGTGGCGGGAAGCCGCAGATGCGATAGCGCCGCCAGTCGGTGCACAGCGGTTCGCGCTGCAGGGGCTGGTAGCCGGCCAGGTCAACCTCGCTGAGCAGCCCCGGATTGCGAGGATGACCCCGCACCTTGCGCACGATATCAGCGGCCACGGCCCCGCGGTAGAACGCGTCGGGGCCTCGCTCGGCGATGGCGTGCAGCACATCGGCCAGGGCTGGGTTGCGCAGTCGTGCGCCCACTGGCCAGGGTTGGCCTGCCGCGTCGTAGTACAGGCGAGCCGCCTGCGCATCGGTGCGCAGTGCCGCATCGGCCGCGAGCATCGCATGCAGGCGCGGGCTGATCTCGAATCCATCGCGTGCCAAACGAATGGCCGGCTCGAACAGCCGTTGCCACGGCAGCCGGCCATGCCGCGCATGCGCGGCATGGAGCATGCGCAGGGCGCCCGGCGTACCCACCGCCCGGCCACCCACCACCGCCTCGCCAAAGGCCATCGGCCGGCCATCGAACCGAAGGAATAGCCGCTCGTCAGCGCCCGCCGGAGCCGTCTCGCGGCCATCGTGGGCCTCCAGCGATCGACCGTCCCAGTGCAACAGGAACGCCCCGCCGCCGATGCCACTGGATTGGGGCTCCACCAGCGTCAGCACCATCTGTACAGCCACGGCGGCGTCGAGGGCCGAGCCGCCTGCGCGCAAGATCTCCACTCCCGCCTGAGTGGCCAGCGGGTTGGCTGCAGCCACCGCATGACGAGCGAACCACCATCCGGGCTTGCTGGTGTACCCGCTCGCGGCCTCGGGTGCGTGCGCGGCTGCCTGCGTGTCCGCGGTCGATGCGACCGGCGCAGCGGGCGGCGGCGTCGCGCTGTGCCCGCGCGGCGCGGCGCAACCGGCCATCACCGCCCAGACGGGTGCGATGAACAACCACGGCACCAGGCGCGATGCACTCGCAACCATGGCGCGTGCAGTCGCGACGCTGCGGGCAGCGGCGTCCACGGCCCGTGCTACCCGAGCGCCAGCGTCATGAACACGCTGTTCGGGTCGGGCTGGTAGCTGCCGAAGGGCGGGCAATAGCTGAAGCCGACGCTCCGGTACAGCGCTTGGGCGGGCTGGAACGGTTCCTCGGCGCCGGTTTCCAGGCTGAGTTGCCGGTAGCCCCGCTGCCGCGCTTGCTGCACGATGTGCGCGAGCATCGCGCGTCCGGCACCGCGGCGACGCACGGCGCGAGGCGTGCGCATCGACTTGATCTCGCCGTGATCGGCACTGAGTTCCTTCAGGGCGCCGCAGGCCAGCAGTTCACCGGCGTGCCATGCCGTCCAGACGGTGACATCTGGGGCACGCAGTTCCGACACGTCCAGCGCGTGCACGCTCTCGGCCGGCGACCAGGCATACATGTCGTCCAGGTGCTCGCGCAGCAGCGAGAGCACAGCAGCACGGGAGAGGTCGTCGGCCTCGATGTGCAGATCCATGGGCAGTGAACTTATGCGGAGGGCGCATGCATTGTCGCGGCTCGGCGCAAACCCGGATACCCGGCGCTGTAATTACAGAATTACAGTACGCCGATGGGTACCGCCATCCCGTTGCACGGCGCGTCGATGCACGACGGCGTTGCGGCGCGCCTGCGTGCGATGGTCTTCGAGCGCGAGCTGGCCCCGGGCGAGTTCATCGACGAGCGCCGCCTGGCCCAGCAGTGGCAAATCAGCCGCACGCCCTTGCGCGAGGCCCTCAAGGTGCTGGCCGCCGAAGGGCTGGTGGAGCTGGTGCCGCGCCGCGGCGCCCGCGTGGTGCAGCTCACCGATGCCGACGCCGAGCAGCTGTTCCCGGTGATGGCGCTGCTCGAGGGGCGATGTGCCGCCGAGGCAACGCTGCGAGCCAGCGCGCAGGAGGTGATGCACTTGCAGCGCCTGCACGATCAGCTCGAGCGCCACGCTGCCGCGGCCGATGCAGATGGCTATTACGTCGCCAATCACGACTTCCACTCGCTGGTGCAGCAACTGGCGGCCAACCGCTGGCTCGATCGCGCCACCGGTGACCTGCGCCGGTTCCTGCGTCTGTGGCGAGGTCGCCAGCTGCAGTTGCCCGGCCGGCTGGCGGCATCGATCAACGAACACCGCGTGCTGCTCGACGCCATCGTGCAGCGAGATGCCGTGCGCGCCGAGCGGGCGATGCACGATCACCTCATGGCCCAACTCGCGGCCCTGAAGGCGCTGCAACAGCGCGAGTCCCGCCGCCGTCGCCGTGGCTGAACCCGCCGATCGCGCGCTGCGCACGCTGCTGGCCGACTGCCGCCGTTTGGTGTCCGACCGCGGCGACACCTTCGACCCGGTGTTCGCACAGGGCATCGTGGCCCAGATCGAGGCCCTGCCCGAGGACGGCAGACGCCGATACTTCGACCATCTGGCGCGCGACTACAGCCCTCAGCCGCAGCAGGTTCTGGCCTGCGCCCAGGCCTATGCCGAGGCGCCCGACCAGGCTGATCGCCTGATCCGCTTGATGCAGGCAGCAGAGCCGCCGCGCCAGGAGTTGCTGCGCCGGTTGAACCGCGCTCCCGGTGGCACTGCCGCCATCGTGCGGCTGCGCCGCTCGCTCCTCGAGCGTTTGCCGCGCCAGCCGCGGTGGTCAGCACTGGAGCATGACCTGCACCACTTGCTGTCGAGCTGGTTCAACCCCGGCTTCCTGCAGATGAGGCGGGTCGACTGGAGCTCCCCGGCACAACTGCTCGAGCAGATCATCCGCCACGAAGCCGTACATGAGATCGACGGCTGGGACGACCTGCGCCGCAGGCTGCAGCCCGACCGGCGCTGCTTCGCGTTCTTTCACCCGCAATTGCCCGACGAGCCCTTGATCTTCGTCGAAGTCGCGCTCGTACCGGAGATGTCGGGCACCATCGCACCGCTGATCGACAAGAAGTCGCCGGCCCTGCCCGCCGAGGCCTTCCGCGTGGCGGTGTTCTACTCGATCAGCAACTGCCAGCCGGGGTTGCGCGGGGTGTCGCTGGGGCACTGGCTGATCAAGCGGGTGGCCGAGCAACTGCAGCGCGAGCTGCCGCAATTGCGCGCCTTCTGCACGCTGTCGCCGATACCCGGCCTGATGGACTGGCTGGCGCGCGCCGGCGACGGCCTGGCCTTTGCCGGTTGGCCCGCCGCTGCGGCCGAGCGCGCCGCGCAGGCGCTCGCGGTACTGCGCGAAGCCACTGACAACGACCTTTCCCGCCTGGCCCACAGTGGCGGCGCGCAAACCAGCCGGCCGGTCGCACAGGCCCTGTCGCGCCTGGCCGCTCACTATCTGATTCAACACAGCGTGCGCCCGGCCGGTGACCCGGTGGCGCGCTTCCACCTTGACAACGGCGCCCGCCTGGAGCGTCTCAACCCCATGGCGAACCCCACCGCCAAGGGGTTGCGCCAGTCGGCGGGCTGGATGGTCAACTACCTGTACGACCTGAACCGCCTGGAAGCCACGCGCGAGCGCTTCCTGCGCGGCCGGGTGGTGCACGCCCGCGCCGTGGCGGCGCTGCTGTGACCCATGTCCGAGCAGCGCCGCCCCATCGATACGTCTGCGCATCGCCAGACGCAAGCCCGCCACCGGACCGACCAGGAGACACGATGACACACCCGACTTCGCACACCACCCGCCGGCAGATGCTGGCCCTGGCCGGCGCTGCGCTGGCCACCCCTGCCGGCCTGGCACAAGCACAGGGTTGGCCCACCAAGCCGGTCACCATCGTCGTGCCGTTCCCGGCCGGCGGCGGCACCGACGCATTCGCACGGCCACTGTTCGGTGCCATGGGCAAGGCCAGCGGCAAGCAGTTCATCATCGACAACAAAGGCGGCGCCGGTGGCACCGTGGGCGCCAGCCTGGCATCGCGCGCGGCACCGGATGGCTACACCTTCTTCATGGGCGCCGTGCACCATGCGATCGCGCCCTCCATGTACCCGAAGCTCGACTACCAAATCGAGACCGACTTCGTGCCCGTGGGCCTGATCTCCAGCGTGCCGCAGGTGATCGTCGTGAACCCGCAGCGCGTGGCCGCGACCGATCTCAAGGGTCTGCTGGAAATCGTGCGCAAGAGCCCGGGCAAGCTCAACTACGCGTCGGCCGGCAATGGCACCTCGCATCACCTGGCAGGCGAGTTGTTCAAGCTGCAGACACGCACGTTCATCACCCACATTCCCTATCGCGGCGCAGGCCCGGCACTGCAGGACCTGATCGCCGGCCAGGTGGACCTGATGTTCGACGGCCTGGGCTCATCGGCCGCACACATCAAGGCTGGCCGCATCAAGGCCATCGCAGTGGCCGCGGACAAGCGCGCACCGGGTTTTCCGGATGTCCCCACCGCCGCCGAAGGCGGCGTGCCCACGTACCAGGTGGCCACCTGGTATGGCCTGTGGGCCCCCAAGGGCACGCCGGCGGCCATCGTCGAGGCCATGCAGGTCGAGATGAAGAAGGCCCTGAACTCCGAGGAGATCAAGGCCGCCTGGCAGGGCCTGGGTGCCCTGCCGCCGAACCTGTGGGGCGCGGACTTCGGCCGCTTCGTCGGTGCCGAAGTCAAGCGCTGGCGAGAGGTGGTCAAGAATTCGGGAGCCAAGCTCGACTAGAACGCTGCAACGATCATGACCGACCAGAGCCTCTACAGCGCCCTGCGCGGCGCCTTTCCCGCGGACCTCGACCGCGTCGCCATCGAAACCGCCGATGGCCCCGCGGGCCGGCCGTTCGAGCCGCTGCTCTACACCTGGCGCGACCTGGAACGAGGCACCGCGATGATGGCCAACCTGCTGCGCGGCCTCGGGCTGCCCGAAGGCAGTCGCGTGGCGGTGCAGACAGACAAGAGCGTCGAGGCGCTCATGCTGTACCTGGCCGTGCTGCGTGAAGGACTTGTGTACCTGCCGCTGAACACCGCCTACCAGGCAGCCGAGATGGCCTACTTCATCGGCAACGCCGAGCCGGCGGTGGTGGTGTGCACGCCGCGGAATTTCCCGTGGCTGAGCCGCGTCGCGTTTCAGGCCGGCACGCGCGCCGTCTACACGCTGGGCGACGACCGCACTGGCAGCCTGCTCGAACGCGCGGCGCAGTGCAGCGACCGGCACCAGCCGGTGGTGCGCCGCGCCGACGACCTGGCGGCGATCCTGTACACCAGCGGCACGACCGGGCGCAGCAAGGGTGCCATGCTCAGCCACGGCAACCTGCTGTCCAACGCCCAGGTGCTCCGCAACTACTGGGGCTGGCGCAGTGCCGCCGAGGGCGGCGACGTGCTGATCCATGCCCTGCCCATCTTCCATGTGCACGGACTGTTCGTCGCCTCGCATGGCGCATTGCTCAATGGCAGCCGGATGATCTGGTTCTCTCGCTTCGACCCAGCCGCGTTGATTGCGCGGCTCGGCGAGGCCACGGTGTTCATGGGCGTGCCCACGCTGTACGTGCGCATGCTGGCCGAGCCCGCACTCGACCAGACGGCCTGCGCGCACATGCGGTTGTTCATCAGCGGATCGGCACCGCTGCTGCCCGAAACCTTCCACGCCTGGACCGAACGCACCGGGCACACCATCCTCGAGCGCTACGGCATGAGCGAGACGGTGATGCTCACCTCCAACCCGTATCAGCCCGAATCGGACCGCGTGGCCGGCACCGTGGGCTACCCGCTGCCCGGCGTTGGCGTGCGAGTACACGACGAGCATGGCCAGCCGTGCGCCACCGGCGAGATCGGCGGCATCGAGGTGCGCGGCCCCAATGTGTTCAAGGGCTACTGGCGCATGCCCGAGAAGACCCGCGAGGAGTTCACGGCGGATGGCTGGTTCCGCACCGGCGACGTGGGGCGGGCAGACGCCGATGGCCGCATCACCATCGTCGGCCGCAGCAAGGATCTCATCATCAGCGGCGGCTACAACGTCTACCCGGCCGAGGTCGAGGGCTATCTGAACGAGATGCCCGGCGTTGCCGAATCGGCAGTGGTGGGCGTGCCGCATCCCGATTTCGGTGAGGCGGTGGTCGCGGTGGTGGTGCCGCGCACCGGCGCCGCGCTCGACGCGGCCGCGCTGGTGGCGGCCCTCAAGGGCCGGATCGCCAACTTCAAGGTGCCCAAGCAGGCTTTCGTAGTACCCGAACTGCCGCGAAACACCATGGGCAAGGTACAGAAGAACCTGCTGCGCGAGCAGCACCGTGAGTTGTTCGGCGGGTAGGGCCAGCCGTCGATCCGCCGCCGCACGGCGGCGGGCATGTTCAGCCGACCGTCGCCGGGCAACTCGCTGTGTTGCCCTGGTACGGCGCCCACACCTTGGTGGCATTGGCGTCGTAGGTGGCCCAGGCCGCGTCGGCCGCGCGTGCCTTGTCGAGCTGGCGGCTGCTGATCTCGACCACCACCCACACCGGCGGATCGCCGGCCCAGGTGTCGCCTTGCACTTCGCCGTCCTGGGTGAGCCGATGCACGCATCGTGCCGAGCGCACCGTCACGCCGGCGGCCACCAGCCGGTCGCGCGCGGGCGGCCAGGGATTGCCGTTCAGGCCGTCGACTCCGGCATAGCGCGCCACGAGGTAGGCGCTCGGCGCATCGGCATCTTCTGCGCCGCCACCGCAACCGGCCAGCACGAGTGCGGCCGCCAGGCAGGCGCCCGTCCAGACACGCCTGCCGCGACCCGGCCGCGCGATCGACTGCTGCGCGTGCCCTTCGGCCACGGCGGACAAAGCCGGGGTTTTCGCCTCAGTTCGGCAGCAACACATAGCGGAACTCCACGAGATTCTGAGGGGGGTTGGGGCCGGTCACGGTGGGCAGGTTGATCTTCACCGCTGCCGATGCGCTGGCGCGCACGTATTCGTTGAGCTGAGTGACCGACCAGTCCGGCTGCACCGCCTTGAGTGCGGCGTACATGCCAGCCACATGCGGCGCGGCTTGCGACGTGCCGGAAAGCGCCGCCGTGCCGCCGCCCGGCCAAGCCGATGTGATGGGGGCTCCGGGCGCCAGCCACAACACGGGGGTGTACAGGTTCAGCGAGTAGGCAATGGCACTGGCCAGGTTCGAACGCGCCCAGCGCGTAGGTGCGGTCGTGTAGCCCGCAGTGTTGTCGGCAGCGGCCACCTTGACGACCCGCGACAGGCAGGCCGGGAAGGCGATCGAGCCGTTGAGCCCTTTGTTGCCAGTGGGTGCGATCACCGCAATGCCGACGTCGTGCAGCTTCTTCACCGCCTCGGCCACGTTGCCGAAGGTGGTGTTGTAGCCATCGCAAGCGGCGTTCCAGCCCTCCCCGTTGGGCTTGTAGCCATGCATGCCAACGTTCACCACGATCGCGTTGTTGGTCGTGGGATTGGCACGTGCGACCACCGCGTTCAGCGCGGTCGTGAGGTCGCCCACGAACGCGGTGGCCAGCCCCGCTTCGGTGTACGAGAACAACTGCACCGACGCGATCTCAGCCTTGGGGGCCATGCCGGATGTGCCGGCAGCGATTCCCGCCACGTGTGTGCCGTGGCCGCACACGCCGCTGCTGCAGCCGCTGCGCGGTGCACCGGAGCCGGCCTCGCCTACGGGTGAGTCGCCGGCGCTGTCGCCGTCGGATGTCGCGTTCGGGCAGATGGACTTGAACTCGCCGCTGCTGGTACCGAAGCAGGCTTCCAGCTTCACGCGGGACGCGCCGCCCTCGGCGACGAATGCGGGGTGGTCCTTCTGCACACCGGTATCGATGATCACGACCATCGAGCCGGCGCCGGCAAATCCCAGAGCATGGGCCTGGCTCATGCGGGTCGCGGCCACACTGGTGCCCAGGGCCGGAACACCGGCCAGCTGCGGTTGCGCTTCGGTGGGAGTGGGCGCCGGGAGGGCGCGCTCACCCGCTCGCTGGGCGCCGGCAGCATCACCGGCCACCCGCACCCGAAACGCGCCCGTGCTGCGCGCCAGGCGCATGACGCCGTTTGCGTCCAGCGCCAGTTGCAGCTGGCCGATGCCGTTGCTCCAGCGCAACTGCGCTCCCGCACCGAGTTCGTCGAGCAAGGCGCGCTCGAGCGGAGCCGCCTCGACACGCAAGCGAACGCTGTCAGCCAGCACGTCGGCCAATGGCATGGGCTGAAGGTCGACGATGGCATGGGCCCAGCCAGCTTCGCGGGCGTGTCGGCTCAGCACGCGCAACACACCGTCGCGCTCACCGCCTTCATCGGCCCGCGGCAGCCGCGGCGGGTCTGCCGATGCCGCCGTCCGGTTGTCATTCCCGTCGGGGGTCGTTGCATGCACGGCACTGGCAGCCACCAGCAGCGCCGGCAACAGCCGAAAACGCAGTCTCATGTCTTGGATTCCTCTAGGTCATACGGGCGTGGCAGCCCGGCCGAACGGTCACGCCCGTTCCACGCTCTTTGCTTGACGCCACGCGCCGGCCCCGCGGCCGCTGGCGCCGTGCGTGGCGGGCGGCATCATCGCAGGCCAATTTGCCGACGATTGTGCCTCCCGTCACACGTCCGGCCAGACTCGCCTCTTGCCGAAATCAGTGGGAACCCTATATTCGGGGTGTGGACCAGTTGCGTCGGCCGTGTCGATGCGTGGTGCCCACGGCGAGGAGGTCCAGATGTTCAGACGCTTCCATGCCCATCCGATCGCATTGGCCAGCGCGTTGGCCGTCACGCTGCTGGTGTTGCTGAGCGTTGCCCGTATGGCCGGTCCCGAGGGCGGGCTGACACTGCTGCACCGCGTGGGTGTCGAGTTCACCCAGCAAGTGGTGGTGGTTGGCCACCGTGTGGTCCAGCAGGTCGTGATTGTCGGCCGACGTCTCAAGGGCGACTAGCCATCCGAGATGGCGGGCCAACCTAAGCCCCGAGTTGCCGGGGCAGCAGGTATCAGTTTTTGCTTTTCGCCTCGTGTCGTGGGCATGACAATGCCCCGCACCGGGATGGAGACAGTGGCCTGAAGTCACTGCCTGCGCCCGGTTAGGTGTGCCACAACGCCCTGCGCAGCGATGAAGCCTGGCTCGATACCCGTGCGGCTGATGTTCGAGGTGCTTGCCATCGTGACGGTGGTCGAGTGCGCATTGATGCTGGGGCTGCCCGACATCAGCTCGCAGTTTGTGGCTTGGCGCGGCGCCTTGCTGGACGCCGGTCTACTGGCGCTGTTCAGCGCGCCACCGATCTACTTGAGGGCGATGCGGGCAACCCGGGCCGCCGCCGCCGCGAGCCTGGATGGCCGACGTCACACCCCGATCGGCGCAGCACACCGCCTGGACGATTCCGCCAAGCATCGCCGCCAGGCAATTGCAGCCACCACGGCAGCCTATCTGGTGGGTCTCGCCCTCACGGCCACGGCGACGATCTGGGTCCAGGGTCGTCTCGATGCCGAGGCCCGCATCGAATTCGACCGCCAGCTCGAACGCCTGGAGCGCGAGGTCATGCGTCGGTTTCGCGAACCGACCAACGGGCTGCGCGGCGCACGCGCGGTCTACGCGGCCAGCCGCGACGTCAGCCGCGCTGAGTTCAGGGCCTTCGCGGAGTCGCGCAGCCTGCAGGAGTTCCCCGGTGCCCTGGGCTTCGGCTTCATTCAGCGGGTGCTCCGTGAGGAGCTGGCAGCCTTCGTGACTGAGGTGCGTGCCGACGACGCGCGCGACTTCCAGGTCCGCACCTCGGGCGAGGCGCACGAGCTGTATGTGGTCAGGCATGTCGAGCCACTGGCCAGCAACTTTGCGGCCTGGGGCTACGACGTCGGCGCGGACCCGGTGCGCCTGGCGGCAGTGCAACAGGCCATCGACACCGGCGAGCCGACACTGACACCCCGGATCCGGCTGGTTCAAGGCGTACGCGACGAGCCAGGCTACCTGCTGCTCATGCCAATCTACCGTGCAGGTGCCGACCCGGTTAGTGCAGATCAGCGCCAACGCGCGCTGGTGGGGATCGCCTACATGCCCTTGCTGGCCGGCGAACTGCTGGCCGGCGCTGCGCAGACCGCTGGCGGCCAGCTCGACTTCGAAGTCTTCGACGGCGACGGCACCAGCGCCGACCAGGTCATCTACGACGCCGACGGCCACCTGCAAGCCGAAGCGCCGATGGCCGGCGCGATCGTCGATGCCCAGCGCAATCTCGGCCGCCAGTTCGAAGCCGCACGCAACCTGCCGGTTGGCGGCCGCCTGCTCACCCTGCGCGCCAGCACGACACCTGCGTTCACGTCGGCGATCGACCGCAGCGCTGCGGCCTATGTGGCACTGGCAGGCGCGTTGCTGTCGTTCGTCGGCGCGCTGGCGGTGTGGGCACTGGCCTCAGGACGTGTGCGAGCCTTGGGACTGGCACAGCGCATGACCGCCGACCTGGATCGACTGGCCGCGGTGGCCCGACACACGTCCAACGGCGTGCACATCACCGACCGGCAGATGCGCATCGTGTGGATCAACGAGGGCTTCACCCGCATCACCGGCTACACCGCTGAAGAAGCGCTGGGGCGAACACCGGGGGATCTGCTCTCCAGCGGACAGGCCGATCCTCAGGCGTTGCAGTCACTGGAGACGGCCGTGCAAAGTGGCACCGGCTGCCGCTTGCAGATCCTCAACCGGGCCAAGGATGGCGGCACCTACTGGGTCGACACCGAGTTGCAGCCGCTGCACGACGACAGCGGTGTGCTGACCGGCTTCATGGAGATCAGCACCGACGTCACCGAGCAGCGCCGCACGCTCGATGCGCTCGAGGTCGCCCAACGCGAAGCGCAGGCCCTGCTGCGCACCATCCACGCCCACTCCATTGTCTCGGTGACCGACCGCACCGGCACGATCACCGATGTCAACGATCGCTTCTGCGCGGTGACCGGTTACAGCCGCGACGAGCTGATCGGAAAGAATCACCGCATCGTGAACTCGGGCTGGCTCGACAAGGAGGCCTGGCGCGAAGTCTGGCGCGGCCTGGCCCACGGCCAGCCCTGGCATGGCGAGGTGCGCAACCGCCGCAAGGACGGCACGCACTACTGGGTGGACGCGGTGATCATGCCCTTCATGGGCAAGGACGGAAAGCCCGAGAAGTACGTCTCCATCCGCAGCGACATCACGGCACTGAAGGAGGCCACGGACCAGCTCGAGCACGAGCGCCAGCGCCTGGACAACATTCTTCGCGGCACCGATGCGGGCACCTGGGAGTACCGGGTGACCACCGGCGAGACCACCGTCAACGAGCGTTGGGCCACGATGCTGGGCTACAGCTTGCCCGAGGTCGAGCCGGTCACCCTGGACAGTTGGAAGCGGCGGGTCCATCCGGACGACCTGCCTGCAGCGATGGCCACACTGCAGCGTCACCTGGACGGCCAGACACCCGACTACGTGTGTGAACTGCGCATGAAGCACCGCCTGGGTCATTGGGTCTGGGTGCTGACCCGCGGCCGGGTGGTGGAACGCGACGGACTGGGCCACCCGATCACGATGGCCGGCACGCACCAGGACATCACGGCTCGCAAGTCGGCGCAGGAAGCGGCCAGCCTCATGACGATGCGCCTGGAGAGCATCCTGCGCGGCACCCACGTCGGCACGATGGAGTGGGACATCGCGACCGGCGAGATGAGCGCCAACGTTCGCTGGGCCGAGATGCTGGGCTACACATTGGACGAGCTCTCGCCGCTGACCGTGCAGACCTGGCTCGCGCTGACGCATCCAGTCGACCAGAAGGAAGCCAATGCTCGACTGGTCGCTCACTTCAAGGGCACCAGCACCAACTTCGATGCCGAGATCCGGATGCGCCACAAGGCCGGGCACTGGGTCTGGGTGCACTGCCGCGGTGCGGTGTGCCGGCGCAACGACAACGGCAGGGCCCTCTACCTCGCCGGAACCCAGTCGGACATCTCCGAGCGCAAGCGCGCCGAGGACGAACTGCGCCGGCGCAACGAGACGTTCCGCGTCATCCTCGAGAACCTGCCCTGCGGCCTGAGCGTGTTCGATGCGGACTTGAACCTGGTGTCCTACAACGTCGAGTTCAGGCAGTTGCTGGACCTGCCCGACCACCTGTTCGCCGGCCCGGTCACCACGTTCGAGAGCATCATCCGCCTGAACGTCGAGCGCGGCGAGTATGGGCCGGGCAATGCCGAGGAGATGGTGGAGACCATCGTCGAACGCGCCCACCACCCGGCCCCGCACCACTTCGAACGCACGCGACCCAACGGGTTGGTGGTCGAGGTGCGCGGCGTTCCGCTGCCCGATGGCGGCTTCGTCACCACATACACCAACGCCACCGAACGCAAGCTCGCCGAGGCCGCGCTCAAGGAGAGCGAGCACCTGATGCGGCTGGTGATCGACTACATCCCCGGTCGCCTGGCCTACTTCGATGCCCGGCGCCGGCTGAAGTTCGCCAACCGCGCCAGCTATGCCTTCTATGGCGGATCCCCCGAGACCAGCCCCGGGCAGAGGTTCGACGAGTTCGTGGGCCCGGTCTACGCCAAGAACCAACTGCCCTACCTGGACGACGTGTACGCGGGCCAGACCGTCGGCTACGAGTTCGACCGCGAGATGCCCGACGGCGAGCACGCATACTCGATGGTGCATCTGATCCCCGATCTGCGCGAAGGCCAGGTGCACGGCTTCGTCGGCATGGCCACCGATGTCACGCCGATCAAGAAGGCCGAGCAGGAGGTGCGCCGCGCCGAGGCACTGCTGCGCGGCGCGATCGATGCGGTGAACGCGGCGTTCGTGCTGTACGACCCGCAGGACCGGCTGGTGTTCTGCAACGACAAATACCGCGAGCTGTACGCATCATCGGCCGATCTGATTGTGCCCGGCGCCAGCTTCGAGGAGATCGTGCGCACCGGCGCCGAGCGGGGCCAATACCGCGATGCGATCGGTCGCGTCGATGAATGGGTGGCCGAGCGCATGGCGCTGCATCGCTCGCCCAACACGTTCCTGGAGCAGCACCTGGATGACGGCCGCTGGCTGCGGGTGGTGGAGCGGCGCATGCCCGATGGCCACATCGTGGGCTTTCGCATCGACATCACCGACCTGAAGAACGCCACCGAAGCGGCAGAGTCGGCCTCGCGCGCCAAGAGTCAATTCCTGGCCAACATGAGCCACGAGATCCGCACGCCGATGAACGCCATCCTCGGCATGCTCAGGCTGCTGCGAAACACCGAGCTCAACGCCCGCCAGCGCGACTACACCGAAAAGACCGAACGTGCCGCGCGCGCGCTGCTGGGACTGCTCAACGACATCCTGGACTTCTCCAAGGTCGAGGCCGGCAAGCTCGAGCTCGACCCACGCCCGTTCCGCCTCGACCGGCTGATGCGCGATCTGTCGGTCATCGTCTCGGCCAACCTGGGCGCCAAGCCGGTGGAGGTGCTGTTCCGCGTCGACCCGGCCGTGCCGCGGGCACTGGTGGCCGACGACCTGCGGCTGCAGCAGGTGCTGATCAACCTCAGCGGCAATGCCATCAAGTTCACCGAAAGCGGCGAGGTGGTGATCGGCGTGCGCCAGGTGGCCGCCAACTTCACCGATGCCATCGTCGAGTTCAGCGTGCGCGACACCGGCATCGGCATCGCCCCGGAACATCAGGCGCGCATCTTCAGCGGCTTCTCCCAGGCCGAGGCCTCCACCACCCGGCGCTTCGGTGGCACCGGCCTGGGCCTGGCCATCAGCCAGCGGCTGGTGCAGATGATGGGCGGCGAGATGACGCTGCAAAGCGCGCCGGGCCAGGGCAGCTGCTTCAGCTTCACGCTGCCCATGCCGATCGCCCACGAGGAGACGGTGGAGGACAGCCCGCGCGGCCAGGTGCCGCCCTTGCGGGTGCTGGTCGTGGACGACAACCCCACCGCCCGCGAAGTGCTCACCATGATGACCGAATCGCTGGGCTGGCAGGTGGAGGTGGCCGCCAGCGGCGAGGATGCGGTGACGATGGTGCAGCGGCGCATGGCCGAGGGTGCCCCCTACGGCGCGGCGTTCGTCGACTGGCAGATGCCGGGGCTGGACGGCTGGGAGACCAGCCAGCGCATCCGCGCGCTGTGCGGGGCGGGCGCGCCGCTGCTGATGATGGTGACCGCGCACGGCCGATCCAAGCTCGCCGAGCGCCCGGCCGAAGACCAGTCGCTGCTCGATGGCTACCTTGTCAAGCCCGTTACTGCGTCGATGCTGCTCGATGCGGTGGTCGACGCGCGCAGCGAGCGCGGCGAGGGCCATCCCTCGCGCTCGGCGGCCCAGCCCACCGGTCATCCACGGCTGCAAGGCCTGCGCATCCTGGTGGTGGAAGACAACCCCAACAACCAGCAGGTGGCACAGGAACTGCTGGAAGGCGAAGGTGCGCACATCACCCTGGCGGCAGACGGCCAGCAAGGCGTGCAGGCCGTGGCCGACGCGCAACCCCCCTTCAATCTGGTGCTGATGGACCTGCAGATGCCGGTGATGGACGGCTTCACCGCCACCGGCGAAATCCGCAGCCGGCTCGGTCTGGCGCGGCTGCCCATCGTGGCAATGACCGCCAACGCCATGGCCAGCGACCGCGATGCCTGCCTGGCCGCCGGCATGAACGCTCATGTGGGCAAGCCGTTCGACCTGGACCAGCTCGTCGACACCATCGTGCGCCAAACCGGGCATCGGCCGGCGGCGCCGGCCCCCGCACCCGGCACCGTGTCTGCAGGGCGTGGCCAGCCACGCAGCGAGGTGCAGGTGCCGGCCGATCTGCTTGACGATGCCTTGGGCCGCGGCATCGACTTCGCGGCGGCGCTGTCGCGCATGAGCGGACGCGCCGACGTGCTGCTGCGCATGGCGGGGTCCTTCGCCCAGCAACTCGGTGGCGCCGCGGACGAACTGGCGGCCCACCTGAGTCGAGGCGCACGTGAGGATGCCTCGCGGCAGATGCACACGCTCAAGGGGCTGGCCGCCACGCTGGGTGCGGTGGCCCTGGCCAAGCTGGCGGCCGAAGCCGAGAAGGCCCTGGGTGCACCGGCACAGCCTCAGGCCGACGCCACCTGGCCCATGCGGGTGCGTGAGGCGGCGCTGCGCACGCAGGCCGACCTGGCCGAGTTGTTGCCGCGCCTGCGCTTGGCCACGCAACCCGTTGCGACGGCTGCACCGGCGCCGGGTGGTCCGGACCTCGCGGCGCTGCGACCGCTGTTTGACAAGCTGGTGAACCTGCTCAAGGATATGGACATGTCGGCCACCGACGTCTACGCCGAGTTGCAGCAGGGCTTCGCCGCGGCGGCGCCAGAACCGCTGGCGGCTGTGGGCGAAGCCGTTGCCACACTCGATTTCGAACGCGCCCTGGCGCATTGCGATGCGCTGGCCCAGGCATGGATGACATGAAGATCCACCTGCCGGTGACGACCCCGCCGCGCCGGCCCCGCCTGTTGGTGGTCGACGACCAGCCCGCCAACGTGCAAACGTTGTACCAGGCACTGGCCGGCGACTACCAGGTGTTCATGGCCACGGGCGGCGAGCAGGCGCTCAAGGTGGCCCACGAGAAGCTGCCCGACCTGGTGCTGCTCGACGTGGTGATGCCCGGCATGGACGGCTACGAGGTCTGCCGCCGCCTGCGCGCCGACACGGCCACCGCCGACATCCCGGTGATCTTCGTCACCGCTCACAGCGGTGCCGACGACGAGGCCCGCGGTTTGGACGCCGGCGCGGTGGACTTCATCGCCAAGCCCATCCACCCGGCGATCGTGCGCGCCCGGGTGCGCACGCACCTCACGCTCAAGCAGCAGTCGGACCTGCTGCGCCAGATGGCCTTCATCGACGGCCTGACCGGCGTGTTCAACCGCCGCTACTTCGATGAGCACCTGCAGCAGGAGTGGGCCCGGTCGGCGCGCAATGGCACGCCGCTGGCGCTCATCCTGGCCGACATCGACGCCTTCAAGAAGTACAACGACCGCTACGGCCATCAGGCCGGCGACGACTGCCTGCGCCGGGTCGCCCATGCCCTGGCATTGGGCCTGAATCGCCCGGCGGACATGGTGGCGCGCTATGGCGGCGAGGAGTTCGCCTGCATCCTGCCCGAGACCGATGTGGCCGGCGCACAGGAACTGGCGCAGCGCCTGGGCGACCTGGTGCGCGCGCTCGCCATCGAGCATGCCGACGGCCCGGCCGGGCATGTGGTCACGATCAGCCTGGGCGTGGCCGGGCGGGGCGCACACCCGCCCGGGGTGTCGCTGGGCGCAGAGTCCGAACTCGTGGCCGCAGCCGACCGGCAGCTGTACCGGGCCAAGCACGAGGGCCGCGCCCGGGTCTGCGCCGAGCTGCCGCCAGCGGCCTGAGCGGCACGCCCAGGCTACCGCACCCGCACAAGCACCCGAGACTGGCGCGGGCTTCGAGCGGGCGTTACCCTTGCACCTGTGCCGTGTGCTCGGCGCCAACGCGGGGCCCCGGGCCCGCCGGCGCCGACGGGCTGTTTCGTCGACAGGAGGTGCCTCCATGCTGATCGCCATCTGGATCGTCGCTGCCGTGCTGCTGGCCCTGTGGTCCGCCGCCGGCTGGGGCTTGCATGCCTTGATGGTCGGCGGCGTTCAGTGGATGGGTGAGCTCGAGCCCTTGCTCGATCGCATCCCCCACAGCGAGTGGATCGAACGCTGGATGCCCGGCGCCATCGATGCCATCCGCATCACGCTGGACGTGATGCAACAGGTGCTGGGCTGGATGGGAGGGGCTGCGCCGACCCTGGTGTGGGTGGTCTGGGCGGTCGGCGCCATGCTGCTGCTGGGGCTGGCGCTGGTGCTCACGCTGGTGGTGGCACTGGTGCGCAAGAACATGCCGCCTGCGGCCGGCGCGTCGCCTGCGGCAGGAGCCCAACCGCTCGGCTGAAGCTGGCGCGCGCCTGCGGCGCCCGCCCCCGAGCGCCTATGGTGCCCGGGGTGATCAGTCCTTGATCAGATCCCGCGCAACTTGAACCGCTGCAGCTTGCCCGTTTGCGTGCGCGGCAGGCTGTCGACGAACGCCACGGCACGGGGGTACTTGTACGGCGCGATGGTGCGCTTGACGTGGTCCTGCAATTCGGCGGCCATTTCGGGCGTGGCTGCATGTCCCGCGCGCAACACCACATAGGCCTTGACGATGTGGCCGCGCTCTTCGTCGGGTACGCCGATCACGCCGCACTCGGCCACTGCCGGGTGCTGCATCAGCGCATCCTCCACTTCGGGGCTGGCGATGTTGTAGCCGGCCGAAACGATCATGTCGTCGGTGCGGGCCTGGAAGTGGAAGTAGCCGTCGGCATCGACGAGGTACGCATCGCCGGTGTAGTTCCAGCCCTGGCGTACATACTGGCGCTGGCGCTCGTCGGCCAGGTAGCGGCAGCCGGTGGGCCCTTGCACGCGCAGCCGGCCCACGGTGCCCGGCGGCACCGGCTGGTCGTCGTCGTCCACCACCTCGGCGCGGTAGCCCGGCACCGGCACGCCGGTGGCGCCGGCCCGGGCATGGGCTTCGTCGGCCGAGATGAAGATGTGCAGCATCTCGGTGGCGCCGATGCCGTCGATGATCTCGATGCCGGTGGCCTGCTTCCATTGCACGCGGGTGGCCGCGGGCAGCACCTCGCCGGCCGAGACACACTTGCGCAGCGGCGTGGCGCGCAGCTCGTCGCCGCGCGCGGCCAGCACGCGATAGCTCGTCGGCGCCGTGAACAGCACCGTGGCGCCGTGCTCTTTGATGCCCGCCAGCAGGTCGGGCGGGGTGGCGCGCGACAGCAGCACGGTGCTCGCACCCACTGCCATCGGAAACAGCAGCAACCCGCCCAGGCCGAAGGTGAAGGCCAGCGGCGGACTGCCGATGAAGACGTCGTCGGCCCGGGCACGCAGCACATGCGGCGGCCAGCACGCACATGCCGCCATCACGTCGCGGTGGAAGTGCATGGTGGCCTTGGGTACGCCGGTGGTGCCAGAGGTGAAGGCCAGCAGGCAGGTGTCGTCGGCAGCGGTGTCGACGGCGTCGAACGCGCTCGAATGGCGCGCCATCGCCGCCTCCAGCGCACTGGCCGCGCCGCCGAAGTCCAGCCGGTGCTTCAACACCGGCTGTGCGAGCGCGGCCTCGTCGAGCTCGGCGGCCAGCTCGGCATCGCACAGCGCATGGCTGACCTGGCCGATGCCGATGATGGCCGCAAGCTCGCGCGCGCGCAGCAGCGGCATGGTGGCCACGGCGATGCCGCCGGCCTTCATCACGGCGAACCAGCAGGCCGCCATCATCGGCGTGTTCGGCGCGCGCAGCAGCACCCGGTTGCCGGGCACGAGGCCCAGGTCGTGCACCAGCACGCGCGCCACCTGGTTGGAGCGGGCCTGCAAATCGGCGTAGGTCCAGCGCAGCCCGCCGGGCGCGCGGATGCACACGCGGTCGCCCCAGCCGCGTTCGATGGCGCGATCGAGCAGTTCACGCGCGCAGTTCAGTTGCGCGGGAAACCGCAGCTCGGGCAGCTCGAACAGGAACTGCGGCTGCGCCTGCGGCGGCGGCAGGCGGTCGCGGGCAAAGGTGTCGACATGGGCACTGGGCATGGCGTTCCTCCGGTCGGGGCCTGCGTACGCGTCAGTCGGGTCGCGGGCCTGCTGGCGCACCAGCGGCCAGCACCGCACGCTCACGCGCGAACAAGCCTTCCATCTGCGACTTGCCGGCCACATACGGGCGCGGCCAGGCCAGCTCGGTGTAGCCCAGTCGGGCGGCCTCGGTCAAGGTCCAGGCGGGGTTGGCCAGATGCGGCCGCGCCACGGCGCACAGGTCGGCGCGCCCAGCAGCGACGATGGCATTCACATGATCGGCCTCGCTGATCGCCCCCACCGCCATGGTGGCGATGCCCGCCTCCTGGCGGATGCGATCGGCAAACGGCGTCTGGTACATGCGGCCGTACACCGGCTGCTGCTTCGGGCTGACCTGCCCCGACGAGACGTCGATCAGGTCGACCCCCACGGCCTTGAAGGCACGAGCGATCTGCACCGCATCGTCGGGCGTGGTGCCGCCGTCCACCCAGTCGTGTGCCGAGATGCGCACCGACATCGGCAGGTGCTCGGGCCACGCCTCACGCATGGCACGGGCCACTTCCAGGGGATAGCGCAGGCGGTTGTCCAGCGAGCCGCCGTAGGCGTCGCCGCGCTGGTTGGTCAGGGGCGACAGGAAGGCCGACAGCAGGTAGCCGTGCGCCGCGTGCATCTCCAACCAGTCGAAGCCGGCGCGTGCGGCGCGCCGGGTGGCGGCGACGAACTCGTCGCGCACGCGCTGCATGTCCGCAAGCGTCATCGCCCGCGCCCAGTGGCTCACGCCCTCGAGGTACTGCTGGTCGCTGGCCGACAGCAGCGGCCAGTTCGGCTCGCCGCCGTCGTCGGGCAGCGGCAGGTCGGCACCGTCCCAGGCCCGGCGCGTCGAGCCCTTGGGGCCAGCATGGCCGAGTTGCAGCGCGGTACGGGCATCGGTGTGCGCATGCACCCAGCGCACGATGCGTGCCCAGGCGGCCTCCTGCTCGTCGTTCCACAGACCCGGGCAACCGGGGGTGATGCGGCCATCCGGGCTCGGCGCGGTCATCTCGGCGCACACCAGCGCTGCGCCACCCATCGCGCGCGCACCCAGATGCACCAGGTGGTACTCCCCCGGTATGCCATCGACGGCCATGTACTGGGCCATGGGCGAGACCACCACGCGGTTCTTCAGCTGGACCGAGCGCACCTGCCAGGGCGTGAACATCGGGGGCACCGCCGGCGCATCGGCGGGCCGCGCCACACCGGCGCGCGAAGCGAACCAGCGCTCGTAGCCCTCGAGCCAGCCACGGTCGCGCAGGCGCAGGTTCTCGTGACTGATGCGCTGGCTGCGCGTGAGCATCGAGTACATGAACTGCTCGGGCTCGAGCGTGTCGCAGTAGCGCTGACCGCACACCTCGAACCACTCCATCGCGTTCCACGCCGCGTTCTGCAGCCGCAGCACGTCCACGCGACGCAGCTCCTGATAACGCTGCAAGACCTCGGCCGCCTGCTTCGCGTCGTGCCCGGCGGCATCGAACTGGGCCGTGAGCTCGATGGCATCCTCGAGCGCGAGCTTGGTGCCCGAGCCGATGGCGAAGTGCGCGGTGTGCACGGCGTCGCCCATCAGCACCACCGGGCAGCGGCCGTTGTGGTGCCACCACTGCGCGCAGCTCACGCGCTGGAAGTTCAGCCAGGCCGAGCCGCGCAGGTGGCGGGCGTTGGTCATGAGCGGCGCGCCCTGCAGGTTGTCGGCAAACAGCCGTTCGCAGAAGGCGACCGATTGCGCCGCATCGAACCGGTCCAGCCCGTGGGCACGCCACACCGCTTCGGGGCACTCGACGATGAAGGTCGAGGTCTGTTCGTCGAACTTGTAGATGTGGGCCTGGAACCAACCGTGCTCGGTGCGCTGGAAGTCGAAGGTGAAGGCGTCGTACAGCCGGTTCGTGCCCAGCCAGATGTAGCGGTTGGGCCGGGTGACGATGTCGGGGCGGAACACCGCGGCATGGCGCTCGCGCACGCGAGAGTGGATGCCGTCGCTGGCGATGATGAGGTCGGCGTCGGGATACTCGTCATCGCCGCCGACCTCGCGCTCGAACTCCAGGCGCACGCCCAGCTCCTCGCAGCGCGCCTGAAGGATGTTGAGCAGCCGCTTGCGGCCGATGCCCACGAAGCCATGGCCGCCGCTGCGAATGACACGGCCCTTGAAGCGCAGCTCGATGTCGTCCCAGTGGTTGAACGCCTGCTCGATGGTGTCGGCGGTGACCGGGTCC
>Ga0154020_10002342_pt1 | contig 23070 bp, 19 predicted proteins | sample Klosneuvirus_201_FD_109709 | JGI IMG/M metagenome (GOLD analysis project Ga0154020, IMG submission 109709) | Active sludge microbial communities from wastewater, Klosterneuburg, Austria - Klosneuvirus_20160825_MG | ecosystem: Engineered > WWTP > Aerobic digester > Activated sludge | place...
GACCTGTTCGGGGCTCATCGCATGCGTCGAGTGCTGCGGCGCGCCCGGCGCGGTCAGCGGCGCGCACTCAAAGGGCGCCGCCGCCTTCAGGCTCGCGTCGACGAACACGACCCACTGGCGCCCCTCGAGATCCAGCGCGTGCTCGATCTGAAGCTGGAAGTCCGTCAAGAGCTCGACCTCGCCCCTATCGACCTCATCCCGCAGCGCCAGAGCGGCGCGCTCGATGAACTCGGGGCCCAGCGCGTCGTCGCCCCGGGACGGGTTGCCGATCCCGATCACCAGGAGCGGCGCGCGGCTCACCCCGGGCGCTCCGCGTCGCGGACGAGCCGCTGAACGAGCGCCCCCGAGGCATCGAGGATCTCCACCGACAGCGGCATCTTCCCCATGGCGTGGGTGGCGCAGGACAAGCATGGATCAAAGGCCCGGATGGCGACCTCGATGTGATTGAGCAACCCTTCGGTCGGCTCCTGACCGTCGAGGTAGCGGCGAGCGACCGCGCGGATCGCCTCGTTCATCGCCTGGTTGTTGTGCGTGGTGGAGACGATCAAGTTGCACATCGTCACCAGGTCGTGGTCGTCGACCTCGTAGTGGTGGATGAGCGTGCCCCGCGGCGCCTCGATGATGCCCACGGCCGTCTGCTGCCGCGGCCCGCTCGCCACCAGCTCCTCTCCCAGGAGCGCCGGGTCCGCCAGCAAGCCCTGGATGACCTCGGCGGCGTGGAGGAGCTCGATCATTCGAGCCGCGTGAAACGCGAGCGGCGCGTGGATGAGGGTGCCCGGTGAGCGCTCGAGGAGCTCCTGGCGCGCGGCCTCGGCCAAGGGAGTGCCGATCGCGTCGCAGTTTTGGATGCGGGCCAGGGGACCGACCTTGTACCAACCGTCCTCCGCCCCCCGCGACAGGATGAAGGGGAACTTCATGTAGCTCCAGGAGCGCACGTTCTCGCGCAGGTACGCGCCGTACTCCTGGCACTCCACCTGATCGAAGATCAGCGCTCCATCGGCGTCCCGCGCCCGCAGGACGCCGTCGTACAGATCGAGCTTCCCGTCCCGCCCGACCAGCGAGAGGAGGCTCGAGCGCACCGTGCCGAAGTGATCATAGAGATCGTGGTTCTGCCGATAGAGCGCGGAGGCGAGCTGGACCCCGCCGTGGGCCCAGCGGAGGACCTCGGGGAGCGCCACGAGCAGTTCGTCTCGCTCGGAGACCGTCAGGCGCTTGTTGACGCCGCCCGGGATCGAGCCGGTGCCGTGCACGCGCTTGCCCATGGTGATGCGAATGATCTCCTGCCCGTACTTGCGGAGCAGGATCCCCTGGCGCGCGATGTCCGGATAGGCGGCGAGCACGCCGACCACGTTGCGCTTCTGCAGGTCGCTCTCGAAGCCGAACAGCAGATCGGGCGATGCCAGGTGATAAAAGTGCAGCGCGTGCGACTGGAGGATCTGCCCGTAGTGCGCCAGCCTCCGAATCCGCTCGGCGGCCGCCGGGACCTTCGCCGCGCCCACGATGCTGTCGAGCGCCTTGGACGCCGCGAGGTGATGGCTCACCGGGCAGATCCCACAGAGGCGCTGCACCATGACCGGCACCTCCCAATACGGTCGGCCCTCGATGAAGCGCTCAAATCCGCGGAACTCGACGATGTGGAGGCGCACCTGATGCACCTTGTGCTCGTCGTCGAGCAGGATCGTCACCTTCCCATGGCCTTCGACCCGCGAGACTGGCTCGATGACGACGCGACGCAGCTTCTCGGGGTGGTCGGCGGTGTCGAGAGTAGAAGGCATACGCTTGCTCCGTGACTTCAATCGTAGCGGATGTGCTCAGGTCGAAGCGTCGGCGTACGCCCGGCGATGAGATCGGTCAGGAATTGCCAGAAGGCCTCGGCCGAGGGCGGGCAACCCGGGAGGAAGTAGTCGATCTTGACCACGTCGTGGAGCGGGTGGACCTGCTTGAGCGGGAGCGGCAGCTCGGGATCGTTGGGGATGAACCCGCGCTCGACGCCGTGACCCGTGAGGTAGACGTGCTGCAGGCACTCCCGAATATCCAGGTGATTGCGCTGCGCGGGCAGGCCCCCGTTGATCGCGCAGGCGCCCACGGCGACCAGGACCTTGCAGTGCGCCCGGAACTCTCGGAGCTTGTGCACGTTCTCCGCGTTGCACAGCCCTCCTTCGATGAGGCCGAGATCGCAGGGCCCGCAGCGCTTGATATCGGTCAGCGGAGAGGAGTCGAGCTCGATGAGCTCGAGGAGATCCACGAGGCGCTCGTCGATGTCGAGGAGCGACATATGACAGCCGAAGCACCCCGCGAGCGAGGTGGTGGCGACCCGGAGCTTCTTCCGCTCAGCCGACACCGCCGTCCTCCTCTGGCGCGGCGCCGCGGATCTCGTGGAGGGGGTGGCGATCGTACTTTCGCTGGCCGATCGGGACCTGAAAGCCGCGCCGCTTGGGCAAGATGACGCCGACCGGACAGACGCTCATCGCCTTGTCGGTCACCGCGAAGTTCGTATCGGCGAGCTGGCCGGACTCGGCGTTCACGATCAGGTGTTTGGTGATGCCGCGGCCCGAGAGCGAGAACACATCCTTGTGGTCGACCAGCGCGCTGGCGCGGACGCAGAGCTCACAGAGGATGCACCGGTTGAACTCCAGGAGGACCTCGGGGTGCGACGCGTCCAGGGGGCGACTCGGAAAGAGCGGGTTGTAGTGGGCCGAGGTCATGCCGAGCTCATAGGCCACCGCCTGCAAGGTGCAGCTGCCGCTGGCCTCGCACGACGGACAGAAGTGGTTGCCCTCGGTGAAGAGGAACTGCACCAGGCTCCGTCGCTCCTCGCGCAGCTCGTCAGTCTCGGATTCGACGACGTCGCCCGCGTGCGCCGGGGTCGTGCAGCTGGCCTGGGGGCGCCCGTTGACCTTCACCGTGCAGACCTTGCAGCTGCCGTGCGGCTTGAACTCGGGGTGAAAGCACAGGTACGGGATGTACTTTCCCGATGCCAGCGCGGCGGCGAGGACCGATTGCCCTTCTTCGAAGGGGATGTCCTCGCCGTCCAGCTGGAAGGTCCGCGCTTCGTCGTTCACGGCAGCTCCTCGCCCAGATGGGCCCCGGCGTCTTCGCGGGCCGTGGCCTCCCGGGCAGGCGCCAGCGCCTCGTCGAGATCGAAGGTCGGCAACACCTCGAGCGACTTCAGCCGGCGCGCAAAAGCAGGCCGAAACTTCGCAAGCGCATCGACCACCGGGCTCCCCGCGGTCGCCCCGAGGCCGCAGTGACTGGTCGCCTTCATCACCTGCGAGACCTTGGCCAGGTCCTTTAGATCGCGGCGGGAGCCTTGTCCGCTGGCGATGCGGTGCATCATGTTCGCGTTCAGCGTGGTGCCGACCCGGCAGGGGGTGCAAAAACCGCAGCTCTCGTGGGCGAAGAAGCGCGTGAAGTTATCCACCACGGCCAGGAGATCGCGGGTACCGCCGAACACCATGAACGCGCCCGCGCTGGGCACGTCCTCAAAGGCGATGCGCCGCGAGAACTCGCTGGCGGCCAGGAGCGTCCCCGAGGGTCCTCCGACCTGCACCGCTTGGGGATCGGTCGCGCCCGCGTCCTCGAGGACCTGCCGAACGCTGACCCCAAAGGCGTACTCGTAGATGCCGGGGCGAGCCACGTCGCCCGACACCGAGAGGATCTTGGTGCCCGGCGACTTGGGCGTGCCGACCGCGCGCAGAAACTCCGCCCCCTGCCTGGCGACGAAGGCAGCCGCCACCAAGGTCTCGACGTTGTTCACGACGGTCGGCTGCTCGAGATAGCCGTGGGTCACCGGAAAAGGCGGACGATTCCTAGGAATGCCCCGCTTTCCCTCCAGCGACTCGAGGAGCGCGGATTCTTCGCCGCACACGTAGGCGCCGGCGCCAATATGAAGCTCGACGTCGAAGGAGAAGCCGCTCCGGCCGCCCACGTCCTGCCCGAGCAGCCCCGCGCGACGCCGGGCCTCGAGCACGGCGAGGAGCGGCTCGACCAGGAAGGGATACTCAGCGCGCAGGTAGATCAGGCCCTTCGTGGCGCCCACCGCGAAGCCAGCGACGGTCATCCCTTCGATGATGAGATCGGCATGGTCGGAGAACAGGACGCGGTCCTTGAACGTGCCTGGCTCCCCTTCGTCGGCGTTGCAGACGATGTAGCGCGTGGGGCCAGGCGCAGCGGCGCAAGCAGCCCACTTGGCCCCGGTCGCGAAGCCGGCGCCGCCCCGTCCACGGAGGCCGGAGCGCGAGATCTCGGCGATGGTCTCGGCAGCGCCCCGGGCGATCGCCGCCTGGATCGCCTCGCCGGGCACCAGCGCGGTCGAGAGCAGCCGCTCGCGCTTCTCGACGTGGGAGTGGATGACGAAGAGGTTGTCCGGCCACTGGTCGACCGGCACCCCGCCGCGGATCAGCGAGGAGATCGCCCCGACGCGCGCCGGGGTCAGCCGGCCGATCGCCCGATCGTTCACCAGCATCGCGGGGCCTTGATCGCAGAGACCGGTGCAGCTCGTGGTCCCGATCGACAGCAAGCCGTCGCGGCTCACCTCCCCCGGCATCAGGTGGAAGGCGTCGAGCAGGCGTTGCCGGAGGGCCTGGCTCCCCGCCATCTCGTCGGTGATGTTGTCGCTGAACAAGACACGAAACCGCCCACGGGGCTCGGAGGAGAAGAAGGCGTAGAAGCCGACGACGCCCTCGACCCGGCCGCGCGGCACCCCCAAGGCGCGCGCCACCTCGGTGATGCGCTCCGGGGAGATATAGCCTTCGGCCGCGGTCACATCCCGGAGGATCTGGACCAGGCGAGAGGGGTCGCCGTGGTGGCGCGCCAAGAGCGCGGGGAGGTTCAGGGACATCGCGCCCGCCCCGGGCACCGCGTGGTTTTGCTCGCGGCGCTCACGCGGGGACGGTAGTCGGGCCGCAGCACCGATACAACTGGAGGCGGCGCGGTATATCAGCGCTCTCAGCCCCAACCCGGTCGCGGTACCGGTCCCGATTGCTTGTGCTTCAACGCCGCGAGAGCCCCTACGCGATCGAGGGCCGCGAGGTCGGGTTGGCGCGCGCGTCCCGCTCCGACTTGATTCGGGTCATCTCGGCCGCCGTCTCCTCCACCGCTCGACCAGAAGTGTCGATGATCGGCCAAGTGGGGTGGCGGGCGAAGAACTCGCGGCACCAGCGGAGCTCGCGCGCGATGTGCTCCCGCGCCGCGTACTCGGCGTCCGGCGGCAGACCGAGGTGCTTGAGGCGCTCGGAACGGACGCGGGCCAGCGAGTTGAGATCGATGATCAGGGCGTAGATCTTCTCCTGATCGATCTGAAAGAGCTCCGGCGGCGGCGGCACGTCCGGCACCAAGGGGACGTTGGCGACCTTGAGCCCCTTATGGGCCAGGTACATGGACAGCGGCGTCTTGCAGGTGCGGGAGAGGCCGATCAGCACCATGTCCGCGCGGTGCAGGTTATGGGGGGCCTGGCCATCGTCGTTCTTGACCGCGAACTCCACCGCCTCGATCCGCTTGAAGTAGTCCTCGTCGAGCTGGTGCTGGATACCGGGCGCGAGCAGCGGGGAGGCGCCGAGGTAGCTCGCGAGGCGCACGACCAGTGAGCCGATCAGGTCGACGGCCTCGACCTCCAGCTCCTTGGCCAAGCTGAGGATGTGCTCGCGGTGCTCGGGGTCGATCACCGTAAACAGCACAAAGCCCCCGACTTTCGCCGCGCGCTCCATGACCTCCCGGATCTCGATCTTGGATCGCACCCGCGTGAAGCTCTTGGTCTCCACCTCGATGGAGCGAAACTGCGTCAGCGCGGCCGAGGCCACCTTCTCGGCGGTCTCGCCCGTTCCGTCAGCCAAAATGAAGACATGCTTCGTACCTGAGCCCATGGACTCTGGCGGTCTACGACCGTTCTCATGCTTGCGCAATCCCCAGCCCTCTCCTACGATTCCGGGGCCCATGAACCGCCCCTGTTTTTCCCGGCACACCCTCCCGCTCGCGCTGCTCCTCCTCGCGCTGGCCCTGCCCACCTCGGCCTTCGCCATGGACGGGCTCTACGCCGGCCTGAGCTTCGGCTACGGCTCCTTCACCGGCAGCCGGTTGATCGTCACCGACGATGGCCGTGACCGCCCGGTCACCGACGCCGGGATTTGCTGTCCCAAAGGCGGCATCGCCACCGAGCTGAGGCTCGGCTACGCGATCGTCGGGATCGTGGCCCCCGAGTTCTCTTTCTCGGCCCACGGCTGGGATCTCGGCAGCAAGGCCGGCGGCACCGGCTTCATCGGCGGTGGCCTACGGCTCTACCCTATCGGCCTCATCGATAAGCTCGGTCTAGACGTCAAAGACTTTCCCATCGACGTCAGCGTCGCCGGAAACATGGGCTACAACCTGGTCGGCAAGGACTTCGCGTACACCGGGCTGTTCTTCGGGCTCGATCTGACGGTCGAGTACATCGTGGCCGAGGTCTTCTCCACCGGCTTCCGCGTCGGATGGGCCTTACCGTCGTACTCCGCCTTCGCGTACACCGACTACAACAACAGCCTGGGCCGCTGCCTCGACACCAATGGCAGCCAGGATCCCAACCAGATCCCCTTCAAGAAAGGCACCCAGGCCTGCTCGGGTGGATCGGGTCCGTCGACGAGCTACCTCGACGTCCAGCTCACCGCGACCTTCCACTTTCAGCTCTTCAACTAGCCGCGCTCATGGATGAGGCACGTCGCGTCCTCGGAGCCGTGCCTGACCCTCCTCCCCGCGGTCCCCTGGTCCTCTTCGTCCGGCGGCTGATCCGCGAGGCGCTGCTGATCCCCATCTTGGTGCTCGATCTAGGGCGACGGGCCGGGGCCTATTTGCTGCGCAGCGAGTATCGCCTCGGCGGCGCCTGCCATCGGCGCGGGGCCTGCTGCCACCACATCCTCCTCGAGTGGACGCCCCTGTTCGATCGCTTCCCGATCCTCGCGCGGGTGGTGCTGTGGAAGTACACCCGGCTCCACCACTTCTACGACAAAGGCTATACCTGGGAGGTCGAGGACGGCCTGATGGCGCGCGTCTTGGGCTGTCACGCGCTCCGCCCGGATGGGCAGTGCGGGGACTATCGGCTGCGGCCGCTGGTCTGCCGCACGTACCCCGAGGTCCCGTTGATCGGGAAGCCGATGCTCCTCAAGGGCTGCGGCTTCAAGTTCGAGCGGCGCGACGGGCGCGGCGAGCCCGACCCCGACGGGTTGGTCCGGATCGGGCGTCCCAAGCGCGTGGAGTGAAGCGATCGTCCCCCCGGATAGCGGGCCACGATACCTGGAGTAGGCCGGCCGCAGGTGCCGCCAGGAGTCGGCTCGGCAGCTCCGCTTTTCCCGCGGCTGTGACTGGCATGAGGGCTGCCTCTACTACCTTCCATGCGCCTCCTGCCCGACGCGGTGAGCATTCCCCTTCCAGACCTGGGCCCGGCGACGCTCGTGTCCCCCGAGCCGGCGACTCCATCAGCGTTCCTTGCGGAGCCGTCGGGTAAGCATCGACATCGGCTGGGAGATGTGCCGAGCGCGAGCCCCCCGAGCTTCTCGATCGTGGCCACCTACCCGTCGCCCAAGTCGAGCTCAGCCGCGGCGCGTCCCCTGGCCCAAGGGCTGGCCTTGCACCTGAGCCACGACGTGGAGGGCGCCCTAGCCGCCTATGAGAGGGCCGAGGCCGCCTTGAGCAAGGAAGCCAAGGTCGATCTTGCGCCGCTGTTTGTCCTCTCCACGCTCTTGGACTTTGAGGTCACCGACCAAAAGCGCACCGAGCTCTACCGTAACCTCAACAAAGACCAACAAGGCCTGGCGCTGAAGATCTTGAACCGGCGGGGGCTGGCCTACCTGGACGACGGAGAGCTCGAGACGGCGCGGGTGGCCTTCGAGGCGGCGCAGACCTTGAGCAGGCGCTACGCTCCGGCGCTCTACAACCTGGCCTGCTTGACCGCCAAGGACGACCTCGAACAGGAGCCCTACGCGGCGGTCACCCGCGATCGCCGGGCGCTGAACGCGCTCAGCAGCGCCATCCACCAAGACGGACCCTTCTTCATCAAGTTGGCGAGCGCGGATCCGGACCTCAACGGCCTGCGCGATCACCCGCGCTATCGCCGGATCATGGGGCTCCCACCGCCACCGCCCGGACCACCCCGCCCGGTCGGCTTGGCGACGCACCTGCCCGCGCCGGGCTCGGCCGCCCGGGCACAGATCGACCAGGCCTTCGCGCGCGACCTGGACCACGACTCCCACCAGGCGATCGAGCTCCTCGATCAGGCCATCCCAGCGCTCGGAGCGGAGATCGCGGCCGCTCTGCCGGGGCTCGATCCGCTGGCCAAAGCCGTGCTCGCGGATGGGTCCCGCATCGGCATCTACGGGGTGCTAGAGAAGCGGGGCCTCGGCGCACTGCCGCCCGAGTTGCAGGACACCGCGCTGATGTTCTTCAACCGCCTGGCCCTCGCCTACCAGCACGAGGGCGACACCTTCATGGCCGATTCCTATTTGAAGTGGGCGCTGGTGCTGCGCCCCGAGTACCCGCCCGCTGCCTACAATCAGGCCTGCCTGGCGTCGGAGGAGGCGAAGTTCCTGCCGGCCGAGCATGCCGCCGAGCTCAAGGGACCTGCGCTGGCCAAGATCGACGCCTTGATCGCCCAGGACACCGGCCTCTTTGGACCGCTGGCCAAGCAAGACCGCGACCTCCACTAGAGCGCCGAACCGCTAATCAGACCGGCTGCGGCCGAAGATGCCGTCATTCCTGGGCCGAACCTGCCGCTCCGCTCCTCGGAGTACATCGAGTACGCCTCCGGTGCTCGCGTCACGTTTGGCCCGTGAATTTAGGCCTCTTCGCCCTCGCTACGGTCCGATTAGCGGTTCGGCGCTCTAGGTGCGCTACTCGCCCCCCTTGAGCAGTTCCAGCACCGGATCGTTGTCTTTGGCGCCGCCCTTCTTGGGCTCGGAGCGCGGCTCGCGCGACGCCGCTTGGCCCCCGGGCCCGCCGGCCTCCCGACGCGTAGGCATCCCTTGGATCTCGGTCGTGTTGCGGGAGGCGAAGGTGCGGAAGAACGCGTTTCCGTCCATCCCCGGGCGCATCCCCGTGATGCGCTGGCGGACCTCGAGCACCACGCTGGGCCCGTCGGCGCGCGGCTGGATCGAGACCTTGGACACCATGCGCGAAGGCTTCTCGACCTCGAAGACCGAGATGGTCGTCGTGCCGTCGGAGGTGATCGGCGAGAGGTGGATCGCCGAGCCGCGGATCTCGTAGGCGCCGACCAACACCTGACCATCGAGCACGGCGCAGGTGCTCAGGAAGCGGAAGGCGTGGTTGGGCGAGAACTCCCAAATCCCGTAGGCGAAGCGGCAGGTCTGGATCCCGGCCAAGAGCGCCGGGGGGTTCGGCGGATCGATCGCCAAGACCTCGGGCAGGCCCTCGGCGACGATGGTGAGGCCCTCGCTGTTGACCTTGTTGAACAGCGGCAAGTCGGGCGTCTCATCGGGCACGGCGGCGAGCGAGGGCTTGATCTCCACCGGCGCGGTAGAGTTCGGGGAGGAGACCGCGGGGCGCGCGCCGGGCTCGTCGTCGAAGTAGTCCGAGTTCACGAGGATCAACGCCAGCGCCCCGAGGCCCAGACCGAGGCCGATCACCACGCGCTGGGCGGCCTTCTCGGCGCGCTGGTCGCGATCTCGGCGCCGCTGCTTCTGGCTCTTTTGGGCCAGGTCCGTGCTGGTAGGAGGGCGCGCCGGGCCGGTCGCCGGTGGGGCGCTCTCCATGACCCGGGTGCCGTCAGGTGGTGCCGGGCCCTCGGCGGGGTCGGCGGGCGCGCGGTAGGCCGGAACTCGGCGCGCGTCATAGGATTCCTCGCGTACAGCCGTCGCGCCACCCTCGCCCTCGGCCGGGCGATCGTCGTGGCCTTTGACCATGGCGCGGGTCGGATCGGGATCGGCCACCGCGCTGAATCCTACCTGAGCGGCGTCGTGCCTGCTCTTGACAGAACGACCGATCGTGCTTTTTACTGATCCCATGCGGCTCCAAGACGGTAAGGCGCACCCCACCAAGGGCGAGGCGACCCGCGGCGCGATCATCGACCGCGCCCTGGTGCAGGCCCTAGAGGTCGGCCTGGAGGGCATCTCGCTCGGCGTCTTGGCCCACAGCTTGGACCTCTCCAAGAGCGGCCTCTTCGCTCACTTCAAGTCCAAGGAGGTGCTGCAGCTGGCCGTCCTCGAGGAGGCGATCGAGCGCTTCACCGACCAGGTGATCACGCCGGCCCTCGGCAAGCCCCGGGGAGAGCCCCGGGTGCGGGCGCTGCTCGAGAACCAGGTGGAGTGGGTGCTGGCCAATGGGGGCTGCTTCTTCATGGCCATGGTGCAGGAGTATGACGACCGCCCGGGGCCGATCCGGGAGCGCTTGGTGCAATCTCAGCGCGATTGGCGCGAGGTGATCGCCAGAGCCGTGAGCCTGGCGATGCGCGAGCGCCACTTCGCCGGGACCGTGGATCCCGAGCAGTTCGCCTTCGAGCTGGTCGGGATCGGCACCTCCTTTCAACAAGCCCACAAGCTCTTGAACGATCCGAGCGCCAAGGCGCGCGCGCTCAGGGCCATCGACCGCTTGATCGAGGACGCCCACCCCAAGAAACGAAGCTGATAGAACCCGGCCGCCGGCGGAGCGCTGCGACGCGGCCTACAAAAAAGCACGATCGGTCGTGCCATAAAGGAGCCCTATGGTCGCCACCCAGATGCCTGAACCCAAGAGCCACGCCCCCGCCGCGCTCCGCGCCGAGCCCGGCCAGCAGCGGCCAGCCACCCGCCGGCCCAAGAACCCGGTCCCGGCGGCCCTGCGCTACGGCCTCTCCGCGCTGTCGCGGATCTCGACCGACGCCGCGGCGGCGCTGACCGAGCAGATCTTCTTCGCGCCTCCGAGGCCCTCGCTCAGCCAAGCGGTCATCGACGAGCTCGATCGCGGCCAGCGCCTCCCGGTCAAGGTCGACGGGCACCCGCTCGCCGCCTGGAGCTATGGCTCAGGCCCGACGGTGGTGCTCATGCATGGCTGGGGGGGCTACGCCGGACAGCTCTACGGCTTCATCAGCCCGCTCCTGACCGCGGGCCTCCGGGTCGTGGCGCTCGACGCGCAGAGCCATGGCCTCTCTCGGCCGAAGCGGCGAGGCCTGCGAAGGGCCAGCTTCCTCGACTTCGCGCAGGGGCTGCGGGCGCTCGAGGCCTTGGTCGGTCCCTTTCACGGCATCGTCGCGCACTCCGGCGGCGCGACCGCCACGGGCTTGGCCCTCGCGCGCGGCATGCAGGTCGATCGCGCGGTGCTGATCGCGCCGATGGCCCGCCCCGAACGCTACGCCGAGCGCTTTGGCCAAGCTTTGGGCCTCTCCGAAGCGGTCGATCGGCGCTGGAAGGCGCGGGCCGTCGGGCACCTCAAGCTCCGGTGGGACGATCTCGATTTGACCCTGGCGGGGATGCGCTCGCGGTTGCCCCGGGCCCTGGTGATCCACGACCGCGAGGATCGCGAGGTGCCGTGGACCGACGGGCGAGCGATCGCAGAGGCCTGGCCGGGGACAGAGCTGGTGTTGACCGCGGGGCTGGGGCATCGGCGGCTATTGGCAGAGGAGGAGGTGATCCGGAGGGCGATGGAGTTTCTGCGGATCTGACCCAGCGGCCCGACGAGTCGCGAGGGCGGGTGTCCGGCATTGGAGACACGGGCTCGGCGTATCCGAACAGGAGGCGTCTCGGACGGGCCGCGCGTCTTCGCGCGAAGTGGCTGGCGCGCGAAGCGCGACTGGTGCCACTCGGACAGAATGCCCACGCCGGCAGTAAGCACGGAGGAACAAATGCCCTACAGTCCTAAGTGAACGGCATCGCCCCCAGGGCCTCCCGCAGCGCCTGCGCGAGCAGCTCCGCCACCGCCCGCACGCGCGGGATGTCGAGCGCGGACTTGGCCGCCACCAGGTGAATGGCCGAGCGCGAGTGGGGGCCGAGATCGATGTCGAGGCGCCTCCTATCGTTGTCACGGCTGAAGCGGTGCTTCACGTCTCCCAGGACCATCGCGCCAACGCCAGCGTCGAGCGCGCTGAGCTGCACCAGGTAGTCGTCGGCGGTGAAGATGGGCGTGAAGCCGGGGATGGCGGCCTCGAGCTCGGGGTTGGGCGTCGTCTGGTGAAAGGGCGGCGCCCAGGCGATCCAGTCGAGGTCGGCCAGGGCCGGCTTCTTCGGGAGCTTCTTTGGGTAGCGCTTGCTGACGTAGACGCCGACGGTGTGCTCGAGCGTCTCGACCGTCACCAGATCAGGCGTATTCGGCTTACGCATCCGCAGCGCGAGGTCGGCCTCGCCCCGCCCCAGATCGAGGTAGTGGGTGGAGGCGAGCAGCTCGATGCGGATCTTGGGGAGCTTCTCCCGCACCCAGGCGGCGAAGGGCGCGCCCACCTCGAAGGCCACCCCCGGCGCGGCGGTGACCCGAACGATGCCCTCGGGGGCGCGCTCAGCGCTCGAAGCGGCGCGCGAGACCTCCCCCGCCCACTCGGCCATCTTCCGCGCGGGGGCCACCAGCCGCTCGCCAGCGGCGCTCAAGCTGGCTCCGGTCGCGGCGCGCAGGAAGAGCCGCGCTCCGATGCGGTATTCGAGGTCGGCGATGTGCCGGCTCACCGTGGGCTGACCCACCGAGAGGCGGCGCGCGGCGGCGCTGATGCTGCCGGTCTCGGCCACCGCCAGGAACACGCGAATATCGGCCCAATCGACGTCCATCCCGGGGATATACAATTTTGGATATCGTCATGCCAACATCGTTCTTTTACATCCGATTATGGATGGCTAGGGTGGGCCCATGAACAACACGGCACTTTCGCTCTCCGCCCTGTTTCTCACGGCCGCGCTGGGCTGCGCGGCCAGCACCCATCCGGCGCAGCCCTCCACCCTGGGGGTCGCCCGGCCGGCCAGCGCGCTCCTAGCGGTGATCGACCAGCCGGGGCCCGTCGAGCTCACGACGGTCGCCTCGGCAGACTGGGTCGTGCCGCTCGAGGGGCTCATCAACCTCGAGCACGAGAAGGCCAAGGCGGCCGGGCTCGAGGATCGCCCCGAGCCGATCCAGATCTTCTTTCACGTGCTCAAGCATCCGAGCGCCGGGACCTTCCTGGTCGATACCGGCGTGCAAAAGGCGCTCAAGTACGATCCGGATCGCTCGATCATCCGGGGGCTCGTCGCCGCCGCCATGCACCGGGACGAGGTCAAGGTGAGCGCGGCGCTCGGGGACTGGCTGGCCGAACAACAGGTCAAGCTCAGCGGAGTGATGCTGACGCACCTGCACCTCGACCACGTCTTGGGCCTCCCCGATGTCGAGAAGGGCGTCCCGATCTACATCGGTCCGAACGAGGTTGATGAGACGAAGTTCATGAACGTGTTCACCCAGGGGCCGATCGACGAGGCGCTCGACGGACACGCGGCGCTCTCGAGCTGGCAGTTTCAGGCCGACGCCGATGGCCGCTTTGAAGGCGTGATCGATGTCTTTGGAGACGGCAGCGTCTGGGCGATCTGGGTCCCCGGGCACACGCCCGGCAGCACCGCCTACCTGGTCCGCACCACCAAGGGCCCGGTGCTCCTGGCCGGCGACGCCTGCCACACCGCCTGGGGCTGGGATCATGGCGTCGAGCCCGGCAAGTTCTCGACTGATCAGGCCGCGAGCAAGCGAGAGCTCGATAAGCTCCTGGCGCTGGTGGCGGAGCACCCGGCGATCGAGGTGCGGCTCGGACACCAGGCGCACGGAAGCCCCGCTGTCGCTGCGATACCCGAGCGGTAGGGCGGAGCGGTTTTGCGTCTACGTCTACGGAGGTCGAGGTCCAGGTCCACGTCCAGGTCCAGGTCCACGAAGAGAGGGTCGCGACTTCTACGGACGCAGCTCGACTGCCGCCAGGAACGCCCGAGGAGGATCGCGTAGAGCGAAGCGGTCGCGCCCGCAGGCGGCTTCACCCCGCCGACAACGGGCCGAGGCCCGCTCATGCCGCGGGCGCCTCGGCCAGGCTGGGGGCCTTGGCTCTGCGCCGCAGCACCACGAACAACGCGAGCCCGGCCAAGAACAGCGGGATCGACAGCACCTGAGACGTCGAGAGCGCCCCGAAGCTGCCGCGGTCCAGATCTCCGCGGAACAGCTCCGTCCCAAAACGAAGCGCTGCGTACGCCATGAGCAGGCTCGAGAGGCCCTCGCCATCGAAGCTCCGACGCGGGAAGCGGACCCACAAGGCCGCGAAGAGCAAGAGCGCGATGAGCGCGTCGTACAGCTGCGTCGGATGCACCGGGACCTGGGTGGTCGTGAACTGGATCGCCCACGGCAGATCGCTCGGGCGGCCGTGACAGCAGCCGGCGAAGAAGCAGCCGATGCGGCCCATCACGGCCCCCGCGGCGATCGCCGGCGCGAAGGCGTCGACCCACAGCCAGGCCGCCAGCTCGGGACGCCGGCGAAAATAGACGATCGCCGTCAGGAGCGCGCCGATGAAGCCCCCGTACCAGACGTAGCCGGCCTCGGTGATGCGCGCCCAGTGCCAAGGATCATGGGCCAAGAGATCGAGCACGCCGGTGGTCACCCCGCCTTCGGGAGTCTTGTGGCCCGGGGCCTCGAAGAGGACGTGCCCCAGCTTCGCCCCGAGCATGGAGGCCATCACCATCACCAAGAACAGATCCCAGGCCTGGGGTCGGGAGAGGCCGCCTTGCGCTGCCGGGATGGGCGTGCGCGGGACCTGCCGAAACACCACATAGAGCGCGGTGCAAAAACCCAGCGCCATGAAGACGGCGAAGCTGGGGACCTCGACGCCGAAGAGCTCAAAGAGGACCGGTCTCATAGCTCCTGCTCTTCTCTCTTTCGCACCAAGATCTCTCGCCCGCCAAGGACGCCAACAAAGATCGAGTCGTTGAGCTTCCGGACCCAGGGCCGATCCAGCACCGAGGACAGCGAATAGCGGCGGATGGGGGCCAAGCTGCCCGTGACCACCGTCCCCAGGATCGGCTGGGTCACGAGGAGCCAAACGCGCGGAAAGGGGACCCAAGTGCGGTCCCACACGAAGTCGAGGGCCATCAGGTTCTGGCGGATCGAGACCACCACGCCCTTGAGGCGCACGCCCGCGACCGTCCCGGCCAGCGTGCCGGCGTAGGTGTTGAGCTGCCCCCGCGTCTCCTGGAGCTGACTGTCCTCGCCTTTGGGATCGAGGGAGTCGATCAAGCGGACCAGGAGGGCCTGACCGATCTTGGTGAGGTCGAGGTAGCCGTTGAGGGTCCGATCGCGGAAGTCGACGCGCAGATCGAGGTTGCCCGAGGCCAGATAGTTGGACCGCACGCCGGGGTCGGTCTCGCGGGCCCGGCCGAGCGCGTCGGCTACCGGGTCGTCCAGGTTCAGGTCGGTGATCGTCGCGCGGAGGCGGCTCCGGATCTGCCCCGGGCCGGCGATCTGCAGGGCCAAATCCCCGAACACGTCGCCGCCCCACACCCGCATGGCGAAGCGGTCGAGGCGGATGAGGCCCGAAGCATAGGCGATGTCCATGGCGATCGCCTCGATGGTCTGGGTGCCATAGACCAGCTTATCGACGGTGAGCCCGGCGGCCTGGGTATAGTAGGGCCGCAGCGACTCGTAGTCGGCCGTGCGGGGCGCCTTCACCAGCACGTCGGACTCGTCGGCCAAGGGGCGCGCCTCGCGGAGGATGGTGCCGGTGAGCTCGGCCAAACGCGCCTGGAGCTCGGTGAAGGGCCCGAGCACGGGGTCTTGGCGATCGATGGCGGTGAGCAAGGTGTCGTCCGGGACCGGGATCACCACGGACTGGGAGACTGGGAGCCGCCCGCTGGCGCCCTCGACCGAGATGCCGGGCACGCTGTAGCCCACGCGCTTCAGGTTGAGCGCGCCGTCGAAGCTGATCTCCTGATCGCTCGGAGAAGCTAGGCCGAGGTGCAGCGCCAGCCCGCCGCTCAAGCCAGAGACCGCGGCTACTTGCTCGGGGGCCACCACCGCCAGCGTGGGGCTGAGCTTGCCGAGGTCGAGCTCGAGATCGGAGCTGAGCACCGGCCGCAGCACGCCGAAGCGCCTCCGCTCCAGGCGCCCCTTGGCGTTGAGAGACAAGCCCGCCGCGGGCGCCGAGACGAACAAGCGGCGGATCTGCACGTCGCCGTAGGGCGCGAAGACCGCGTCGAGGACGAACCGCGAGCGGTCGAGCGCCGCCTGCTTGGTTGCCATGCTGAGCAAGCGACCGAGGCCGATCGCGCTGGTGACCGACCACAGGCCATCCTTGAGGCCGGCGCCCAGCGAGACCTCGACGCCTTCGGCGCGCCGCTCCAGATCCTGGTAAGCCGCCACCCGCAGATCAGAGGACAGCTCGAGCTTCCCCCGCGAGAGTCCAAAGTCGACCCGACCGTCGAGGTCGGTGAGCGCTAGATCCGTCAGCGCCGCGTGGATGTGGGCGGCTTGCACCGAGAGGTCGACGTTGATCGGGGGATCTTCGATGCTGGCCAAGAACCGCTCTGCGCCGAGCCAGCGGCCCTTGGCCCGCGCCGAGAGGGCCAGCGCGCCGGAGGCCGAGCGCAGGGTACCCAGGGCCTGGATCTCGGGGCGCGCGCTGAGCTTGGCCAGATCGGTGGGCTCGAGCTCGACGCGGAGATCGAAGAGCGGCGCCGCGCTCCACAGCTGCGCGGCCGTGCCTGAGCCTTGGAGGGTGATCAGATCCGCCACCCGCAGGCGCAGCTTCTCGAGCTCCGCTTTGGCCTCCAGGGGACGGGCGTGCACCACCACCTCGAGGCCCATCGGGGCATGCAGGGTCCCGGCCGCGCCCAAGTCCAGCTCGGCGTCCAAGACCTCGAGGCGCACGGCGACGCGCGCGTCGGCGGCCATCTTCTCGGGGGGCGCGCTGAGATCGAGGCGGCCAGCGCTGAGCGACGACGTGAGCTCGACCTTCGCCAGCTTGGTGCCCGAAGCGACCAGGGCCGCGCTCCGCAGACCGAGCTCGGCGCGGACGTCGAAGGGCCTGGGGAGCCGCGGATCGCCGCTGGTCGCGTCGAGGGCGAGGCTGAGATCTTGGGCCTTCACCGCGCCCGCCTGGATGGTCTTGCCGCTCACGCTCAGCTTGGCGTGGATCGGGCGGCGCGCGGCCTCGAGCAGTCGATCGAGCTCGGCCTCGAGCGTGAGGCCCAAGGAGGCCAGCGAGATCGCGCTGGTCCCGGTGCCCACCCGGGCGCGCTCGGCGGAGCAGCGGACGCGGGCCTTGATCGGCTCGTCCTCCGGGCGGGTGGTCGCGAGCACGTCGCGGCCGCTCAGCTCGGCTTTGACGCCGAGCTGCCCGAGCTCCAGGCCGGCCGCGCGGATGTCGAAGAGATCCACGGACACCGTGGCCGAGGAGGCCCCGAGCGCGGGGTAGTCGAGCGCCGCCACCGCGGCGTCGAGGCCGAGCAATGCGCGTTCCACGCTGTTTTTCTCGAAAGAAGTGCGGCCGCCTTGAAACTGAGCGTGGAGGACTAAGGGACCGGCGGAGCTCCGCTCGGCGCGGAGTTGACCGCCGAGGGGGCTGAGGCTGAGCGCCCGGGCCGGCCAGCGGGCGCTGAGCTGATCGAGCGAGAGCCCCAGGTCGATCACCCGCGGGTTACGCGCGATCAGCTCGGGGAGGGTCCCCTCGAGGCGCTCGAGGGAGAGCTTCGCGCGACCGGACGCTTCTAGCCCGGGGGCGAAGGCCGCGAGCAGCGGGCCGAGCCGCTCGAGATCGACGTCGAGGGTGGGTCCGCGCAGGCTGAGCACGCCGGGGCCCTTGGCCGTTAGACCCACGAGATCTTGGAGCAAGGCCGGGTCTACGCCGACCGCGCCGAGCGCCCGCGCCAGACCATCGACGCTGAGGGCGAAGGCGAGCAGCGGGCGCTGCTGGTGAGACAGCGCGAGGCGCGACAGCTCCGCGCGATCCTCGCTGAGGTTGAGCGCGAGATCGATCCGAAGATCCAGGGGCTCAGCCGGCAAAGGCATCGGCGCCGCCAACCGCCGCGGATCGAGCCCCATTGTGAGCGACAGCTGCGCGCGCTCCCCGCGGAGCCCGCGCGCGGTGGCGGCCGAGACCGTGAGATCCAGCGCGAGATCGAGGTTCGTGTCGACGTCGGCCGCGGGCGAGTGGAAGGTGATCGCAGATCCCTTGGGCCGGGCCAGGCGGAGGCGAGCCGCCGCGCGCTCGGGCGTGATCGAGGCCGTGAGGATCAACGACAGGCCGTCCGCGCTCAGCGTAGGTCCCTCGCCGACCAGCTCCACCGCCAGATCTTCAATGCCGACGCGCTGGGCCAAGAAGCTGAGCGGGAGCACCGGCTGTTCGGGGTCGAAGAAGGGGCCCGGCGCGCGCGGCTCGGGCGGCTGGGGCTCGGGCTCGCTCGGCGCTAGGTGCTGCAGGATCGCGTCGATGTTGCGCACCCCGTGGGCCGTCTCGACCACGATCTTCGGCGCCTCGATCAGCGCGCGGTGGAGGACCACGCGGTCCCTCGAGAGATCGTAGGCGAGCTCGACCCGGCGCACGCAGAGCACGTCGCGGGAGAAGCCCGGCGGCGGCCCGACACAGATCGCGTCGAGCGTCAGCCCGTGGAGCAGATCGAGCCGGAGGTGGCCAATCCGAACCTCGGCGCCGAGGAGCTGGCCCAGCTCTCGCTGGGCGAGCTCGCGCACCTTCGCCTCCGGCAGCCAGTGCTGCACCGTCAGGAGCAGCCCCACGGTGAGCGCGAGCACCAAGAGAACGGACCCGGCGAGCACGAGGAGCAGCGTGCGGAAGATCCGCCTCTTCTTCCTGGGCTTCGGCGGAGGGTCGGGCAGCACCGGAGCCCTGTTTCTACCGCAACGAGCCGCAAAGTCGATCTCAGGGAATGGGCCGCTGGTTTGACCGCCACGCGGGTGCGTGTGAATCTTCCGCCGCCCCGAACGTCGGGGACGAGACGGGAACGCGGAACATGAAGCCTTCGACCATCGATTCAGCCACCCGCGGCGCGCTCCTCGCCGCCGCTCTCCTCGGCATCGCCTGTGAGCCGGTCAGCGGAAGCAACCCCGACGCGGGCGGTAACCCTAACTGCCCCGCCCTGGTCACCGCCGAGATCACCTGCACTTCGCCGGCCTGCAGCGCCGCCACCGGCACCAAGACCTTCGCGCAGGCCGAGCTGAAGTCCTCGGTCGCCAAGGACTGGGTGGTGATCTCGCTGGCGACCAATGAGGTCTCGGCCGCCGAGGTCAACGTGGACTACCAAAGCGCGGTGGCGGGGGGGCTCAGCCCAGGCCGCCTCGGTCGCGCCCCGGCATCGCCGAGCTACAACGCGGAGGATCAGGTTCGCCTGGAGCGCCTCCGCTCCGAGGCCAGGCTGCGGGCGGCAGAGCTGCGCGGCCCGGCCAGTGGACCGCTGATGGGTACCGCCGTGCGCGGCGTGGATCTCCTCCCTCCGGGCGTCAAAAAGCAGCAGACGACCTGCACCGCGGACGCGCCCAAGACCTGCGGCGCGACCTCGCTTTGCGTGATCCCCGAAGGCATGAGCAGCGGCACCTGCGAGTCCGTCCTGCACCTCAAGTTCAAGCTCAGCGAGCCCGCCGTCACGATGGTGAACGCGCCGGTGAAGAAGGTGGGCGAGCTGGTGGCGATCGTGGTGGACGAAGCGGACGCGGCCTCGGTCTCCGACGCCGACGCGACCGAGCTGGTCCGCCGCTTCGACAAACACATCGGCCCCCTCGACCATCAGCTCTTCGGAGAGCCCAAGAAGGCCGGAAAAGACCGGGACGGCAACGGGGTGGTCATCGTCTTCGTGACCCGGCGGCTCCCCGCTGCGCTCCCGGGCGTGGTGGGCATCTTCTTCAAGGACGATCTGCGGAGCACCGCCGAGGCCGCTCACTCCAACGCCGCCGACCTGCTGTACGTCGCGCCGCCCGGAGGCGCGATCACGCTGGACTCGCTCAGCGGCACCTTGGCCCATGAGTACGAGCACCTGATCAGCTTCTACGCCAAGGTCTTGACCCAGCAGTCCGACCAAGAGGAGACCTGGCTCGACGAAGGCCTCGCGACCTTCGCCGAGGACGTCAGCGGCTATGGGCGCGACGCCTTCGGGAACGTGAAGCTCTTCCTCGACACCCCGGGCTCGGTCTCCTTGAACGGCAACGGCATCGGCCTCAGCGGCCCGGACAGCCTGGAGCGCCGGGGCTACGCGGCCCTCCTCAGCCGCTACATCTTCGAGCAAAAAGGAGGCGCCGAGTTCCCCTCCGATGGCATGAGCGCGCCCACCGACAAGGGCGGCGTCGCGGCGATCAAGAAGATGGTGCAGGGAGCGGAGACCGGCCTCGACGCGGTCAACGCGGTGGAGAACGGACGCAGCTACGCCGACTGGCTGAAGGACCTGATGATGGCGGTGGCGATCGACGGGACCACCAACGCCGATCTGGCCTGCCTCAAGCGCTACAACTTCGCCGCTCCCGAGACCGACGGCTTCACCTCCTTTCAGCGCGGCCTCGATCTGCGGGCAACCATCACCGTCCCGGGCGGCACGAACATCGCGCTGCGCGGGCCGCAGATCACGAGCTTCATGACCGAGTCGGGGGTGCCGCTGCCGGAGAATGGGGGAGAGTTCCGCTCCGTCTCTGTGACGTCGGGTTCGGTGAAGATCAGCCTCGGCGGTCCGGTGGATGCCCACCTGTCGCTGGTGGCGATGCCCAAGCCCTAGCCCCGACGGGAGCACGCCATGCAGAGGGAGCTGTTCGTATTCGCCGCGTTGCTGGGAGCCTTGGGCTCGCCGGCGACGGCCGAGGAGATCTCAGGGACCGTCCGCGAGGTCGGCGGCCTGGGACGCTCGGCGGTCGAGCTCAAGACCGAGGACGGCGAGACCTTGAGCCTCAAGGGCAAGACCAATGAGGGCGACCTCGAGCTCAAGAGCCTCGGCACGCTCAAGGTGAAGCTGTTCGGCGAGCGCGACCAGCAGAGCTTGGTGGTCGAGCGCTTCGAGATCTTGGAGACCGGCCCCGAAGGACAAAAGCCGCGCCTCGGCCTCCTGGCGTCCTTGATGGTCGGCGGAGAGCCGCGGATGATCTTCGTCGATGAGCGCGGTCAGGCGGAGCTCTTGCCGAGCGGATTCTCCTCGAAGATGAAGGCCCTGGTCGGCGCCAAGGTATGGATGATCGGCCTCAAGAAGGGCGACCGCTACACCCCGCTGCGCTTTGGTGTGCTGCGGCCCCGAGCAGAGAGCCCGGCCCCGTGAGCGCGGTCAAAACTTTGGATTTGGGCCTCGGGCCCCTACGATTCGAAAGGAAGCAAAGATGCATATTTGGAGATCAGTGAAGATGGTGATGGCGTCCGCGCTCGTCGCCCTACCCTTGGCGGCGCTGGCCGGCGAGGCCCTCGTGAAGATGGACGGCGACAAGCCCACCCCGGGCGTCGTGACGGCCTGGAGCGGCAGCGGCACCAAGGTCGAGCTCACGGTCAAAGACGGCGCAGACGCCAAGATGGTGGCCGACGCGATTCAAGCCGGCGTCGACAAGGTCAAAGCCAAGGTACAAGGCGGCAAGGTCGTCGTCACCGGCAAGGCCCAAGACGAGCTCCTCAAGGCGCTGGCCGGGGTGGAGCTGGGCGGCGAGGACATCGGAGCCTTGGCCCAGGCGGCGGCCGGCACCGACGACGCGGGATCCTCGCTACGGGCCAAGAAAGCAGGCGATCTGGCCAAGCTCTTCGCCGACCAAGCCACCACCCTGGTCGGCAAAGTCACCGCGGTGGAGCCGGGGAAGTTCCCGGAGGTCGTCGTCACCGTGCAGGTGCTCCGCGCGCCCTCAGGCCCCGAGGCCAACACCTTGCGCAAGGGCGCCAAGATCAAGTTCAAGCCGGTCTACAAGATGAAGGGTCCGGCGGTTGAGTTCGGCGACGAAGACACCCAGCAAAACCTGGGCGCATACTATCTTCGGGCCAATGACCAGGTCCGCGTGAAGTTCGGGAAGTCGAACCAAGGGACCTACGAGGCGATCGTCATCGATCGCAGCTGAGGAACGTATGAAGACCACCATCGCCATCTTGTCGCTCGTCTGTGCGGGGACTGCCCTGGCCGATCCGGTGCTGAAACCGGGCCAAAAACCCGGCGTGGCGACGGCCTGGAGCAGCGCGGGCGGCAGCACCACCTTGACCTTGGCGCCAGGCTTCACCGCCGACGCGGTGGCCGCTGCGATCCAAAAGGGCGTGCCCGGGGCCAAGGCCAGCGTGGCCGACGGCAAGGTCCAAGTAAGCGGCGTGGACGAGAAGGCGCTCTTGGCCGCCCTGGAGAAGGTGGAGGTCAGCGGCGGCGGCGATGACGTCGACGCCATGGTCGCGGCGCTCCAAGGGGTGGGCGGGGACGACTCCTCGGGATCCTCGATCCGCGCTACGAAACAGGCCGATTTCTCCAAGGTGGTCGCCGCCGAAGCGCCGCCGATCTCCGCCACGGTCATCTCGGTGAAGCACGGCAAGTACCCCTTCGTGGCGGTGACGATCGAGCTCGGTGAGGTGCCTAAGGGCGTCGAGGGCGTCAAGCCCAAGGACCACATCACGGTCGTGCCGCGCGTGGCCTCCAAGAACGGCGTCATCGCGCCCACCGACGAGCGATCGAAGACGAACATCGGCGCTTGGTACGTGCGCCCCGGCGACGTGGTGACGGTGGGCCTCGAGGGCCTGACCGCACAGGGATTCTGGGCCGCGGCGGTGTTCGAGCGCTCCATGAAGAAGAGCGGCGGCGCCAAGACCCGCTGAGCACGTATGTCGGTATTCGCGCTCCTCCTGCTCTCCGCCCCGCCCCTCGCCGAAGCCAGCGCTCCCCAGGAGTTCGCCAAAGAGGCCCGGCTGATCGCCCGCAACGTCGCCTGCGCCCACGACGGTGAGGCCGTCATGGACGAGGTCGTGGTAAGCGCGCACTGCGAGAAGCTGCGCCCCAAGATGGAGCGCTACCGCGAGCAGTACGGGGAGAAGGCCGCGCCGTTCTTGGCGGCGCTCTCGGCGGGAATCGATGGACCTAAGGTGGTCTATCCCTTTGGGGGCGGGGATCTGATCTCGGCGATCACGACCTACGGCGACGCCCGGGAGTGGACCACGATGTCGCTCGAGCACGCCGGCGATCCGCGGCGCCTCGAGGGCCTGGACAA
>Ga0154020_10002343_pt1 | contig 23069 bp, 17 predicted proteins | sample Klosneuvirus_201_FD_109709 | JGI IMG/M metagenome (GOLD analysis project Ga0154020, IMG submission 109709) | Active sludge microbial communities from wastewater, Klosterneuburg, Austria - Klosneuvirus_20160825_MG | ecosystem: Engineered > WWTP > Aerobic digester > Activated sludge | place...
ACGGGCTCAGCTTGGGCTCATCGATTGCGCTGCTCTTCGCCGGAAAGATCCTCGAGCTTGGGCCGGTGGCCGACTTTGCAGCCGTGTGGACCGCGATATTCACGGGCTGGTTCCTGATCGCCAACGAGCGCCGCTCCATCGATCCCGATTTCGCCCGTGATGTCTTGGTCGATGGCGACGGCGTGATCATCGCGCTCTTCGTTCTGGCTATCTCGTAGAGCGCACCTTGCTGCTCGGGCCATCTAGGGCGCTTGGCAGACGCAGCCGTACTCGGTCTCGGTGGCGCGGGCGCAGGAGCAGCCGGCCCCGGGGCAGAGCGTCGGGGTCGCGCAGGCGCAGTCCACCGCGCCCGTGCAGTCGGCCGGCTTGGGCTGGCAGGCGAAGGTCGTCGAGCGCGCCACGCAGCCGGGGGTGCCGCCGGGGCAGGTCGTCTCGAGGCTGCCGGCCGGGCAGGCGCCGTTCTTGGGCATGCAGACGCCGCCGGAGGTCGTCACGCCCACGCAGAGCTGGCCGGCGCTGCAGGTCTTGCCGGCGCAGATCGCGCCGCTGCCCGCGTCGGTACCGGTGGTGGTCCCCTCGCCGCAGGCGACCGCGGTCAGGAGGGCGAGGGCGGCGAAAAGGCGTCTTGGCCCGTTATCGGCGGGGTGAACCCGCCTGCGGGCGCGATCGCTCCGCTCAACGCGCTTCATCGCTCGTAGATCCTGGGCTCACCGGTCGCCAGCTCGAGGCTCACCACCTGCTCGGGGCTGAGGTTCTCGAGGGTCATGGCGATCGAGCGGTTGGAGTTGCCATGGGCGACCACCAAGACGTTGCGGCCGGCCTTGAGGTCGAGGCCGATCGTGCGCTCGAAGAAGGGGATGGTCCGCGCGGCGGTGTCCTTGAGCGACTCGCCGCCCGGAGGCGCGATGTCATAGCTCCGGCGCCACAGCTTCACGATCGCGTCGCCGTAGCGCTTGGCGGTCTCGGCCTTATCGAGCCCCGAGAGGTCGCCGTAGTCCCGCTCGTTCAAGGCTTGGTGGCGGATAACCGGCAGCTCGGTGCGGCCCAGCTCCTTCAAGATGATCTGCAGCGTCTCCTGGGCGCGCCACAGGGCCGAGGTATAGGCGACATCGAAGCTCAGGTGGCGGATCTTCTCCGCGGCCCGCTGCGCTTCGCCGCGCCCCTTCTCGGAGAGCGGGACGTCGATCCAGCCCGTGAAGCGGTTTTGGGCGTTCCAGATGGACTCCCCGTGTCGAATGAGGACCAAGGTGCTCACGCGATCTCCCTCGTCGGTCCGGGGGTGAGGGTCAAGCGTCGGAGAGCTCGAGGATGACCGGGGCGTGGTCGCTGGCCTTCTCCTCGGCCCGCGCCTGGGTGTCGATCGTTACCCTTCGTACCCGCGGCACCAAGGCTTGGCTCACCAGGTGGAGGTCGATCCGCAGGCCGACGTCCCGCTGGAAACACCCCGCGCGGTAGTCCCACCAGGAGTACTGCCGCTTGTTCGGCTCGAGCAGCCGAAAGGCGTCGACCAGGCCAAACTCCTGGAGCGCGGCCAGGGCGGCGCGCTCGGGCGGGCTCACGTGGGTCGAGCCCACCATGGCCTTGGTGTCCCAGACGTCGAGATCGGCGGGGGCGATGTTGTAGTCCCCGGAGATCAGGAAGGGCTGATCGGGCCGGGTCAGCTCAGGAAGGTAGGCCCGGAGCCGCGCCAGCCACTCGAGCTTGAACGGGTACTTGTCTGAGTCCAGGGCCTGACCGTTGGGCACGTAGACGCTGGCGACCCGGAGCTGGCCGATGCGCCCTGCGATCAGGCGTTTTTGGGCCTCGGGGCCGTCGCCGGGTAGGTTCTTCTTGACCTCATGGATCTCGTCTTTGGCGCAGATCGCGACCCCGTTGTAGCTGCGTTCGCCCGTGAAGACGCAGTCGTAGCCGAGGTCCCCGAAGTCATCGATGGGGAACTCTTGGTCGACGACCTTGGTCTCTTGGAGGAGCAGGATGTCGGGATCGTTGGCTTCGACCCAGTTCAGGACGTTGTCGAGCCGAGCGTGGATGGAGTTGACGTTCCAAGTCACGACCTTCACGAGGCGGATCCATTCCTGCTTTGCGCCCGTCTGCCAAGCTCGTTACGGTGGGTCCATGACGATCCGAAAGATCGCGCAGATCGGACACCCCATCCTGCGGCAGCGGGCCGCGGAGGTGCCGCCGGAGGTCATCGCCACGCCCGCCTTTCAGGCGTTGATCGACGATCTGGTGGAGACCATGAGGGACGCCAATGGGGCGGGCCTGGCAGCGCCGCAGATCTATGAGCCGGTGCGCCTGGTGGCGATCCAGGTCGACGGCAACAACCCGCGCTATCCCCACAAACCCCCGATCCCGCTGACCGTGCTGATCAACCCCGTCGTGACCCCGCTCAGCGAGGAGAAGTTCGACAACTACGAGGGCTGCTTGTCCGTCCCCAACCTGCGCGGCGTGGTGCCTCGTTTCGCGCGCGTGCGGGTGACCGGCCTCGACCGCCACGGGCAGCCGTTTTTGCGGGAGGCGGCGGGCTTCACGGCCGGGACCTTCCAGCACGAGCTCGATCACCTCGACGCCACGATCTTCGTGGACCGGGTGGTCGATCCGCGGACGCTGACGACCTGGACGGAGTTCGATCGCTATCACCGTGATCCCTTCTTCGAGCGGGCCAAGGCGGTCGTGGCCAAGTACGGCGGATAGGGGACGGGTCAGCAGACTATCCGGCGATCACTTCAGCCCTCGTGCTAAGGTGGTGAGGACTTGAGCAGCGAGCCACCCTGTCCGTGCCGCATAGTTCGGTCGCCGCTCGCCGACCACGGCCTTGGTCTGGAAGAAGCCCCCGAGCTGATCCCGTTTCTTGAGTGCCTCCCCGATGAGAGCGACACTCAGGTGACCTACTACCGGTGCCGAGCATGCGGCGCGCGCTGGCAGGTGCAAAACGAGCCGTTCATGCACGCGGATGTCCGGGTTCTGATCCGCAGTGTCCTGGACGAAGATGGGCAGCCACTGCCGTTGATCTTTCACTTACCCCAAACCGGGCTAGCGTTTCAGGTCGGCACCCGCAGGCGCTGACGACGAACCCGACGTCCTACAGGACGCGCAGCTTGGTCGAGCCGGCTCCGGTGACCGCGGGGGCCGCGCTGAAGTGCGGGTCCAAGGCGGGGGGTTCTTCGTCGGGGCGGATGTGCTCGGGCCGGGCCTCCCAGGCCTCGAGCACCTCCTGGTCGAGCAGGTGCGTCGGCCGCACGTTGCGCAGCGCGTTCATCATCACCGCGCGTAGGTTGGGGTGGCTCGCCTCGAGTTGGCCGAGGAGCGCGCCCATCGCCTCGCGCTTGAGGCCGCTTTGGGAGCCGCAGAGATTGCAGGGGATGATCGGGAAGGCCTGCAGGGCGGCGAAGCGGGCGATGTCCGCCTCCGCGCAGTCGAGCAGCGGCCGGATCACTTCGAAGCGCCCGTCATCCGTGGTGTAGCGAGCGGGCATGGCCTGCATCTTCCCCGCGTAAAACAGGTTCATCAGGAAGGTCTCGAGCGTGTCCTCTCGGTGGTGACCCAGCGCCAGCTTGTTGGCCCCCAGGCGTTCAGCGGCCGAGTACAAGATGCCCCGGCGCAGGCGAGAGCAGAGCGAGCAGTAGGTCTTGCCTTCTTCGATGTGCGCGGTGACGACGGAGTAGGTGTCCTCCGAGATGATCTCAAAGCGCACGCCGACCGAATCGAGCCAGGCCTTGAGGCCCGAGCCGTCGTAGCCGGGCTGGCGCTGATCGAGGTGAACGGCGATGAGCTCGATGGGGAAGGGCAGCCGACGCTGGAGGCGCAGCAGCAGGTGCAGCATCGTGTAGCTGTCTTTGCCGCCGGAGAGGCAGACCATAATCCGGTCGTTCGGGGCGAGCAGGCCATAGCTCAAGCTGGTCTTCTGCAACCGGCCGAGGAGCTTATCCTCCAGCTTTTGGCGCTCTTCGGCAGGATCGGCAGGGCTCTGCATCCCGCTGAAGCTAGCGCCCCGGGATCCCAGGTTCCTAGGAAAATCTCCGAACTACCGTGCTCGGGCCACCAGCCGACGGATCCCCTCCCGAAACTGCGGGGGATCGAGGATCAAGCTGACCACCAGGCAGCCGTCCTCGGCCAGATCGAAGAAGTAGCCGGGATGAACCAGGACCTGGTCCTCGCGCAGCAGCTCGAGCACGAAGGCCTCGTCTCCTTGGTGGCGCGGGCGGTCGATAATCGCGCTCCAACCGCCGTCGCTCGGGCGGGCCCGCAGCCCGGTTCCCAGGCATTGCCGCTCGAGCTCGGCCCGATTCTCTTCGAGGCGCGCGCGCAAGCTGGCTTGCCAAGGCTCGGCGAGGGTCAACAGCCGCGGCGCGGCGACCTCCGCCGGGCGCGACAGTGATAAGTAGGTGTCGGCGATGATCTCGAGCCGTGCGCTGGCCTCGGCGACCTCGGGGGAGGGACCGAAAGGCACCATCCACCCGAGCTTCAGTTGCGGGAGCCCAGCTACCTTGGAGAGGCCGCTCAGCGAGAAGCCGAGGACCTCCTCGCTGCCGATCAAGCTCGCGGCGCGGTGGTCGGCCGAGTAGTCGGCGAAGACCTCGTCGCTGACGATCGTCGCCCCATAGTGGCGGGCGCGGCCCAGGACAAAGGCCCGATCGCTCGGGCTGAGCACGGTCCCCGTGGGGTTGTTCGGCGAGACCAGGAGGATGAGCTTGGCGCCACCTTCCAGGCCGCGCTCCAGGCTGTCCCGGTCGAGGTACCACGCTCCGTCCCAGGCCCAGCGGTAGCGGCGCCGATCGGCGTCGGCCAGATCGAGGAGGTAGTCGAACAGTGGATAGCTCGGCTCCGGCACGAGCACCTGGTCCCCGGGATCGAGCAGCAGGCGGAACAGGAAGCTATAGGCTTCGCTGGTGCTGGCGGTGAGGAAGAGCGCGCTGGGATCGACGATGAGCCCGCGCCGCCGGTAGTAGTCGGCGACCGCGGCCCGTGCATCGGCGCTTCCGCGCGGATCGGGCTCGTAGCGGAGGAGGGACCCATCGTCGAGCGCGCTCAAGATCGCCTCGGCGTCGTAGGGCAAGTTGGCCTGCGTCGGGTTGCTCGCGGTGAGATCCAAGAGGTCCGCCCCGCCCGCGCGGAGCTCCGCCACCGCACGGGATAGGGCGTTTTCGCTCCGAGGCCAGGCGGTGCGCGCTGCGAAGCTCGCCACGGGCCCGCTTATACCTCGGACGGGCCTCCTCGCGCTTGACTCGGGGCCCAGCGTCTTCGAACAACGGCGCGATGGCCAAAGAGCGCGTCACGCCCTACGAGATCCCTGGCCCGGCCGGGCGCCTCGAGGGCTTGCTCCACCACGACGAGGAGACCCCGCCCTCGCGGATCGCCGTGGTGTGCCATCCCCACCCCCTGTTCGGGGGGAACATGCACAACAAGGTCGTCCACCGCCTGGACCGAGCCTTGTTCAGCGAAGGCTACGCGGTCATGCGCTTCAACTACCGCGGGGTCGGAACCAGCGTGGGCCGCTACGATGAGGGCTATGGGGAGGACGCCGACGCCCGGGCCGCCGTGGACGAGATGGCGCAGCGATATCCGGGACGCCCGCTGACCCTGGCCGGCTTTTCCTTCGGCGCGGGGCGGGCGCTGTCGATCGGCTTTGAGGATCCCCGGGTCGACCGCCTGATCGCCGTGGGCTCGCCGGAGTATGCGCTGGTGGACCGCCCGGGAGCGCTGAGCAAGCCCACCCTGTTTCTCCATGCCGGCGAGGACGAGCTGGCCCCGGTGTCGGCGCTTCGCGCGTTCGTGGCGCGGGCCAGCGGACCCTTCGAGGTCGTGATCGTGGAAGGCAGCGATCATTTCTTCAAGGAGCGCCTCGACGCGGTCGAGGACGCCGTCCGCTCCTTCTGCCGGCGGTCCTGAGCTCGGCCGAGGGGCCGGCTCTTGGTATCGACTCGGGACCGCCCGCGGGCTAGGGCAGACTGGCGATGCCCGAGCGACTCCGGGGCCTGGTGATCACGAACCTCTTTCCGAGCAACGTCGATCCTGGCTTCGCCCCCTTCAATCGGCAGCAGTTCTCGGCCCTCGGCCGCCTGGCGGACGTGGAGGTGCTGGGGGTGGTCCCCTGGCGGTACGGGCGATACTTCGGCAAGGGCAAGACCAAGGACGTCGTCGACGAGGAGATCATCGAGGGCCTGCGCGTCCGTCACCCGCGGTACACGCCAATCCCCGGCCTCTCGGGGCTCAACGCGGGCCTGCTCTTCGCGGCTTTGCTCCCGGATCTGGCCCGGCGGCGGAAGAGCTTCGACGTCATCCTTGGCTCCTATGCCTATCCCGACGGCTGCGCGGCGGTGCTCCTCGGCCAGGCCTTGCGCTGCCCGGTGGTGGTGAAGTGCCACGGCAGCGACCTCAACCGCGTCACCGGGGACCACGCGGCGCGCCTGCAGATGCGGAAGCTCCTGCCTCGGGCCTCGCGCGTCATCGTGGTCTCGCGCCGCTTGGGCGCGGCGGCCGAAGAGCTGGGCGTCGACCGCGATCGCGTGCGCCTCATCTACAACGGGGTCGATCGCGAGCGCTTCTGGCCGATGCCCCGCGAGGAGGCCCGCAAGAAGCTGGTGTTGCCACCCGACGTCGAGGTCGTGGTCTACGTGGGGCTGCTCGCCGAGCACAAGGGCGCGCGCGATCTGCTGGCCGCCATCCCGCGCCTGCACGAGCGACGCAAGAATGTGCTCACGGTCTTCGTGGGAGATGGGCCGCTGCTCCCCGAGGTCGCCGACTACGTGGAGCACCGCGCCGCCGCCTCGGGCGCGGCGATGGCCGTTGGCCGCGTGCGGCACGACGAGGTCCCGGTGTGGATGGCCGCGGCCAACGTGCTGTGCGTGCCGAGCTGGGACGAGGGCATGCCCAACGTGGTGCGCGAGGCGCATGCGATCGGCCGGCCGGTGGTCGCTACCCGCGTGGGCGGCTTGCCCGAGGCGGTGTTCTCCGAGGTGCTCGGGAGGCTCGTCGAGCCGCACGATCCCGGCGCGCTGGCCGAGGGTCTGGCGCTCGAGCTCGCGGCCGCCGCCAAGAAGACGCCCGAGGAGATCCGACGCGTCGCGGTGGTCCCGTCGTGGGAAGAGAGCGCGCGAGAGGTCCTGGCGGTGCTGGAAGAGGCCGTGGGCGGTAGTGGTGCTCACTCCGGCTTTTAGGGCATCTGTGTCTCCGTACTTATTGTCGGCGTGGGCATTCTGTCTGAGTGGCACCAGCCGCGCTCGCGCGACAGCCACTTCGCGCGAAGACGCGCGGGGGGAGCTTCGAGTCGAGGTTTGAGCGGAGATACGCGCCGGCCCGGCGCCGAGGGTGGGGGGGAGGGCTCTCGACGCCGGGACCGGGCACGCGGTCCTGGGTAGAGCATGTGGCGTGCCGGGCCTGAGGGCGGGCTCTGCGTCGGCTTCGCTGTATCGAGCGCGCTGAGCGGTGTCTCGGTCTGTCTCGGGTGGGGAACACAACGACTCCACGGTGGTGGCTGCCAACGCTCGTTGGGGGCGCCTGTCCGAGCGACACATCAGGTGGGGCGGTGTTCGCTCAGCGGCTCCAGCCGACAGCCTGGTCCTGTTGGCATCAGAAGTGCCCAGCCGATCCGCAGGAGCTACCCCAGCGGGTACAGGACCAAACCGGTCGGGATCTTCGGATAGAAGAACGTCGACTTCTGAGGCATGACCTCGCCGCTCTCGGCCACGGCGATGACCTCTTCGATCTCGGTCGGGTTCATCAGAAGAGCAGCCGCGACGGTGGCGTCTTTCTCGGGGGCGGTGAATGCCTCCCCCCAGTCCTTGGAGTAGCGCAAGTTGGCTTGCGAGGCTTGGGCTTCGGGCGTGACGCCCAAGATCGTCTCCAGCACCACTGCGTGGAGCACCGACACATCCAGCTCGCGCAGCGCGGGGTGGGCCGGCAGCGTCGCTACGGCGCCGAGGGGCGCGTCGCCGCGGAGCACGAGGAGGTGCTTGGCCTCTCGGGTAGACAGCAGGAAGGCGCTGTTCTTCTTTTCCGCGGCGAGGGCCTCCTGCGCGCGTTCGCTCTGTGGGCCCAGCGCGCGGACCTCAAAGTAACGGCGCAGCTCCGTGAGGACCGCCTCGAGCTCAAAGCGCGCCAGGCTGTGCACCAAACGATGGGTTGGGAAGATGACCATGCCCGGATCTTCTACCGCCGCCGAGAACATCAAGATGTGCTCGTAGCCGGCGTCCGGCCGCGGCGAAGACTCGGCGGCCCGGCGTTCGTCCCGGTAGGCCAGCCCGGTCTCGTAGCGGTGATGACCGTCGGCGATGTAGAGCTTGCGCTGGGCGAGTGCGGCGGAGATCGCAGCGGTGATCGGCCCTTCGGGGACGCGCCACAGGTGGTTTCGCACCTTGCCCTGCTGGGCCGTGGCCAGCGGCAGCTCCTTTTGCACCGCAGCGATGAGCCCGAGGACCTCACCGCCGGAGTCGCGGTAGGCGCCGAAGATCGGCGAGAGGTTGGCCTTGGTCGCGCGGTAGAGCTTGAGCCGATCGACCTTGGGCCCGCGCAGGGTCCTTTCGTGGGGGAGGATGGAGCCCTCGTCAAAGGGCACCAGCCGCGCCTTGGAGAAGAACCCGGTCCGCGTGCGCTCCACGCCGTCGGGACCTACGAAGGTCTGGGCGAGCACGTAGATCGAGGGGCGATCGTCCAGCGTGAGCACTCCCTCTTTTTGCCAGCGGCTCAAAAACTCCGCGGCGCGCTCGTAGCGGGACTCGGAGTGATCGGAGGTCTCCGCTCGGTTGAGGTCGATGCGCACGATGTTGTGCGGATCGCGGTCGTAGAGCTGACCTTGCTCCACGGCATCGATGACGTCGTACGGAGGAGCGAGGACGCGGGAGAGGTCACCACCGCTCGCGTAGCGGATGGCGCGGAAAGGGGACAACTCGACCATTGCCCCGACCCTAATCTGCTTGGGGCCGCGGGGCGAGGCGTTGAGCGAAGCGATCGCGGCCTCAGGCGGGTTCACCCCGCCGATAAGGGGCCCAGACGACTTAGCTGCGGCCGATGCCCGAGTAGATGAAGCCCATCTTCTTCATGGTCTCAGGCTCGTAGACGTTACGGCCGTCGAAGACGTAGGGCTGCTTGAGCAGCTCCTTGATGCGCTTGAAGTTGGGGCGGCGATACTCGTTCCACTCCGTGACCACCAGGAGCGCGTCGGAGCCCTCGAGGCAGGCGTACTGATCGTCGTCGTAGGTGATGCGATCGCCGAAGACCCGCTTGGCCTGCTTGATCGCCTCGGGATCGGAGGCGCGCACCTTGGCGCCCCGCTCGAGGAGCCCCTCGATCACAGTGATCGCCGGAGCCTCGCGCATATCGTCGGTCTGAGGCTTGAACGCCAGGCCCCACACGGCGATCTGCTTGCCGTTCAAATCCTTGCCGAGCGCGGCGATGACCTTGTCGAGCAACACCCGCTTCTGGGCGTTGTTGACCTCGTCCACGATGCGCAGGATCCGCGAGGGGCTGCCCGCCGCTTCGCCCGTCCGCATGAGCGCGCGGATGTCCTTGGGGAAGCAGCTGCCGCCGAAGCCCACGCCGGGGAACAGGAAGGAGGCGCCGATGCGGGGGTCGCTGCCGATGCCGATGCGCACCTTGTTGACGTCGGCGCCGACCTTCTCGCAGAGGTTCGCGATCTCGTTCATGAAGGAGATGCGGGTGGCCAGCATCGAGTTGGCCGCGTACTTGGTCATCTCCGCCGAGCGGACGTCCATGAAGATCGTGCGGTTTTGGGTGCGGTTGAAGGGGGCGTAGAGGTCGGTCATCACGGCCTTGGCGTGCTCGCCGCCCTCGGTGCCGATGATGATGCGATCGGGCTTGAGGAAGTCGTCGACCGCCGCGCCTTCCTTCAAGAACTCGGGGTTGGAGACGATCTCGATCGGAATGCTCGTGACCGTGGCGATCTCGGCCTTGACCCGCTCGCCGGTGCCGACCGGCACGGTGGACTTGTTGACCACCACGATCGGGCGCGTGAGGGCCTTGCCGATCTCCCGCGCGACGCCGAGGACGTGGCTGAGATCTGCGCTGCCATCCTCATCTTGCGGCGTGCCCACCGCGATGAAGGCGACCTCGGTCTTTTGCACGGCCGCATGGAGATCGGTGGAGAAGAAGAGGCGCTTCTTCTTCACGTTGCGCTTCACGAGCTCCTCGAGCTGCGGCTCGTAGATGGGGATCTCTCCCCGCTTGAGCATCTCGATCTTGTTCTCGTCCTTGTCGATACAAGTGACGGTATGACCGGTCTCCGCGAAGCAGGTGCCGGCGACCAGGCCGACGTAGCCAGTTCCAACGACGGTAAGATCCATGCGGGACTCCTAACCCCAGAGCGTGTCCGAGTCGACCCTGCTGCGCGCTCCCAGGGGCTAGGGTTCGGCGTAGCCGGCGTCGATCGCCGGCGCGGCGCTCGGGGCTTTCAGCTCCCGCACCTTGAGGCCGAGCCTCCACGAGGCGGCCGCGCCGAGCAAGGTGCCCGGCAAGAAGTGGATGAGGTGCATCGCGACTGCGAAGGCCGGGGCTTCGGGGGCGCCCACCCCATAGAGGCCGATGGCGGCGACTACCAGGCCCTCGAAAACGCCAACGAAAGCAGGTGCGCTGGGGGCCGTGAGGCCCAGGGTCAGGACCGCCATGACCAGCGCCATCCCGTGGATCGGCACCTCGATTCCGAGGGCCCGGCCGACCAGGACATAGACCACGATCTCCAGCGCCCACACCGCGATCGAGAGCAGGAGCACCTCGGCGGTCTGCCTTGCGCTCCGGAGCACATGGAGGCCCTCGCCCAGGCGCTTCACGATCCCAAGGATCGGGGCGGAGATGCGCTCGGGTAGGGGGCGCAGCACCCACGACAAGAGGGCCAAGGCCGGACCTTCGCTGCGGGCCAAGAAGCCCGCGAAGCACACGGCCGCAAGGAACAGGCCGCCCATGCCCCAGGCCACTTGCTCGACCCAAGCCGCGCCGGGCGGAGCGAAGGCGAGGACGCCGAGCAGGATGCCGACCACGGTGAGGCCGTCGAAGATCCGCTCGAGGCCGATGTTGCTCACCGTGGTGGAGGTGGAGAGGCCTTCCTTTTTGGCCAAGACCACCGCGCGGGCCAGGTCACCGAGGCGGGCCGGCATGACGTTGTTGGCCATGAAGCCGACCGCGAAGACCAAGGTCGCCGACTCCACCGAGATCGCCTTAACCGGCTGGAGCAAGCGAGACCAGCGGAGGCCACGGAGCGGGAAGAGCAGGGTGTAGGCCACCGCGGCCAAGAGGAGCCAGACCGGTTCGGCGCGTCCGAGGGCGCGGGCCGCGGCCTCCACGTCGAAGGTCCGCACCAAGATGATGATCGCGGCCGCGGAGACCAGGAGGCCAAGCCAGCTGAGCACCCGCCCGCGCATCAATCGACGATCCTCAGCGCGCTACGACCTCGCGATCCGCGGGAGAGCAGGGCCGCGCTCGCGGGCGCAGCTTCGAGGCGAGGGTGATCGGGGCGCGCCGGCGCGGGCTTGAGCGTCCGCGTGATGTGGCCCACGAGGTCGTAGTCGAAGGACTCGGTGATCTCTACCTCGACGAGGTCTCCTGCGCTGGCCATGCCGTCGTTGATATACGTCGTACCGTCGACTTCGGGCGCCTGTCCGCGGTGCCGACCGGCCAAGAGGAGCTCGGTCTCGCTGGAGGGGCCGTCGACGAGTACCTCGAGGCGTCGACCGACATAGCTGGCCTTCTTGGCCTGAGACTTCTTCCGCAGCTCCGTCATCAGCGCGTCATGGCGCTCATCGATGAGCTCGGCCGGGACCTGGTCCTCCATGTCATGGGAGGGGGTGCCCTCTTCGCGCGAGAACTTGAAGACGCCGACGTGCTCGAAGTCCTCGCCCTTCACGAACTCGACCAGCTCGCGGAAGTCATCGGCCGTCTCGCCGGGGAAGCCGACGATGAACGAGGTCCGGAGGGTCACGCTCGGGATCGCGCCGCGGATCTCTTGCAGCAGCTTCTCGATGAAGCGGCGCGGGCGCCCTCGGGCCATGCGCTTGAGCACCGGATCAGCGATGTGCTGCAGCGGCATGTCCACGTAGGGCAGGACCTTGGGCTCCTCGGCGAAGGCGGAGAGGAGCGCCTTTCCGAACGGGCGCGGGTAGGCGTAGTGCACCCGGATCCAGTCGGGGCTGTCCGCTTTTCCGAGCGCGCGGAGCAGCTCGGCCAGCGTGGCCTTGGGGCTCAGATCATGTCCGTACCCCGTCAGATCCTGGGCGATCAGGTTCAGCTCTACGACCCCGCGGGCCTTGAGGCTCTCGGCCTCGCGCACGACGTCGTCGATGGGACGGCTCCGCTGCAGGCCGCGCAGGTTCGGGATGATGCAGAAGGTGCACTTTTGGTCGCAGCCCTCCGCGACCTTGGCGTAGGCCGAGTGGGGCAGGAAGGTGTTCACCCGCGGGGTCGCGGCGTTGTGGATGAAGGTCGGGTGGGCCACCGCCACGGTCGGGCCTGCGCCGCCGCGATCGAGGGTCGAGAGCGCGGCCTCGGCGACCCCGAGGTACTCGCCATTGCCCAGCAAGGTGTCGATCTCGGGGATCTCGGCGGCCAGCTCCTTGGCGTAGCGCTGGACCAGGCAACCGGTGACGATCAGGCGCTGGCAGCGGCCCTCCTGCTTCTGACGGGCCATCTCCAAGATGGTGTCGATCGACTCCTTCTTGGCGTCCTCGATGAAGCCGCAGGTGTTGACCACGATGACGTCGGCGTCCCCGGCCTCGGCGGTGACGTCGAAGGCGGCGTCCTCGAGGTGACCGAGCATGATCTCGGAGTCGACCCGGTTCTTGGGGCAGCCCAAAGAGACAAAGTGCACGCGTCCGCGCGCCGGGGCCGGGTCCGGATTGGCCATGGGTGTTATGTTGTAGGTGTGGCCGTTCTCAGCGGTCCAGCGAAAACTGGCGGATGCTCCGAAAGTCGTAGGTCCGGAGCGACCTTCCGGGCGTTCGAACTTCGGATTTTCCACCCGGACAAGTGGCGTCGATCCGGGCGCGCTCGGGTGGCACGGAACGCGCACAAGCGCTCCCCATGCAAACCGATCTCGACCTCCTCCGCGTCGCGCTGGCGGCTACTCCCGGCGAGGCGGAGGCCTTGGCGCGCGCCCTCGACCAGGGCGGGGGACTCCTCGGCCTCTTTCGCGCGCCGACCGACGACCGAGGTCTCCCGCGCCGCACCCGCGTGCGCCTGGAGGCCTGGGCCGAGCTGGTCGCGCGCCTGCTGGAGGCCCCGCTCCCTCCAGAGCGCATCGAAGGGGCGGACGGGGTCGCGGCCTACTTTCGGCCGAGGCTGGCCCTGTCCGCGACCGAGTCCTTCTGGGTGTTGATGCTCGACGCCCGGGGTCGGGTGCTCGGGCGGGACTGCGTCGCCGAGGGCACGCTCACCGCGTGCTTGGTCCACCCCCGAGAGGTCTTCGCCCCGGCGATCCGCCTCCGCGCAGCCCAGATCGTCGTCGTGCACAATCATCCCAGCGGCGACCCCACGCCGAGCCCGGAGGACCTCCTCTTGACCGAGCGGCTGACCGTGGCCGGCGAGCTCCTCGGCATTCCCGTGGTGGACCATGTCGTCGTCGCTCGCCGAGGCCACCGTTCGCTGGGTTCGCCGCCCCCGAGCCGTAGGGGCGCGTTATCGGCGGATGAACCCGCCGGCGAGCGCGATCGCTCCGCTCAACGCCGCGCCCCAGTCGCGGATCGGGCGGGGGGCTGAGCGAGGTGAGCGACTCCGCGGTATACTCCTCGCCATGCCTCGGGTCCGAATCCGCGCCGGAGCGTTCCTCCCGCTCCTCCTGGCCCTAGGGTGTGAGGGTGAGCCGACGATCAACGTCTTGCCGGGCACGGGCTTTTTCGACCCGGCGACCCTCGACTTCGGCGCCAAGTCCCTGAACACCCAGTACGAGCTGACCACGCGGCTGACGCCAGACAAGACCGTGCTGGTCACTGATGTTCGTCTCGATCCGGCCAACGACGCCTACGCTGCGCGCTTGGCCAGCGGCGCGACCCTCCGCGGTGCCCTGATCAACCGCGGCCTACCCCAGGACGTCACGATCCTGTTCAAGCCCCGCGAGGTCGTGGGCTACGACGCCAAGATGCTGGTGGTCCTCGAGGACCAGCGGGCGATCACGGTAGAGCTGAAGGGGCGGGGCCGGGCCACCTCGGACGCAGATCTCGATATCTCGCCCCCGGCCCTGAGCTTTGGGCCGCTCGAGGTCGGCCGCGAGGATAGTCAGGTCATCGAGCTCGAGAACGTCAGCGTCGGCGACGTGACCCTCGACGCCGTGCGCACGGGCGCCGAGCGCCGGTCGATCACCACCGGCGGGGTCCTCTTCATTACCCGTGAGGGCTCCACCGAGCCGGTGGTACCCACGACCCTGCGCCCTGGCCAGAAGCTGAGGACCGTCCTGCACTACCACCCCACCGCCCCGGGGACGATCGCCGACAAGATCGAGTTTATGACCACCCGCTCCGGCGACAACCCTCCATCGATGGACCTCACCGCGACTGCCGTGGCCGCCGGTGACATCTCCTGTGACCAGAACATCCTGGATTTTGGGACCGTTCCTCGAGGGAGCTCGCTCGACAAACAGGTGACCTGCCGGGTGATCGGCGGCCGCTACACGCTCGGCGACGTCGTCCTCAACATCGGAACGCCCCGGCTCTACGAGGTCCTGAACAAGCCGCTGATGCCGACCGCCTATGCCGCCGGTGAGAGCTTCACCTTGTCGATCCGCTTCACCTCGGAGGGCCTCCCGAACTCACATCCGGGCAACCTCAACTTGACCTCCGGTATCGGCCTGACCCGGGTGATCGGGCTCGAGGGGAAGGTCTCGGCCCCGCCCAACAGTCAGCTGGAGCTGGTCGTGAGCTCGAGCTGGGACACGGTGGACAGCGATCTCGATCTGCATCTCGTGCGCTCGGGCGAGATGCCATTTGACCTCCTGAATGACTGCTTCTTTCAGGCCAAGAACCCCGACTGGGGGCAGGCGCGCAACCACGACGACGATCCCTTCCTCGACACCGATGACACCGACGGCTTGGGACCCGAGGTCGTCGACATCGTGACCCCGCAAGAGACCACCTTCGATGTCTTTGTCCACTACTACAAGTCGATGCTGCGGCCGGCCACGACGGCGTCCATCAGCATCTCGAGCTACGGGCGCGCGGTCGCCACGGTCTCGCATTCAGCGCTGCAGTGCGGGGACCTCTGGCACGCGGGCACGATCCGGATGCAGGCGGGGGGGCCGCAGTTTACGCCGAGTACGCTGGTCGCTGTTCGCACGGACCGCGCCGAGTGCAACTAGTCCTGTCACCGCGTGATAGGACTAGCAGGCTGGACTAGCAGGCTGAAGACAGCCCCTGGCCTCAGATCTTCCGGGGGAGCGTGAACTTCAGGTCCTTCTTCTTGGCTGCCTTGGCGTCCTGTGCGGCCTGAAGCGCTGGATCGGTCGAGGCCGCCGGGATGGCGGCGCTGCCGGCGGGCGCGGAGGGGTTGGCTGCGTCGGGATCAGAGACGTTGGCGCGGGTCTTCTGCATCGTCGGTGCGCTCTCCAGGTCCACCCCATCGCCGGGCGAGACGTCGACCGTGAACTCCTCGATCCGGAGCTGCCCGTCTTTGGACAGCGCGGAGAGCATGACGCCGTAGCTCCCGGGCGTCGCGAAGCTGAGGTGGTAGGTGCCGGGAGGATCGATGGGCTCCAGCAAGTAGCCCGGCTTGAGGCCGCCTTTGACGGCGAAGCCCCGGATGCGCAGGGTTGGGTCGTAGGTCAGCTTGAGCGGCACGCCCGCCTTGATCTTGTAGCCCTCCACCGGAGTGGCGGCCAAGAAACGCGCGGTGGAGACCTTGTTCAGGAAGCTCGGGACGTGCTCGAGCAGGTGCTTCATCAGCTCCAGCGGATACAGATCGATCACGCCGGTGGCGGCGCCAAAGTCGCGCAAAGCCTTGTTGGCGTAGGCCCGATCCGAGACCCCGAGGTAGAGGCTGGCCATGAACTCCACCGCCTCTTGCCGGGGCATGCCCTCTTTCATGCGGGCTTCGGCCAAGATCATGGCGTGCTGAGCGAAGCGCACCGAGGGGCCGAGGAGGCGCTTCATGTCGTTGGGGCTGAGCAGGCTGAGGTCGCCCATGCGGTCCTCAGGCATGTCCTGGAAGTACTTGCCGGAGCTGCCCTCGATGCCGAGGGATTTGGCGGCGGCCTCCTCCTGCGACTCCTGGTCGGGCGCGTCTTGGTCTTGGTCCTGCTGACGTCCCTTCTTCTTTCGCTTGTCGTCCCAGTTGATGCCTGTCAGCCGCTGGTCCTCGCGCAGCTCCATTTCGGCCTGCTGGATCTGGACGTGCTCCTCACCGACCATGTGCTGCGCGGCTTCTTGGCGCAGCGCCTCCTCGTGCTTGCGCTGGGTGGCGACCCGGAACTCCTGCCCGGTATGGGTCCGATGCGGCCGTTGGTACTCGGCTTTCGGCGACGAGTGCGCCTGCTTGCCGGCCGCGTTTTTGGCCTTCTGCTCGGTGTTGGTGGCCTGGTTTTGGGTCTGGGTCTGGGCCTCGGCCTGCTGGGCGGCCTGCGCCTGCGTTACCGCTGGCGGTGTGGTCGCCCCCCCTGATCCCCGGACGGACACTCCCTCAAACCTAGTGTACCGGGAACGTCATAGCTACCCCCTATTCCGCGCCGCCCCGGCTCGAAACGGGGTTTGAAGACTGCCCTCAGGTGGGCCATGGTGAGTCGGTTCGATGGTCGAAGGTATGTCGGGGCGAACCGAGCTCATGCTCGGCAAGTATCAGATCGTCGAGCCGCTGCGGCAGGGCGGGACGGCGGCGATCTTCCTGGCGGTCATGAAGGGGGAGAACGGCTTCAGCCGGGAGGTGGTGGTCAAGCGCCCGCTCCCGCATTTGCTGGCCGACCGTCACCTCCGGTCGATGTTCATCGACGAAGCCCACATCGCCTCGAGGCTCGCCCACCCGAACATTGTGCAGGTGATCGATCTGGTGGCCCGAGAGGACGACGTCTTCCTGGTGCTCGAGTACCTCCGCGGCGTGGACCTGCGAGAGATCCTCCGCCGCACCAGCGAGCTCGGTCAGCGCGTGCCCGAGGACCTGGCTGCGTACATCGGGGCCGAGGTCGCGGCCGGGCTCGACTTCGCGCATGACGCGACGACGCCGGACAACCAGCCACTGAACCTGGTGCACCGCGACGTATCGCCCAAGAACATCCGCATCACGGATCGCGGCGCGGTCAAGGTGATCGACTTCGGCATCGCCCGCGCCGAGAACCGCCTGGTCGAGACCGCGCCCGGCTCGGTCAAAGGCACGCTCGGGTACATGGCGCCGGAGCAGGTGATGGGCGACGAGATCGACCGGCGCACGGACATGTTCTGCTTCGGCATCTGCGTCTACCAGATGCTGACCAGCCGAAACCCCTTCGACGCCGGCTCGGTGAAGGAGCGGGTGCAGCGCCTGCTCCAAGCGCCGATCCCGCCGGTCCGCGAGCTGAACCCATCGGTGCATCCTCGGCTCGAGGCGATCGTCATGCGCTGCCTCGATCGCGACATCGAGGCCCGCTATCCGCGCATGAGCGATGTGCAGCGCGAGCTGGAGGCGTACCTCGCCGAGCAGCAGATCGCCTCACCTCGTCAGCGGCTCGTCGCTTACCTCGAGCGGCTGTTCCCGGAGATCCATCGCCTCCCGCTCAAGCTGCAGGAGGTCCTCTCCACCCTGAGCGGCCTGACGAATCGGGGCGCAGACCAGGTCGCCGAGGCCGCGCGAGCGGTGGCCAGAGAGCCCGTCGTCGACGATCCTCGTCCGGTCGTCGGTGAAGAGACCGGCTCTTCCGCGCTCAACTCGGCCTCTAGCGTCTCGGGCGGGGTCTCCGGCGTTTCGGGGCTGTCGGGGGGTGGTTGGTCCTCCTGGTCCTCACCTCCGACGCCGTCGCCGACGCAAGAGTCCTCGACGCTGCCCGGCGACCAGATCGGGGACACGCGGCCCATGCTGCCGCGGCGTGACGAGGCCGCCGATCGCTCGGCCCAGGCGCTGACCGAGCCTGGCCTCCCGGCGCCCCCGCGGCCCGCGCCTCCGCCGGCCCGACGCTGGCCGTGGATGATGGGCGGCTTGTTGGTGGCCGCGATCGGGGTGGGCGCGGGGCTGCGCGTGCTCACCAAGAACAGCGTGGTCTCGGTCCCGGTGGAGTCGCCAGCGCCCGAGGTCTCTCTTCCTCCCCTGCGCACGAGCACCGCCGGCGCGCTGGCCTCGCTGGCGCCTCCCTCCCCCGTTTCTCCGGCGATCAGTCCAGCGCCGCTCGTCTCGGTGGCCCCCGTCCCCAGCCCCTCGGCGGCGTCTTCGCCCAGCCCGGTCAGCGCGAGCCCCGAGCCGACGCCGCGGCAGAGCCCCCGCTCCCCGACCAAGGATCGCGCCAGCCCGCGCGAGCTGCTCCGCGCTGGCGCCGCGCTGCTCGCCCAAGGCGAAGGCGAGGACGCCGTGACCGCGCTGCGCCTCGCCTATGGGCGCAGCACCGGCCGCCCCGACCCCGCCGTCTTTCGCAGCCTCGGCGCGGCGCACCGTGCGCTGGGAGACACCGACAAGGTCCGCGCTTGTTTCCAGATGTACTTGCTGCGGCATCCCGACGGCGACGACGCGGGCAAGATCCGTACGCTGCTGGCCGGCCTGCGCTCGAGCAAGCCCGGCGCCTGCGTCACCGACGCGGAGGTCGCGGAGGCGGAGAAGATCGCCCGCCGGATCGGCGCGCGGGTCGATGAGTGGGTCGAGCTGGGCAAGCGGCGCGGCAGTTGAGCGTCGATCGCTTCGCGGAGATGGCCACGTTGTTCGCGATGAGGCCCGCGCGGACAAATTGACCTCGGCCCTGCAGTTGTCCCAAGCTCGGCGCTGCCCGCATGAAGGCCCAGGCAAAATCTGCTGCGGCGGTCGGCGCAGCGTTCCGGGCCGAGCGTTCCCCGCTGGTGCCGCCGGAGGCTGCGACCGAGCTCGCGGACTCGATCGCGCCAGCAGGCGCGTTCATCTCGCCGATAACGGGCCTGGTCGGCGGGATGATCCCACCCGTGGGCGGGCTCTCCGGGCAGCAGCGGAGCGTCGCCTCGACTGGACCCTCGGGCCATGGCGGAGCGGTGATGCATGAGCTTCAGGAGACGCCGCTGCCGCGGATGAAGACCAAGGCCGGGGTCGCGCGCATCGAAGACCGGCCGTCGATCTCCCTCGGCGCGGGGGTGCGCCTCTGGCGGGCCACCGATCGGGCCCAGGACCCGGAGGTCTCCATCGATCAGCTCGCGCTGGACCACGCCGCACACGCGAAGCTCGGTCCCTATGCGCAGACGCTGCGCCTCACCTTGGACGCGGGGACAGCCTCCGTCTGGATCGACGGTCAGCCGCAAGCGCTCGCCGCGGGCGACCTGCTCACGGTCCCGCCGGGCACCAAGCTCCGGCTCGACGCCGGGCCTCAGGGCGCCACCCTATCGGCCTTTGGGCTGCCTCACTGCGACTTCAGGAAGCGGCCCGGGGCGACCCCCAGCGAGGCGCGACTCGAGCGCGCGGCGCAGTTCGTGGAGAAGGAGCAGGGCAACGGGGAAGGCTGCTTCATCATCCAGCGGCTCAATGAACCCGCGGTGCCGGGTGGGTCGATCGCCCAGGCTCGCGTCGCCCCCGGGGCCAAGACCGCGCTCCACACTCTGAGCTCAGACGAGCGCTACCTCATCAGTGAGGGCCAGGGGCTCATGCAGCTCGGCGATCAGCAGCTCTTCGTCCGACCCGGCGACGTGGTGAGCATCCCCAAGCGGGTCGCGCAGCGCATTCAGAACGTCGGGCCGCACGACCTGGTCTTTCAGTGCTTGTGCACCCCGCGCTTTACGCCGGCCGCCTACGCCCCGGCCGAGGAGGTGGCGCTCAAGGACGTCGATCCCTCGCTCCAGCTGCGAGCGGTGGTCCCCGCCTTTGATGGCCAGAGCGCCCCCGCGCACGTCGGCAAGCGCGCGGTCGTCACCGGCGCGACACGGGGGATCGGGCTCGAGACCTGTCGCCAGCTGGCCCACCAAGGCTTCTCGGTCGTCCTCACGGGGCGCGACCCAGCGGCCGGGCAGCAGGCGGTCGCCGATCTGGCGAAGGAGGGCTTGAAGGTCGAGTTTCGTAGGCTCGACGTGACGGACCCCGAGAGCGTAGCCCGCTTCGCCGCCGACCCGATCTTGGGCGGTTCTCTCGATGTGCTCGTGAATAACGCCGGCATTTGCTTGGACGCGCCGGGACAAGTAGTGGCCGATCGTGCGGCGATGGAGCACCTCACGTTGGAGACCAACTTCCGTGGCCCCGAGCGTCTCACGACGGCGCTCTTGCCGCTGCTCCTCCACTCCAGCTCGACCGGCCGAGTGATCAACCTGAGCTCGCGCCTGGCGACCAAGGGGTGGGTGGGACAGGGCTGGGACGCGTATCGGGACTCCAAGCGCTTGCTGGGCGAGTGGACCCAGGCGCTGTCCCAAACCGTCCCGCTCGCGGTCAACGCGGTGAACCCGGGCTGGGTGAAGACCCAGATGGGCGGCGCCAAGGCGCCCGACTCGATCAACGACGGAGTTCAAGCGATCCTCTGGCTCGCGACCACCGAGGCGCCGCCCCAGGCCGAGCTGCTCGAGCGCACCCCAGGAATCGGCCTCCCCAGCGGGCACGTCGCTATCGCCCGCCGCGGCTGGTGAGCTGACTGGCATCCGGCCTCGACCCGGAATAACGTTGCGCATCTTGCGGCGGATGGGGCGATACGCACTCTTGAATCGCTTCGCGTCGGGCGAGCACAGCGAGATGTATTTTGCGCGGGTCGAGGAGCGCATCCCCCACGCCGAGATCGGCGTGGCCGAGATCTGCGCTCTCAAGCTGGTGCGGGGAGACGTCGCCAGCGATCCCGACTACACCCGGTTGTACCTGACCGAAGGCGCGGCAGCGGTCCGCTTTCGGCACCCCGCGGCGGTCGAGGTCTACGAGGTCGATCGCGTCGGCGCGGATCTCTATTCGACGGCCGAGTTCGTCATGGGCCAGACGCTGGCCTCCTTCCTTCAGCGCATGGCCACTCTGGGCACGACGGTGCCGCCGGAGCTGATCGTCTTCATCGGCGCCGAGGTGGCGGCGGCCTTGGCCAAAGCGGTAGAGCGCCCCTGGGCCAGCTCCTCTCCGGGGGTCGTCCTCCACGGCGGCCTCTCGCCGCGCAGCATCCTCCTCACCTACGACGGCCAGGTGAAGGTGCTGGGGCTCGGCTCGGGCCGCGCCCGCATGTCGCTGCCGCCGCCCAAGGCCCGCCTCCACTACGTGGCGCCCGAAGTGCTCGAGCAGCGGCACTCGGACCGGCGCACGGATATCTTCTCGCTCGGAGCCATCCTCTACGACGCCCTCACTGGGCGGCGCCTGTTTCGCCGCAGCACGGATCTGGAGACCCGCCTGGCGATCCTGGAGGACGCCGCGCCCGCGGTCCGCAGCTCCTCCACCGGCGTGGACGCCGAGCTGTCGAGCCTGCTCGAGCGCATGGTCACCCGGGCCACCGAGCGGCGCCCGAGCGGGCCCGAGGAGGTCGAGGCTGAGCTTCGGCGTCGCGCCCCGAGCGCCGAGGTCTCGGGGCGTCGCTTGGCCTCCATGCTCGATCTCACCTTCCGCGAGGATCGCGACGCGCAGCGCCGGGTCCTGGAGGCGGCGGTGAAGAAGCTGCCGGGCACCCACACTCGCCTCAACCTGGAGAGCGGCCGGGCACCCAGCGGCCGGGCCGCGCCGCCGCAGCGCACGGGCGAGGAGGTGACCGAAGAAGGGCACCTCGACCAGATGCTCCCGGAGTTGATGGGAGGCCACGTGCCGATCCTGGAGGAGCTGGTGCAGCCCGACGGGACGCCCATCCCGCTCCTCCGGCGCTCGTCGAAGCCGGGCCAGCCGCTGCTCGGCGCTTCCGGCCAAGACCCCACGCTCGAGCTGTCCAAGCCGGAGCTCCCGCGCTGGAGCCCTGCCGAGGGGCTTCAGGGCACGACGCAGCCCGGGAAGAATTGGCCCGACCCCTCAGCCGCGGACATCGGAGAGCCCGAGGCGGGGCCGCCCTTTGCGCTGGTCGCAGAGGAATTGAGCGGCTCGCTCGAGGACGCGCTGGCGGTCTCCGGCGAGATCCCGCTCATCTCCCCGGCGGCCGACGAGCTGAGCGGTCCCGGCGTCATGCGCTATCGGCGCGGAAACCTGGTCGCGGTCTCGGAGACCTCCAGCGTCTACTCGGCGACCGACGCCATCCTCGGGCGCAAGGTGGCGCTGAAGACCTCGGAGGTCGGGGATGAAGGGCAGGCCCGCCTGGACCGCGCCTCTCGCGTCCGCCTGCTCCGCCGCGAGGCGCGTCTGGGCGCCGGCATCATCCACCCGCGGTTGCCAGTGGTGCTGGACGCCGGGCGCGAAGGCGACCTGTTCTTCATCGTCTATCCCTTCGTCGAAGGCGTCACCGTCGATCGCTTCGTGCTCGATCGCGGACCCATCCCCGAGGCCTTGGCCGCCTCGCTCATCTCGGACTTGGCCTCGGCGCTGGCTGCCATGCACAAGCAGGGCATCATCCACGGTGACGTCGGGCCCGCCAATGTGCTGATCGAGCCGGAGGGTCGGGCCCGCTTGGTCGACTTCTCGGCCGCGATCTCCGCCAGCGAAGAGCCGCCTCCGGAGCTCTTGTCCCGCGCCCGGCAGCTGGTGCCCGAGCTCAAGTCCGGCGGGCGCTACGACGCGCGCGCCGAGCAGTTCGGCCTGGGCGCGCTGGGCCTCATGATGGTCTCGGGGCGCCCGATGGATCGCGCCATCGAGACCAAGGAGGAGATCCTCTCCCGCCTCGGCCCGGGCCTCGGCTCCACCTTGGCCCGGCTGGTCGATCCCGATCCGGCGCGGCGTTTCTCGGACGTCGCGGAGGTCGAGGCCTCCCTCGGCGCGCCGCCGCCGCGGGTCCCCTCGTTGCCAGCGCGTCCGGCGCGCGGTGCGGTCGAGCCGATGATCGACGTCGAATCGCTCTTGTTGCGGGTCGCGGCGCTCTCACCTCCGGACATCGAGCGGGACGCCCCGGGCCCCCTCTGCCGCGGCATCGCGCGGCGGCTCGGCCTGCC
>Ga0154020_10002344_pt1 | contig 23069 bp, 19 predicted proteins | sample Klosneuvirus_201_FD_109709 | JGI IMG/M metagenome (GOLD analysis project Ga0154020, IMG submission 109709) | Active sludge microbial communities from wastewater, Klosterneuburg, Austria - Klosneuvirus_20160825_MG | ecosystem: Engineered > WWTP > Aerobic digester > Activated sludge | place...
ATAAATATAAACACCTGGATTTACATTTTTACCATTATAACTTCCATCCCAGCCTTCAGAATAATTGGAACTTTTGAATAACTGAGATCCCCAGCGATCATAAATTTCTAATAAAACTGTCTCACCATAGTAGACCTTAGGAATAAAATAATCATTTATATGATCACCATTTGGTGAAAAGACGTTTGGAATAAAAAAAGAAAGGGGACATTTATCTTCTATGACTATGGTGTCTGAACCCAAACAACCGAATGAATTACTTACTTGCACTGAGTAAATTCCTTCACGCTGAACTTTAAAGGTATTCACTTGAGAACCATCTTGCCATAAATAGGTATCAAATTGTTCTGTCGAAATAAGCATTTGTCCCTTATCAAAGCAAAAGAAAGTATCCCTTCCTAATGAAGGTATTGGATTTTTATGAACGATTATTTCAATATCTTCAGGATAACTCAGGCAGCCAAAATAATTACTTGAAACAGTATATGTACCGGAATCTTCCGTTTTCAATTGTTTTAGAATCGGGTTCTGTTCATTAGATTTAAATTGATTAGGTCCAATCCATTGATAATTACAACCCGGGATATCATTTGCTAATAACAATGCACTGTCATTTTCACAAAATGAACCATCTCCTTCAGCTATTAAACCTCTTCTGAGAGTGATTAATATAATTTTTCTTAGGGTATCCATTTTATTACGGCACAAATCATGAATTATCAATTCAACATTATAACTTCCTTGTTGTAGATATTTATGTTTCAATTCATACAAATTGGATTGAGTCCCATCTCCCAAATTCCACATAAGCTCATACCGTTTTTCTGGTAATCCCGTCTTAAATATCATGGTATCTCCGAGACACGCACCATCTGGCAATTGTAATGCATTGATGGGTCTAAAATTTGCCCCACCACCATATGCATAAGATTCTGCAAATCCATATCCATAGGCAATTGCAATTAAACCGCAACCATTAGAGATTAAAGTATGGGGACCAGACCAAACATCTAACTGGACATAAGAAAATTCATTATTTGGCCCTATAGTTTGAAATTGATAACCCAATTGGCTGATCGTAAGATTATCTACTAAAAGATCCGAAGTATCTTTAGTTTGAGTGATTATATTAATATAATTCTCTGTTATATTTTGAAAAGTAGAATTAAAAATTGTGACAGTATCTCTATATTGTTCGATGCTATTTAAGAGAACCATTGAAGGGTCTCCAATTTGATTATGCCCGTTGCATTCACCCCCAACTAAAAATTGAGCTATTTGAATTGGATTTGTGGCTTGAATATATGATGCTACTGCATTTAAGCTAAACTCCCTCCATTCTCCTTTCATAAGTTTGAATGGTAAAATAGGGGTACCCGAATTTACATTTATAGTTATATCCGTATTATCTTCTGATGCAATGACTCTAAAAATATCTTGTGTTACGTTCTTCGCTGGAACGGTAACAAATTCTTTACCCCATACCTCAATAGGATACATTTGCTCTAAGGTGTTATCTCTGTTACCACATCCATTAGGAATTTGTGTCCATCTATTTCCACTAAATACTGCAATTTTTTTATTTGATTTTAAATAAGATCCCGTAAGATCATCAGTAACCCGAGCTGCCTGGATCTGGTAACTTTGACCTTCGTTAAGAACAATTTGTAATAAGTCTCCTTTTAACCTGCCACTTTTAGTATTACAAGCTACCCGAACTTCAATAGAAGTATTATTCTCAATTGCTACTATGGCGAATTCAGAAGGGTAATGATCATCTTGATTTTCATAGCCTTTATAAGTTATAGCATAATATTGATTTCCCAAAGAATTAACGGGTAAAACTAATGCGGCATCGGATCGAAATTCATTAAATTGATGGATGTAAACCGAACTTGGGAGATCAGTAACAACCTTTACTCCAGTATTAGAAATAATTTCGGAACCAATAATTTCTGATTCTTTTGGAACCCTAACGGTGTATACGGTATTGGCCAAAATATTAAATGACTGTCTCCACCCAATAGAAGGAAGTTCTATATAACCTGAAGTATTGTATTTTGAACTGATCATGCACATTCTATTATTGCCTCTATCCCGATGTTCAAGAAAACTAAACCAAAATTCGGTACCTTCATTGGATTGACTAAAAATCGATATCGATGGCTCAAGAAAAAGCCATAAAATTAACAATACGTAATTATTAGGTTTTTGTAACATCTTAAACGGTGATCCTTAAAGTCCGTCAAACAAAGCTAAAGTTATCCATTTCTATAGACAAAGCTCAAAATTTAACATATCCAACACTTTTAAGATTACAGATAGTCAATTAACATTGAAAACACAATGGATATCGAATTTATTGAAAAATTGAATTTTGGGAATTCAATTAAATTTATATTTATTTAATACTAATTTGGGAAACATTAAATATTACATAAAATTTATTAGAAAAAAATATAAATATATAAAATATTATTATTCAATAAATTATATGCCCGCATAGATTTAAATATGACACACATATTTATTAAACCTTAAGATATTGAAAAATTGGCAAGGTTTATGCAATACAATATTTGTTGGAGTGATCCAATTTGTATCCAAGAAATTAGGTACTACAATTTCTGAGATCGGTTCGCTGGGGGGTATGAACCGGTCTCTTTTTTTTTACCACTTTTCTGTTTCAATAGATTTTTCCTTAGGATAAAAAATCTCACACATTCTGCATTGCCTTAATTGATAAGGAAAAAACACATATTCCATCTCTAGGACAAATGAGCAACTCTTTACTCGCTTATCGAGCAATTGGATTTCTTAACACAGATGTATGAAAAGGTCATTGCCGTTTGATCAAATAAATATTATATTTATTCGATTCTATTTTGAAAAGCGCCAATATTCACTTGAGTTTGAATTTTGGTAATCAAAATTCAAATTTTTAGTATGATGATTTAGTCAAATGAAATTGAATTCCAGACAGATCAATTATTGGTTGTCCCCCAATTACTTAAGTTTGGACATTGTGATTTAATGATTGGGTCGATTTCAATATATACTTTAGGTAATTTCCGATCAATCCACTCTTTAAAATATTCATTTTTCTTGTTTTCCTTAGCTGCCGCTTGAATTTTAGAATAATCTTGTTTCAAATTGGCTTTGTGTGGATCTGTTCTGGACCGTAGTTTAAAAATCCGATAATATTTTTTTCCATCTTGGTCTTTTGAAGGTATTGCTTTGGATATTTCACCAACTTTTAAGGCATCAATGGCGAAATAAATATCAGGTTCTAAGTCAGCTACTTCAAAATATGAATTACCTGTTTTAGGATTTAAAACCTGACCTCCATTGTGATAACTTTCCGTTTTTTTATCACTAAAAAGTCTGACCGCTGATTCAAAAGACATAGTATCATGGAGCATTTTTGTTCTTATACTGTCAAGATACTTTTCAGCTAATGTATAATCATCATCAGTATACTGGGGTTTGATTAAAATATGTCTTGTATTTATATTATTTCCTCTCCGTCCTAATAATTGAATTACATGATACCCAAATTCAGTTTCAACTATACCAGAAATGGAATCCTTTTCTAAATTAAAAGCAACAGCTTCAAACTCCGGAACCAAATTTCCTCTCTTAATCCAACCAAGGTTCCCACCATTTTTTGCTGAACCTAAGTCATCAGAATAGGTAGAAGCCAATTTTGCAAAATCTTCACCTTGATTCAATCGTGCTAGTAACTTAGATAATTTATCTTTTGCTTTTTGAACTTCAGTAGGATTTACTTTAGGCTTATAAACAATTTCAGATATTTCAACTTCCGAATTAAAATAGGGTAAACTGTCCTTAGGAATTTTCTTAAAAAATAATTCAGTTTCATCAGGAGTAATCGTTACTTCACCAATTACTTTTTGTTGTAAACGCTCTGAAAGCATTTGATTCATCAAGTCATCCCGGAATTTTTCTCTTACTTGATTTACAGTTTGTCCATAGTAAGCTTCGAATTTTTTGGTATCATTTTCCATGTATTGAAGTATCTGTTCAATCCTTGCTTCCAACTGCTGATCTATTTCTTCATCCTTGACTTCTACACTATCTAATCTAGCCTGATGTATCATAAATTTTTGGATAAACATATTTTCCAAAATAGCACATTGATCTTCTTCTGAGAGTTGAGTTTGTTTTTCCTTTATATATGAAACCTGATCATTCCAATCGGAATACAAAATAATTTCGCCTCCTATTTTACCAATTATCTTATCAATGGTTTTACTTTCCTGACTAAAACTGTTATTTATAATTAATATAAAAAATAGCAAAATATTGAATTTCATTTTATTTATCTGTAATTTCATACTTAAAAATTGGCTTTTCAATGATAGAACGTAAAAACGACATTCTAATTACTTAATATTTTTTTGTTTTAATTGATTTTCGTAAAACTGGATTTTAAACTGATTAATTAAATTAATTTTTCTTTGATGTAAAATAGATTCTCGTGCTTGTTCTTTTACAAATGAAAGTGGAGGATCCTGATTGGGAAGCACTATATCAATTACTTTGGTATAATATACATATTTAAAATCAGCAAATTGCCTATTCATACCTTTATAAAGGGTATTCAAGCTTATTAAGCGATCCGGAAAATTATTTTGAATGTCATTCCATTTTTGCCATTTGTCTGGTTTCAAGAGACTTGTTTCAGCATTATTCTGGCAAAATTTTTGCAACTGTAACAAATTAGAATTTGTAGGATTGCTCCATAAATCTTCAAACATTTTTTGTTCCTTTTGAGGCTTTGAAAATTTTGCAAAAAGCATCCTAATTATTGGACCATCCAATTTATACTCACTTTTGTTACTATTATAATATTTTAATAATTCCTGATCAGAAATGAGCGTATCCAATTTCTCATTTATCAGTTTGTTTTCGAAGCGATCTAAAATCAATGAATTTTTATAATCTTCAACTAAATCTAATATTTCATTTTGATCTATAACACGTTTTGCCTCTTCCAAAAAGATAACTTCCTTAGTCCACCGATCAATAGCACCAGAAACCAAATTGGTACTATCCTCACTTGAAGTAAATGAGGATATCATTGGTTCAATGTCTGAATAGAATAATTTATTAGATTTATAAGTTGCTACAATTTGATCTTTAATATCTCTACTATCTTTTTTAGGTTCTGTTTCTTTGCATGAACATAATAATAAGACCCAAGTGCTTATTATTAAATACAAAAAACATGACCTTCCATACATAACTTTTATTTACGAACCATTTTGTTTAATTCTTCCGTATTGATTTGAACTGGATATTTTTGTTTTAGTTCATCAATCCACAAGGATTCTAAGTAATCCTGATAATCTGCAATTATATAACCTCTAGCATCATCTAGAGATTTATTTCCTACACCTAAAATCTGATCTACTTTTTTAAAAGTAAATATATTTGAATTTTCTTCTTTAACCAATGGACTGACAAAGCCTTTTTCAAATTTTAAACCTGCGTAACTGTCCGTATTTTTTTTCTCGTTCACCGTCTTTTGATAAGAGATAAAATCTTTCTTTTTATCAAATTTTGCAATTGCTTTATCCAAATCTTTCTTTTGTATATAATTATAAATTTTAGTAGCTAGTTTAACATTTGAAGTATCTATAGAAACAGTATATATAACTGCTCTTTCGTCCCACTTATAATTATTTTTATTTTTTTCATAAAAAGCTTTAAGTCCTGTTGTATCTTCAGATGCTCTATCCCAAACCACATTTTTGGTGGCTTCAAAAAGTAATATACCTTCTCGATATTCACGCATTAATGCTTTAAAGTCAGGGTATTTTTCTTCTAATCTACCTTCCTCATATTGTAAACATTTCTGCGCAATAAAATCATCAAACATAGTTTGAATAGTATTTCTAATATTTTTTGATTCTGAATTTTGAAGTCTTTGTCTGGTATTAGATTTAACATAATCAGAAAAATCTTCAGTAGTTAACGTATTAACTCCTAAAGTAGCAATGGTTTCTTTAACCAAATTTTCTGGTGCTTTCCATTTATAAGTAAAGAAATTGGTATCCATTTGATTTGCGAAATGATCCAATGCCTGTGAATTTTCTTTAAAATTAGATTCAATTTTAATTTTTTCAATCAGACTACCTTGTGCTTGAGCGAAGCGACTATCTCTAGTTATATCAGCTTGGATTTTACGTTTTGCCCGGTCATAAGGCAATTCATCTTCATGTCTCAATCGTTTGATAATATGCCATCCAATATTTGTTTCAACTGGTGGCGCAATATCACCATCTTTCTCAAGGCTAAAAGCAGCATCTTCAAAACTTGATTCATATTGATTAATTCCAAAAAATCCAACATTACCACCGATTAACATGGTTGTCTTATCGTCACTAGTAGTTCTGGCTAATTCTTCAAAGCTGGATCCTTTTTTGATCAATTTATAAATACTATCTGCCTTCATTTGAGCAAATACGTCTGGACTCCCTTTTTGAGCCTTTTTAATTAAAATATGCGCTGCTTCCATACGCCTTCTAGCAGGGCGGCTGTTATTCACCTTTACAATATGGTAACCCAATCTGGTTCTAATAGGTCTCGAAAATTTTCCTTTCTCTAAAGAATAAATAGCATTTTCCAAAGCATAAAACCCATCTGGCATCATAGCTGTAAACCAACCTAATCTACCTCCTTTAGGTGCTGAAGATAGATCATTAGAATATTTGCGGGCTGTAGCTTCAAAACTTGAACCATCCAAAAGTGCTTTATAAGCCTCCATGGCTAGGTTAAATGTTTTTAAAGTATCAGCAGGTAACGCATTTTGACTAAGACTAAAAAGTATATGGTAAACTTCTAGATCTTTTTTCTGTCGTTCATAAACTTCATTAGCCAATTTGTCGGTAACTTCCTTATCATTTAGATAATTTGTAGTTAATTGCTGTCTATAGCCCTCTAATTCTTTAATTAATGAAGGTATAGTATCCAGTTTCATGTCTCTTGCTGCTTGGACCTTTAGTTTAAAACGGGTATATAAATTAAGGTAATCTTCCAAGGATTGCCTACTATAATTTGCATCCTTACCATTATTTTTATTATATATGTAATCAAATTCTGACACTTTTACTGGATTTCCAGCTACAGAAAACAGAACTGGATCATTTTTCTGGCCAAATAAGTTGCTTGAAATGCTTAAAAAAATTACAAATAGCTTCGTTGAAAATTTCATATTGTTTTGTTTTATAAGAGGTCAAAAATAACCATAAAATAAGGATATTGATGAATGTTTATTATGACTTTAAGATTATTTAACGTTTCTTTATCAAATAAATTTGGTAAAATAGGATTATTTGATTTTTTCATACTTTTAAAAATGAGAAGATCAAAGAATCACAATTCTTAATCCTGTAATCATATTATCGTATCTGGAAATTCATTGGTATAGATTATCAGTATTGTCACCATTAGAAATAAAATCAAGACTATTAATCTTTAATTTAAATCCTGTACCTATTTTAAGATAGACCAATAGAATTTGAAAACCTTACCTGAAAGTATTTACTATCAAATTCCATTTTTCTATAAAAAATAAATATAATTCCTTAACAATCAGTTGATTTCAATTTTAACTTAAAAGAAAAAAGCTCTGAACCTTTTGGAGCAGAGCTTTTAAATTTTTTGTGGTTTACTAGTTTAATTTTTCAGAAAGACCTTTTCCTGCTTTAAATCGAACCACTTTTTTCTTAGGAATTTTAATAGTTTTTCCGGTTGCTGGGTTACGACCTTCTCTTGCTTTTCTTACAGAAACAGCAAAAGTACCAAAACCAACTAAGGTAACTCTATCTCCTTTCTTAAGGCTTTTCTCGATTGACTCTAATACTGAGTCTACAGCAGCTGCTGCTTGTGCTTTGGTTACATCTGCAGCTTTTGCTACATTAGCGATCAAATCTCCTTTGTTCATGTTTTATGAATTTTTTATTTTTTAAATGATATCACAAAAATATATGATCTTTTTTAATTATACAAACATATCTACAATTAAATTATATCTGAAACATCAACATACATAGGTCTTTTGACCACATTTATTATGAAGATAGTAATAAAATCGTTACTTTTAACGTTGATTATCAATAAATTGCCCATAAAATGGAAAGAAAACTGCACTCATACTCTTATCAATTATTTGTATTAATCTTTTTTGCTTTATGTATCATCTCATGCCATAGAGGTACAGGATGTCCTGCAGAAGATACTCATGTCAAATTAGACAAACATGGTAATCCCAAAGGAAAGCCTCAATCAGGACTATTTGATAAAAAAATGCAAAAGAAAATGAAACACAAATAAATTATTTGTTTAATTCCAATTGAGCTTTAAACGCATCAATAACTTTGACTTCAACTACATCAACTTGATTTAAGTCCGCTAAATATAAACTTACATAATCAAGCAGATGTACTAAATAGAGGCATTTTTCAATCAAAGTATTTCCTTTAGATATCAAATCAATGGTGGTGCCTGCAAAATTAGAAACGACATCTTTGGTCAGGTCCATCCTCAATTTGTTTTGTTTTCGATCGTCTTGGTTTCTTAGAAAAAGTACAGCTAAGGATTCATCATTCTTGCGCCACCCGACCAATTCATTATGATTCATTTCAGGGATGACATTATGCCAACACAATCGTTTTGAATTTTCATTAATTTGTTGTCTAAACCTTAATGCTACTGGTTCAATGCGATCGCTACAATATATTACAACTGTTTTATTAAATAAGGCTTTAGCTAAATGCTGCGCTTTTTCTTGAATATTCTCGATTTCATCTTTCAATAATTGGACACTTGATTGGAGTTCAGTTTCAAAATCTAAAGTTACCAAGCCCAATTTTTTAAGTATAAACATTTGAGCAACAATTGAATACCCCAGACATGCTCTTGGAGAAGCCCATCCACTAGTTACCTGAATAAAATCAAGGTCATTTTCTTTTGCAATTTGTAAGATTTTACCACCTGAAGCAACACAAATAATTCTAGCACCAGTTGACATCATTTGATTTAATGATGATAGGGTCTCCTCAGTATTTCCGGAATAGGAAGACACAATAACCAACGAATCTTTATCGATATAAGCTGGAGCATCATATCCTTTATTAACAATATATGGAACTTTCAAATGATTTCTAAAAAAACTCGCCACAAAATCTCCACCAATTCCTGATCCACCCATTCCTGCTACGTAAACTTCTGTAATTGGTTTATTTAAAGTTCTTATCTGTGATTCATTTGCTATTCTTATTGCTTCCAAAATTTGTTCAGGAAAGCGTTTGATCATTTCCAACATAAGCGATTACCTTTGAAATATTTATAACAAAAGTACGAATTTGAAGTCAAATAAAGAAATTGGTCAAATCGGTGAAGATGCTGCTGTATTATTTCTAGAGCAATTGGGATATACCATTCTGGAAAGAAATTGGCGTTTTAGCAGAGCTGAAATAGACATTATTGCAAAAGATCATGACATTCTGGTTTTTGTAGAAGTAAAAACAAGATCTTACAATTACTACGGTGAACCAGAAGATTTTATAAATGAAAGAAAGGAACAGTTACTTTCCGATGCTGCATCACAATATATGAATTTAATAAAGTATGATTGGGAAATTCGATTTGATATTATTTCAATTCTAATATTAAAAAATCAGGAGCTTCAAATTAAGCATTTCAAAGATGCTTGGTTTTAAAAAAAATTACTTAAATAAATTTTGCCAAGCTATTTTATTTGAAATTAAATTTGCAAGATCTTTAATGAGCACACGCTCCTGCAATAGGCTGTCTCTCTCTCTAATAGTAACAGAATGATCTGACATTGTTTCAAAATCTATTGTAACACAAAATGGTGTTCCTATAGCATCTTGTCTGCGATAACGTCTACCTATTGCATCTTTATCATCATACTGACATTGAAAACTAAATTTCAAATCATTAAAAATTTGTTTAGCTTGCTCTACCAATTCAGGTTTATTCTTAACTAAAGGTAAAACGGCACATTTAATAGGTGCAATTGCCGGGTGCAATTTTAACACTATTCGTTGCGATTCTTGTCCATCTGCATCAGGAACATTTTCTTCAGTAAATGCCTGACTCATTAGAGCTAAAAACATGCGATCACAACCAATCGAAGTCTCAACAACAAAAGGCACATAATTTTCATTCATTTCTGGATCAAAATATTGTAATTTTTTTCCTGATAATTCCTGATGACTTGTCAAATCAAAATTCGTTCGAGAATGAATTCCTTCTAATTCTTTAAAACCAAATGGAAAATCATATTGAATATCAACAGCAGCATTAGCATAATGTGCGAGATTCTCATGATTATGAAATTTTAATTTGTCAGATGGTGTACCTAAGGATTTATGCCACTTTAATCTGGTTTCCTTCCAGTATTCATACCATTGCATTTCTTCACCTGGTTTGACAAAAAATTGCATTTCCATTTGTTCGAATTCACGCATTCTAAAAATAAATTGTCGAGCAACAATTTCATTTCGAAATGCTTTCCCAATTTGTGCAATTCCAAATGGTATTTTTTGTCTTGTTGTTTTTTGAACATTTAGAAAATTAACAAAAATACCTTGTGCTGTTTCAGGTCTGAGATACAACTTTCCTTCTTCTCCAGCTATATTTCCTAATTGAGTATAAAACATCAAATTAAATTGCCGAACTTCAGTCCAATTTTTTGAACCGGAATCTGGATCTACAATTTCTAAATCATCAATGATATTTTTTAATTCAATCATATCATTTTTCGTCATAGCTTCAGTCAAACGATTAGTGTACGATTGACTTTTTTGTAGATATTCAACAACTCTTGGGTTGGTTTCTCTATAAAGTTTTTCATCAAATGATTCACCAAAGCGAGACTTGGCTTTTTCAACTTCTTTTTCGGCTTTTGCTTCGATTTTTGCAATGGCATCTTCTATCAAAGTATCTGCCCGAAAACGCTTTTTAGAATCTTTGTTATCAACTAATGGATCATTAAATGCATCAACATGTCCAGATGCTTTCCAGGTTTTTGGATGCATGAAAATTGCTGAATCCAGTCCAACAATATTTTCGTGCATTTGCACCATACTTTTCCACCAATAAGTCTTAATATTATTTTTAAGTTCAATGCCGTTTGGACCATAATCATAAACTGCACTAAGGCCATCATAAATTTCCGATGAAGGATAAATAAAACCATATTCCTTGCAATGGCTTATTAATTTCTTAAATGAATCTTCTCCTGATATGGCCATAAATAAATAATTTGAACTTAAGTTTTTTAATCTAATAAATTAGTATTTACAATTCAATTAGATATCAATTTTTGCATAGTGAGCGTTGGCTTCAATATATGCTCTTCGTGGTGGAACGTCTTCACCCATTAGGATTGAGAAAAAATCATCTGCTACGAATGCACTATCAATTACAACTTGAGATAATATCCTACGATTTGGATCCATGGTAGTTTCCCACAATTGTTCCGCATTCATCTCTCCGAGACCTTTATATCGTTGCAATTGAACACCGTCTTCCTTTCCTTTACCCATTTCTAAAGTAAATTCTTTTCGTTCTTTTTCATTCCAAGCATAGCGTTGTTCTTTACCTTTCTTTATTAAATAAAGAGGCGGTCTTGCAATGTACAAATGTCCATTCTTAATGAGATCATTCATATAGCGATAAAAGAATGTTAAAATCAAAGTTGTAATGTGACTACCATCGACATCGGCATCGCACATAATAACAATTTTATGATACCTCAATTTATCAAGATTTAACCTGCGATCTCCTTCTTCATCAACATAAATATGAACACCTAGTGCAGTAAACATATTCTTGATTTCCTCATTCTCGTAAATCCTATATTCAAGTGCTTTTTCAACGTTTAATATTTTACCTCTGAGCGGTAAAATCGCTTGAAAATGTCTATTTCTTCCTTGTTTCGCAGTACCTCCAGCCGAATCTCCCTCTACCAGAAAAAGTTCAGATTCAGCAGGATTTTTAGAAGAACAATCTGCTAATTTTCCTGGCAAACCACCTCCACTCAACACATTTTTTCTCTGAACCATTTCCCGAGCCTTTCTGGCAGCTTCCCTTGCGGTAGCGGCGATGATCACTTTCTCTACAATTCTCCTGGCTTCTTTAGGATGCTCTTCTAAATATGCAGTTAGCGTTTCACCAACAATTCTTGAAACAACTCCTACAACTTCAGAATTACCTAATTCACCTTTAGTTTGGCCTTTAAACTGTGGTTCTGGTATTTTAACAGATACAATACCAGTAAGCCCTTCCCTAAAGTCTTCTCCACTTATTTCAACTTTAAGCTTGGAGAAAAGTCCATTATCGTCCCCATATTGTTTAAAAACACGAGCTAAAGCTCTTCGAAAACCGCTAACATGAGTACCACCTTCTCGAGTATTAATGTTATTCACATAAGAATACACATTCTCTTGATATCCAGTATTATATTGTAAAGCAACTTCTACTTCAACATTGTCTTCTTTACCTTTGACATAAATGGGCTGTTCACACAATGGTGTTCGGGTTTGGTCCAAGTATTGGGCAAACTCTCTTAAACCACCTTCAGAAAAGAACAATTCATTTTTGATTTCAGGATCTCTTTCGTCTTTCAAATAGATATGCAAGCCACTATTTAGATAAGACAACTCCTTGAAACGATGACTTAAAGTATCATAATTATAAATTAATGTCTCAAAGATCTCATGATCTGGTTTGAATGTTACAGAAGTTCCCCGATCACTACTATCACCAATTTGGGCTACAGGAGCTAATGGTTTGCCTCGTTCATATTCCTGCATGTAAATCTTCCCTTCCCGACGAACTTCTACCCGTACATATGAAGAAAGCGCATTAACACAAGAAACCCCGACGCCATGCAATCCTCCAGAAACTTTATAAGTGTCTTTGTCAAATTTTCCTCCAGCGTGGAGGACTGTCATAACTACTTCAAGAGCTGATTTTTGTAACTTTTCGTGCATATCAACCGGTATACCCCGGCCATTATCACTTAATGTTATGGAATTATCCGGATGAATGGTTACCTGAATATGCGTACAATACCCAGCCATATGTTCATCGATAGAGTTATCTATTACTTCCCAAACTAGATGATGCAATCCTTTGACATCGGTACTTCCGATATACATTGCTGGCCTCATTCTTACCGCTTCTAATCCTTCCAGTGCTGTAATATTACTAGCACTATAATCTCCTGCTTTTTGAGTCATGTTTATATTTTAAAAAATGGTGTGCAAAGATAGTCAAATAAAGCTAAATAAAGGCGTTTGACGCTTTCTAATATGAATAAAAATCAAGAATAATTTAAAAAAACAAATATGCTGAAAATTTTAAAAAAATGGTCTCTTTTGTAGACATTTACACCACCTAATAAATTCCATTTTAGCATGATTTTTTGTTCAGATGAATCTTCATTACCAGACTATATTCCAAAAATTTTTGATGTCATCAATCAATATAAATTGTGTTTATTGTTTGGACAAATGGGTTCTGGCAAAACAAGTTTAGTACGAGCTTTGGGGAAGTATTTGGGATGTAGCAAAGATATTGGCAGTCCAAGTTTTTCAATTATCAATGAATACCGTTACATCAATGCTGAAGGACAAGCCGATCAATTCTATCATATGGATTTATACCGATTAGATAGGATTGAGCAGGCTTTAGATATTGCAATAGAAGAACCCCTATTCAGTGGCCATATTTGTATTATTGAATGGCCAGAGTTAATAATGCCTCTCATTCAAAATGAACAAAGGATCGAAATTTATATTGAATTCTTGGAAAATCAAAAAAGAAATTATACCTTGATCACTAAATGAGTTCCCCACATCTACTTCCGCAAGAAAAAACCGGGTTTCAAACTAAACCTGAAATGTTAGCCTTGGCTCATGCTAAATCTTCACTGCGTATTGGAATTCCTAAAGAATCTACTTTACAAGAAAATCGAGTTGCTCTAGTACCCCACTCTGTACATAATCTAGTGGCACGGGGCCATCAAGTCATCATTGAATCCGGTGCCGGTGAGAAATCTAACTTCAGTGATCACGAATATTCAGAAGCAGGTGCTGAAATTCAGCCTTCACGTGAAATCGTATTTCAATCTAATGTGATCTTAAAAGTCGCACCTCCAACTTTGGATGAAATTCAGCTGTTTAGCCCCAATCAGATTTTGATTTCTCCAATGCACCTTCCTGTGATAAATGCTGATTATATTCAAGCTTTGCGACTCAAACGAGTGACTGCGTTGGCCATGGAATATATGCAATCGGAAGATAACTCTTTTCCTATAGTTAGAATCATGAGCGAAATAGCCGGATTAGCTGTCATTCATACAGCCGCTGAGTTGTTGAGTAATTCTAAACAAGGGAAAGGTGTTCTTTTAGGTGGAATTTCCGGAGTACCACCTGCAAAAGTGGTCATTCTAGGAGCTGGTGTGGTAGCAGAATATGCAACGCGAGCTGCGGTTGCACTTGGTGCTTCCGTTAGAATTTTTGATGATCAAATTCATAAATTAATAAGGATACAAAGTCGTATTGGACGTCAGCTGTATACATCATCTTTAAATCCCGTGATTTTATTGAATGAATTGATAACAGCAGATGTAGTTATTGGAGCCATACACTCCAAAATAGGTAGAACACCCGTGGTTGTAACTGAAGACATGGTCATGCAAATGAAACCCGGCTCTGTAATTATTGATGTTAGTATTGACCAGGGTGGTTGCATTGAAACTACCGAAATGACCACTCATGAAAATCCTACTCGAATCATTCATGGTGTAGTTCATTATGCCGTCCCTAATATTGCTTCAAAAGTCAGTCAAACAGCTTCGATAGGAATTAGCAATATTATTACGCCAATACTTCAACAAGCGGGTGAAAGTGGAAGTATAGAACAAATTTTATATATGCATAAGGGACTTAGAAACGGTATTTATACTTACAAAGGTTGTCTAACGAATGAATACCTGAGTCATCGATTTAATATAAAACATACCAATTTAGAATTGCTTCTTACTTCTATCATTTGAAGTCAATAATAGTATTCAGTAACTACTTTTTTTTCTTGAATACAGGAACTGTAGAGCAAGGTTCGCCATACATGATACTAGATGCTATAGGAACCAATTTATTTGTAACCTCTAAATATGCTGAAGCTGGAACTGGTAGATCGCTACAGCCTTTAATGACCACTTTGGCATCTTTATATAGGGTCCAATCGAAAGCATCAATTTTTTTTGAAAAATAAGATCGTAAAGCTTCATCTGAGTTGCCAAAAAAAATAGAATGAACATAAGGAGCTGCATAACTTGCAATCAACATATATGCCCAGGTAGGAATGATCGCATCATTGGAACACCAAACACTTAAAATTTTATTCTGATATTGGCTCCAATCGTGTTCTTTAAGACTTTGTCTAAAGTCTAATTCTTTCAAAATCAGTTCTCTAAATAAATAATTCTTAAGATCAAAAAGACAGATTTCTTCTTTTGGGAAAAATTCTTCAAGCTTTATGGTTATCAAACCACTTGATGCAACACGATTGGTTAATATAGTATCACTATTCATCATCTGTACGATCTTCCTGGTTATGTACATTAAATGGTATAGTCTCTTCTATAGGTGCGGCTTCTCCAATTTCATGATCAGGCATCGCAAAGTCCTTAATTCGCGGCATTTCAGCAAGATTTTTTAAGCCGAAATACTCCATAAATCGAGTACTGGTACCCAATAAAATGGGTTTTCCAGGGCCCTCACTTCGTCCTTTGATTTCGATCAATTCTTTTTCCAATAATTTCTGAATCGAATGATCACTATTAACCCCACGTATTTGCTCTACTTCTGACTTGGAGATGGGCTGCTTATATGCAATAACCGCAAGAGATTCCATTGCAGATTTTGTCAATTTTTTTCGATTATTGAGCTTTATATGCTCAGCGATGATGGCAAAATGGTCTGGTTTTGAAAGAAACTGATAGCCACCTGCGATTTCTTTGAGTTCTATGCCAAAATGTTCTGGTTCATAACGTTTTTGTAATTCGGTGATCGTCATCTCGATCTCCTCCAAATTTAAGCTAAGAGCCATACTATTCTCCAGACAATACTTAATATCAACAGCAGTAATGGGTTGCGGAGCAGCAAAAATCAAACTTTCAACAGCTGGTAAGTACATATTTATTTCCATTGGGTAAAAATATGAACTAAAACAGCTATTAACTATGGAATGTTGCATAATTCCAGATCTAATGAATGATTTTTGATGGCATTTTTGTTAAAATCGCTATTATTTATACCGATAATTTGATCAAAAAAAGCCATTTAAAGCAATTTGGCATTTATGTCAATTGTACCCATTTTAATGAAAATTGAATTTTCTAACAAGCTTTATGCTAAATCATTGTCATGGATCTTAGTAATTTAAAAACATAACTATCCATTAAAAATTCACATTTTGAGAACCATTTTGAATTAACTACTTTTGGCTTTTATTTTCGGAATCTTCGCATTGTAAAAAATACTTCCATTGGAATATATCTAAGAAATAAGACACTTTGGCAAAGAGCAAAACCATATTCATATGTTCCAATTGTGGAACACAATCCCCTAAGTGGATGGGACACTGCACAGCCTGTGACTCATGGAATACTTATGTAGAAGAAATCATCCAAAAAGAACATAGTGCTGACGATAAATCGGGTGGATGGCGAAGCCTCAATCCCGAATTAGTTCCTTCAAAAGCCATTCGACTGGATCAGGTTACCGCAGGAAAACTCAAACGTCTGGATACTGGAGATGTAGAACTGAATCGCGCATTAGGTGGCGGCCTGGTTCAAGGTTCTGTTATACTTCTAGCAGGTCAACCAGGGATCGGAAAGTCAACACTATTACTTCAACTGGCCTTACAATTACATGGAGAAAACATACTTTATGTGTCTGGTGAGGAAAGTGAGGAGCAAATAAAAATCAGGGCCAATCGATTATCACAGAAGCAAGAAAACTGTTATTTATTTGCTGAAACTCGCGTAGATAGAATTCTTCATGAAGCCGCTAAAATGCGTCCTGCATTAATGATTGTGGATTCAATACAAACCCTAGTATCAGGACATCTTGATGCTGCGCCTGGTACGATTTCACAAATCAGGGAATGTGCTAATGAGTTGATTCGATTTGCTAAAGAAACTTCAACGCCACTTTTTTTGATAGGACACATTACAAAGGAAGGTGAGATTGCAGGGCCTAAATTATTGGAACATATGGTAGATACGGTGTTACAGTTTGAGGGTGACAAACATTATTCTTACAGAATATTAAGAACTCTCAAAAATAGATTTGGATCCACAGACGAAATGAGCATGTATGAAATGCAGGCTACAGGTCTCATACCAATCAGCAATCCATCTGCCTTACTGTTATCACAACATGAAGAACGATTAAGTGGTAGTGCAGTAGCTTGTACTGTTGAGGGTTTACGTCCCATTCTAATAGAAACACAAGCATTGGTTAGTGCAGCAGTATATGGAAATCCACAACGAGTGGCAACTGGTTTTGATGGACGTAGACTATCTATGTTATTAGCTGTTTTGGAAAAAAGGTGTGGATTTATGATCGGCAATCAGGATGTGTTTTTAAATCTTGCTGGCGGAATTAGGATCAATGATCCAGCAGTGGATCTTGCGGTCATCGCTTCACTTATTTCTTCATTGGAAGATAATCCATTGCATCGGCAAATTTGCTTTGCAGGAGAGGTGGGATTATCCGGTGAAATCAGAGCGGTATCCAGAATTGATCTCCGGGTTCAAGAGGCAGAAAGATTGGGCTTTAAAGCTATATGTATTTCTAAATATAATGGTCAGATCAATGCTGGCAAAGCATCAAAAATCAAGATTGTATCTTTAGCAACGGTCAATGAATTATATGAAAAGGTTTTCGCAAAATAATGATCTTCTATTTTAAAATTAAATGTTATACATCATATGAGTTTTATAATTGATTCTAATATTAAGTCATGGATTTCATACTCTGAAGATCATGGATTTCCAATTCAAAACTTGCCACTTGGTGTATATTCAGTAGGACATGGCTCAAAAAGAATATGTTCTATCATTGGTGATCAAATTATAGATTTAAGAGGCTTGTTTGAAGCACAATTATTGAAAATAAATGAAATTCAAAATAATGAATTAGCACAAGAATATTTAAATTCATTAATAGCATTAGGTAAAAATGTAACGAGATCCATTAGAAAAGAATTAAGTCATTTATTTACCAAAGATGCAAGTCCAAGTATTCAAGAATCTTGCAAAAAACATCTCATTCCGATTCAAGATGTTCAACTTCATGTTCCAATAGAAATTGGTGATTATACAGACTTTTACAGTAGCAAAGAACATGCTTACAATGTTGGTGTCATGTTTCGGGATCCTGCCAATGCATTAATGCCTAATTGGTTGCACTTACCTGTTGGGTATCATGGTCGTGCATCTTCTATTATCGTAAGTGGAACACCCATTAAAAGACCATCAGGACAAATACTCCCTGCCAATAGTGAAGTTCCTGTGTTCAGCCAAAGCAAACAATTGGACTTTGAGCTCGAAATGGGTTTTGTTATAGGCAAACCAAATGAATTAGGAAATCCAATTCCAATCGACCATGCAACAGACCATATACAAGGGTTGATGTTGTTCAACGATTGGTCTGCGAGAGACATTCAGAAATGGGAATATGTGCCTTTGGGTCCATTCTTAGGAAAGAATTTTGCCTCAACGATTGCACCATGGTTGGTTGATCTGGATGCTTTAGAACCTTTTAAAACAGTTGGACCAGTGCAAGAACCAAAACCATTAACTTATCTGGCTCAAGATGGAAAAAACAATTACGACATACAGCTTGAAGTTTGGTTGAATGACACATTAATCTCTAAATCCAACACCAAATATTTATATTGGAGTATGATCCAGCAACTGGCACATCATACGGTCAATGGATGTAATATGCGCATAGGTGATTTATGTGCTTCAGGAACCATTTCCGGACCAACACCCGAATCCTATGGTTCAATGCTTGAACTCGCCTGGAAAGGAACAAAACCTATAACGCTTAATGATGGATCGACCAGAACATTTTTGTTGGATAGTGATGTTTTAACTTTAAAAGCTTATGCACAGCATGATCAGTATAGAATAGGATTTGGAGAATGTAGTGGGAAGGTTATGTAGGGCATAAGTTGAAAACTTGCGCCAGCAGGGGGAAAATTCATCCTCAGTCATAATGAAATCTGCATTTCGCAATTTGTATTGCATCATCTTTCACTTTATAAATTAATCTAAGTTCCCCATCAATTCTACGAGACCAATATCCCTTATATTTATACTTCAATGGTTCTGGCTTTCCAATACCCGTAAAAGGAGTCCGAGAAATGTCTTTTAACAAATTATTTATTTTTAACAGCATATTCTTATCTGTCTTTTGCCAATACAAATAATCCTCCCAAGACTCATCCACAAAAATATATCTCAAGGCTCAATTATTTCTTTTTGAAATGAAGTACCTGTTTTTAGTTTTTCAATTGCCGAATCTAATCTCTCTTCATTGGTCTTTGAGGATAATTCCTGAAAAGTTGTACGTAGTGAATTATACTCATCCAATGACATAATAACAACTCCGGTGTCTTTGCCTCTATTTATGATCAAAGTTTCAAAATTTTCAGTCACACGATCGAGGTATCGCTTTATATCTTTTCTAAAATCTGAAATGGTTGTTGTCAACATATTTTTATAAATTTGTACACAATGAAGTACAAAAATAAGTACAAATAGTTAAAAATTAGTATTCTGGTCAGATTTTTTAAAATATTAAAATAGCTTTGAATTAAGAAAAATTCGTCTAGGAGCATAAAACTTGGTGAGATGCACTAAAAGATCTGAGTTCCCTTGACGGCAAAGGATAGAAATTTAACAAAATGGGATTAGGCTTTTTAAGCTAACCAACATTTAGGATTATTCTGTACAGCTTTTTTATACAATTTCCGAAAAATAAGGAAACTCATATTTATGCCATAAAAAAAGGAGTTATGAAAATGAATTCATAACTCCTTGATAATCATGTGGGAAATACTGGGTTCGAACCAGTGACCCTCTGCTTGTAAGGCAGATGCTCTGAACCAGCTGAGCTAATCTCCCCGTTGTTACATTTCCTTTTCGTCTAAAAGGAGTGCAAATATAGTTATCCTATTTAGTTTATTAAAAATATGGGATTAAATTTTATTAATTATATATATAAATAATTGAAATTGAATCATTTAATCTAAAATAATTTGTACTAAATTCATTTTTCCATTGGACTCACTGGGTATAATCAGGGTACTTGCATCTTTTTGGAAGGCATCAGGAATTCTTAAGTTGAGGTTTTTATAACTCGTATTCAGGACACTCTTACGGATAAATCTTCCATCTGATCTCAGGATGTACTCCGATACCGTCGATTCGTTTTTGATTTCATCATTAAAGATAATCCTAAGAAAAGAAGTATTCGCCATGACAAAAAAAGATGAAAACAAACCTTCGTCATCTTGAGAGTATTGTTTTTTAGGTAATACCTGCTCCCAGATCAATGAATTATTAGAATCAATACAAGATACCAAAATATCGTCATAATAATAATCTACCCACTTCATTGGACCAAAACCGGTATTATCCTGGGTACTATTGAAATAGGGTTTTCTGGATAATTCTCTGGAATTCTCTAAAAACATAAGCCATGAACCATCTACCATCATTTGAATATTTTTAATTTTCAAATTGACGTCAGACATGCCAGATTTTTTAGTTTTTCCTGTTAAACTCTTAATTAGATTTTCATTAAATTCTATAAAAACGATTTGGTCATCTTCCAATACATTCTGCACTAAATAACCTTTTGGACCACCATTCATTTTTTCTTTATAGATACCCACTAATAGCAGTTTTGAAAAAGAATCCTGATACATTAAGACACAATCATAAATATCTTTCTCAACCAACTGAAGCTTTTTATCTAAAATTAACTGACCCATATGGTTTATGCCATAAATATGAAAATCTTTATTTTTTACTTGTCTTTCTTGTTCAACATTTGGCCCTAAAATATAAAAATCACCATTATTATTTAACAATACATCCTGTACGGAATGAGCATCAAAATGAAACAATGAATCAGCTTTTACAGTGTAATACAATGAGTCTTGACCTCGATTATATAAACACATCCATTTTTCCTGCTTTCGATCTTTGAAGATGAGCGATACCCAATTCAAATCGTCAGAAGATTTTAAATTAACATCAAGCGGAAGTTCGACATCATAGGAATTAAGCAATTGTTTTTCAGAAATAAAAATTCCATTGTGGTCATAAATAGCATAAAGAATAACTGTCTCTGATTTCAATTTCGTAGCATACAAAACACCTATGTTATTGTGATGTGAATAAACTTCAATAATTCGCCATTTTTTTCCTTTAAGCTCAATATTTTTTTCAATAGACCAATTAAAATCCTGATCTAAATTTTGAATGATTAGTTTGTAGGCTCTATCTCTTACTACTGAGATTCCATTATCTAATTTTAATACATAATAGGCAAAATCATTTTTTAGTGAAATTTCAGGACTTATCATTACGGATTGAGCCTCTAAAAAAGCGGATATCAAAACACCAATAGCAAAAAGTATGAATCGATTTCCTTTTTTAAATGATGCTTTATATACTTTTGCAGACTCAAATGTATAAGTTATGCAAGCTGATTCCATCATTGAATGTGTACCAAATTTTAGCGAAGGTCGTAATATTGATATAATTAATCAAATATCTCAAGCTATTGAAGGTGTTCCAAATGTTAAATTATTAAATGTTGATCCTGGAAAATCGACCAATAGAACCGTTATCACCTTTGCCGGACACCCTGATGATGTCATTGAAGCTGCATTTCTGGCAATAAAAAGAGCCAGTGAACTTATTGATATGCGGCATCATACCGGGGAGCATCCCAGAATGGGAGCTACCGATGTATGCCCACTTATTCCAGTTTCGGGTATTAGCATGGCGGAAACTGTGGTTTATGCTCGGAAATTATCCGAAAGAGTAGGGCGAGAACTTAAGATACCCGTGTATCTCTATGAAGCTGCAGCATCGGCGCCACACCGGGTCAATTTAGCAGATATTCGTTCCGGCGAATATGAAGGACTTGAGGACAAAATGAAATTACCGAAATGGGCACCAGATTTTGGACCAGGAACTATGAATGTCAAATCGGGAGCAACGGTAATTGGCGCAAGAGATTTTCTGATCGCATATAATGTTAATTTGAACACTAACTCCGTAAAATTAGCCAACGAGGTGGCTTTTGATATTCGAGAAAATGGAAGGCCGAAAAGGGATATCGAGACCGGTAAGATATTAAAAAATGAATTGGGTGAAGTAGAACGTATCAATGGAATCTGTCCTTCCGTGAAAGCCATAGGCTGGTACATAGAAGAATACGGATTCACTCAAGTTTCAATGAACCTTACCAATTTAGATAAAACAAATCTTCATGAAGCCTTTGAGGCTTGCAGAAAATCAAGTGAACAGCATGGCCTGTTAGTGACTGGCTCTGAATTAGTAGGATTAATACCAAAAAAAGCAATTTTAGATGCTGGAACATATTACTTAAAAAAACAAGGCAGATCACTTGGTGTTTCTGAACAAGAATTAATAAAAATAGCCATTCAATCGTTAGGTTTAAGTTCTGTAAGCATTTTCGACCCCAAACAAAGAATCATAGAATATATGTTAGATAATAAATCAAATCAATTAATTGATCTTTCATTACGCCAATTTACCGAACTGACATCATCTGAAAATCCAGCTCCAGGTGGCGGTTCGGTATCTGCTTACATAGGTGCTTTGGGTGCTGCACTTGGGACCATGGTGGCTAACTTAAGTGCACATAAAAAAGGATATGAAAGTC
>Ga0154020_10002345_pt1 | contig 23066 bp, 16 predicted proteins | sample Klosneuvirus_201_FD_109709 | JGI IMG/M metagenome (GOLD analysis project Ga0154020, IMG submission 109709) | Active sludge microbial communities from wastewater, Klosterneuburg, Austria - Klosneuvirus_20160825_MG | ecosystem: Engineered > WWTP > Aerobic digester > Activated sludge | place...
AGCCACACGTTTTTCCATCGTTTGCGTTTGCGAGGTCTCACGCTGGCAATCTCCAGGACAAGCGTCCGCAGTTCCTGGAATGCGGCGTCTTGAATGGAGGCAAGCGATTCGAGCCTGGCGATATTCTTTGCGGAGATGTTTGTCTGTTGGAGGAATCCCCAGACCTCGTCCTTTGCGAGAATCAACGCCTGTTCCGCCTTTGGTCGCTGACGACAGTCGCGGCACACGAAAGCCGCGTACCCCTTTCCGCCGAATTTTTCATTCGGCCGCTTTCGACCACAGATTCTGCAGTTACGTCCCATTTTTTATCCGCAGCGTTGGAATCGCAAATTCATCACTCAGAGAGTGATGTCTACTATAGTCACACAAATCGCCGCCATTGCAGATACGCGGCGAGTGTCAGATGACCATCCGGAAGCGGCGGAAGGAGTTCGACCGACCGGGCATCGATCCGGTGTTTGTCACCATTGCGTTCGATCACAAGGTCCAGCCCGAACTCGCTGTCCTTCGGCCATTCCATCGCCACGACCGACACGGTGTCCCCCAGCACTTTGGCCGAAAACAGAAAGCTCAATTCTTCTTCCATCGCCGTAATAAACCCGACATACTGTTCGTGCTCGTCATACGCATCGACACACGCGTTTTCCCGTGCTTCTTCGATTGCGTCGGGATCGAGAGCATCGATCCAGTTTGTTGCGCTGGATTTTTTGTTGGGTTGTTTTGCCATGATTCGTTACTCCGACTTTGCTAACAATCTAACCCCCGGAATCTTCCCGCACTCGACTGCCATCGATCGGGTGCCTGTCAGGGACTCGTGTTGAATGCTTCGTTTCGCCGCTCTCCGGATTCCTTGTTGCTCGAAACACGACGGTGTATTACCTGACGACCGGAATTGCAATGGCGGGAACGAACACTCCTAAGCCGAAATGACTCGAGTGTCCGCAAATAACTGGACCTGATACAGGTTTCGACAATGTGATACGATAGCGAAATCCTGGGCGAACTCGACGCTGACGTTGTTCAAGGCGATTGGCACGTTGTTGTGCGGTTTCGTGAGTGATAACCCAAGCAACAGGGGTCGGGTCAGACGTCTCGGGAGCATCTGAAGCTGAATTGTCGTGAAGAACTTCAATGCGAACTACGGATGCGTCATTTCCGCGAATTCGAAGCCATTCATTGATTCCGTACTCAAGCAATTTGGTTGCCGTTTCACCCGCGCGGAGCCGCCCTCCAGATCGGAATCGGCGGCGATCAGGTGTAACAAATGGAGTTAGGCTATCCCAACATTTCGACTCAATTGTAGAATCAATCATTCCGTCGGCTGCGGCAATTTGGTTTGGCAATGGGACTAGACGCAGTCGCCACTCGTCGCCTTCTGCCTCGCGACGCGATCTGGGTTGCCGAGAAAAACGCCATGCAAGTTCGCTGTGACTGGCTTTCAGAAGCGCGTCGATCTCAAACGGCTGAAACGCTGTCAGTCGCCAGACAACAAGACGAGTTGGTTGACCGTGGTCATCAGGCCAGATACCGAAGAAGGCATGTTGATGATCCTTGAGCGGGCGGCCTTCACCATCCTTTCCGCTTAACAACTTGAGGCTGCCCCGCCACTCCACGAATCGTTGATCATCACTTTGCCAGAGATCACCAAAGGACTGTACGGCACCCTCCGTAACGAACTGTGTTGCGTGCTTTAAGACGGTGCCACGAAACCGTTCGGTAAGGCGGATCCATTGCGAAACGTCCGGGTAGACACGACCTCCAACTGCGAATTGCATGCATCGAATATCGCTCGCTCGTTGTTGTTCTGACATAACGCGGCCCTTAACTGCGGGCACTTTCGGAAGAGTGGCATAGTACCATTTTGTGCCAGGCGGAATTTGCTTACCCTGGAATGCGGCATCATCGGTCGACGCCAGCAACCGTTCGATGACTAACGGTTGTTTTGGATCGGGCACGAGGACTGGGGATCCAGTTTGATTCGTTTCACTCAGCAAACAGTTCTGGTCTACGGGCATTGACTCCAAAATCTTAAACTTCGTCCAAGATTCGGTTCGCCCAAAATAGAGCATTCGTGAGAGAAGAGCGCTGAGAAGATTCTGCTGCGGCTCCGAGAGTTCGAGAGAGGGCCAACACCATGTAATTGCCGCGTTCGGTGAGACTGAACGGAAATGATCGACCGTCAGAGTCGTCTTCGCCTTTTTGACGGCTGCCGACGTGGCCTTCGCGTCGGTCCAAGCGACATCGCACTTATGGTATTGTCGAGGTGCTGGATTTCCTCGCCATGTGAAATCCGGGAGGACAAAGGACGGCACTTCCGATGCAAGGCACCGCAACAAGGCATCTCGCAAGGCATAGTCTTCGCTTCCTGTCTCGCGTGAATACTGAAACCACCGAACGACGAGTGCTCTTACAAGTCGCCACGGCGACGGTGGCCATTCACCGTGTCGATCTTCAAAAGCATTCTGGTTCCAACGAGTGGCGTGATAGCGTCCAAGCGGAAATGTCTGGTGGATAGCGAGTGCCATGACGACGAACTCCGAGAATGTCGTGTTGTTGAAAATGATGCACCATTTAGCGTGATGAGAAACGAACGACGGAAAAGAGCGATCACTCACCATGGAGTGAACTACTCATCCTCGCTGGGCCCTTCTTCATCTCCATCTCCGGCTTCTGCAGATTGATCGCTTCCAGCGCCTGCTTTGAACAGCTTTTGCGCGGGGAAGTAGATTCGAGTTGGCTGATTATTCCCGAATCCACAAGCTGCAATCGATGCCCCAATATCAATGGTCTGAAGCAATGTTGGTATCGTGCTGCGGCCCGTCGGCTCCAAGTTGGCATCGGCTGAACCAGCTTCGTGCAATCGCTCCTGCTGAGAATCTGAATCCGCAGGGCATCGTTCCAAGACGCAGTTTTCGGTTTCGACAGTGATTTCGGTGCAACGAAGAAAGCACTGGGTTCGATACCGGAAGGGACGGGCAAGAAGGTGCCTTACCTTCCACAGGGATAGATCGAGAAGCAGTTGCTTTTGAGCAGTATTCAAGCCGTACTCATCGCGGCCATAGGAACGCAAGAGACCCAGATCCATGATGAACGTCGCGCGTATTTCTTCGGCGGTTTCTTCATCGACGGAAAAGATCGGCTGCCCAGACAAAGTCTTTCCAAGTTGGTCAAACTTAACTCCAGATCGCCCGACTCTGTTGGCTCCAAATGCTTCGTGATGCGCGGTGAGAAGTCGGCTGATCTTAATCTGCTCTTTTGCAAACATGACGCCATGTACGAGTGAATTGGGGTCGAAGTTGAAAATGGTTCGGTAAATATCCCACCAAGAACTTGGGGCGAAATAGGCAGACGAGCCTTTCTTCTTCGGCACATCGATGACGCCAAAGCGTTGTTTCAATACGCCCCGAAAGTACTGGCCATCGAGTTCGCCACCATCGACTGTCGGGCGATCTTTTTCACCGACAAAATAGTCCGACGCGATTCGGTGTCCTTCGCTCAATGTGGTCGTCACCACGACATTGCGTTCGGGGGATTCGACAACGACCTCTCCATTTGCGATGCTCGCTCTTTCTGTAACAACGACAGCGTAAGGCAAGCCATTCAAGTCAGCGTGGAGCGACGTGTCCGTCGGCCCTGCCATACAGACCGTCTCCAGATGATTTGCCATGCTGGCGGGGCTATCGACGATGCAAACTTTCTGTTTGGTGCCATCCTGGCGTGGCGCGTCGTAGATGACATGGCCCACTTCCGGAAAACCTGCGGGTTGAAAGCGGTCGGTGTCACCGACAGGTTTCAACTTAGCCTTGATTACAAGACAAACGGCATCAGAGTTGAGGATTTCGGTGGTCGAATTCATTGGGCTGTTGGACATAGAATGCTCCTTGAAGGAATGAGTTGATAAGATACTAAATCTAGGACGAATTGAATCTGTCACTCAGTTGCGAATGACTTATGTGCTACGAAGATGTTGCCGGTGCTCGAACAGGTTGCAGCCAGCGTTTGACTCCGTCGGCCACGGCGCGATCCGACAGTGGCACAAGCAGGACTGAGGCAACTCTCTCGCCATCGGCAATGAATCCTGATGGCGGCATAACGATCTCGTGGCCGTGCGCACGATAGCGGTCGCGCATCAGTTGCAGTGCTTCATCGAGCGAGTTGAATCGCAGGAGATTGAAGACACGCCGCTGAAGTTCCGGAGTCGGCAACTGAGCGGCGCCGTTGGATTCCATGAACAGCGTACGCGCATCAAATGAAACATTTCGACCATGAAAGTACGGTTTGGCGAGTGCATAAAGCAATGCTGTACCGTCTGGCTCAGTCGAAGGGATTTGGGTTCTTGAGTCGGTGCGCGAAGTTCGTTGAGACCAGTCGATCAGCGACAGCGGCGGAATCCATTGTGAGCTGAGTTCCATGTCGATGGCCCCATCATTCATGAGTATTCGCTGCACGACAGAGGCACGGCAAGCAAGTCGTTGCGGATTCGCGAATGGTTGTGAGTCGGCGCTTTTGGCATCGATTAACCGACGATGCGCGACGTCGAGCAACACTGTCAGGGGTGAACCCGAACTCCAGACCGCAGATGCTGGACGGGCTTTCGGAAACGGCAGGAGTCGCAGCCGCGCCGCTTGGTTTGACAGACGCTTATTCCACTGAACCTCGATCCCATAGACGTTGGACATCAGCGGCAAATCATAGTCACTTCCGTGGCAGCCGACGGAAGCGATCGCTCGGGCAATCTCAATCTCGAGCGGCAATGGTTCGTCTTGATGCCATGCCAGATCAAACCACTTCGGATCCAGCGGAGACAGCGGCATGCGCCGCTCGCGAAGGGACCTGTTTCGGTCAACTTTGGCTTGCGCTTTCGCAAGAGTCAGTAGAAGGGATTGCCAACGACTCGCGTCGTCAGGGTTTTCGGTCGCTCGAATTATCGCCGCTTCGATGGGACCGCGAAGGCCGACGAACTTTCCTTTCTTTCTTGAGTCATAAGGTTCAGGCGGCAGTCGATCAATCCAGCTTGACTCAAACAATCGCATCAGAAGTTCCGCGCCGTTTCCGCGATGGGCCGAGCCGGATTCAGAACGTGATGAGATTGACTTGTTATATGACGAACTCGCGTCACGAGCCACTCCGACTGAAATAACCTCGCGTGGAATTGCTTCGAAGACTTGCGACGAGGTTGTCTGACGAAGTTCAAAGCGAGCGAATTCACTGACGCCTGCGTCAACTCCAGTCGCAATTGCAGCAACGGCGAATTCAGACGGGGTTTGAGCAGCACGTCCGCCGATTCGCGACAGACCGCGTTGAAGTAAGGTTTTCACTTCGCACATCGTCGCAGGCCATTGCCACAATGGAGCCCAAAACTCACCGCGCCCCATTCCGATCTCACCGTCGCTCTCGGGTTGACACGGATCGCAAACAAATGGAAAGACGGCATACGGTCGCGATCGTGATCCAAGTCGCCGATTGACGCCGCCAATCAAATTCATCGCTCCCTCAACCGCAAACAAGAATGCCCAAGGCGAGATGTGGCCTTCTCGATACCATTCTTGTCCGCTGTTGAATGTACGATTCGCGAATCCAAACCACGTGCCAGTACTACCGATTTCAGGAACCCTGGCCGCTGAATGCCCCAGCAAAACGGCATTGAGCCAATCGTGCCCGATGTTGATTCTGCCGCTGTCATTCCTAATCGCCTTCAGGCCACTATGAAGCTTTTTCGCTACGCCATTAAGAATCGGATCGATGCCACGAATTGCATTGAGGTATTGCAGGCATGCGCGATGCGGTGCCTCGAACGTACGTTTTTCGCTGACCTTTCCCGCAAGTAGTCCAAATAGTGGATTCGTGATCGGACGCTCGTTGAATACCACCGTTGAATCCAAAACGCCAAGGTCGGTAACGGCAGCACCTGCGCGAAGGCGCGCGATTGAAGTGGCAATAGCCTTCTTCTTGACCAACGCTTTGTCGGCGCTGAACGCATCATTCCACCAGCGCTCGTACGGCGTCGGCTTCCAATCACTCATCAGATACGTTACCAACTCGTGGATATCGGCGAGTTGATGCGACAACAACTTGAAACGTCCTTGATCCCAGCAGGCTCGAATGGCAGGCCAGCGTTTTGACGCAGCGACCAAGATACCAAGTCCAGCGAGATAGTGGCCAAGGCTATCCACGTTGATTCCGTTAAGCGGGATTGCTCGAAGCGGTGCGTTCATACCTTTGCTCCTTTTCCCGGAGTGCGACTTGCTTTCACGTCGGCCGCGATCAAGATGGCTTCGAGATAGGCCAAAGAAATTGGACCTAGTTCACGAGGTTCCTTCGCTGGCAATGCTTCTTGCGGCACCGGCGGACCGCCCGGACAAGGCCCAAGCAGTTCAGCGATCATCTGTATCCAGCTCGGACTACCAATGGTGAATTCGGAGCGGTCGTCGTTCCAAACGCCGGTCGCTCCGACATTGCGACAGTCCGAGTTGAGAATCACTTCACGATCAATCACTCCTGGAATCGGCGCGAGTGTGTCGCCCTCTGAGAGCCCGAAGACCTGATCGTGGCGAGTGCGACTTCGTAGAACTGTTCGGACTTTTCCATGATGGCTTGCGATGAGGTAAACGATTAAGCCCGAAAGTTCCGGATCGCCATCACGCCAGAATTGCCAAGCCGCCAACGCACTGGCAGCCTCATGTCTTAAGTTCGGTCGAAACTGTGTTGTGACCAGTCTGAAGAACTGGTACTGTTGGACCGCAGTTAGCGACGACATGCGAGTATCGCAAACCGCTCCTCGCGGATCGGGAAATTTTGCCCACTGCCCGCTCTTCACGTCGTGCTCGTTCATCATGCTAAGCCATTCTTTGGCGACATCATGGAATGCAGCTAAAGTCGGATCGTCTTGAATGGCGATCAACCTTTCTTTTGCCTTACCGATGTATGCGCCTACAGCGTTTTGCCAACGTGAAACACTCTTTCCCCAATCGTGCCACCGAGCTGCAGTGCCAAGCGCATGTCGAAACTTGCCGTCGAGTTTGAGCATATCACACAGTTCGCGAACTTCTGCTTCAACGTCGCGCAGGTGTTGATCCAACGGAAGCCAACCATGAAAGCCGCTCCAGCGATCTGCGTCAAAACTGTCACCTGGGTTGTCTTTACCCCGCAAAACATCGAAGTCGCGATCTGTTGAATTGCCACTCCAGCCAGAGTCCTTTTGATACCCGCCTGCTGAATGCGGCAACATCAACGTCATGCCGGGCCAGACATCAGCGGAGCGTCGTCGCTCCCAGACATTCGTCTCAAAGTTCCATTCAAACGCAATGCCTGTCTTCCCGAAGAACGTCCGCAACTCAAAGAACGGAACGGCAACCAATTCCTCTCTCGTTGGCCCCGACTGTGTTGGATCTGGTCCCTTGTTGGCATCGAAGTCTCTCCAAAAAACTTGAGCATCGACATCGCGATCATTACTTCTCACGTATGAGGCAACGTTGGTAAATCCGCCAGCCAAGTCAGGCTCGGTCGAGTAGAGTTCAAAGAAGTCAGGCGGTCGAATCACAACATCAGCCGTTATCTTCAACGCCGCGACGCTTTCCGGCAGAGCGGATACAGTGTCAAGAGCGTCTCGATATTTGAGTCCTTGCGCCTGGAAAACTTCAACGCCTTCGATCAGCTTTTGGCCGAGGTCAATAGTACCCTTGTCATAGGGGCCAATGCGTTTGGCATTCGGTGAGCCTTCACCTTTATTCTGATCGTTCGCCTTGGGCAGCCAGAAAGTGGCCGTCGCATTCGGCTGAAGCCCCTCGCGATTGAGTCTTCCCAATCGCTGAATCAACGATGCCCAGGGGGCGATTTCACTCCACAGTGAGACTGCCGAAAGATCAAATCCCGCTTCAATCACTTGTGTAGAAACAATAATCAATCCGGGATGAGTCGCGACTGCACCTGTCCTGCGATCAATCTGCTTCATAAACCCGATCAAGTTCCTCATCTGTTCGTCGCGGTCCATTTTACGAAACCGGCCGTGCAACAAGACAACTTCTGGTGGTCGAATAATCGTTGGTTGAGCGGGAGCCTTTTTCTTTGCTTTCGTAGCTCGTGGTGTCAATTCCGCAATCAACTCTTCGTGAAATGCTTTGGCGGCAGGGACGGTGTTCATTACAACGAGCGAGATTCGCCCGCCGTCTTTGCACTTTAATCGATGTTCCGCCAATATGTCAGCTGCTTTCGGCTTTGCGAGTTTGTTGGTGAAGAGGATTCGTTTCGCGGCGTTGAGTCGGCGATCGACTTCTGGGTTTTTGCGATCGGCATCGGTTAGCGAGCGTGAAGTCGTTGTTGTCAGTCCCCAATCTTCCCGATCGCGCGTTTGCAGTATGTCCGGCCCCAACGTAGCAGACATCCAAATGAATTTGCAAGGAAGCAATGAGGGCCAGAGTTGCGACTTAAACGCGTCCAATTGCACCGACGTCACGAGCCCATTTCCCATCAACTGAACTTCGTCAAACACCCACATCGCGTCATTGAGAAGGAGACCAAGTTCAAGTGCCCACCGATGGCGTTTGGCTCCGTAACCACGATTTAGGGCTCGCGAAATTAACATGTCTTGAGTGCCGATCAGGATTGCGTCACTTGTTGGATCGGCGGCCCAATCGCGAACATTTTCACCTCCCATCAAGAGGTGGACCGATACGCTTTCATTCATTCGCAGGTTTTCCAGCCAGCGTTGCGATTCTCTGGCCGTCTGTTCTACGAGCGTCCGCATAGGCAAGCAATACACCAATCGCCGAGGTGTCTCTGACCGCACTTTCTCTGAAGAACCGAATTTCCGTCGCCAGAGCCATCCGAGGATAGCAGCAGCCGTTTTTCCGACACCAGTTGGAACCGACAACAATTCCGGAATGCTATCACCCTCCGCAATCGCCTTTTGATAGGGATACGGCGAATTTCCGCCGGTGGCGGTTTTGAAGAATTCGGCGAATTTCATTGTCGATCGCTCAACCGTTGCGGTTTCATAGGGGAGTGGATGTCTGGGAGTAGTGTGTCAGAATTTGGTGACATGGCAAATGAACGGAGTCGTCGGGTTGGAGGGTGGTTCAGACAAAGTAGACATCACTCTCTGAGTGATGAGTTCGCTGCGTTGCCTCGCATCGTCATTTCTTTCATCGCCAAAACGCTATTTCGTCACTCAGAGAGTGACGTCTACTTTGAATGCCGATCCCTCAGCACGGACGCACTGTATCCAGGAACCCTGACGTATCGTGTCAGGGCTCAAAGATTTTTCAGACTGGTGGATCTACTTCATCACTGCAGGAAGGGACTTCTTCCTCCGAAGATTGACCACTGTCCAGAGAATCGTCTTCCTGAGAGTCGGATCAACTGCAAGCTTTCCATGAATGCTTGCTGCCGCTTTGAGTCCCGCCCATTTCTTTCCACCAGGCTCAACGGAATACCCTTTTCGAGTGCAACTCAAAGACACCATTTTTCCAGCAGCCGCGCGCGGTTGGATCAGCTTGCTCTGACACGATCCGGAGGATGCCGAGGGCTTTGAGGTAGTTCATCAGCGGCTCTGGTGTGCAGCCGTGAAGAGGCAAAACGTGTTGAGTCATTCGTCATCCTCCGGTAGCGGCGGCAATTGTTCCAGGCGATGATGAAAGAACAGCAGGTCGATGTAGAACTTGTCGTTGCCGACTGTCAGCGGGTATTCCTCGCCGACAAAAGTCAGGTCTTTGCCAAACTCCAGGAAAAAATCGCGCATGTTCGCGAGGATTGCTTTGCGAAGCTCCTTCTCGGAATGCTCATCTTCAAGTCCGAGGAATTCGAGGATGTAATGATCCTTGAACGGCAAGAGGTCACCGGACTCGGCATCGGTCGGCAAGCACTTCTCTGGATTGCGTTTGACGGACGTGTACCGCTCAAACAACGCGGCGTCGATTTGGCGGCGGAGTTCGCGTACCGACCAGCGTTCGCGGACGGACATGGTCATGTAGAAGTAACGCTCGGCGGACCGCTCACTGCATCCCATGATCTCTTTGTGGTGGGACCAGGAAATCGCCGGAATCAACTCCGTTAGTTCGGGTGAAGCAAATTGTCGCGACACTGTAGCGACATTCCCGGAATCGCCGATTTTCCCCGATTGGTTCAATTGTCGCGGCGCTGTAGCGACTTTTGCCAAAGGCGTTCTTTGTGGCGGCAACGACCCCACTTTTCCATCGGCCACTTGTGGCGACACGGTAGCCACTTTTTTGTCGGCCCCAATTCCGTCGATGAATTGTTGGGGCGCTGCGCCGACTTTTGTGCCGCCGGAAAAGGTCTCTGCAAACCACAAGTCGAGTCCACGGCAACTCACGAAAAACTGCCTCATGCGGAACACATTGTCGCGGCTCAGCCCTTTCAAGTCTGGAAACGCAATTCGTAGATCAGCCGCCAACTGTTCGACCACCGCATCGCCCCAATTTGCGGACGCCTGTTGCTCGACGATGACTTGACCGATCTGCCAGTAAAGGCAGACGAGTTCGCGATTCACGGTGGCGGCGGCACGACGGCGTGAGTCGGCAATCAGATGCGTGAGGCCGGTCAGAATCGAGGCGTAATCTGACTGAGCCGCAATCAGCACGGTCGCTTGCTTCCCAGCCAATTTCGTCGACTTTGCTTTTCGCGTCGGCGCATTATTCACGACGGTTTTTGCCGACGAGCGTTTCTTCAGCATGGCTAGTCTTTCCTTTCCACGTCGCTTCCGCGCCAGTCAGCAACTCGCAGCAACGCTTCCAGGAACGCCAGCTTGAACGGGCCGAACTCTGGGTCGTCGCGCAGCTTGAGGACTCGCGCAGCCCAACTCGGTCGGCCCTCGGCTGACTCACCGAGTTCCATCAATTCGAGGTCGATCAAGAATTCGGAACTCACGTCGCCGTTGCCGAGTTCGACTACCGGCATCTTGTCTTGTTCCCATAAGCCCCGCGCGAAACGCCGCGTGATAACGTTGGGCCGCCGTTCGTTCGGCAGGCTGCGCAGACTCAACCGGACTTTTCCGTGATGAGCGGCGATGAGATACGCGATGAGGTCCGCCTGCTCGGCATCTGGATGTTGATGAAGCCAAGCCAACGCGCTGACCAACTCGTGCCGAAAGCCTCGCCGACTCTGCTTATCAACTCGATAGTTTGGTCGCTTGTCCGAGCCGGACTTGGCCCAGAGTTGCTGTTTGTCGGGATCGCGTTGGCTGACCAGTTCGCAGTCGTGCATCGCTGATTGAAACGCCTCGTGAGCCTTTCCGACATCGTGCCACCACGCCGCGCGTTCGAAGGCATCCCACGGAATGTCGGCGAGTGACGAACCGAACGCCGTATGCAGTTGCTTCGCGGAGTCGGCCACAGCGCGAAGATGGTCCGACAAGAGTTGCTCTGTCCGTCCCATCGCGTCATCAGAATTTATGTCTTGCTCCGCATTGACCGAGGTTGCAACTGGCGGCACTCGGCCTGACGATACATCCCCAGTCCAACCAAGTTGTACCTGATAGCCGCCTGTATCGGCGTGCAGCAGCAACACCATGCCGGGCCGAACCGACTTGCCGGGGACCGTTTCCCATTCGGCTTCGAGCGGGTTCCATCGCCACGCTTTGTAGTTCTGTTTGAAGTCCTTTTGTTCGAGAAACGACTTGATCGCACCGATGGAGACCGAACAAAGTTCACCCTGTTCGGGAGCGGGAAAGCGAGCGACTTGTTCTCGTTTGTCTTGAAATTCAGGCGGACGGCCAGCCTTGTCAGTGCGATCCCAGTCTCGCCAATAGACCTGCACGTCGTTGTTATCGGCGTCGCGAATGAATCGCGAGATGTCGAGGTCGTTGCCAGCCAGGTCCGGTGTTGTGTCCCACAATTCGATCAAGTCCTTGCGCCGCAACGTATGCACAACGACCGGCGGGGCTTTGAACGAGATACGACTCAGCGTCTCCGGGCCGACGTCGCTCAGCGGTGATAGCTCAAGGTTTAGCAACGTTCGTGCGGCCTTCAATTCCTCGACCGCGTACGGCAGAGCCAACTCTTCCGCATTCTTGTCGTCCGTGTTGATATCGACCCACACGACGCGAGCCGGTGGGACTCCGTCTTCGCCACACACTCCACGACGATTGCAGCGACCGAAGCGTTGCACCATCGACGGCCACGGAGCGAGTTCAGTGAAGAGCGTCGTTGACGAGAGATCAACCCCAGCCTCAATTGCCTGTGTCGCCACCAAAATACGACCACCAGCCGGTATTGACGTCTCATCCAACGCACGACGTTGCGTCACGTCACGATCAGCAGGCCGAAATCGCGAGTGAACCAGATCAACCTCAATTGTCAGTTCCGCCGATTCGGTTCGGACCTTGATGGCCTTCATCAAGTTCTGAGCACGTATGACCCGATTGACTACGATTAGTGTCAGCGTTCCGGCTTGATGAGCGGCAACAACTTCGTCCGCCAGTGCGCCAACGTAACTCGCGCCGGCATTCCCTTTCGACTTGCCTTTTGCCTTCGTCGTGTCGGTCAGCTTCGCGTTCTCAGATGTCAGTTTCACACTGCCTGGACCGCAAGGCTTCTTGGCTTGTATCAGTCGGAGGACTGGTCCACCCGGCACAAAATCTTCGGCACCAAGTTCCAGTAGCCGCCAACCGGACTCCGGCTCCCGGTGATCGACCGTCGTGATTAGCTCTGCATCCAGCGTTGCCGACATCCACAGCGAATTCGTCACGCCATACGTCGCCAACTTCGACCGTAGCCCCTGCAACTGAGCCGTCGTCGTCAGCCCGACACCCATTAACTGCGTCTCGTCCATCACCCACAGACAGTCGTTGTTGAGCAACCCAAATTGCATCGGCCAGCGATACCGGGACATGCCGTAGCCGCGATTCAGTGCCCGAGACAACAACATGTCTTGCGTGCCGATCAAAATGGCGTCTCGTTGAGGATACTCATCCCAGGCGGTTGCGTCAGCACCACCCATCAAGAGATGAACGGCGACGCGATCGTCGCGTGACAAGTCCAGCGTGTAGGACTTCACTTGCGTCTTGTGTGAATCAGCGTACTCCACGACGCCAGCAAGAATGCCAAGACGGTCCAGCCAACGGACGGCACAATCATGCGTCTGTTCGACCAACGTCCGCATTGGAAGGCAGTACACAAGTCGGCGTGGAGTGGCCAATTTTACTGGTTGTGTGGCAGCTTGACGTCGCCAAAGCCATCCGAGAATCGCAGCCGCAGTTTTCCCGACGCCAGTTGGAACCGACAACAATTCCGGAATGCTATCACCCTCCGCAATCGCCTTTTGATAGGGATACGGCGAATTTCCGCCGTTGGCGGTTTTGAAGAATTCGTCGAATTTCATTGTTGATCACTCAACCGTTGCGGTTTCATAGGGGAGTGGATGTCTGGGAGTAGTGTGTCAGAATCTGGTGACATGGCAAATGAACGGAGTCGTCGGGTTGGAGGGTGGTTCAGACAAAGTAGACATCACTCTCTGAGTGATGAGTTCGCTGCGTTGCCTCGCACCGTCATTACTTTCATCGCCAAAACGGCACTTCGTCACTCAGAGAGTGACGTCTACTTTGAACTCCGACTCCTCAGCACGGAAGCACTGTAGCCAGGCACCCTGACGTATCGTGTCAGGGCTCAAAAGAAAAAGTTGAATGCAAATGCTTTTGGGACGCACACTCTGCGCGAAATCAGGACAGATTCCAGACGCCTTGTTCACTCTGGTGTCGAAATCAACGAACCCCATTCAGCACTTGACTTAACTCCTTAACGGACTGCACAATTCTCCTCAGCGACTGGGACGAGACGCTATGCGCCTCATGCAGGGCCGAATTGGACCTGCCTCAAACGCTTTTCTTTTTGCCACCTGCTGCCCCATGATTGATCGAAAAGCACAACGTGTGATCCGCAAACTGTCTGCTGCTGAACAGGCAGCTTTGGATGCTGCGCGGGTGGCGGCTGATGCGGAGATGGATGAGATCCGGGGTCAGGCACGTTCAGCAAAATCAGTATGGCTGGAGACGCAGCTCGTTGTTGATTCGCTGGTTCAGACGGTGGTCAGACCAAAGTAGGGAAGTGATCCGAGGGGCGTGCTCCGTCAAATCCTCATTCGTGGGTAGGATGGGCATTCTTGCCCGTCGCTCACCAGTCGGACAGGAATGTCCAACCTACGATCCAACCAGGTCGCTGAGAATCCGACAATTTTACGAAAGGATATCAATTCCTATGCTCGAATGGGGATCTTTTTGGCGGATGTGAAGCCAGGGAATATCGAGTTTACGAAGTCGGAGTAAGTGGCGTGGTGCGTGAGTGACGGCAGAGATTCGTCACTCAGAGTGTGGCGGCGACCTTAGGTTGCTGTAATTTCTAAGGCGTGGGGGCGTAGGCTTCCAGCATGCGCATCAGGTCGCTTTGAATTTCGTCAACAAGTTCCGGCGGTTCCAGGACCGTGGCGGATGGGCCGAAGCTCATGATCCAGCGTTTGATTTCCTGGGTATCCGCAAGCTGGAAGTCAACGATCAGCGAGCCGTCTGACTGAGGGAACAGTTTTTGACTTCGATGCCAGCGGGATTCCCGAACATACCGCGCGACGTCTCTGGAAAAATGGACTCGAATTGTCAGAAGCTCCGTGTTGCCACTTCGGAAAACTCCGAAGCTGTGTTCCAGCCATTCTTCCAGATCAAATTCATCCGGTACGACTGCCGGTATCTTTGTGACATGCACATCTTCGATTCGGTCCATCTTGAAGGTCCGAATCTCGCCACGTCGGCTGGACCATGCGATGAGGTACAGGCTGCCTCGGTGGAAGACAAATCCCTGAGGATAAACTTCCTGCTCGACGGGCTCCGTGGCCTGATCGGACTGATATACGATCAGTGTGATCAGTCGATCTTCGATGGCCAGGATCAACTGATCGATCATTCCACCACGTTGACTGTAGTCGCTGGCTCCCACCGACGTGGCGTGCAGAGAACCGGATAATTTATGCAGATACCGAATGGCCTGTTCGCCCAGCGCGTGGCGAATTTTGTTGTAGACTCGATGCATGCCGGTCCAGAACGGAGTTCCGGCCAACGGCTCAAGAAATCTTTGTGCCACCAGAATGGACAGCAGTTCCGTGACAGTGAAGCCGGTCTGCTCTGCGAATGATTTCATCTTCCAGCGTTTTCGGCCTTGATCGCCGTTGAGTTCTTCGATCTTGAAGCCCGCCGCCTGCAGCAACACCAGGTCTCGGCGAATTGTTCTGTCCGAGACCTCAAACTGCGTGGCCAAATCCGTCAGCAGAATGCCAAATCGTGATTCGGCCAGCATTTGCAGAAGTTTCCACTGACGCAGCAGCTGCTGTGATTCGGTCACGGCGAGTTCTCCCAGAAGGTTTGGCGGCAGAAAGGAATTGCCTCTGCAGACGCAGTGCGGTGGAACATTCTGTGTCCCACCGCCTGGCGTAACGTGCGGCTTAAGGATAAGCTGCATGGACAACCCAAGTCCACAATTCTGTGGAAATTTGATGATCCAGGATGGTCAAACAAAAGGAACCAGGGCAATATGTCTATTCCGGTCATGTTTTTTTCTGTTTAGTCCGGACATCGAGCGACAGGTAACGAGGAATGCCGAGCATTACGTTTTTTCATGACGGGCAGACCGTTTGTATCTCGCTGGCAGACGCGGCGGTAACGATTGGCCGTGATTCCGAATCGTACGTGTTTCTGAGCGATAAAAGCGTCTCGATGCGACACGCCCAGATCTTCAGGGCTGAAAAGCATTGGCTGTTGAAGGATACATACAGCAGAAACGGGACACTTCACAACGGCAAGAAGGCGCGGCCAGAAAAGCCCGAGCGGCTGCATCATGGAGATGAGATCCTGATCGGCCCTTACAGTTTGCGGTTTGAGAATGAAGAGAACTTCTCCCCAACCCGCCTCGAAAAACTATTGGCTGGTATTCAAATCGAAGAGGACAGTGACAGCACCGTTGACAGTGCCATCAGGTCGAGTGGCTACGGTCGGACAGACGTCCGTCCCCAGGAGAAGCTGAACGGAATTTTGCGGATTAACAAGGCTCTGGCTGGTAACGTTGATTTCCGCGCGATCTGTCCTCGAGTGCTGAACGAGTTGTTTAACATTTTCCCTCAGGCGGACGGAGGAGCGATCCTGTTTCTGCATCATGAAGGGAACGACCTGATGCCTGTCGCTCAACAGCGGCGCAACCCTGATGACAGTCAGAGCGTAACCATTAGTCGCACGATTTTGAATCAGGTCCTTTCTACAAAGTCCGCGATCCTTTCCTCGAACACACTTACGGACTCACGCATCTGTGACAGCCAATCTATCATCGCCCAGACGATTCAGTCCGCAATGTGCGCGCCAATGATTGGACTCGACGATACCCCATTTGCAGTCATCAGTCTGGATTCACGAGACGCGAATAATCGCTTCAGTGATGACGACCTGCAGTTGCTGGTGGCGGTGGCGAACCAGGCATCGCAGGTTTGCGAGAACACCCGGTTGCTTACCTCACATCTGGCGAAGCTGAAGCAGGATGAAGTGATGAAGTTTTCCGCTGTGGTACAGCGTGCGTTGATTCCTGAAACCCTTCCGCAGCAGCCAGGATACAAGTTCTATGGTACGTATGACGCTGCTCAGCTGGTCGGAGGTGATTATTTCGACTGCTTCGCCATGCCGAACGGAAAGATCTGCGTTTCGTTTGGCGATGTTTCCGGAAAAGGATTTCCCGCCGCTCTCATCACATCACGGCTGTCCGGCGTTGTTCGCAGCACGATGAATTCCACAGGTGATTTGGGGCTGGCGATGTGCCAGATCAACAACCTGATGTGTAGCAATATGGTCGAAGGTCGGTACGTCACTTACATTCTTGGCGTCATTGATCCCGTCAATCATCAGTTTCAGTTCGCGAATGCCGGACACATGCCTCCGGAAGTCCGAACCCCGGAAGGCCGACTATACAATGCCGGAATTGAAATGTCCGGCTTCCCTCTGGGAATCGATACGAACTGCAAATACGAGACGACGTCGTTTGACCTGACTCCAGGCACGATGGTACTCCTTCGCACCGACGGAGTCGATGATGCGATGTCGGCTGGCGGCGACTTCTACGGAAGCGAGCGTTGGCGCGAGATTCTTGCAGCGTCGCAGGCCGATCCGGAGATCATCAGTCAATCACTGCGGACGGATATTAAGGCCTTCAGTACCGGACAAATACAGCACGACGATATCGCTATTCTGTGTTTCGGACGCCTGCCATGAAGACGGTTAAGCACCCGTGCATAATTTAAATGGCATAATCGCAGGATTCACAATCAGGCGAGTGACGTTCCCGGTCGCCGCAAACTCGGCGAGCGGAGCGGCGTAAGCCCTCCGAGTCAAATGAGTGCAACTCGGTGGGCTGACACCCACCGCTCGCCAAGCTTACCAGGGCCGATGGCCCTGGCTATTGGAACGAAGCCCGGCTTCTGGTGGTAGATTTTCCACTGCCGATCGCCTTATTAGAAATTTATCCCATCGCCGCCCGCAGCACAGGTTCCATTGCGTCGGCGTGTCGGTAGAAACCGAGATCGGACGGATGAGATCCGTCGGTCGTGTCATCGCGGTCGGCACCGAGCAGCGATTCACCGTCGATGTAATGCAAGTGCTCCGTTCCGGCATCGAGGAGTTTCTGGTATTGCTGCTTGAGCGCGGCGCGGTTGGTTGTGTTGCGATCGAGTTGCGACTTTTTGATCCACGAATTCGGATACGAGCGGTCTTCGACGAGGACGATCGGCACGCCGGCATGAGCGGCGCGCAGTTGCTTCACAATTGGGACGGTGTTGGCGGTGACTTCGGCGGCGTTCATGTTGGGCAGACAATCAATGACGTACACGGCTGGATCGAGTTCAATGAGAAACCGCCCGACGGATTCTTCCATGCGTCCGTTTCCGGAGAAGCCGAGATTGATCACAGGACGATTCAGGCGTCGCCCGAGAATCGAAGGATGAGGCATGCCCGGTCGCGACGCACAAGCTCCGTGCGTGATCGACGTTCCATAAAATACGATCGGTTTCTCAGCACGCGGAGCAATGGGTTCAAATTTGGCCTGCGATGGCAGCCCGATTTTGAGTCGACTTGTGCCGTTGTAGAGCGGCAGGTAGATCGCGTAGTCGCGTTCGCCGGGATTCAGCCCCGAGACAATCTCGCCCTTCATCTCCTGCGCCGCCGGCCGCGTCACCGCAACCCATTTCCAGGTTCCATCGGTGTCCCGAGCATACAGATCCAGGCCGCTGACTCCTGTGGCGGGCATGTGCGGCATCGCAAGGCTGGCCGACGTGACGGCATGGTCGGCATGAATGGTCGTCGCGTCGGTCCGGAAACGAACCATCATTCCGGCGGAATGGCGACTCAGGCTCCATACTGCGTCTCGCACAACGCCTTCCGCCCGCGCGGGAAGCCGGTCGAAGTAACTCTTAGTGTCCGCAAAACCTCGCCCTTCGAGTCCCCACTCCTGAACGTCGTGCCACTGCAGATCAGCGGCAGGTTTTTCGTCCAGCGATCTTGCCATAGGCCTGCCAAATACGGCGCTGGCTGCGGGAAATGCCAACATCGCGGCACCAGTGCTGGCTAGAAATGAACGACGGGAAGTGGATGGCATCGGCGTGACTCCTGTTTCAGGTGAAAGTGGAATGTGGTGAGATCACAAATGGTAATGCCCCAAGGCGAATTCACAAACCCAGTCCGAACATCCCGCTTCAATCGAACGACGTGCCGGTGCGGATTGATGTCCTTGTTCCGAGGCCGTGGGATGGACATTCTTGTCCGTCGTTCTGCCGCGTTTGGTATCGCACGCTGAACGGTGCGATAAGTCCAGGGGCAGTCACTCCATGCAACAAACAAATCGGACCGCGTAAGTGCTTTCGTCTCGTTCGCGGAGCGAACGACGACTATCGCTTCGGGGCGGGTTCAGGATTTGTTAGCCCTGTCAAAGACAAGTCCGTTTATCACGTTTTCCGCAATGTGCTGTTTCTATTTCGCAAAGACGGCATTCGTTCCATCACCACCTGACTGGATATACGCCACCACGTCCAAAATCTCGTCCTTTGTAAATGTGATCAGTAAACTCATCGGCATCGTTGATGTCAGTGATGGCTCCAGCTCTTCAAGATCCCTGCGAGCGAACGTCAGTCGCTGTTCCGGGTTGAGCGGATTGGGAAGCAGCGTGATTGATGCGTCATTCTGTTCCACGATCAGGCCGGAAATAATGCGGCCATCATTCAGGACAGCAACCCACGTCTGATACTGTTTATTGATCTCAGTTGACGGATCCAAAATCTGCTGCAGCAGCTTCTGGCCTTTGAAGCGTTCGGCGACCTTTGTCAAATCCGGGCCGAGTGTTGTGCCTTTGTCGTTCAGCTTGTGGCACTTGATGCAGCCCGCTTCTGTAAAAACACTGCGGCCCTGTTCAAAGTTGCGATGGGCCAGCGTGTCGGCTTCCGATGCCAGATCTTTCGTCGTCCACATTTTTGTGAACTTGCGGATCGGCGCATAAGCGGATTCGGGGAGCGGTTCACCGTCCGGGATCACGTACAAACTGCCCTGCATGACACGCCAGTGGCCGGGATATGTGCAAACCAGTTTGTATTCACCCGCTTCTTTCGGCGCTTCAAAGTAGGTTGTGTATTGATCACCGGGTTGCAGGATCGGTGAGAAGCAGATTTCTGCGGGGTCGTTGGGAACATAATGCGTCGCGATCGCGCGGGGATTGCTGGCCAGTTGCATCGATTGTTCGCCAAACGAGTCCAGTCGATCAGCGCGGATCACGGCGACGTTGTGCGGCATACTCGGATCACCGTTGTGAAAGGCGAGCGAAACACGCGCCCCCGGCGGAACTCGCAGCGTCCTTGGTTCAAACTGCAGTCCCGGCAGCGCACTGACGGAAAGCTTGAGTGAACCGGAGACCCATCCGAAGTCTGTGCCGTATCGTTCCTGCTGAACCAGTCGTGGATCCTGTTCATATTTTTCCGCGATGGGAAAATCAGGCGCTCGGCGTTTCGACACAGCGGCGTATTCCGGATAGTCGGCGAAGTCCGATCGCAGTTCAAAGATCGAAGCGTACATGTCTGGAGTGAAAGCGTTGCCTTTCGCTGACTTGAGTCGCATGTGAACGTGGAATTGCATCACAGGATGCAGCTGCGGGATTTCCAGAAACACCGATTTGTGATCGGGCAACACTCGTACAGACTTTACATCGACCAGGTCATGTGCCTGGTGACCGGGATCCTGAATCGAGTACTCCGGCGAACCGTAGCCTTCGCTGAAGAGATAATTCCATTGCTGGCAGAACGTATTTTCCAGCGTGACTGAGGCAGGATCGACCGTCTCCGAGAAGCGGACGACAATCCCGTTTCCGTAAGCCTCCAGCGCGGTCGGCAGGATGAGCAGTTTGCCGGTCAGTCGCATTCGCTGCAGGCAGCCGTCTTCCTGAGCGTAACTTTGCCAACCCTCGGTGCCTGCGAGGTACGCGCAGCCATCGAGTTGATTGAAGGTGACGCGGCAGACTCCGCTCAGAAATTCACCGGGCAGCGGCACAATGGTTCCCTGAGACTTGCCGTTTACTTCGTCGCGGAGCACCAGATAGGCTCGACATGTTCCGTACGAAGTGCCGATCGCCGCTCCGCTCAGTGGCCCGAGACGCGGATCTTGCGGCAGATAGCCAATTTCGCCGGTCGAGTTGTCGATGCCGCGAGGAACGAAACACAGCGGCAGGTCGTAACCATATTTTCCGTGCTTTTCCTTTGGCCCCTTCAACCCGTGATAACTGCGGCCGCCAATTTCAAAGATCGCCGACGCCGGTGTCCATGTGCCTTCCTGGACGGACGCGAGCACAATGCGCCCGTTGGGTGAAACGCCGATCCCGTTCGAGTTCCGCAGTCCGTTTCCGAGCGATTCAATCGCCCCGCTGGAATCCATGCGGACGACTCCCAGGTCGCCGGACGAGACGGACCAGTACAATCGTCCGGTGTCATCCTGCTGAAGTGAAGTGCAGAAATCGTGGCCGCCTGTTGTGGGATAGTCGTTGGTGACGCATTCGTAGAAATCCGCTTCGTTGTCGCCGTTCAGGTCGTGCAGCCGCGTGATCTGATCGGAACCAAGCACGAGGATCTTGTCGTGCTGAATGACCACTCCCAAAGCCTGGTAAAACCCTGCGGCGATTCTTTGCCAGTGCAATTCGTTGGAACTGCCGACGTTCTGAATTCCGTCAACGATCCACACTTCTCCCATCAGCGTCGAGACGACCACACGCCCATCTTTCAGACAGCCCACGCCGCCGATGCGCATTGCCGATCGAAAGGGATTGGCCTCGCCGTTCGGCAGCGTGATCGTGTCGATGGCGATCGGCCTGGATTCGTCGCCAGGGACGGCCGTTGTTTGCGTCTTCTTTGTGACCCATTGTCCGGTGGTGCCGGTTTTCAACGCTGCGACAGTTGGAACTTCGACGACTGGGACGGCCTTGAGTTGACTTGCCTCGGCCTCGGCGACACTCTCGAACTGCAACTGTACGGGGCCGGAAACCGCTGAGCCATCGAACAGAATCCCAACAGCGCCGTCGATGGCCGTCAGGTTGGCTCCATCGACGAATTGCATCAAAGTGAAGCGATTCATTTGCGACCCACGTTCAACGCCGGCACGTGTTATGCTCGTGATCGCGAGCGGTCTTTGATTGACTCGCTCAGTTGCAAGGACTCCATCAGCAGGGTGACTCTGCAGTTTCAGAAACGTGGAGGCCGGAAGTTTTCCGTCGATCTGCAATGTTCGGATCAACACGCCCTCCGAAACTGAACACGATTCAAAGACGCTCGCGTTTCCGATCGCTGTCTCGAAGGCCACGTGCTGACCGTGCAGGTAGTAGCCTCGATAGCGAATAGGCGTGCCGTCGGGCAACTGCCAAGCTCCGTCCTTCAGGTTGCCCAGTCGTTTTCCACTGGCTTCAACTCCACCCATCAATCCAAATCGCACGAATCCCCAATTTACGAAACCGCCTTGCCACGCATCAATGAATGTCATCCGCTGCGGATCGAAAAGCACCGAGATCCCGGAATCGGCATCAACCAGCACGTTGACGCCCTTGGCGGTCCGGACGTCAAAGTGATGCGTGAGCTGGCAGACGACATTGCCCGTATCGGCGTCATTCAGTGATCGATCGAAACTGACCTCTTCGGGATTCTGCCCCCAGTGTCCAAACCCGCCGCCGTCAAGGCCCGGAAACTGCGGCAGCAATTCGACGACGCTCGTCGGTCGCTGATCCAGAAACTGCTCAGCTTGTCTGAAGTAGAAATCGCGAACACGATTCTGCGGAAACGGCAGCGAGGGATCGGATTGGGCGATCGCGGAACCCGCTGGAACAATGCTCCATGCGACAACTAAAAACCAAACTCGACTCATCATGCGTTTGCCCTGTGCCTTGAAGTCGTACCAACGCTTTGAAGGCGGCCATGATACCGGTTTGCAAACGCGAATAGTACGGATCGTTAGCACGTGATGTTCGAAGTGGGCGTTGAGCTGATTTGAGGAGAGGCTGCAAGGTGGCCGCAATCTCTTCACTTGGCGCAACCTGCGAATAAGGAATTCCATTCGGCAGTCAATGCAAGCCAATTCATACACAGCCCTTAAGTTGGACATCGCCAGTTTTGCGAGAAGACACGGATCGACTTCACACGGTCAGAAATGAGGCGTGAATTTTCTTGCGATTGTCCCCTCTCCCCCCGCAATTGATTTTCCAACTGTACACATTTTCCACGGGGGGAGAGGGCTAGGGTGAGGGGGAAAGAATCCACCGTTTTCTGGTTCATTATACTTAACTCCAGGTCAGCCCCCTCATCCGGCCTGTCGGCCACCTTCTCCCCCTTGCCAGGGGGAGAAGGGACATGGAAAACGTTGCCTTTGAAAGTGCCTCAGTCTGCACGGTAACCGTCTGTGACCTGGGCCGACGGCCTCGTTATAGGCCATAAGTCTGTTGAGCATGTGTGGTCTCCGGCCCGAAGGCTCTGTAGGCGATTGCGAGGATATCGAGACGACGGATTCCACGCCAGATTGTGCGGAC
>Ga0154020_10002346_pt1 | contig 23065 bp, 15 predicted proteins | sample Klosneuvirus_201_FD_109709 | JGI IMG/M metagenome (GOLD analysis project Ga0154020, IMG submission 109709) | Active sludge microbial communities from wastewater, Klosterneuburg, Austria - Klosneuvirus_20160825_MG | ecosystem: Engineered > WWTP > Aerobic digester > Activated sludge | place...
GCCGGCTGCGCGAGCTGCACCCGGGCGTGCGCGCGATCGTTTCCACGGGCTACGACGATCCCGGACGCCGGCGCCACTTTGTCGATATGGGTTTCGCCGGCTTCCTCGCCAAACCCTACCGGGTGGGCGACCTGAATCAGGCGCTGCAGGCGGTGCTGGGCGACCGGCGTCCGCCGTTCTCCCCACCCTCCTGAGCCCTCGACCCGGGCGGCACCATGGGTCCCGTCGCGGCCTCAGCGAGGCCGCCTACAACCGGCCGACCCCGGGGGACCCACTCCTGGAGGGCGCCGCTCCGTCGGCGCCGCGGGGACGCGTTTCGTTTGACCGCGCCGGTTCGTCTGTCCTCGAGGCGCTAAAACACCTTGGACTGGGAAGGGATCGCCGCGCGCAACCGGCGCCGACGGAGCGGCGCCCTCCATTGGACCCCGATCACACCTAACCGCGCCAGGTGAAGGCGTGACACAAGGCCACGCCGGCCGCGTCGGCCTCGTCCAACGCCAGCGTGCGGCCGTGTCCGAGCAGGGCCATCACCGTGCGCGCCATCTGCTCCTTGCTCGCGCGGCCCGCACCCACCACCGCCTGCTTGACCCGCAGTGGGGGATATTCAAATACCGGTTTATCCTGCAGAGCCACGGCCGAAATCGCCGCTCCCCGCGCCGCTCCCAGGATCTGTGCGGTCTGGAAGTTCTGCACGTAAATCGTCTGCTCGAGCGCGACGTGCCGCACGTCAAAGTCGCCCAGAAATGCCGCCACCGCCCGGTGGATTTGTCCGAGCGCATAGGCCATCGTCTCCCGGGGATGGACCTTCACGGTCTGGCAGCGGAGCAGCACCGGGGTCCGCCCGGAGACGAATTCGATCATCGCCAGTCCCGTGCCGCGCAGGGACGGGTCGACGCCCAGCACCCGTCCGCTGAACGGTATCCGCTGCAGCGAAAGACCGGCCGTCGGATCCGCCCGCCGCCCACCCGCCCGCGGCACCCCGGCTTCCACCGGCAGCCCCGCCAGCTTCGCCGCCCACATCTGCCGCACGGTCATGCGCGCCATGGTCCACCTTTCTCCCGGTTCGCCCCACGCCACACGGTGCCCACCGCCAGGACGCGCACGGGGTCACGCTTCAGGCGTGTCCATTCCCGTCCCGGTCTGTAGCGGTGCTTGGAGGTGTTCAAAACAACAGAAGCTTGAGGCCCGCGAGCGCGGTCAACGAGAGCGTAATGATCTCAAACCAACGCTGATTGATGCGATGCACCAGCCAGCGGCCCGCGAGCGCGCCCGCGCCGACCGCCGGGGCGAGCGCGAGGTTGGTCAGCAGGCTGGATCCATTGACGAGTCCGAGGTGAATCATGAACGGGACCTTGAACAGGTTCAGCAGCAGGAAATACATGGCGGCGGTGCCGAGGAATTCGAGCTTCGGCAGCCGCAGAGCCAGCAGGTAAATGGACATCAGGGGTCCGGCTGCATTGGCGATGAGGGTGGTGAACCCGGCCAATATTCCCGTGCCCGCCACGATCGGCGCCGGGGGGCCTCGCTCTTTCCACTTGTCCTCCGCCTTCGCTCCCTGGCTGCGCCGCCAGAGATGCAGGGCCATCAGCACGACAATGATACCCCCGACCAGCACACGCGCCTGCTGGTTGTCGATGCGATCCATCGCAAAGTAGCCGAGCAACACACCCAAGCCAGCCCAGGGAAACAGGCGCAGCAGTTGCGGCCATTGGGTGTGGCGACGGTAAGCTGCCACCGCCACCAGATCGCCAAAAATCAGCAGGGGCAGCACGAGGCCGGTGCCCTGTTTGGTCGGTAGCACGTTGGCAAAAATAGCGATGAACAGGGTCCCGAGGCCGGCCACTCCCGTCTTGGCCATGCCCACGAGGACGGCTCCCGCCACGAGAAGCGCCCATTGCCAGGGCTCAAGTTGCATCATGATCCGGGTGACTCCGCCCGGGCGAACGCACCCTTGGCAACCGTAATCATGTTCCACGCGATCGGATCCGACTCCGGACGGGTCGTTCCGGTGGCCAGGACCTGCCAGTCGGGCTCCACCGCCTGCCAGAATCGCGCCCGTCTCCCGGGGTCCAGTTCTCCGAGCACATCGTCCGCCAACAACACCGGGGCCACTCCGCTGCCGGCGTGGAACCAATGCGCTTGGGCAACTTTGAGGGCGAGCACGAGGCTGCGTTGCTGCCCTTCCGAAGCCACCTCGCGCGCCGGCCGTCCATCGAGCGTGAAGTCCAGGTCATCGCGGTGGGGACCGGTCAGGGTCGACCGGAACTGCAAGTCGCGCGCGCGGCCGGCGGCCAGCGCGTGCAACCAGGCGGCTTCATCCGCCAAGGCCAGATCCGGTGCATACGCAAATCCCACGGTCTCGGGACTGCCGGGCGATGCGATGCACGCGTACGCACGGGTCAGGTGGCGGCCCAGCCGTTCGAGTCCCACCGCACGTTCCCGCATCAGACGGCTGCCCGATTGGGCCAAGGGACGTTCAAAGGCGGCGAGTTCCGCGGTCGGGGTCGCTCGTTTCAACAAGGCATTCCGCCCGGCCAGCGCCCGGTGGTAGGTCTGCAACGTTTGCAGGTACGCCGGATCCGTCGCCGCGAGGGTCAGATCGAGCCAGCGACGCCGTCCGCCGGGCGCGCCGCGGATGAGTTGCTGGTCCTGGGACGAAAACACCACGGTCGGAAACCGGCCAAGCAGGTCCGCCAGCCGGGTCACACGTTCCTGGTCCACGGTGACCTCCTTGCTGCCCGCGCGCAGCCGGATCGTCACCCGCGTGGGGCCCATGCGTTCTTGCTCGAGTTCGAACGAAAGCGCCGCCTCCGTCTGTCCGTGGGCGATCAAAACCCGGGCGTCACTCGTCCGAAAGGAGCGCAGCGCAGTCAGCAAACCCACCGCTTCCAGCAAGTTCGTTTTACCCTGCCCATTCGGACCGAGGAAAAAGTGCCTCGTCCCGGTCAACTCCACCTCCGCCCAGGGGATGTTGCGAAACTGTTGAAGAATGATCCGGCGAAGTCGCATCGACAAAAACGATGAGTACACGCATTCCCCGCGCAAAACCCAGCCCGATCTGCGCACGATGACGTCCTCCCAACGGCGTTAACTCCAGAGGCAGGCGGAGCCTTCGATTCAAACAAAGATCGACAGCATTGCCTCAGGTGGAGGGCGTCGCTCCGTCGACGCCGGGGGACGGCCCACGCACCTCCGCGCCCGGCCGTTTTCGTTTAGGCGACGCGCAACCTGCGTCGACGGAGCGACGCCCTCCATCCTTCCACCTCGTCATTTCTCTACGTCAACGCCTAGGGGCCGGCCTCCGCCGTCGCAGCCGTCCGGCCGCCAGCTCACTTCGTTGGCTCTGCGTCCAGCTCCGCGCCCACCGTCACCAAAGCCTGCCTCAACTCCAGCCAGTCGCTCTCCCGCGTGGACCAGCCGGCGCTGATGCGAATCGTCCGGCGCATGGCCTCGGGATCCAGCCCCAACGCAGCGAGCACGTGCGAGGGTCCCTCGCGGCCCGTCGCGCAGGCGGACCCGGTCGAAACGGCAAAGCCCCGTTTGTCCAGCCGCGCCACCCAGCGAAGATGTTCATGTCGCGGCAAGGTCAGCGAAACCGTGTTCCACAATCGCTCCGCTCCCGCCGCCACCACTTGGGCTCCCGGCAAGGTAGCCAGGAGCGTGTGCTCAAAGGCATCGCGCCACGCGGCGCGTTCCGCCTCCCAAAGCACCTGACTGCTCTCCGCTTCGACCAGAGCCGCCACCAGGGCGGCGACACCCGGATAGTCCTCCGTGCCGGAGCGATGGCCCCGCTGCTGGCCGCCTCCCACCAGACCCTGGAATCCCCCGGCGGAAGAGGCGCGCAAGAGAAAACCCACCCCCTTGGGTCCACCCAACTTATGCGCGGAAGCGAGCACCCAGTCAGCGGCACCGAGCCCGGCGGCGGGCAGCTTGCCCAGCCATTGGGACGCATCACACACATAGGCGACTTGCAGCGCCCGACACACGCGCGCCAGCTCGGACCACGGCTGGAGCACCCCTGTCTCGTTGTTGGCCGCCATCACCACAATCGCCCCAATCGGCGTTGCCGATGCTGCGGCCTCCTGCACCATCGCGACCACCCGCTCCGGCTCCACCCTGCCCTGCGCCGTCAACGGGAGCGCGACCGAACGTCCGGGAAATGCCGCCCCAAAAGCCGCCAGAACGCAGGGGTGCTCCGTGGGATTCAGCGCCACGCGCGACTCCACCGGCAAGGTCCGGGCCAGGTGGCTGGCGATCGCCGCGGCCGCCTCGGTCGCACCGGAAAGATGGACCACCCGGTCCGCCGCTGCCCCGAGCAGCGACCCCAACGTCTCCCGCGCCGCCTCCAACCGGATCCGCACCCGCGCCGCCTCGCGGTAGGGACTGGCAGGATTCACCCACGCTTCGTCCTGCGCCCGCAACCAAGCGGCGCGGGCCGGGGCGGTGAGCGGCGTGGTGGCATTGTGGTCGAAATAGATCACGCAACCCAACGTCTGCCACCTCCGGAGCTGGCTTGCAAGCGGCCACCGGCCACGCACAAACTCTCGCCCTTGGGAACACATGTCCTGAGTCAGATTGCACCGGCTCAGGTAGACGTGCAGCAGGTAGCACCGAAAAATTGGCTCCTGTGCTGGCTGGCTCAAAGTGGCGAAGCCAAGCCGCAAGCACTGCGGTTGGCCCCAGGTAGCTATCGCCGGCCCATGCTGATGCCAGCACCCGCCCGGTGCGGTCGATCAGCACCAGATTCGGCGGCGCTTTGCCAGCGAGGATCTGGATTCCGGGCAGCGATGGCAGCCGGCGCCGGTCGAGAGCCGGCCACGGCATTCCCTGACGAGTCATGTAGAGCCGCATCTCTCGTTCCGATCGATCCAGACTGACGAAGACGACCTCCGTGTTTGCGCCTACTTTCCGCAACTGTTCATACACATTTTTCAGTTTCGGCACAAGTTCATGACAGGGGGCGCACCAGGCCGCTCCATAGTAGAGAGCGATGACTTCAGGCTCTTGCGACCAGATGTAAGGCACGAAGCGTGTATCCGAAGGACGCACCAGGGCTGCCGCAAGCGCGTCGCGTAGGGTTTCGGCGGCTCGCGTGGTTGGAATTGAAGTCAGCGCCATCAGCGCCACCAGCACCACGCGAGCGGAAGCCACAACGGAACTTGTTAGGCGCCCACGGGCAGCGCAACACAAGTGCCATCTGCTAAAACTCATACCGCAAGGAGGCATAAAACGAACGCGCGAAGCGTGGCCCATAGACGTAGTCGCTATCGCGATTGGCGCCGGCTTCGAGGTCTCGTTGACGCTGGTCGAAGAGGTTCTTCGCCCCAAGGGAAAGGTCGAGATGTCGCGTGCCAATTTGGAAATGTCGCGTGAACCCAAGATCGACCACCCAGAAATCACGGGTGCGATTAAGGGTGCCGGCGTTATTGTTGAGCGCGTCGAGCGCGCCGGCGTATTTCAAGCCCAAGAAGGCGTCAAAACGCTCACTCGGCGACCATACGGCTTGCGCGAGGCCGGTCCAGTTGGGGATCTCCAGGTAGTCACGAGTGGCAATCACGGTCGAGCCGCCATCGGGAGTGTTGTCGAAGATGACTTCGGCCTCGTCGTAACGTGAGCGATAATAGGCCACACCGGCGGTCAGGCGCAGAGTCGTCGCAGGCTGGAAGCCGAGATTAAATTCGACCCCTTCAATAAGAGATCCCGCGGCGTTAGCGCGCTCTTGGAAGAGCGATCCGTCACCGTCGTTAAGTATCTCGCCCAACACGAAGGTGTCGTTGACGTCGGTGCGAGAAAGCGTTGCGTCGAAGGTCCAGCGCGGGGCGAGCGCGGAGGAGCGCCAGTCCACGCCGACCTTGCCCGTGATCGCCCGTTCCTCGGAGAGTCCTTGGGTGTTGCGAATCCGGACCTGATCTGCGCCCAGCGTGTCGATGTGAAGATCCTCACTGAACACTTCAGGAGCGCGGAAGCCCGTCGAGAATCCAACGCGAAATTTCAAGGTCTTACTCGCTTCTATCGCGACCGCGATTCGGGGAGAGAACACGGGGTCGTCGAGTTCGGAGCTGCGGTCGAGGCGTCCGCCCATGACGACATTGAGCGACTGGATCGCACTCCATTCGTCCTGCACATAGATGCCCGTGTTCCTGAACGACGAATCCGAGGTCGTGCGCAGGGTTGAGCCGAGAAAGTTGCGGTTCAGGTCGACCACGGACTCGCGTTTGTGTTAGATTCCGAAGGCCAGCGCGTGAGCGCCAGCGCGGTAATTGAACTGGGAATCGAGGTAGTGCAGCGGGTTCTCGGTATAACCGTATTGAGCAAATGAGGCTTCCGCCGCGCTGCCCGGAACCATCGGATCGAGTTGGCTGGCATCGTATCCAGACGAGCGGGGATCGGTCACCACATCACCCAAGCCACCGTAGAAGCTATCGCGCTCGATATAGGCGAAGGAGTAGGCGACTCGAAAATCGAAGTCAGCATTCACCACCTGATCCCAGATCAGTCCGCCGCGATGATACTTCGTGCGCAGAGCTTCGGCGATGTTGGCGAGGTATTCGGGGCGATCGAGCCGGTTGCCGCCACGCCGATCTTCCCGGGTGAACTGGTAGTTGGCGCGAAGCTTGGTGCCGCTGGTGGGCGTGAACCAGACCTGAAATCCGGTGACGGCCAGGTCCTTTTCGGTAATCTCGGAGTAACCGTCGCCGTTGAAATCGATGGCGTCGTTGCGCGTACCTTGGGCCACGAGAGTTCCTCCAAAACGGCCTTCGGCCAGCACGGTATCTGCGCGAAGTTCGGCGTACGTCAGCACCACGCTCTTCTGTGTCTCGACGCCAAACTGCACGTAGCCGCCGCTCCGGCAGGGCTCGGACGGGACGAGATTGATGACACCGGCGACCGCCCCCGGGCCGTAGAGCGAGGAACCGCCGCCTTTGACGACCTCCAGGCGGTCAACGAAGGCCGCCGGGATTTGCTCGAGTCCGTAAACTCCGCCCAGAGATGACAGCAGCGGCGTGCCGTCGAACAAGATCTGGTTATAAGCACCGCCGAGGCCAAGGAGCTGCACCTGCGAGGTGTTGCAGTTCTGGCAATCGCTTTCGACCCGCGCTCCGTTGAGCAATTCAATGGCCTGGGAAAAGTTCAGCGGAGCGCGCAGTTCGATGTCCTCCCGTAGGACGACTTCGGTGCGCACCGGAACTTCGGAGAGGAGGCGTTCGGTCCGAGTACCGGTGGTGACGGTGAGCTTGTCGAGGATGACAGGAGGCGTTGCCGGATCAGGCGGCACCGCCGAGTTTTGAGCCCGCAAAACGGGTGTTGAAAGAAGCAGAAAGAGAGAAAGAAGGGATCGAGAGGACATGATGAATCTGGGAAAGCAGTGACGAAGGGTCCGTCCAGCCGGTGGCGGCGGGCCTGGGCAGATAGGTGTGGCGCGGATTGCGCGGCTGCGGCGGCGAGAACCAGCCTAGACGACCGGAGGTCCGCAACAGCGCGGCAACTCAACGGTCAAGGTCGAACCGACCTGCGATATCGAGGCCTGCGCAAGAAGACGCACCAACATGACTACCGCGAGCAAGAACAACAGGGTCATGGTGTGAGTGATTCGTCAGGTCGAGACGACCATCCCGGGCAGGGATTTCTGCGAGTCGGCGCAAACGGCCGCGTGGTGTAGCTCAGTAAACACGATGTAGCTGAGGCTACATTCTGTTTGATTTGGACATCAAGGAGTTTCCTTCAAAACATTCCTTCATGCCGACCTCACCCCGAAATCGCCGCTCGGAAGTCAAAGAAACCACATCCGTCCAAGCGGCGGGTCTGCGCAGCACCCGAGAGGCGCATGCCCGGGAGACCGCTGAGGACTATGTCGAGGCAATTGCGGACTTGGTCGCCTCCCGGGGCGAAGCACGGGTGACCGATCTCGCCAAGCTGCTAGGCGTCTCACACGTAACCGTGAATCGGACAATTGCCCGCTTGCAGCATGCAGGACTCGTCACCGCCCATCCCTACCGGGCGATCTTCTTGACTGGTCCCGGTGAAAAGCTGGCCACTGAGTCCAAGCGCCGTCACAAGATAGTCGTGCAGTTTCTTCGTTCATTGGGAGTGACTGAGGAGGCTGCTCAACGGGACGCCGAGGGCATCGAGCACCATGTCAGCGCGGAAACGCTGACTGCTTTCGACCGTGCCATCCGAAAACCTGCGGTACGTTGAGCTCCAGGCCAACGCGTTCTGCGAAGATTCGCTCGAAAGGAATCTTTCACAACGGGACGAACAAATATCTTGACTCCTTTTGTGAGAATGCGTCTCAATCGCGCTCGAGTCATCCTCTGCTATCACATTTGCGTCGCATCCATCAGCGGCGCAATTTTTAAAGACATCAATTGAGATTCGGATTCAGTCCCATTAATAGATAGTTTTACAGCGTTGATTACCAATTATTTCTGACCCCCGCACCAGCGCATCGAAATGACTTTGCACATCCCATTCCCTTTTCTCTTCAAGCAATTCTTGCATGGATCTTGTTTGATTCTGGCTCTGGCGGGACTGCAGCTTGGCGCACAAACAGTTCCGAACACTTCCTCCTCATCCCAAGCGTCGGAGGAATTGGTCCAACTTCCAACTGTGGCCGTCATCGGTTCCAAGGAGAATATCGAGCGACTTCCTGGCTCAGGCGTTTTCTACGATACCGCCGACATCCGAAACCTCGCCTACGACGACATCAACCAAGTCATTCGCCAGACGCCAGGCGTTTATGTGCGCCAGGAAGACGGCTACGGGCTGTTCCCCAACGTCTCGCTCCGTGGCGTTTCCACCACCCGCAATGGCAAAGTCACGGTCATGGAAGACGGCGTCCTCATGGCCCCCGCACCCTATTCCGATCCCTCCGCCTACTACACGCCTAATATCGGTCGCATGAGTGGTCTCGAGGTCCTCAAGGGCTCCAGCCAAATCAAATACGGTCCCGAGACCACCGGCGGCATTATCAACTATCTCTCCACCCCCATCCCGGCGGGGAATGACGGTTTTCTATCCCTGGCCTTCGGAACTGACCGCGACCGCCGTGTCCACGCATCTTACGGCAGCAGATTCGACGCTTCATGGGCAACCATCGGCTTTTTTGTGGAAAACGTCTGGCGCGAGGTGGACGGCTTCAAGACCATCATCCCCGCGACCGGCGGCGGATACGCCGGCTCTGATCGCACTGGTTTCGACCGCAACGAACCTCTCGCAAAACTCCGGTTCGCCTTCAAGTCCGCCCGACCCCAATCGCTTGAGCTGAGCTTTGGCCGCACCGACATCCACGCCGACGAAACCTACCTCGGCCTGACCGACGCCGATTTCCGTGTCAATCCATTCCAGCGCTATGCCGCCTCCCGTTTTGACGAGATCAGTACCGAGCAGGAGCGCCTCGTAGCCCGCTACACCCTGACCGCCTCGGATCTGCTCACGCTGCACGTCACAGCCTATCGCACCGAGTTTGCCCGCAATTGGTACAAGCTTGACGTCGCCGGGGTCGGAACCTCCGGTGCCTTCCTGAATCTTTCCGAGGCTCTCGCGGGCAATCACGGCACCGCGATACTGGACGTGCTCCGCGGCGGCGCCTCCGGCCGACTCCGCGTTCGGGCCAACAACCGAGCCTACGGCGCCGAGGGCGTCGAGGCTCTCGGCGTCTGGACTTTCCTCACCGGACGCGCCACGCACCGGCTTGAGACCGGCGCCCGTTTACACAGCGACTTCGCTGACCGGTTCCAATGGGACGACACCTACACGCAGGCCGCCGACGGTAGCGCCACTCGCACCACTGCCGGTATCCCCGGCACGCAAGAAAACCGCCGCGCCGAATCCGACGCCCTCGCCCTCTACATGCAGGACCGGATCAACATCGGCGCACTGACCCTCACGCCCGGCCTGCGTTTCGAGAGCATCGACTACACCGACATCCGCCGGTCGACTGCCGTCGCCACCCTCAATCAGATCACAAGCCGCTCCGGCCGCACCATCAGCTATGTTGCCCCAGGCCTGGGCGCGACTTGGAAGCGAAACGAGAACGTTACCTGGCTCGCTGGTATCCACCGCGGCATCTCACCCCCGGGGCCGGCCAGCACAAATGGCACGCTGACCGAGGAAACCTCGATCGGCCTTGAGGCCGGCTTCCGCTACAACAACCGTCGGGACTTCTCCGCCGAGTTCATCGTCTTTCACACTGCCTTCGATAATCTCATCGTCGAACAAAACGCTGGCGGCGGGGGGGGCGTTGGCCAGACGAGTAACATCGGCGAAGTTGATACCACCGGTCTCGAACTCGCGCTCGCCTACGATCCGTCCGTTAGTCGCGGCTGGTCCGTGCGCAACCCTTGGCATCTCAACTTCACATGGACTCGTGCCGAACTTGCCAACGACGTCAACGCCACCGGCAACAGCGGCGCCGTCTCGGAGTCCATCTTCTCCGGCGGCCGCGCTGGAAACGAGCTGCCCTACATCCCACGCTACCAGATCGCGTTCGGCACCGCCCTCGAATCCGGCCCATGGCGTATTCAGCTCGATGCTTTCTACCAGCCTCGCACTTGGGCCTCGGCCAACAACTCCCCATTCTTGCTCAATCCCGATGCCAACGCGGCCGCTGGCCTCCAGCCCGCTGCGGACAGCCGCTACGGGCGCGTGGACGCGCACCTACTCCTAGACGCCGCCGTCCACTATCGCCTGAGCTCGCAGACCCGTCTCAAGTTCGCCGTCACCAATCTGCTCAACTGGGAATACATTTCCTCCCGCGTGCCCATCGGTCCACGTCCCGGCGCCCCCCGCACGATGATCGCCGGCGTCGAGACTCAATTCTAAGTAAGGTCACTCTTTAGCCGTTTGCCACATGATTGTCACTCTACGGGTCACTGGAGCTGAGGGCATCGAGTCTCAACCTGGAGGTCGTACCGCGCTGCAGCAAATGCGATTGGCAACAACGCCAAGGCAAGGATCTGGAGGACGCACTTTCGCTCGACCCCTGTACCGCTGATGGTGGCCAGCCCGGAACCGAACGGGGGCTTCTCGTACGTGATCATTGAATACCGCTAGGCGAGGTCGGCCTCCAACCGACTCAACGGCCCGCCCACGCCTTCGTCTCTTTCTCGTGACTTCTCAATTCCCACGCTGAGACTGAATCCCATTCCCACACAGATACCAATCAGGCGCATCCGTCATGACTCAACCTCGCTCATTCCGAGTTCATCCTCATCAATTGGCCGCACTGCTCGTCAGCACGACCACGCTGCTCTGTGCGCAGATCGCCAAGCCGATACCGGCCAACGTGGGTGCAACCCGAGCTGACGAGAAAGTCGTCCAGCTCGACAACTTCGCCGTCACTGCCGAGCGCGAGCCGGGCAACGTCGTCCTCGGCCTCGACGACATCGGCCGCACCCACGCCAACGACCTCGGCCAACTCCTCGCTTATGAGTCAACGCTCGCGGTCGGCGGCGGTTCGCCCCAGGCACAGAAAATCTATGTGCGCGGTTTCGAGGACGTTCTCCTCAACGTCACCCTCGACGGCGCACCGCAGGCCGGTGAACTCTACCACCACCAGAGTCGGGTCCAGCTCGAACCCGAGTTCATCCGCAGCATCCAGCTCGACGCCGGCGCCGGCGCCGCCACTGCGGGAGCAGGTGCGCTTACCGGCGCACTTGCGGTGACGACCAAGGACGCGTTCGAGATGCTCGAATCCGGCCAACGCGCCGGTTTGTTCTCGCGCTTCGCCGCCGCCTTCAACGGCAAGGACAGCCAGAAATACGTGGGCGCCGTTTACGGCAAACTGAACGACCACATCGGCGCCATCGCAGCCTACAACCGCCAGATCGGCGACCACTACGAAGACGGCCGCGGCAACGTCGTCCGCCCGACCGCCTTCAACCACGAGCGATCCTATACCAAGATTTCCGCCCGCTACGGCGCTCACGAAGCCGATCTCGCCTACGAGCAGGTGCACGACACCGGTACCTATTTCGAACGCCCGAATTTCGTGAACTTCACGGGCACCTACATCCTGTCCGATCACGACTTGGAGCGCCGCACAATCACCTACAACCATCGCTACAATTCCACCAGCGACCTGACCGATCTCCGCGGTACCCTTTATTGGACCGAGAACACGTTCGAAAATCATCGCAACAGCACCGGCACTCTCTACGGCGCGGGCGATTTCAAGAGCGCCGGCTTCGATTTGCGCAACACCTCCAAGTGGTCCAACCACGCCACGACCTACGGCATCGAATACCGCGCCGACGATCTCTTCGGCCGCCAACAGGCGACCCCTCCCGCTTTCTGGGGCTCCAGTTGGCAAAGCGCCTCCATGCTGGGCCTCTACGCACAGAACAACTGGGACGTTACCGAGCGAGTACGCCTATCCGGTGGCATCCGCTACGATGTCTACAGGCATCGAGTCGACGTTGGCGTGGGTGCCGGAGCCGAAAACAACGATGAGGGATTCAGCCCCAACGCTAGCGTCGAGTGGCAACTCCTCGATGGCCTCAACGCCCGCGTCTCCTACGCCCAGTCCTTCCGCGGCATCACCATCCGCGAGGCTTTCTTCAGCGCTCTCTACGTGCATCAGGGCAACCTCAAGCCCGAACATGCCGACAATCTAGAGTTCGGCCTCGCTTACGAGAAGAACGGCTACTTTGCCCGTGCCACGTTCTACCGCCAGAACATCGAGGACTACGTCAACGCCGTCTACGTCGGCACGCCCGTCTGGGGCTACTGGCGCAATACCGGCAATGCCCAAGTCGAAGGTTACGAATTCGAGGCTGGCCGCCGCTGGCAAATTATCAACGCCGCTGTGGGCGTCTGGGAAGCCGACAACACTTTCAACAACCGCGCCCTCAACGATAGCGATCTCGGCCTGGGCACCCGCATCGGCCGCACATGGACCGCCCGTGTCGACTGGGCACTGCCCACCCGGCACAGCGAAATCAGCTTCCGCTCCCGCTACGTCGAATCAGAGGCAAATTCCATTTCCACCACCGCGCCCGCCAAGCCCGCCTACGCCGTCGCCGACATCCATCTCAACACGCACCCGTTTGGTAACCCGCACGTCACCCTGTCGCTCTCGGTTAACAACGCCTTCGACCGCTTCTACTACGACCATTCGACATACAGTTTCCACGCAGGCACCGGCAAATACATTGGCTTCCCCGACAAAGGCCGCGAGTTCGTGCTCTCTGCCGCCTACAAGTTCTAGTCCTGCCTCGCCTTCCTGCATGAAAGCGCTCCGAAAAATCATCTTCTGGTCGCACCTGGCGTGCGGCCTGATCGCGGGCGTCGTCATTGCCATCATGTCCGTGACCGGCGTCGCGATCACCTTCGAACATGAGTTGCTCGACTGGCTCGACCGCGACGTCGCACACGTCGTTTCCCCGGCAGGCATCGCACCGAAGCCACTCGCCGAACTTCAGGCCGCCGTCGCCCACCAGTTCCCGGCCTTCAAAACCACCTCCATCCAAATCCCACGCGCCCCGACCGAAGCCTACACATTTCGCGCCGGGCGCGACGCCACGCTCTACGTCGATCCATACACCGGTGCCGCCGCCACACCGAAGTCTGACGCGGCTCACCATGTCATCGAGGAACTGATCTATTGGCACCGCTGGCTTGGCGCCAAAGATGGCCCGACCTCGACCGCCCGGCTCGTCACCGGCGTATGCAACGCCGCATTCCTCGGTCTCTGCCTTACCGGCCTCTGGCTCTGGTTCCCGCGCAAATGGAGCCGCCGCGCCTTGCGCCCGCTCGTCTGGTTTGTCGGCGACTACAGAGGCAAGGCTCGCGACTTCAACTGGCACAACGTACTCGGCCTCTGGTCTGCTCCCGCGTTGATCGTTCTTACCGCCACCGGTGTCGTCATCTCCTTCGGCTGGGCCCACAACCTCGTCTTCCACGCTGCCGGCGAGCAACCTTCCAAGTTCCGCGACTTTCGCATGATGGCCGTGGCCGTTCCCACGGTATCGCCCGTCTCCCCACGGATGCCGCGACTCGAGCTCGATGCTATCCACGCCCGCCTCCTGCGCGAGTTCCCCACTGCGGAATCCATCGCCTACACCCTCCAAACCGATGTCCCCTCGCTGCGCCCGCTCGACGTCGCGGTGTTCGAACCCGCGATGTTTTCCACCGCGGGCCGCGTCATGACCTATGTCGATCCCTTCCGCGGCGACGTGCTCTCGGCCACGCGCTTCTCCGACCGAAGCGCCGGCCTCCAGGCACGCGTTTGGATCCGCTTCCTGCATACTGGTGAAGCCTTCGGGCTGACTGGCAAGATCATCGCGGCTGCCACGACGGCAGCCTCACTCGTCCTCATCTGGACCGGCTTCGCGTTGAGCTGGCGCCGGTTTTCCTCGAAACGGAAACATCAACCTCAAGCCACGTGAGACTGCTCTCGCTCCACGCCGTGACACCCCACCAACAAACCGATCTCCGCTTTCTGGCGGGAATTGTTTTGGCCGTGGCAATGCTAGTGATGTTCGTCGTAGCCATCCACCTCGCGCTATGAAGTGCCATCTCGTACGCTGGAGTGCAGTCAGTCCGAGCCAAGGATCCCTTCTGTCGGCTAGCCAAGCTATTTCTGAACCTCTACCTGTTTTCGCTCGTTTCGCCACCTCCGGACGAGAGGGTGACTCAGAATCCCCATCCCCTCCGGCAGTTCGACCCAGGTGGTCGTCGCTAGCGAGTGTGGTCCTACTTTTCCGAGCCCAGCCTGTGCATTCACGAACCGTCAATGCACTTACCTTCCACTTCCTCTCCCTACGCGCCCGGTAAACTCTCTTCGATTCTACTCCTGTTCCCTTGCTTAGGATTGGTAGACGCGCTCTGCGCCGGCCCAGAGGAGACAAAGGTCTATTCCCTGGACCAGATGGTCATCACGGCTGAGACCCAACAAGTCTCACAGGCTTACACGCCGATGAAGTCCGGTGCTGCGCTCATCGACACGCCCGCGTCGGTCGGCATCGCGACCAAGGAGTTGCTCGAAGCCCAGGGAGCTAACGCATTGCAGGACGCGATCCGCAACATCAGCGGCCTGATGCACGAGGGAAACAACTACGGCATCGGCGATCAGCTCGCAATCCGTGGCCAGGCAGTTTCCTACACCTATGACGGGCTCGATGCCGGCTCGGGCGGAAGCGGCGGAGGCTCCGGTGCGACCGTGCGCTCCCTGACCAATGTCGAGCGTCTTGAGGTGCTCAAGGGACCGGCCGGTACTCTCTACGGCATCGGTGGCGCGGGCGGCATCGTGAACCTCGTCGAGAAGCGTCCGCAGGCCAAATCGGCTCGAAAATTCGAGACCTACTGGGGTCGCTGGAAAACCTATGGAGCCGAACTCGATCTCACCGGCCCGCTCCATGCCCGCTGGAGCTACCGGCTCATCGCTTCGACTCGCGAGAGCGACGGTTACCGCAATTTCGCTGAGGACCGCACGGAGCTGTATCCTTCGGTGCTATTCAAACCCAATCAAGACCACACGCTCCTGTTGACGGCAGCCTGGATCGCGGACCGTGTGCAGGTCGATTCCAACGGCCATCCGGTGCGCATCTACGATGTGCGCAGCACGGCTCCATCCGGCGTCACCGCCGACGACGCCACCCTCTCCAACATCCCCAATGGTCCGGTCGGAGGTAGCCGTCTCCAGCTCACCGACGCGCAACGCCAGCAGCTCCTCGACAGCCTCGCACCGGGCGACGGCGGGCAGCCCTTCGATCTGGGTGAAGCCAGCCTGATTTCTCCGCTCGCCCGGCCAACGGACGGCGAGGAGTTCCGCGTCAAGTTCCGCCACGACTGGACGATCACCGACAACACCGCCTTCGCGCACTACGCGCAGTTCCGTTCCTATGCGTCCGACTACGTGCGCACGACCGGCGCGTTCAACTACGTCTATTGGAATCGCAACGGCAGCATCAACGCCGTGCCGCGCGCGCCCTTGGTCATCAACGGCGTCCTGTATCCCTACGCGCTCCGCCGCACCGAGTACCGCAAACTCGATTTCGCCGAGGACTCCGCGCAGTATTTTGCGGAAGCCAAGCAGCGATTCGAGATCGCGAAGACCCGACATGAGCTGCTCGCCACCACCTATATCGAGTGGCGCGACTACAAGACCAAAGGTTGGAGCCTCTACGACGCAGACGATACTCGCTCCGCCGCCAATCCCGTTCCCTATATCCTCGACATGCGCAATCCGAACTGGCCCACGGGCCGCTTCGAGGACTACGCATTCGTGCCGACTTCGAACTACACGAAGAATGTCACCGCCTTGGGCGCCGGCTTGCAGGATGTGATCACGCTGCCGCACGACATCACCGCGCGTCTCGCCATCGGCTGGAACCAAATCGAGCAAGACTACGACAACAACTTCTTCTCCACCGGCGCGGATCCGATCCCGGTTTCATCCCGTGACGAAGGCTTGCTCTACAACGCCGGCGTGAGCTGGCGCGTCCGTCCCGACACCGCGCTCTTCGTCGCTGCAGCCCAGGGCCGGACCGCGCTTAGCGTCACCGGTTCCGTGGTGCTCAATAACCAGCCTCCTGACAGCGAATCCGAGAACTATGAAGTCGGTGTGAAGCAGGAATTCCTCGGCGGAAAACTCGCACTCTCGGCCGCGTACTTCGAGACCGCGCGCACGCATCTGCGTTACGCCAATCCGGCCTACGATTCGAACCCCTCCTCACCCACCCACAACATCTCCGTCGATCCCTATCGCTATGACGGCAACGAGACGACCAAGGGCGGCGAGTTCGATCTGAATTTGAATGTCGCGCAGCGCTGGCTGATGAACCTCAACGCCACGTATCAGGATGCTTATACGCAGCAGAATCCGGGACAGGGCACCGTCACTGGCTTGAAGAAGGGCGTACCGCGTGTCTTCGCCTCTGCCTGGGTGCAGCACACGCTGGCACCGAACGTGTTCGGCGGACGCCTGACGCTCGGCGGCGGTGTGCGCCACAACGGCCGTCGCACGATCAATGACACGTCCTTCGGCATCGCGCAGGCCTATGTGCCGCGCTACATGACCATCGACGCGATCATCCGCTATGACAGCGCGAGTTTCTGGAGCGTGCAGGTTAACACCAACAACCTCGCCGACGAGCGCTACTACGAGCTCGCCCAATTCCTTGGCGGTCGCCCCGGAGAACCGCTCAACGCCACCGCAACTTTCACTGCGCGATTCTGAGCACCTCGCTGCAACCCGCTTCGTTCCATGAAACACTCCCTCCGCACCAGATATCTTCCCGGCACCGTCCTTGCCTCCATTGCCGGAATTGCCCTCGCGGCATCCGCACCCGCGCAGACCGCGCGCGAAGTCGACGAGGTGGTGAACCTTGAGAAATTCGAGGTCACGGCCGCGCTCGATTCCTACCGCACCACCGACGCGTCGGATACGCTCAAAGACGGCGCTCCCCTGCGTGCAGCGCCGTTTACCGTTCAGGTCGCCAACGCAGCTTTCCTCGCCGATCTGCGCGCGGAGACCCTCGCCGATGTTTATCCGTATCTGACCGGGCTTTCGGCCAACGGCACCCGCGCCGACAGCTTCACGCTGCGCGGTTTCGATTCCAATCGTGAGTCGGTGCAGGTCGACGGCCTGCCAGGCTCGACCACGGTTTTCGGTTCTCCCCCGAGCGCCAACATCGATCGCGTCGAGGTTCTCAAGGGACCCGCGTCCGTACTTTACGGAGCTCTTGCACCCGGCGGTATCGTGAATCTTGTCACAAAACGCCCGCAGGCCAGTTCCCAGCACGAGATCTTCACCAGCCTCCGCAGCTACTCGGGGCGGACGAGTTCATTTGGCGACGATCTCGGCGCGCAGATCACCCTCGATTCCGGCGGCCCGCTTAGTCCAGATGCGGTCTGGCGGTACCGGCTCGTCACGCGCTACGAACAGGACGCCTCATTTCGTCGAAACGTGGACGGTGAGCGTCTGCTCATCGCTCCTTCGGTGAGCTGGCATCCCTCCAGCGACACGATGTTGCTCGCCAGTCTCGAATGGCTCGACGAGGCTGGACGGGCTGACGCCGGCCTGGTCGCCCCGGGGAACGACCTTTCGCGGGTCGCTGCGATCGATACGCGCTATCAAGCACGTGAGGACAGCGATGCCGACCGCGGTGTCGCGCTCGGGCTCAATCTCGAGCACGCGTTCTCGTCAGACCGCCGGCTGATCGTTGCGTGGCGCAGCGTCTGGCATGACGATCAGCGCACGCTCTACGAGAACAACGCGCTGCTTACCGTAGCGGGACAGCCAGTCCTCCGTCGTCGCTACCGCGACCAATACAACGAGCGCCAATACCACTTCCTCGACGTGCGCTGGCAGCAGGAATTCGTCACCGGTCCGGTCGGCCACCGCCTGCTTTTCGGTGTCAACGGTGGGCGCGAACAGCGTTGGTTTGATCGCCGCAGCTTCGGACCGTTCGTCGGTAATGTTTCCATCGTCAATCCCCAGACAGCGATTCCTAGTCCGACGCCTGTGCCCACCTCGCTGCGTGAAACGTGGCTCGAAAATGTGGGGCTCTACGCCACCGATGCTTTTTCGTGGGGCGATGGTTGGCATGGCTTCCTCGGCTTGCGCCACATGCGACAGGACGTCGAGTTCGACAGCTACCGCGACGGCCTTGCCGCCGATCAGTCAACGTCGGCATTCGTGCGCTCGGCCGGCCTTCTTCGTTCCCTAAATGCGCAGTGGTCGGTCTATCTCAGCTACGGTGAATCTTTCGTTCCGGCCAGCGTCGAGCGCGAGGATATCAACGGCAACACCGGCATTCCGCCAGAGGGAGGCCGGCAGTGGGAGGGGGGCGTAAAGTTCGAGCGTCCTGACGGCCAGCTGGGGACGACTCTGGCACTTTTCGAGATCACTCAATTCGATATATCCGAATCGCTCGGTGTACTGAACGCCAATGGCAACACCGCCTTCGGGCTTGTGGGCGAGGCTCGCAGCCGGGGGGCTGAGGCCGAAGTGCAATGGCAGCCGCGCCCGCACATCCAGATTCGCGCCGGATATGCCCACCTCGCCGAAAGCGATATCATCGCCTCGCGCACCGGCACGCAAGTGGGTGCGCCCCTGACGAACGCTCCGAAACATCAAGCCCATCTCTGGACCCGCTACAACGCCCCCGGCGAAACCCTCCAGGGCTGGGGAGCGGCGGTCGGATTGGTCGGCGTCTCCGCACGCGAAGCAGTTTCGACGACCGTGACCGCCAACCAGTTGACGCTGCCGGGCTACGTGCGCGCCGATTCCGCGCTCTACTACGCACGAGGCCGGACCAGCGTCGCGCTCAACCTCCAGAATGCGTTCGACCGCGCCTATTTCGCCAGCGCCAGCTCAGCTTTGGCGGTCATTCCCGGCGAACCCCGTAGCCTGACTCTTTCCCTGCGCCACAAGTTCTGATCTCCACGGTGAAGCGACTAAAGAAAATCCTCTTCTGGATCCACCTCGTCCTCGGCTTGGCCGGTGGACTGGTGATCGCCGTGCTTGCATTCACCGGGGCCGCCTTGGCGTTCGAGCCGCAAATCCGCGACGTGACGGAGCAGCATCTGCGTTTCGCTCCGCCTCCGGCGGTCGGGGCCATGCGGCTGCCTCCCGGCTCGCTAATCGTCCGCGCCGAAGAAAGCACGACCGGAAAAAAGGCCACCTCGATCGTGCTTGAATCGGCAGCGGATTCACCTGCCGTGGTGCAGCTCGGCCGGGGGCACACCGTTTACCTGAACGCCTATTCCGGCGCGGTCCTCGGGCAGATCACCTCGCGCGGATTTTTCGGACTGATGCTCGATATTCACCGCCGTCTCGCCTTCGGTCCGGTTGGCGAAAATATCGTAGGCGCAGCCAACGTCTCTTTCTCGCTGCTGTGCCTGACCGGGCTCTACCTGTGGTGGCCCCGCACCGTGCGGGCTCTACGCACCGCTGCGTGGCCAAGACTCTCGCTGCGCGGGAAGGCCCTGCACTGGAATCTTCACAACGCGATCGGTGTCTGGGCGCTGCCCGTGCTGGTCGCCGTGAGTCTGACCGGCCTCGTCTTCAGCTACACGTGGGCAGGCGACCTGATTTACACCCTAACCAGGACGACAAAGCCGACGAGGGAACCGGCGGCGGTAACGCGTTTTGACGGGGCGCAGCCGATCAGTCTGGATGCCGCGTGGCGAATGGCCGAGAACCAGTCGCCCGGATGGCAGCGTATCTCGCACGTCGTGCCCGCTGCGCCAGAATCCATTTCCGACGTTACGGCTGCACCTTGGGTCTTTAGCATCCTTGAAGCCGATGCTCCCCATCACACGGCGCGGACGCGCTTGGTGATCGATCCTTACGCGGCGCAGATCGTGGCATGGGAACCCTTCTCGTCATGGAACCTCGGTCGCCAGATTCGCAGTTTCGTCCTCCCGGTTCACATGGGCTACGTATTCGGCCTACCCGGACAGATCGTCGTATTTGCCGCCTCTCTCGGTGCGCTCGTGCTTGTCGTCACCGGATTCACCCTGTCGTGGAAACGCCTCTCGGCCTGGCGCACCCGTCGCCGCACGGCCAATTCCCGACGCGCCGTCTCGACCTGTTTACCTTTCCCGGTGGCCTCCACCACCGAGGCCCAACTTCCCGCCCGTGTCGCCGCCTCAGCGCAGGCTGTCGGCTCGGAAAACCACACCCACGCCGGCGAACGGCACGGGCGGGAACCCATATGCGACACCCCTCCTTTCCGAGCCACGCCCGTGAAGTCAACACCGTGCTCCCTGTAGTGTCATTCGAGAACCAATTCTGCACGCAGGCATTCGCTGCCCTGAGGGCGGCTCTGCTTGCACGTATACCTCCACTGGGAGCGAAAAAGACCGCCACTCCGGAAACTCCGTTGGAAAAACCCGTTGTTCCTGCAACGCGCACCGAACAAGCCATCGACGAGACTTGGCACCATAGATTCCGTTCCGCCGCGAAATTCGTCATGACGCCCACGGAGTTGCGCGCATACATAAAATCCGTGGCGGCGCGCACTACTCGCATAATAGCATGTTTACGCAAGAGGACTCGATTTTGATAGACCGCTCGTCACTCTCGGACTTCACTCCTTCTGTCACCGTTTGGTGGAGAGGGCCGTTGCCCTTAGATTGGTTCTTTTTCATTCAACCCCACGCACTTCATCATCGGTGACACTTTTTGCCACTGCATCGTTACGGCCAAGACCCATTCTTTATGTCCTTCGACGTCGCCCTCGCCCAGACCCTCCGTACGTTTCAGGCCCTGATCGAAATCCGTCCTCAAATCGATCAGGCCACCGAGCTCGTCCTCTCCACCCTCCGCCAGGGAGGCAAACTCCTCATCTGCGGCAACGGAGGCAGCGCGGCCGAAGCCCAACATTTCTCGACCGAACTGGTCGGGCGCTATTTCAAGAACCGCCGCTCCCTTCCTGCCATCGCCCTCTCGGCCGACGGCTCGCTGCTCACCTGCATCGGCAACGACTACGGCTATGACTCCGTCTTTTCCCGACAGATCGAAGGCCTCGCCCGCCCGGGCGACGTCGTGGTGGTCTTCACCTCCAGCGGCAACTCCGCCAACATCCTCGCCGCCCTCGCCGAGGCGAGACGCCTCGCGCTGCCCAGCATCGCCTTCCTCGGCCGCGGCGGCGGCAAGGCCCGCGGGCTCGCCACCATCGATCTGATCGTCCCAGGCGACTCCGGTCGCGCGGCCCAGGAGGCGCACCTGTTTCTGCTCCACCATATCTGCGACGTCATCGACGCGGACCTGGCCGGATGAACCGCCGCGTGCTGTTTCGCTCTGGCGGGAGGATCGACCATCAGAAGCAACCGCGTGTATCCGTAATTCACAGCCAGCCGTCGGTCGAAACCGCCCCTCTCCGAATCGCCGCCATGCCTCACAAACGTCCGCGCCCTCGAACCAGGCGAGTTGCCGCGAGCGATCGCAAGCAGTTGATTCTCGAAGCCGGACTGCCACTCTTCGCTTCGCAAGGGCTACGCCACCTCTCGACCCGCGAACTGGCGCGGGTCGCCGGGGTCTCCGAGGCGCTGCTGTTCAAACACTTTCCCACCCGGCAGGTGCTGTACCAGGAAATCTACCTGCACTGCGCCCGGCGTCTGCCGCTCGAGGAGACTAACTTTGCCGACCTGCCCCCAACCTGCATGAACTTGGTCCGGCTGATCTACCTCAACGCCCGGGCTGTGTTGGTCTGCCGCTCCCTGGAACTGCAGATCGCGATGCGCATGATGGGAGACAGTCTGCTGGATGACGGCGCCTTCGCCCGCCTGCTCCTCGGCAACCCAGTGATCAATGCCTTTCGCACCAAGGTGGTCGAATGCATCGAAGCCGGCATCGCCGCACGCCAGATCGCGGCCGGCGGCCCTTCACCCAATCAACGATTCTGGCTGGCGCGCAACGTCGCCACCCAGGCCTACTATCATCTGCTTCCCGCGGATCCAGTCGTCGACTACGAGGGAGAACTCATGGAGGTCGTGCGACAGGCCACGCTGTTCGGACTCCGCGGTATCGGCTTGCGCGAGTCTCTGATCACACGCCACGCCGCGCCGGAAGCGATGCGATCCTGGGAGCGGGACGGAGAGTTCCGCCTGGGTCGCTAGTCCAGATCGTTCGTCCCCAGCAGCGCGAACGAAATCCCTGTTCGCCCGAGTGGCACCGCGATGCCCGGTGAAGTGCGAATCGTGACGTGCGACATTGGAGGATTCGATGCATCGGGACGCGGGATGCGCACACCCAGCCGCCTGGTCGCGCCACGCGGTCGGACAGAGAAAATCCGCCCGGCCGCGATGGGCAGCCGATGAAAACGGTGAGTGATTGGCGGATCAGGTTCAGCCGGAATCGTGCCGCCCCGCCCGTCACCACGGGTCTATGCAAAACTTTCAGGCCCACCCTCCGCCCTCGCCGGTTTTACGATTTCGCCCTGTGTCGGCCGCAGGGGCGGTCAGGTGTGCCGGAATACGGGCTGTCCCCCGGTTGACCACCGAGCGGTGACGGCTCAGGATCCGGCCACCATGATCCCGTCCCCCTCCGTTTCCGTTACCTACTACCTCGAAGTCATCTCCTCCTGGTGTCATTGGGCCGAGCCGACGTGGGCAC
>Ga0154020_10002347_pt1 | contig 23065 bp, 19 predicted proteins | sample Klosneuvirus_201_FD_109709 | JGI IMG/M metagenome (GOLD analysis project Ga0154020, IMG submission 109709) | Active sludge microbial communities from wastewater, Klosterneuburg, Austria - Klosneuvirus_20160825_MG | ecosystem: Engineered > WWTP > Aerobic digester > Activated sludge | place...
GATGCTGCATTCCGTTATTCACCGGTAAGAAGGATCAATTTTAATAATGCCGGTGATGATATTACTGTATATCCAAACCCGGTAGTTGATGGTAAACTGTTTATTGCATCTTCTGCCAGTGCAGAAAGGGCGCTGTTGTTTGATGCCGCCGGCAGGAATGTCAAATCATACAAATTGAATGGCAGCTATAACACACTTGATGTAAGCAGCATGGCAAAAGGAACATACCAGCTTAAAATATTTACAGCAAATTCGTTTTATACACAACGGATAATTATACAGTAAATACAGATGGTGCAATCATGGCGGCTGTAAATTCCATTTTACGGAAGCGTTTTTATTTTATTTCTTTGTACCTTACCGCAAACATAAACAATGGCATTATTACCGTGGCGAACCGGAAAAGTTATACGCATTGAAGATGAAACAAAAACCACCAGGAGGTTCTGGATCGAAGTCCCTGAATTAACCTCCTTTGATTTTATACCGGGGCAGTTTGTAACCCTGGATCTCCCTATTCACGAAAAAGCAAATAAGCGCTGGCGCAGTTATTCCATTGCCTCCTGGCCCGATGGTACCAATGTTTTTGAACTGATCATTGTGCTGGATAAAAAAGGGGCCGGAACCAATTATATTTTTCATGAATTGAAAGTTGGTTCAGCAATTACGTTTCGCGGGGCACAGGGTGTATTTATATTAAAAGAGCCATTGGATAAGGAATTGTTTTTGATCTGCACGGGTACCGGTATTGCGCCGTTCCGGAGCATGGTGCATCATATTAAAGATAAGAACATACCTCATAAGAATATAACTCTGATATTTGGATGCCGGACAAAAGACACGATCCTGTATTATGAAGAAATGAAAAAACTGGATGAAACACTTATGGGCTTTACTTATATACCTACCCTTTCGAGAGAAACCTGGGAAGGGGCAAGCGGTTATGTACATGATATTTACGAAGACCTGTGCAGGGAACGGCAGCCGGCTGAATTTTTATTATGCGGCTGGCGCGGCATGATCGATGATTCAAAAAACAGGATCCTTGATATGGGCTATGATAAAAAAGATATTCATATAGAAATATACGGGTAGCCGGCATAATACATGCACATGCCATAGAAAATGATCTATATCATATATTGTACTGATTAAACCTTGCTTTCATTTTGATCCATAATACACATTTCTTTCTTAACTTGTAGCCATAAAAAACATTCAATAATTATTTTTCTATGGGTGCATCTTCCATGATTGTTTTGATCGTTGCAGCACTGGCATTTTCTTCCATTGCAGTTTTAATAGCAAAGCTTGTTACAAAAGCAACCAAAAATTCCCAAAAAGGAGAACCATACGAGTGTGGCATTCCCACCACAGGTAAAACCTGGATACAGTTAAATGTGGGATACTACTTATTTGCCCTGATATTTTTGATATTTGATGTGGAACTGATCTTTCTTTTCCCATGGGCTGTAGTTGCAAAATCGGTAGGGTGGATAGCCATGGTGGAAATTGTTATTTTCTTCTTCATTTTATTCATGGGATTTTTATATGCTCATAAAAAAGGGGCATTGAAGTGGATGTAAGTAAAAGTCTAAAAGGTTTAATGATTTAAAAGTTTAAAGTTACATGACCGAACAACAAAATAAAGCAGTTGATTTTCCGGGAGAAATACAGGAGATCCCCGGGGGAGGCATTGTTTTGAGTAAACTGGATGATGTGATCAACTGGGCAAGGTCAAATTCCCTTTGGCCGCTAACTTTTGCAACCAGTTGCTGTGGTATTGAATATATGGCCGTTGCCGGCGCAAAATATGATTTCTCCAGGTTTGGATTTGAGGTAGCACGCGCCTCGCCAAGGCAGGCCGATGTGATCATTATTGCAGGTACCATTGTTAATAAAATGGGACCGGTATTAAAGCGTTTGTATGACCAGATGGGCGATCCCAAATATGTAATTGCCATGGGTGCATGTGCCATCAGCGGTGGACCATTTTTTTACAATACCTATTCTGTGGTAAAAGGCGCAGATCATATTATACCGGTAGATGTATATGTGGCCGGTTGCCCGCCTAGGCCGGAAGCACTGCTGCATGCACTGATCTCCTTACAGGAAAAAATAAAAAAAGGATTAACAAGAGAACAAATAAAGTCTGGGAATGAATAACGAGGAATTGAAAACCAAAATAACCGAACTGCTCCCGTCAGCTATTTTTGATGAGACAGGAGAATGGCTTAATATTAATATTGAGCCAACAGACTGGTTAACATTTGCAGGCAAACTCCGTAATGAGGATTCGTTATTCTTCGATTATCTTTTTTGTCTTACCTGCATTGATTTTAAGACACATCTTACGATGGTGTATCACCTCAGTTCAACAAAATTCCGGCACAACATCGTCATAAAGTCTAAACTGGATTTCAATAATCCGGAAATAGAATCGGTAAGCCATATCTGGAAAACAGCCATTTTCCATGAGCGTGAAGTGTATGAAATGTTCGGTGTCAATTTTTTAAATCATCCCGACCTTCGGTTATTGATATTACCCGATGGATGGGAAGGTAAAAACCCAATGCTGAAAAATTTTGAGGACCCGGTTAATATGATAAAACTTTAAAACAATAATGAACAAGGAACAGGGAATTGCGATTGATGATTGTCCGCAGGACTCTGTGAGGAATTGTCAACATCAAAATTCTACATTCCTTGTTCCTTGTTCGATATTTTTATGTTAGAAGAGATAGGCACAACAACCGAGGGTGATTTGATCATCAATGTAGGACCCCAGCATCCTGCAACACATGGTGTATTGCACCTGGTGATCACACTCAATGGTGAAACCATCAAAAAAGTTGAGCCGCATCTTGGGTATATTCACCGCTCTATTGAAAAAATGTGTGAGAGTTTGACCTACCGCCAGTTTATTTATGTAACCAGCCGTATGGATTATCTCTCAGCTCATATCAACAATCATGCATGCGCCTTATGTGTTGAAAAAGGGATGCAGGTTGAAGTTCCGGAAAGGGCACAGGTGATCCGTGTGATCATGGATGAGCTGACCAGGATCGCTTCGCATGAATTGTGGTGGGGCGCCATGGCCATGGATATCGGGGCATTCACTCCTTTCTTTCATGCTTTTCGTGAACGGGAAAAGATCAACGAGATCATGGAAGAAACCTGTGGTGCAAGACTGACCATGAATTATTATGTTCCGGGCGGATTAATGGCCGACCTGCACCCGGATTTCCAGAAGAAAGTAAAAGCATTCATCACCCTGTTTAAAAATAAGGTAGATGAATATGATGAACTGATAACCGGCAATATCATTTTTATAAACAGGATGAAGGGGGTAGGCTTTTTATCAAAAGAAGATGCTGTTTCTTTTGGATGCACCGGTCCGGCGGGCAGGGGTAGCGGCTTAAGCTGTGATATCCGGAAATTATATCCTTATGCCGTTTATGACAAAGTGCAGTTTGATGAGATCCTGGAAACCGATGGCGATTCGCTTGCCCGGTACATGGTAAGGATACGGGAAATGAAACAATCCATCCGCATCATTGAACAGTTGATCGATAATATACCCGAAGGCGATTTCCAGGCAAAAACAAAAGCCGTGTTGAAATTACCCAAAGGAGAATTTTATACACGGGTAGAAACAGCCAGGGGAGAACTGGGCGTTTATATAGTGAGTGAAGGTGCGACTACTCCTTACCGTATCAAATTCCGTTCACCGGGATTTTCAAACCTGTCGGCATTGGATACAATGGCCAGGGGCGGTAAATTGGGCGACCTGGTGGCGATGATGGGTACGTTGGATTTAGTAATACCAGACATTGATCGTTAAAAAAACAATAATGAACAAGGAACAAGGAATTTCGAATGATGAACGGAATTACCAACTTCAATATTCAACATTCCTTGTTCCTTGTTCGATATTCTAAAGATGTGGAGCTTATCAAAAATATCAACAGCAATTCATGATTGGTTGAACGAAATGTTCAATCCAACCTGGGCAATGACCATTGAAATGGTGATTGCCGGGGTATCTGTAATTGGTTTGTTTGCGGCACTCGGCCTGGTGTTGGTGCTTATGGAAAGAAGGGTTGCTGCCTGGATGCAGATCAGGCTTGGTCCAAATCGTGTAGGCCCCAAAGGTATGTTACAGTCATTGGCAGATACCGTTAAACTGCTGGTGAAGGAAGGTATGACGCCTGATGGTTCTGATAAATTCTTATTCAACCTGGCCCCGTATATCGCTATGATGGTAGCCATGCTGTTGATGGCGCCCATCGCTTTTGCAAAAGATTTCCGGCTATGGGATATGAATATCGGGGTGTTATACATAACTGCCATTTCATCCATCATGGTCATCAGTATTTTAATGGCCGGCTGGGCAAGCAATAATAAATATTCATTGATGGGAGCCATGCGCAGCGGTGCGCAGATCGTGAGTTACGAATTATCAGCAGGATTATCCATCCTCACCATTGTGGTATTAACCGGCAGTCTGAATATTACCGATATCATCAATGCCCAGGCCGATGGCTGGTGGATCTTTAAAGGTCATATCCCGGTAATCATATCATTTGTGATCTTTATCATTGCCGTAACTGCAGAAACCAACCGGGCACCATTTGACCTGGCGGAAGCAGAATCTGAACTTACCGCAGGTTTCCATACTGAATATTCAGGAATGAAATTCGCATTGTTCTTCCTGGCAGAATATATCAATGTATTTATAGTATGTGCCATTGGGGCTACATTATTTTTAGGTGGATGGATGCCTTTTCATATCGGTAACTGGGAAGCATTCAACCATGTGATGGATTATATACCTTCGAGTATCTGGTTTTTTGGCAAAACATTTTTCCTGATATTCGTGATCATGTGGTTCAGGTGGACATTCCCGCGTTTGCGTATTGATCAATTATTGAATTTAGAATGGAAATATTTATTGCCGATCAGTATGTTCAATTTATTATTGGTAACAGCCATTGCCATTTTGAAGTGGCATTTTTAAAATGGTTTAGAATGGTTAGAAGGTTTAGATTGTTTAGTCTAAACTTTCTAAACCTTCTAAACCTCCTAAACTGAGATAATGTTTATTGTAAAATACATAAAGGATATTTTTAGCGGGATAAAATCACTCCTGGTAGGCATGCGCCGGACCGGTTATTATTTCACGCATCACAAGGAGATCATTACCGAGCAATACCCGGATAACCGGGATACCCTGGTCATGGCCGACCGGTTCAAAGGCGAAGTGGTATTGATACATGATGAGCACAATGAACATGCCTGTACCGGTTGTACAGCCTGTGAGCTGGCCTGTCCCAATGCAACCATAAAAATTGTAACCAAATTTGATATAACTCCCGAAGGCAAAAAGAAAAAAGCCATCGACAAATTTGTGTATCACCTGGAACTGTGTACCATGTGCAATTTATGTATCGTTGCCTGCCCCACGGATGCGATAAAGATGGCGCAGACATTTGAGCACAGTGTTTACGACAGGGCGGAACTGACAAAAATTTTAAATAAACCCGGTTCAAAGATCCGGGAGGGAATAGAATAATGTCAAAACGAATTGTCATCGGGAGCGATAGTGAAGGATCTGGATTAATAAAATGATTTAAAAAGTCAGATGAGCGGATCAACGATCATATTTTATTTGCTGGCTGCGATCACTTTGGTGAGTGCGGTGCTGGCTGTTACCACCCGGATGATCTTCAGGGCGGCTATCTATTTATTGTTTTCGCTGATCGGCATTGCCGGTATCTATTTCTGGCTGAATTATGAATTTATAGCGGCTGTTCAGATCGTGGTATATGTTGGCGGAATAGTAGTGCTCATCATCTTTTCGATTTTTCTTACCCAGCAGGCCGGTGAGCAATTGCCCAAACAAAAAATGGGCAGGCAGTTGTTTTCTGCACTGGCAGCTTTTTGCGGCCTTGCACTGGTGATGCTGCAACTGGCACAACATGAATTTACAGGAACCGGTAACAAGGCTGTTGAACCAACAGTGGCGAACATCGGTTACCAGATGCTGGGAGTTGATGATAATGGATATGCGTTGCCTTTTGAAGTGGTAAGTATTTTGTTGCTGGCGGCATTGATCGGCTGTATAGTGATCGCATTAAAAAGTAAACCAATTGAATAATGAACAAGGAACAAGGAACATTGAATGACAATCGGAGTGGAATACTTCGAAATTCTATATTCCTTGTTCCTTGTTCGATATTTTTATTATGATTGAACCCGGACTATATCACATGCTTTTCATCAGTGCCACCCTGTTCTTCATAGGTGTGTATGGATTTTTTACCAGGCGCAACCTGGTGACCATGCTGATGAGCGTGGAACTGATTCTGAACAGTGTGAACCTGAATTTTATTGCATTCAATAAATATTTGTGGTACGATAAACTGGATGGATTGTTCTTCACCATTTTTATCATTGCCATTGCTGCAGCAGAAGCTGCTGTAGCCATAGCGATCATTATAAATCTTTACCGCAGTCACCAGTCCATTGATGTGGAGAAAGCGGAAGAGATGAAATTTTAAGGCCCCATGCCAAACGCAACGTACATAACACTCATCATATTACTGCCACTGGCAGGTTTTTTAATGCTCGGCATATTCGGAAGAAAGTATTTTAAGAATACATCCGGCATGATCGGAACCACTTTATTATTGGTATCAACTTTACTGGCATTATATACAGCGTATGGATATTTCTTTGAGTATGGAAAAGTGGATGGCATTTATCAAAAACTGGTTCCTTTAAAATATACCTGGCTGCAATTCAGCCCGGGTGTTTCCATTGATATGGGCATCATCATCGATCCCATTTCTGTAATGATGCTGGTAGTGGTCAGTTTTATTTCACTGATGGTGCATATCTACAGCCTGGGATATATGAAAGGCGATGAACGGTTCCCTACTTATTATGCATTCCTCGGGTTGTTTACATTTTCTATGCTTGGATTGGTTATTTCGTCCAATATTTTCCAGATCTATATTTTTTGGGAACTGGTTGGTGTATCATCATTCTTACTGATCGGGTATTATTATGATAAGCCCAGTGCTGTGGCTGCCTGTAAAAAAGCGTTTATTGTAACACGTTTTGCCGATGTGGGATTTTTGATCGGCATATTAATATTGTCATTCTATTCCGGCACATTGGATTTTAATACATTGATCGCAACATTAACATCACCCGAATCCAATGAATATAAAAATGCAGTTGCCGCTTCATTCCTTGGTGTATCTGCATTAACCTGGGGATTGGTTTTGGTGTTCATCGGTGGTGCCGGTAAGAGTGCCATGTTCCCGTTGCATATCTGGCTGCCCGATGCCATGGAAGGCCCAACCCCGGTATCCGCGTTGATACATGCCGCTACTATGGTTGTGGCCGGTGTTTTCCTGGTTGCCAGGTTGTTTCCCGTTTTTGCCATCTCCGCTCCGGATGCCCTGAGCCTTGTTGGTTATGTGGGCGCCATCTCTGCTTTGATCGCCGCTGTGATCGCCTGTACCCAAACAGATATTAAAAGAGTGCTGGCTTATTCCACCATGAGCCAGATCGGCTATATGATGTTTGCCCTGGGCGTTTCAAAATACGGGGGAGAAGAAGGGCTGGGTTATACTGCATCTATGTTCCATTTATTTACACATGCCATGTTCAAGGCGCTGTTGTTCTTAGGTGCCGGGGCAGTCATTCATTATATACACAGCAATGAAATGAAAGACATGGGCGGACTTAGAAAATATTTACCCGTTACCCATATCACTTTTTTAATTGCCTGCCTGGCCATTGCCGGCGTACCGCCATTTGCCGGTTTCTTCAGCAAGGAAGAAATTTTACTGGCTGCTTTCCAGCATAACCCGATCATTTACTGGATCGCATTGATCACTTCAGGACTGACCGCTTTTTATATGTTCCGATTATACTTCAGTATTTTCTGGAACAAGGAAGCTGATCAGCATGATGCACATAAATCTGAAGGCGGTTTTGCGATGATGATGCCATTGGTGCTGCTGGCCATTGGTGCCGCTGCAGCCGGGTTCATTCCATTCGGACACTTTGTTAGTTCCGATGGAACAAGACTGGAAACCGAATTGCATCTGCAGTTTTCCATTGCGCCTGTTGCCCTGGGACTGGCAGGAATTTTAATTGCCATGTGGATGTATAAAAAGGAAAGTACCAAACCGGATACTGTTGCTGCATCACTGAGTGGAATATACAAAGCGGCTTATCATAAGTTTTATATTGATGAGATCTACCTGTTCATCACCAAAAAGGTCATTTTCAATTTTATCGGCAGGCCGGCAGCATGGATCGATAAAAATATTGTGGATGGACTTGTGAATGCAACAGGCAACAGTACCAGAGATATTTCAGAAACAATAAAAGGATTCCAATCAGGTAAAGTACAGCAATACGCCATTTACTTTTTGGTAGGTATTATTGGCCTGGCCCTGTTGTTCATTTATTTCTGGAAATAATGCAGGCAGGCTTATAATTCAAAATAATTAAAATGAACCTAACGTTATTGATATTATTGCCTTTATTCACTGCAATAGCCATATTGCTGATGCGCAATGCAACACAGGTTAAGTGGGTGGCATTGGCAGGAGCAACAGCGCAGTTTATATTGGCTTTTGTATTGTTGTTTCTTTTCCGTCAGGAAAGAGCCGGAGGTAATACAACACACATGTTATTTGAGCTGCAATACAACTGGTTCCCATCCTGGAACATCAGTTTTCACCTGGGTGTTGACGGCATATCTGTTGCCATGATCTTATTAACTGCCTTTGTTGTCATTGCCGGTGTGCTGGTTTCCTGGAACGTTACCAAAATGACAAAGGAATTTTATTTTTTGCTCATCCTGTTAAGCCTGGGCGCTTATGGATTTTTTATATCGCTTGACCTGTTCATCCTGTTTTTCTTTTTAGAGATTGCCGTTATTCCAAAATATTTACTCATTGGTATCTGGGGAAGCGGTAAAAAAGAATACAGTGCCAATAAACTGGCGCTGATGTTAATGGGCGGCTCGGCATTGGTGTTGGTTGGGTTGCTGGGTATTTATTTTTCGGGAACAGAACGCAGTTTCGACCTGATGAAATTATCACAGTTGAATATTCCCATCGAAACACAAATGATCTGTTTCCCGTTATTGTTTGTGGGCTTTGGTGTGTTTACTGCACTTTTCCCTTTTCATACCTGGGTGCCCGATGGCCACTCATCTGCACCAACAGCGGGATCTATGTTTTTAGCAGGTATCTCTATGAAACTGGGTGGCTATGGTTGTTTACGTGTGGCTACCTACATCATGCCTGATGGTGCAAAAGAATATGCCAATATTATTATTGTACTTTCTGTCATCGCCATTTTATATGGTGCTTTCGCTACCATGATGCAGAAAGACCTGAAATACATCAATGCCTATTCATCTGTAAGCCACTGCGGATTTGTTTTACTGGGTATTGGCATGTTAACCAAAACATCCATGACGGGCGCCGTGATGCAGATGGTTTCTCATGGGTTGATGACGGCCCTTTTCTTTGCCGTTATCGGCATGATCTACGAACGTACACATACCCGGCAGGTGAGTGAAATGAGTGGCTTGTTAAAGCGGATGCCTTTTATCATTTCCATATTATTTATTGTGGGTTTGTGCTCTTTGGGTTTGCCCGGGTTGAGTGGTTTTGTAGCTGAGATGACCGTATTCATGGGCTCCTGGGAACATCCGGATACATTCAGGAGAGTAGCAACCATACTGGCCTGTCTTTCCATTGTGGTAACAGCCGTTTATATTTTGAGGGCCATTACGTCAACAGCGATGGGCCCGTTAAAAGCAGGTTATGAAACATTGACCGATGCAACCTGGAATGAAAAACTGGCTGCGTTGATCCTGGTAGCCGGTATCATTGCCATTGGTGTTGCACCTTTCTGGCTGAATGACCTGGTCAGTCCGGGTGCAGAAATAATTATGCAAAAAATATCCCCGGTAACAACCGGGATTAAATAAAATCGGATGAATGAAATGCTCACATTGATGAAGCCTGAACTGGTGATAACCGGTATCATTTTCCTGCTCCTGTTCATTAAAATAGGCAAGGGGATGAAAAATGAACACCAATTATTGCTGATACAGGGTTTGTTGCTGCTGAATTTTATAGCCGGGTTTTTCGGGAATGCCGAAGGATCATTGTTTGATGGAATGTACCTCACCACCAATATGATCGTGCTCCAAAAAAATATTCTAAACCTGGGTGTTTACCTCATTTCCTTATTGTTTGCCGGCTGGTTTAAAAGATCAGAACACATGCCGGAATTTTTTATGCTGATGCTGTCGGCATTGCTGGGTATGTTCTTTTTAATATCCAGTGGCAATTTGCTGATGTTCTTTTTGGCATTGGAGCTGGCCACTATACCTGTTGCAGCCATGGCCAATTTCGACCTGGATAAAAAAAGGTCTTCGGAAGCAGCCATGAAAATGATCTTATCATCAGCATTTGCTTCCGGTATTTTATTGTTTGGTATTTCATTACTGTATGGCGCAACCGGCACCATTAGTTTTGCTGAACTGCCGCAATATATTAACGGAAGCCCGTTGCAGGTTTTGTCGCTGGTATTTTTATTTTCGGCTTTCGCCTTTAAATTATCCATTGTACCCTTTCATTTATGGACGGCCGATGTATATGAAGGCGCCCCCATGGCAACCACTTCATTCCTCTCCGTGATATCAAAGGGCGCTGTTGCATTCATATTCATGGCCACTTTGTACAAGGTTTTTCAAAATATGCATGCCGTTTGGTATAACCTGGTGATGATATTATCCATCGCCACCATGATCATTGGAAACCTCTTTGCTTTGCGCCAGCAAAATATAAAACGCTTTCTTGCATTTTCTTCCATAGCCCAGGTTGGTTTTATTTTGGTAGGTGTAAGCAGTAATTCCATTGAAGGAACAAGTGCTGTTGTTTATTTTATTTTGATCTATGTTTTTTCAAACCTGGCTGCATTTGGTGTGGCATCAGCTATTGCAGAACAAACCAGCCGGGAGAATATTGATGATTATAAAGGGATGTATCAAACCAATCCTTTCTTAAGCTGGGTGCTGGCGCTGGCCTTATTTTCTTTGGCTGGTATTCCGCCAACAGCCGGCTTCTTCGGGAAACTGTTTTTACTCACTGCCGGTGCATCAAAGGGAAGTTATTTTTTCATTACCATTGCTGCGCTCAACATGATCATCTCTCTGTATTATTATTTACGGGTTATCCGGTCGGTGTTCATGGAAAAGAATGATCAGCCGCTCGAAAAAATAAAAATGGAAAGATCAGCAAAATTTGCTTTGCTCATTTGCGGGGCAGGTATTATACTGGTTGGATTATTAAGCTGGATCTATGATTATATACAATCAATGGCTTAAAAGCCTGGGTGCAAACTAAACCATCTAAACCATCTAAACCATCTAAACCTTCTAAACTATCTAAACCTTCTAAACTATCTAAACCTTTTAAACTTTCTAAACCTTCAACATGGCCATAAATAAAAATCACGAATTTGAAGAACTTGACGGTGTTAAATGCGGCATCGTGGAAAAGAATGTGTCGCCGGAAAGGGTTGCCTTTTTAAAGAAATTACTGGAGTATAATAAGTTTACCGTTGTAGTGGTTCCATCACCTCCGCCAAAAGTGGCTGCAGCGCCTGTTGTAAAAGTTGCAGAGGGAGAAGAAGCTCCTCCGCCACCCCCGGCTCCACCACCTGCACCCGCAACATTTACTGTAGGCGTTACAGATTATACATTCAATACCATCAATGCCATTTATGGCCGTTTACTTAAAACTCCCGATGGGCATATAGTTACTATGGCTTTTTGGCAACAGAAAGAAAATGTAAGTCATGATGAGATCCCTTATTACGAAGATGTAAATTAACCGGATTTAAATTTTAAGAATTTTTACAGCCGGGGTCTTAATCAATTCTCTCAACAATCTTTTCCACTTTTATTGCTGCCTCACACACCGTCAATTAAATGATAAGAATCATTATTTCAGGTGAGGCATGTTTTAAAAAATAAGGCAAACAATGCATAATTATGTAGTATAAAAACACAGCATTATGTCAAAGTCAACTAAAGCCGGGAAGTATGTATACTTCTTCGGTGGTGGAAAAGCCGACGGAAATGAATCCATGAAAAACCTGTTGGGTGGCAAAGGAGCCAATCTTGCAGAAATGGCAGGGCATGCAAAACTTCGATTGCCGGTACCACCGGGATTTACGGTTACCACTGAAGTGTGCACCTATTTTTATACACATAAAAAAACGTACCCTAAAAGCTTAAAAGCACAGGTTGAAGAATCGCTGGGTAAAATGGAAAATCTTGCCCGGAAAAAATTCGGTGACGAAAAAGATCCTTTGCTCGTGTCCATCCGTTCCGGGGCAAGGCGAAGTATGCCGGGCATGATGGAAACAGTTTTAAATGTTGGCCTCACTGATAAAACAATTAGCGGCCTTATTACCCAAAGTGGAGATGAGCGTTTTGCCTATGATGCATACAGGCGACTGATCATGATGTATGCTGATGTAGTGATGGAGAAAGGTGCAGGAATTGAAGTAAAGCATAATAAAGGCATCCGTAAACTCATGGATGAAAAACTGGAACACATCAAACAAAAACAAAAATATACCAGCGATACAGAACTTACAGTTGATGAACTGAAAGAATTGGTAAAGGATTATAAGCAAACAATAAAAAAAGTGTTGGGTGCCGAATTTCCCGATGACCCGTGGAAACAGATGTGGGGTGGTATTGGTGCCGTGTTCAGCAGCTGGAATGGCAAGCGTGCCATTGAATACCGCAGGATAGAAAAAATCCCGGATGAATGGGGTACTGCGGTAAATGTGCAGTCGATGGTATTTGGCAACATGGGCAACGATAGTTGTACCGGTGTTGCTTTTACCAGGAACCCCGGCAACGGCGAAAATAAATTTTACGGCGAATACCTGGTGAATGCCCAGGGTGAAGATGTGGTAGCCGGGATCCGTACACCGGCTCCCGTGAATCAATATTCAATGAATGAACAAAGCAAACAGTATACTTCCCTGGAAAAATTAATGCCATCGCTTTATAAAGAATTATTCAGTTACCAGAAAAGACTGGAACAGCATTATAAAGACATGCAGGATATTGAATTCACCATTGAAAAAGGAAAACTGTATATGCTGCAATGCCGTGTTGGCAAACGCAATGGAATTGCTGCTGTCAGGATGGCATCAGAAATGCACAAAGAAAAACTGATCGATGCAGCAACTGCAATTATGCGGGTAGGCCCCAATCAATTGGTTGAGTTGCTGCTGCCGATGATCGATCCTGCCGTAGAAATTGTTACCAAACCCATTGCAAAAGGGTTGCCTGCAGGGCCGGGTGGCGCCAGGGGGCGTGTGGTGTTTACATCTGATGATTCAGTAGCATGGGCAGCTAAAGGTGAAAAAGTAATTTTAGTTCGTGAAGAAACATCGCCTGAAGATGTGGATGGTATGCACAAGGCACAGGCCATACTTACCACCAAGGGTGGCATGACATCTCATGCTGCATTGGTAGCCCGTGGTTGGGGAAAATGCTGTATTGTTGGTTGTTCGGATATTGAAATACATAACGATACCAAAACCTTTCATGCCAAGACCGGGGAGATCATCAAAGAAGGTGATTGGCTGAGTTTGAATGGAACAAAGGGCCTGGTGTATGAAGGCAGCATGGCTTTAACGGATATTGACCTTGCTAAGAATGAATCTTACAAATACCTGATGAAGCTGGTGGATAAAATAAAACAGATAGGTGTGCGCACCAATGCAGAAACACCCGAAGATGCAGCGCATGCAATGAAATTTGGCGCTGAAGGTATTGGATTGTTCCGTACTGAACATATGTTTTATGGTGAAGGAAGTGAACAGCCATTATTCCTGTTGCGTAAAATGATCGTGAGTAAAACCGAAGCAGAAAGAAGATCGGCGCTTAATGAATTATTTAAGTATGTGAAGAAGGATATAAAAGACACCATGAAAGTGATGAAGGGATACCCGGTTACCATACGTTTGCTGGATCCGCCCTTACATGAATTTGTGCCACACGACAGTGATAAATTAACCCGTCTTGGAAAAGAACTCGGTATAAGCATGAGTGTATTAAGAAGAAGGGTGCTGGCGCTGCATGAAAACAACCCCATGCTGGGTCACCGCGGCGTCAGGCTGGGCATCAGTTTCCCGGAAATAACAGAAATGCAGGTTCGTGCCATACTGGAAGCCACTGCAGAAATACTGAAGAGCGGGAAAAAAGCTTTTCCGGAAATAATGGTTCCGGTAACCGTTACCGTAAATGAATTGATTCATCAGAAAGAAATAGTAGACAGGGTGTATAAGGAAGTATGTACAAAAATGAAAATGAAAAAGATCCCTTACCTGTACGGAACCATGATTGAAACCCCCAGGGCTGCTATCCGTGCAGAACTGATGGCCAATGTTGCTGATTTCTTCAGTTATGGTACCAATGATCTTACACAAATGAGTTTTGGTTTCAGCAGGGATGATATTGGCGGGTTCCTGCCAAAATACCTTGACCTGAAAATACTTCCTTACGATCCGTTCCAGACCATTGACCAGGATGGTGTAGGAGAACTGGTACGTGCCGGTATCACCGGGGGCCGCAAAGCAAAGCCACATCTTAAAGTGGGTATCTGCGGCGAACATGGCGGCGATGCGGATAGTGTAAAATTCTTTCACAGGCTGGGTATGAATTATGTCAGCTGTTCCCCGTTCCGTGTGCCTATTGCACGTTTGGCTGCTGCGCAGGCTGCCATTGAAAACAAAAAATAAAAGGATGAAATAAAAAGAGCCCGCCATTTTAATGGCGGGCTCTTTTATAAAATTTCAGTTTACTTAACGCCTTCAAGTATCTTAATATAATTGGCCCTTTCGTAACCGGTAGGATCGCTGATATGTTGCTGGCTCATTACACCTTTAAAGGAATCAATACTTTCAAAACCTTTTGTAAGCATCCAGGATTCCAGTTCTTTATTCATGGTTTTCAGGTACCCGATACCGTTTTTATACAGGGCAGATGCTGTCATAGCCACATCGGCGCCGGCCAGTATATATTTTATTACTTCTATTGAACTTTGCACACCGGTGGTTGCTGCCAGCGAGATGGGAACCCGGCCATAAAGGAGAGCTATCCATAAAAGCGGCAGCCTGATCTCGTTGGATTCGCTGTATTGCAAATTATGCAGCAACGTTAATTGGTTGATATCGAAATCAGGTTGATAAAAACGGTTGAATAAAACCAGGGCATCGGCCTTGTATTCCTGCATGCGCCTGGCCATATTACCCATAGCACTGAAATACGGGTTGAGTTTTACAGCCACCGGAATTTTTACAGTTGCCTTTACTTCATCAATGATATTTAAATAACGGTATTCAACTGCCGAAGTTGATAAATGTACATCAGCAGGAATAAAAAATATATTGATCTCCAGCCCATCGGCACCTGCCTGTTCCATTTGTTTTGCATAATGTATCCATCCTTCATTGGTTATACCGTTCAGGCTCGCAATAACCGGGATGTTTACTCTTTCCTTTGCTTTACGGATAATCTCGAGGTATTGGTCCGATCCTTTATGATATGCATCCAGGTCAGGAAAAAAATCACTGGCCTCGGCAAACATATTGCTGGTGCTGCTTACAATGGCCTCATACTTTGCTTCTTCTTTTTTAAGCTGTTCTTCAAACAGGGAGAACAATACTATTGCACCTGCACCTGCATCTTCCATCTGTACAATATTGCCAATATCTTCGGATAAAGTACATGCCGAAACCACGATGGGTGATCCCAGTTTTAATCCCATGTAAGTTGTTTGTAAGTTCATAAAAAAAATTTATTGCCACTGATGCACGAATCAGCACTAATAAAAACAATTCGTGTTCATTCGTGGCATTATTTATTATTCAGTTTAATTTAAACAGTTTCCCGATTTTAGTTGCCATTGATACTTCGACAGGCACAATAAACGAATCGCCCATGAAATAAATTCGTGCTCATTCGTGTATTCGTTGCATTTAAGCAACCGGCACAAAATCACTGGCGGTCTTTGTTGCCAGCTCTTCATAATTCTTCCATCGTAAGTTCACCATCTCCTGTGCCAGGGTCATCAGTTCTTCCGCTTCTACAGGATTGGTTTGTGTAAGTACTTTATAGCGTAATTCCTTATACGCAAATTCTTTCAATGGTATTTCGGGCCTGGTTGAATCAAGAATAAAGGGATTTAATTTTTTAGTTCTTAAAACCGGGTTGTAACGCATCAGTGGCCAGTAACCGCTGGCTACCGCATTGTTTTGTTGGGTAAGCCCGTCTTTCAGGTCGTAACCATGCGCAATGCAATGGCTGTATGCCAGTATCAGTGATGGCCCGTCATAAGCCTCCGCTTCTCTCATGGCCAGCATGGTTTGTTGCGGGTTGGCGCCAAAGGCAATTCTTGCTACATACACATTGCCATATGAAACGGCCTGCATGGCCAGGTCTTTTTTACCACCACGCTTTCCCGCTGATGCAAATTTTGCTGATGCAGCCGTAGGTGTTGCTTTTGAACTTTGTCCGCCGGTGTTGCTGTACACTTCCGTATCCAGCACCAGTATGTTGATATTTTTTCCGCTGGCCAATGCATGATCAAGTCCGCCATAACCGATATCATAAGCCCAGCCATCACCACCTACCAGCCAAACACTGCGGTGTACCAGTTGCTCACAAACAGAAAGTAAGTGGTTGGCATTGGTATCTGTAATGCCTGTTAATTTTTCTTTTAGCGTTTCGATCCTTTTGCGTTGTGCTGCAATTTCAGATTCCTGTAATTGCGGAGCATGGATGATCTCCTGTACAAATGCATCGCCCAGTTGCGGAGCCAGTTGTATTAATAAACGATGAGCCATGGCCAGTTGATGATCGGCGGTCATGCGCATGCCCAGTCCAAACTCTGCATTATCCTCAAACAGGGAATTCGACCATGCAGGGCCCTGTCCTGCGGCATTCATTGTCCATGGCGTAGTTGGTAAATTACCGCCATAGATGGAAGAACAACCGGTTGCATTGGCAACCAGCAGGCGGTCGCCGAATAACTGCGACAGTAATTTTATATAAGGTGTTTCACCACAACCTGCACAGGCACCGGAGAATTCAAACAGCGGTTCCATAAATTGTGCGCCATGCACGGTGGAGAAATTAATTTCAGAACGGTTGTTCCATGGCAGGTCTTCAAAGAAACTGATCTGTTTTTTTATGATCTGTGTATCCGGTTCTTTTGCCGCCATGTTGATTGCTTTGAAAGCTCGGTTTACCGGATCTGTTGCAGGACATACTTCTACGCATAAATTGCAGCCGGTGCAATCTTCTGCATAAACCTGCAGCGTATATTTTGTTTCCGGAAAACCCCTTGAGTTGATGGGTGCAGATTGGAATCCATCCGGTACATTCTTTAAAAATCCTTCATGATAAAATTTTGCACGGATAACACTGTGCGGACAAACAAAGGCACAGTTGCCGCACTGGATACAGAGATCCGGTTCCCACAAAGGAACCTGGTCGCTGATATTTCTTTTCTCCCATTTGGTGGTTCCACTGGGATAGGTTCCGTCTACCGACATTTTGCTTACCGGCAATTCATCGCCGTGCCCCGACATCATCATGGCTGTAACTTCTTTTACAAAATCAGGAGCATCTTTGCCAACAACAGAAAGCATGGTTGCCGTAGAACTTACCGTTTCAGGAACAGTTACTTCGAATAGATTTTCCAATGTGGCATCTACAGCCTCAAAGTTTTTTTCAACAACCGCTTTTCCTTTTTTGGAATAGGTTTTTTCAATGGCATGTTTTATCTGCTCAATGGCTTCTGCTTTGGGCAATACACCGCTTAAAGCAAAATAACAGGTTTGCATGATGGTATTGATCCTGCCGTTCATGCCCGTATCCTTTGCAACGGTATTGGCATCAATTATATAAAATGCCAGTTTTTTGCTGATGATCTCCTGCTGAACAGAGCCGGGTAACTGGCTCCAGACCTCATCTTTGGGGAAGGGACTGTTCAGTAAGAAAGTTCCTCCTTCTTTAATAAAGCTGAGCATCTCCACTTTTTCTGTAAAATTGAACTGGTGGCAGGCAATAAAATCAGCCTTGCTGATCAGGTAGGGAGCCCGGATAGGTTTTGGCCCAAAGCGTAAATGCGACACCGTTCTTGCCCCTGATTTTTTTGAATCATACACAAAATAACCCTGCCCGAAAAGATCTGTATTCTCCCCGATGATCTTGATGGTGTTTTTATTGGCACCTACAGTGCCATCGGCGCCAAGGCCAAAAAATAAACCCTGCCGCCATTCAGATTCATCTAAGGTGTACGACTCATCATACTTCAAACTCGTGTGTGTAACATCATCATTGATACCAATCGTGAAATTATTTTTTGGATGATCTTTTTTTAATTCATCAAAAACGGCCTTCACCATTGCCGGGGTAAATTCTTTGGAAGAAAGGCCATAACGGCCGCCGGTAATATTGGGTAATTTTTTCAACTTACCCGTTTGCAGGGCATTTAACAGGGTAACCATTACATCCTGGTACATGGGTTCGCCGGATGCACCTGATTCTTTTGTTCTGTCTAAAACTGCAATGGATCGAACAGAAGCGGGCAATGCATCGATAAAATGTTCAAGTGAAAATGGCCGGTATAACCTTACCTGTATAACACCGGTTTTTTCACCTGCTGCATTTAATGCCTGCACGGTCTCTGAAACCGTTTCACCACCAGAACCCATGATGATCACCACCTGTTCTGCATCTGCAGCGCCGCTGTATTCAAACAGCTCATATTTTCTGCCCGTCATTTTTTCAAATTGCTGCATCAATTCTGCAACAATAACCGGGGTATTATCGTAATACCGGTTTACGGTTTCCCTTCCCTGAAAATATACATCCGGGTTTTGTGCAGTACCCCTGATGAAGGGATGATCGGGGTTCAATGCCCTTTTGCGGTGGGCAAAGACCAGTTCATCAGGGATCATTTCCCTGATCTGTTCATTGGTCAGCAATTCCAGTTTATTCACTTCATGCGATGTGCGGAAGCCATCAAAGAAATGCATGAACGGGATCCTGGATCCCAGGGTTGCTGCCTGTGCGATCAGCGCAAAGTCATGCGCCTCCTGCACACTGGCAGACCCGAGTATAGCAAATCCGGTTGTTCTTGCGGCCATCACATCCTGGTGATCACCAAAAATAGAAAGGCCCTGTGCAGCCAATGACCGCGCAGCAATATGAAATACGGTTGCGGTAAGTTCGCCCGCTATTTTATACATGTTGGGCAACATCAGCATCAAACCCTGTGATGCAGTGAATGTGGTTGTGAGTGCTCCGGTCTGCAAGGCACCATGTACCGTACCTGCGGCACCACCTTCACTCTGCATTTCAATAACATCGGGCACATTGCCCCAGATATTCTTTATCCCTTTGGCACTCCATTCATCGGCCAGTTCGGCCATGGTAGAAGAAGGCGTGATGGGGTAGATGGCACATATTTCGTTTACACGGTAAGCCACATACGCCGCAGCTTCGTTGCCATCAATGGTAGCTATTAATTTATTTTTATCCGGCATCGGTAATGGATTTAACAGGTTCTGGAATCATTTCAATGGCATGGCATGGGCATTGTTCGTAACACACGGCACAGCCGGTGCAGGCATCGTAGTTAAAATTATAACGGTTGCCCTTACCCAGTTTTATGATCGCATCCTCGGGGCAGGCAGCAAAACAGCCATCGCATTCAAAACAGTTGCCACAGCTGAGACAGCGTTGTGCTTCATACCGTGCTTCTTTTTCAGATAAACCGGCGATCACTTCATCAAAATTCTGAATGGCAACCTGTGGTTTAAGTTTATCCTGCTCTTTTTGCGGGGCATCGGTTTTATACCACATGTGCAGCTTGCGGTAGCCGGCAGTGGGGTGTTTCTCTCCTTTGATAAATGCTTTCTGCTTTAAAAAACTGTCGATATACCGCGCAGCTTTTTTACCCTGGCCAATGGCGATGGTAGAACTGCGGGTTTCACCGGGTAACATATCTCCGCCGGCAAAGATCCCTTCATGGCCGGTCATGCGTTGTGTATCGATCTTGATGGTACCATCCTCATTCAGTACCAAACCCGGAACAGTACGTAAAAAGCCCGAGTCGGTTTCCTGCCGGTTGGCAATGATCAGCACATCAGCCGCGATGGTTTCAAATTCGCCGGTACCAACAGCTTTACCTTTTTCCACTTTCATGATCTCCAGTGTGATCGTTTTTTTATCAATGCTTTTGATGCTTTTTAAAAGCTGCACATCCACACCTTCAGCCAGGGCATCTTCTGTTTCATAATCATAGGCAGGCATTAATTTTTTATCGCCGCCAAAATAAACAACAGCTTCGGAGCCAAACCTTTTTATCATACGGGCCAGGTACATGGCCAGTTTGCCCCCGCCGTAAACAACTACTTTCTTATTGATGAAAGGAGAGGAATTTATTTTTGCTTCATTAAAAAATGAAAAAGCATCGGTTATGTAAACCGAATCATCATGAATTATATCTTCTTTATGAATAAGGCCTGCACCGATGGCCAGGTAAACTGCATCAAATTTCCCTGCTTCTTTTTCAGTAATGATATCCTGTACTTTATAATTCAGTTTTATAGTTACACCTGTTCTAACAATGCGGTCAATTTCAAAATCCAGTATTTCCTTGGGTAAACGGTAATCCGGAACACCGGTATACAACAAACCACCGGCATGGTTGCCTGCTTCATAAATTTCAACGGTGTGCCCCATTCGGTTCAGGTGATAGGCTGCAGACAGGCCGGAAGGCCCGGCACCGATCACCAGCACTTTTTTCCCGCTTGTATATGCCACAAATTGTACCGGCCATTTTTGCCTGATGGCTTCATCGCCTATGTATCTTTCAACCGCATGGATATTTACGGTGCTGTCTATATGCGTTCGGTTGCAGCCGGTTTCGCAGGGCTTTACACAAACCCGGCCCATGATGGCCGGAAAAGGATTGTCTTCAATCAATGTTTGAAAAGCTTCGAAATAATTTCCGGACTGTGCCTGTGCCATCCACGCCTGTATATTTTCGCCGGCCGGGCAGGCACTGTTACAGGGAGGCATAAAATCTACGTAAACCGGGCGGCGTTTTCTCAGCGGACCGGTGCCATCGGCATGACCGGTAAGGTCAGCAGGTTTGGTGATGTCGGTGTTTGACATATTTATAAATTGGTGAATTGATCAGTCAACTAAATTAAATGGAAGGACTGTATTATGTATTGATTTAGTTCAGCAGGAGGGCTGATATTCATCATGTTTATTTGATAGAGATCAGTAAGAGTGGCTGTAATAAAAAAAGAGGAGCCAATTAAAGCGCCTCTTCAGTATCATTGATTTAAGCAATCAGCCCATTTTTTCCAACACCAGTTTCTTAACTTCACTCAATGCGATCCGCTCCTGTACCATTGTATCCCTGTATCTTATGGTTACCGTATTGTCTTCTTTGGTCTGGTGATCGATCGTTACACAAAACGGGGTACCAATGGCATCCATCCTGCGGTAGCGTTTCCCGATAGCATCTTTCTCTTCATAAAAACACATGAAACTGTTTTTGCAGTCATTCATCAACTCCTTTGCGATCTCGGGCAGCCCGTCTTTTTTCAGTAAAGGAAGAATGGCCAGTTTGGTAGGTGCGATCCTGGCCGGAATTTTCAACACCACACGGCTGTCTTCGGTACCATCTTCTTTTGTCCAGGTTTCATTGGCATAGGCCAGGCTGATGATGGTAAGAAATAAACGATCCAGTCCAACAGAAGTTTCTACAACAAATGGCGTGTAATTGCCAAATGGTTTTCCTGCTTCGTTGAGGTCATTATCAAAATACTGAATTTTCTTTTTGCTGTATTCCTGGTGTTGTTTGAGGTCAAAGTCGGTGCGGCTGTGTATGCCTTCCAGTTCTTTCCAGCCAAAGGGGAACTCAAATTCAATATCCAGGGCAGCATCGGCATAGTGTGCCAGCTTCACATGATCGTGGTAGCGCAATTTTTCAGCAGGTATGCCCAGGCCCTCATGCCATTTCTTTCTTTCGGCCTTCCAGAAATTATACCATTCCATTTGTGTGCCGGGGCGAACAAAGAACTGCATTTCCATCTGTTCAAATTCACGCATGCGGAAAATGAACTGCCTGGCCACGATCTCATTGCGGAATGCCTTGCCGGTTTGTGCAATACCAAAAGGGATCTTCATCCTTCCTGTTTTTTGCACGTTTAAAAAGTTTACAAAAATGCCCTGGGCGGTTTCGGGGCGTAAATAAATGGTATCGCTCTCTTCGGAAACGCTGCCTATTTGCGTGCTGAACATCAGGTTAAATTCCCGCACCTCGGTCCAGTTGCAGGTTTTGCTGATGGCACATTTGATCCTGTTATCTTCAATGAGTTTTTTAATGCCGGCATAATCAGTTGCGGCCAATAACTCATCCATCGTTTTAAGCAAAGTAAATTCTTCTTCTTTCTTTCCCTCCAATGCCAGGGCCTCTGCATGTGCCTCAATCAAATGATCAACCCGGTATCTTTTGTTACTGTCTTTATTATCGATCATCGGGTCGCTGAAATTATCAATGTGGCCGGATGCTTTCCAGGTAGTGGGGTGCATGAAGATGGCTGCATCAATGCCTACAATATTATCATGCAGTTGCGTCATGCTCTTCCACCAGTGATCGCGGATATTCTTTTTCAACTGTGCGCCGTTCTGGCCATAATCATAAACAGCGGCCAGGCCGTCATATATTTCACTGGATTGAAAAATATAACCGTATTCTTTACAGTGGGAAATTAATTCCGCGAAATTATTTGATTCATTTGCCATAAGGCTGCAAAGATAATAGAACGGATTTTAGCAGGTCGTTTAACCCATAAAAATTTATTCTGCGGGCGGTGCATCGGTTGTTTTGATCACTAC